>Ga0210405_10003558_pt1 | contig 15195 bp, 12 predicted proteins | sample IncBWH11MmetaG_FD_155492 | JGI IMG/M metagenome (GOLD analysis project Ga0210405, IMG submission 155492) | Forest soil microbial communities from Barre Woods Harvard Forest LTER site, Petersham, Massachusetts, United States - Inc-BW-H-11-M | ecosystem: Environmental > Terrestrial > Soil >... | reverse complement strand
GCGGCGCCGGACATGACATTTCTGCACGCCGGCGTAGTTGGCTGGCAAGGACGCGCGATTTTGCTGCCCGGGCGCAGCCTGAGCGGGAAAACCACTCTTGTGCGCGAGATGCTGCGGCTCGGTGCAACGTACTACTCCGATGAGTTCGCGGTCGTGGACAACTCTGGAAAAGTGCATCCGTTCGCGCGGCCGCTGGGAATCCGGGAAGACTCGACGTATGTGCAAACCAAATACACGGCGGAGACACTGGGCGCAATCTCAGGTGTCAAACCCCTGCCGCTGGGCGCCGTTGTGATGTGCAAATACAGGGCTGGAGCGCGATGGAAGCCGGCGCCCCTTTCCCACGGACAGGGTGCATTGGAACTGATGGCCAACAGCATCGCGGTGCGAGACCGTCCGCAGCACACCCTGCGAAGAATTCATAAGCTCATGAGGAGTGGGGTTTTCGTCCAGGGAACACGCGGCGAAGCCTGCGAATCAGCGGAATCCATTTTGAACTCATTGAGTGTCGGTATCCGACAGGAGAAAGAATGAAAGAACGGGAATATCCCCGGGCGCGCTTGGACTGCCTGACGCGCGAGTTCGGTGACGAAATTTTGGTTTACGACCGGGAGCGCAACGTGGGGCATTGCCTGAATTCAACCGCGGCGGCCGCATGGAAACTTTGCGACGGCGAAAAAAGCACTTCGGAAGTGGCAAAACTCTTGACGCAGCAGCTCTCCGCACCGGTTGACGAGTCCGTGGTGCAGCTCGCCATCGAGGAGTTATCGAAAGCCCGTTTGCTGGTCGAAGATGAAAAGCCGGTCCGGCGAACCTCGCGGCGCGAAGCGATTCGCGCCATCGGCATCGCGGGAGCCATTGCTTTGCCGCTGGTTACTTCGCTGGTAGCGCCAACGCCTGCGCGGGCAGCGTCTTGCCTGGCTAATGGGAAGCCATGCGTCAGCAATGCGCAATGCTGTTCGGGAAGATGTGGTGTAACCTCGGGCCATTGCGGGGGCTGAACCACACAGCGTCCCTCGTTCCATCCTTTATCCGCTTCAACACCCTCTCTAACCTTGCGTGACAACTAGCACAAACCGCTGTAACTAGAAACGGGCAAGCGGGTGAGTTGTATCTGGCACCTTTCGCTTCCGTGCGACCCGAAGAAGGCTGATACCCTTTTCAATCTCGGCATCGTAAAGTGGCATAGTAAGAGAGATCGACCCGGAGCCATCGTCGCTTGGAAGAAGTTGCCAGGAACGAATCCCACCTATCGCGACAAAGGATGCGGTGCTGCAATGGATGACGCAATCGCAGCAGCACTGACGCAGTTTCCCTGTCGCTGGAGATTTTCCCGCATTTATCCTTCGCTCGCCGGGAAGACAATCCAATGAGCGATCGCGGGAATAAAGCGGTTATTGTCGGCGCGGGACCCGCCGGGCTTACCGCCGCTTATGAATTGAGCAAGAAGGGCCAGCGCGTCGTGGTGCTGGAGGCAGATCCTGAATATGTGGGTGGAATTTCACGAACCGTGAACTATCACGGCTATCGGTTTGATATTGGCGGCCACCGTTTTTTTTCTAAGTCGCGCGAGGTGGAGGATCTATGGACGGAGATTCTCGGCACGGACATGCTGGAGCGGCCGCGCTCATCGAAGATTTTTTATCGCGGGAAATTCTACGCCTATCCCCTGAAGCCGTTGGAAGCGCTTTCCCAGCTAGGCGTGATGGAATCGGCGCTCTGCGTTTTGTCCTTTTTGAAGGCTCGGCTGAAGCCGGTGCGCAATCCGAGATCGTTTGAGGATTGGGTGGTGAACGAGTTCGGGGAGCGATTGTTCCGGATTTTCTTCAAGACCTACACGGAAAAAGTGTGGGGCATGAGCTGCAAAGAGATTTCCGCGGACTGGGCGGCGCAGCGCATTAAGGGACTTACGCTGGGCGGCGCGATCCGAAACGCGCTCTTGCCACGGCGGAAAACGAAGGATCGCACGCAGGTGGTGAAGACGCTGATTGATTCGTTCCGCTACCCGCGATTTGGGCCGGGGATGATGTGGGAGGCTTGCGCGGAGAAGATTCGTGCGCTGGGCGGCGAAGTGCTGCTGGGGCGGAGTGTTGTGGCATGCCGGTTCGATGCGGGAATTCCCTCGTGGACGGTTACGGCGCGCAGGGCGGATGGATCGACGGAGGAATTTGGCGGCGAGCACCTCGTCTCTTCGATGCCGATGCGGCAACTGGTCCCGCAGATCGAGCCCCGGCTTCCGGAAGCGGCGGTACGATCCGGCAATTCCCTTCGCTACCGGGACTTTCTGACGATCGGGCTGATCTTGCGCGAGCGCAATCGTTTTACAGACAACTGGATTTACATCCACGATCCGAACGTGAAAATGGGGCGGGTGCAGAATTACAAGTCCTGGTCGCCCGAGATGGTGCCGGATCCGGACTACAGCTGCTATGGCCTGGAATACTTTTGTTTTGAGGGCGACGGGCTTTGGACGGCGCGCGACGCGGATTTAATTACGCTTGGGGCGAAAGAACTGGAACAAGTTGGACTGGGCAACGCCACCGATGTGGTGGATGGCTGCGTGATAAGGCAGCCCAAGGCGTATCCGGTCTATGACGACGATTACCAGGAGCACGTGGGCGTCGTTCGGCGAGCGCTGGACGCGCATTGCCGCAACCTGCACCTCGTCGGGCGCAACGGCATGCACAAATACAACAATCAGGACCATGCGATGATGACGGCGCTCCTGGCGGCGCGGAATATTCTCGCCGGCGAGAACAAATACGACGTCTGGTCGGTGAATGAAGACGGCGAATATCACGAATCCGGCCACGCGGAGACAACTCTCGAACGATTTGGAACAAGCCGCGTGGACCAAAGGAAGTGAACAACAATTCGCAATCTCGAAAGCCTGATTCTGCCGATCAAGAGATTACGCGGAGCACCGCAGCTCCGCGAATCGCGTCATTCTTTAACGCGTTCAGCGCTCGATTGGCCTCTGCCAAAGGATAGACCTGAACGTGGGTTCGTACCGGAATCTCTGCGGCCAGTTGGAGAAACTGCGCACCGTCTTCGCGCGTGTTGTTGGCTACGCTGCGAATGACGCGCTCCTGGTACAACAAGTTGTAAGAAAAGGAGGGAATATCGCTCATGTGAATCCCGCCCAGAATCAGGCGACCGCCTTTCTTAAGTGCCGCGAGCGCCGCGGGAACGATTTCGCCCGCGGGTGCAAACACGATGGCCGCATCGAGCTTTTTGGGCGGCGCATCCAGGGTGCCGCCGGTCCACACCGCTCCCAATTCCTTCGCGAGCGCCTGGTGCCGCGAATCGCGAGTGGACGCGTAAACTTCCACGCCCCAGTATCGTGCCACTTGAATCGCCACATGGCCCGCGGCACCAAAGCCGTAGAGCCCCAGCCGGGCGCCAGCTTTCACGCCGCTGAGACGCAAACAGCGGTAACCGATGATTCCGGCGCAAAGGAGGGGCGCAGCTTGTTCCGCGTGGAGATTTTCCGGAAGCGCGTAAACAAAATCCTGTGAGGCAACCAGGTATTCGGCATAGCCGCCGTTTACTGTGTATCCCGTAAACCGCGGATCATCGCAAAGATTCTCTTCTCCGCGACGACAGTATTCGCACGTGCCGTCAGTCTTATGCAGCCAGGCTACGCCGACGCGCGATCCGATCGACAAACGATCCGCCCCGGCTCCCCTGGCGGCAACGTGACCTACCGCCTGATGCCCGGGAATCACCGGTGATTTTTTTGGAGGGAGTTCCCCTTCGATGACATGCAGATCCGTGCGGCAGACGCCGCAGACCTCCACGCGCACGAGTATCTCGCCGGGGCCAGGCTCGGGCTTGGGCAGGTCACCAATTTCCAGCGGATTGCTTTCAGCTTTTGCAGGTGCGCGGAGGAAACAGGCCTTCATAGTCAGCCCTCAATCCGGATTTCCTCCGCACACCAAGGAAGGCGGCCAACACACGTGTTGGGGGAAACATACACAAAATGAGGAGGGAAGAAAAGACCGATTTTCCCGCGCGGAGCGCTTGTGGATCCTGGGAGGCTTGCTTTCTGAGGGCGGAGACCCTAGGCTGAATTGCCTATGAATGCTCTCACTCCTGAAATGCTGATGATGGGGTTCATCTCCTACATTGTTTTCCTCTTTTCCACGACATGTCATGAAGCTTCGCATGCGCTGGTAGCAAAATTGGGGGGCGACTCCACGGCGGCGTTGGGTGGGCAGGTCAGTTTGAACCCGATTCCGCATATCCGGCGTTCGCCGTTTGGAATGGTGATTTTCCCTATATTGAGTTTCTTTCTTTCCGGCGGCGGAATGATCGGCTGGGCCAGTGCGCCGTACGATCCGCTGTGGGAGCGGCGGCATCCGCGGCGGTCGGCATGGATGGCGCTGGCGGGGCCTGCGGCCAACTTCACGCTGATGCTGCTGGCGGTTGTGGCGCTTCGAGGAGGAATGGCGTTGCAACTATTCCACCGCGATGCGGTCACGGGTGCGCCGAGCCTTTTGGGAATCACTATGCGGGTGGTGTTTTCCCTGAACCTTCTACTTGGCACGTTTAATCTCCTGCCGGTTCCTCCACTGGACGGAAGCACCGCCATCATGCTGTTCATGAGCGAAACGCAAGCGCAGAAATACCTCGACTGGATTCGCGGAAACAGTTTTGCGATGGCGGGCCTGCTGGTGGGCATGCTGGTGTTTCGCGAGGTGTATCCGTATATTGAGGCATTTGCCGTGCAGGTCTTCTTCTAACGGTTAACGAACGTGTTGTTCCTCGGGGCTTCCCTGAATATTTCCTGATCCCCGTTCCGTTTGGACCACGAGGGGACGGGGTGTCTCTTCCTTGTACACGTACAACGGCAACCGGTTGCGAGCGGCGCAGATTCTCGTGATTCGGCGCACCAGCCTGTACCGCTACCTGAAGCGTGATGGTTACGACGTTCGCCCACATGCCAACGGCGCCGCCGCCTGAGATTTTTCTTCTACTCGCCGAGCGGGGGCGGGCCGCCTCGCCTCCACTCGGCGTTTCTGTTTACTGCCGCAAACGTCCGTGTCGAACTGTCTTTCGTGGCTCCTCGACGGCTGTCCTGAGCGGCTTCGCGCCTGATACACTTTGGGCGTTGCGCTGCGCCGGTTTGGCGCTCGCGGCGATTTCTTGTGTCCCGAGGAGCGCACTGTTTGGACGTTTCCGTTATTCTTCTGACGCGCAATACCTGCCAGCAAACGCTTGAAGCTATAGGGTCAGTATTTTCTTCCACGGACACCGTTACAAAAGAAATTTACGTCATTGATAACGGTTCAACCGACGACACTCCTTCTGTTTTGCCCGCGGCTTTTCCAGAAATTTATTACAAAAGGTTGGAGCGGAATGTCGGGTTCGCGCACGGCGTAAATTTGGCGGCGCGTGAGGCCGCGGGCGATTTCCTGCTTTTGCTCAATTCGGATGCGCGGCTGGGTCCGGACGCGCTTCGGCTTGCCGTGGAATGGCTGCGCGCGGATCCTGGCTGCGGCATTGCCGGCGCGCAACTGTTTCATGCGGACGGAAGGAAACAGAACTCGATCGCCAACTTCCCTTCCCTGGCGACGGAACTTTTGAACAAATTTCTTTTGCGCACGCTGTGGCCGAAGCGCTTCCCCGGGAAAGAACAGGACTTTGATGAGCCGATGGAGGTGGAATCCGTTATTGGCGCGTTTTTTCTGGTTCGGCGGGAAGTGTGGGAGAAGCTGGGAGGAATGGACGAGCGGTTTTTCTTTTTCCTGGAAGAAACGGATTTCTGCCTGCGCGCGCGGCAAGCCGGATTCGCGACCGCGCATCTGCCGCAGGCGCGCGTGTGGCACGGACAGGGACAAACTGCGAAGCAGGATCTGCCGGCGGCGCGCATTGAATACTGGCGTTCGCGTTACGCTTATTTCGCTAAGCACCGGAGCCCGATAGTGCGCAGCATTCTGCGTTGCGGTCTGCTGCTGCGCCTAATGATCGATTCGGCGTTGAGCGGCTTGCTGACGGCGGTAACGCTGGGACAATCGCGTCGATGGAAAGAAAAGTTCGCGGTGCATCGCGCGCTGCTTCTTTGGCATTTGCGGGGTTGCCCTGCGGGAGCCGGCCTGCCACGGTGAACGACAGCGGAAATGTAAATGTGGAGCCACCGCGGAGAACGGCAGTCGTTGTTGAACACGCGGGACTGGAATTGGAGGAGGAAGAAACCATGGCGCCGCGGTTCGAGGGGTATGTGGAACCCCGAGTGACGGTGAATCCGGAACCGCGAGCTGAGGCGCAGGTGGAAGAGCGCGGGCGAATGCCGGCGGAGAGCGAAGCACGGGTGACGAGGACAACTACGACTACAACGACGGCGGTGGACGACCGGCGGCAGCGCGTAAGGGCGAAGGTGAATTACTTTGCTTGCGTGCTGAGCGAGACGTTTGGGAAAGATGTGGTGACGTGCATTGGCATGTCGCGTGGGGGGTTGGGATTCCGGACGAAGAATGCATATGCGATTTCGGCGGAGGTGACGGTCGCCGGGGTAGTGAATATCCCGGAATTGCCGGAATTGAAAATGTTCCGGTGTGGCGTGGCGTTTTTGCCCGTGGCGGGGACGCGGGCGCACTCCTGAAGAGAATCAGTTGGCTTGCGCCGCGGCTTTTTTGGCTTCGGCGGAGTCGTAACTTTCTCCATAGATGGCAGGGACTTTGCCGCCCATGGCGCGCAAATAGGTGGAGAGCTGTCCGCGGTGGTGGACGGTGTGCTTGATGCTGAAATCGAGATAGGCGACGGCGGGCAACTGGAACATGCCGCGGAAGTCCATGATTCTGGCGGCTTGCTCGGGGGTGAGGCGGGTGAGGTTGTTGAAATTCTTGGCGAAGGAGTCGGCATACCACTTGAGGATGTTTTCCTTGGTGATGCCGCCTTCGGGGCGGGGGATGGCGTTGAAGTCGAAGGCGCCGGAGACAATGCCGCCGTAGAAGCGATGTTCGGCGGCGACGATATGCCAGGCGATTTCGGCGGCGCTGCGGGCTTGCGGGTCGGGGCGATAGTCGGCGTTGGAAGCGGGGATGGCGGCGATAATGCCGCTCGTGGTGCGGTACTCGTTTTTGACGGACGGCAACTGGTATTGAAGGAGAAAGGCGGCATGCTCGGGAGTCATGGGGATCATTTGAGATTCACCTCGATGAGAGTATAGGAGAAGAAGTGGCCGGCGACCAGTGGCATGCGACTGGAGAAGAGTGACCCTTCGGCTGCGCTCAGGGCAGGCTTGTGGGAGTCTTCCTGAAAGCCAGGATTAATCGCGCCAAGTCTGTTGGCACTCGCCCACCCGCTCGGGGTGACAAAAATGCAGGGGAAAGAAACAGCAAGAGAAGAAGGTCGACCGTTCATCCCGCAAAAGGAGCGGGATGGCACAGAGTCTCCAAAACCGAAAGGGTCGGGCACCCTCGTTAGTTGAATTTCACTCGTAGATTGGACTGGCCATCCGTCTGAAGAAAAAAGACGAACAAACACAAAGAATAAAGAGTTTTTCCGCACCGCGGATATTTTTGAGCTGCCGTGCAACTTTTTGGTGCATGACCCCATCGAACGTTCGCGAGGGGTGTAAGTTTTTTTAGGGATTTCGAAAGTGGTTTTCGAAAATGGAACGGAGCGGCGGGGATTTTATGGTTAACCGTACGATCCGGAGGAAAAACGAACTGCACTATTTTAGTGCAGACTGAAAAGCAAGAACTTGCAGGGCGCGGAGAGATTGGCAAGGTTCTTGCAGTTGAGTGAAGCGTTGGCTTGCCTTTGTGGTGGGGGTCGGGTCTGCAGCCGCCATGCAGTATTCAGTAAATAAAAACTGAAAGAGGTGTAACTTGAACTTTTTCGAGCGATGGATACGTGTGTCTGTAGCCGTCGTGGGCCTCTGCGCGCTGCTTGCGGGAAGCTGCCTGCCGGTAAAAGCCCAGAACGCGACGACGGGAGAAATTGTGGGAACGGTGAATGATCCGGCTGGCGCAGTGGTTGCCGGAGCCAAGATTCACCTGAGGAGTCTTGCACAGAGTGAGACGCGAGAGACGCAGACGAGCGGCGCGGGGTTGTACCGCTTTGCGCTGCTGCCGCCCGGCAAGTATGAATTGAAAATCGAAGCGAATGGGTTTGAGAGCGTGGTGCGGACGGTTGAAGTTTCGCTGGGAATTACGCAGACCGTTGACCTGCAACTTACGATTGGAGCGACGTCGCAGGTGGTGACGGTGATCGAGCAAGCGCCGTTGCTGCAGGCGTCCGACGCAAGCGTGGCAACCACGATTTCGGAGACCACGGTGCAGAACGTGCCGAATCCGGGGAACGACATCACGTATACGGCGCTGCTGACACCGGGAACGACAGAGAACACGGCCGGCGGCTCCGGGAATTTTTCCGCAAACGGCGTTTCGGCGACGAGCAATCTTTTCACGGTCAACGGAATGGACGACAACGATCCGTACCTGAACGTGAACAACTCCGGAGCGACGAACCTGACGCTGGGGCAAAACGAAGTGCAGGAAGTGAGCGTAGTGACAAACGGGTATGGAGGGCAGTTTAGCGGGCTGGCGGGATCGAACGTGAACATTACGACGCGGAGCGGAACGAACGATTTTCACGGCGACTTGAAGTATTTCTGGAATGGCAGGACGCTCAACGCGAATCCGACGTTCAACAATTCCAGCGACACGCCGCGCTCGTTCGTAAATGCAAATCAATATGGCGGAGATTTCGGCGGCCCGATCATCAAGAACAAACTGTTTGGGTACTTCAACACGGAGGGGCTGTACCTGGTGATTCCGACGGCGACAAAGACGGTGGTGCCGACGCAGCAATTTGAAAACGACGTGATCGCCAGCCTGCAGCAGCAGGGACTGACGAACTCGGTGGCGTTTTACCGGAACATGTTTAACCTGTACAACAATGCTCCGGGGATTAACAGAGCGCAGCCCGGTGGCGGACCAACGGATGCCACAGGTTGCCAGACATCCGCGAATGGACCGCTATTGTTTCCAAATGTCGATCCGGCATTCGGGAACGGGTCGACCTCGCCCTGCGCGCAATTTTTCTTTTCGAACGTAAGCGCGAAGACGCACGAGCAACTGTATTCGTTCCGCGTCGATTACAACATCGGGGCGAAGGACACGATCTACGGCCGCTACCAGCAGGATAAAGGCGTGCAAGCGACGTACACCGATCCGATCAGCCCTGCGTTTAACGACATCAGTAACCAGCCGGAATATCAGGGCCAGATCAACGAGACGCACTTCTTCAGCGGCACGGCGGTGAACCAGGTGGTCCTTTCGGGGCAATGGTATTCGGCGCCCTTTTCACAGCCGAATCCACAAGCGGCGTTTCAGGCGTTTCCGACGACCCTGACGTTCAGCAACGGCTTGTTTTCAAACCTAGGGGGACTCGACTATTTCTTCCCGCAAGGCCGCAATGTGACACAAGCCCAACTCTCGGACGATTTCTCGAAGAGCTTCAGCCGGCACACGATCAAAGTGGGGCTGAAGTTCAGAAGGAATGATGTGACGGACTCGAGCTTCGGGCAATTTGCCAACGGGCTAGTCACCAACGGATCCACCGCGGATTTCATCGCAGGAGGGATTGGGACGGCACCGGGAGACCCGGGAGCCATACTGCAGCAGCAATTTGCGCAGAGCAGCGAGCAGCGTTTTACGTTCTGGCAACTGGGCGGCTACATTGAAGATGACTTCAAGATCCGCTCAAATCTGACGCTGACGTTTGCCTTGCGCATCGACCATGACTCAAATCCGTCGTGCAAGAGCAACTGTTTTTCGAACCTGGTCGAACCGTTCACGACTCTGGTGAACGACCCAAACCTGGGAGGAGCGAGCGCCGCCAATATTCCCTACAACCAAATCATAGACTCGGGACTTTCGGCGGCATTCAGAGACTACACGGGAGTGGAATGGGCGCCGAGGTTCGGCTTTGCCTGGCAGCCTGGAAGATTCGGGCGGAGCCTAGTGGTGCGCGGAGGATTCGGAGTTTTCTACGACGGTTTCCCCGGGCAACTGGTGGATAACCTGGCAGGCAACGCTCCTAACGTGAGCACCTACAACGTACAGGGGGGATTCATCGCGCCAAATGAAACCACAGGGCCGGGGAGCCTGTTCACCATCGCCGCGAATTCGAACGCTGCGTTTGTGAACGGCTTTCCGAAGGGAATCACGCTTGCGCAGCTTCAGGCGAGCGGAACACAGTTTTCGGCGCCTTCTTTCAGCTATACGCCAACCTTCAATCCACTCCCATACTACGAAAAGTGGAGCCTGGAAGTGGAGAAGCAGATTGGCTCGAATACAGCGCTGACCGTGGGTTATGTAGGAAATCATGGGCTACATGAAACAGCGCAGTACAACAGCGTGAATGCTTTCGCGCCGTTGACTGCTTTTCCAGGAGGGTTTGCAGGGCTGCCCACGACAGCACCCGACCCGCGATTCAATAAGGTGACCGGGTTATACGACAATGGCATTTCCGATTACCACGGCGTGACCGTATCACTGGTGCATCGCTATTCGTCCGGGCAATTCAGCATCAATTACACCTACAGCCATGCCCTGGACGAAATTTCCAACGGAGGGTTCTCGACATTTGCCTCGACCGGCTTTGGGGCAACAAACAACTCGATCCAGTTTCCGCAATTCCCTTTCAACCTGAGAGCAAACTACGGAAACGCCGACTATGACGTGCGGCACCAGCTCAACGCGAACTACGTCTGGCAATTGCCGCTGAAGAAGTTGACATTTGGCCACGGGCCGGACAGCGTGCTGAAAGGTTGGCAGGTTTCCGGGACGGCGTTCGTGCGTTCGGGGTTGCCGTTCACAGCCGTGGACCTGGCGACGAGTTCCGCGCTGAACGGATTTGGTTACGGCGGCACGGTGTTCGCGACACCGCTGGTGACAAATACAAACCAAAAGTGCACAGGCATAACTTCCAGCGGGCCGACCTGCATCGGGCCGGGACTGTATACGACATCGGGGACAGGATTCGGAACGCTCGGTAGAAACACACTGCGCGGGCCGGACTATTTCAACGCCGACTTTTCCATCATGAAGTACATCCAAGTGCCGAAGTGGGAGAAAGCGAAGTTTGGGATTGGAGCGCAGTTTTACAATGTGTTCAATCATCCGAACTACGACATTCCCATCGCCAACGTAGCCAACACAGGAAGCTTTGGGCAAATCATCCGAACCGTTTCCGGGCCGACTTCGCCGTTTGGTTCGGTGCTCGGAGCGGATGCTTCACCGCGGTTGATTCAGTTGAAGGCCCAGTTTACGTTCTAGGTTAAGAGAGGAAAGAGGGGGGGCGGCTTTCGGGCCGCCCCTTTCTTGTTTCGGGGATTCGCGGTGATCGCGGAGTTGGGTGGAGAGATTGAGGGGGTAAAGCGAAAGCTTCGCTCTCGCACTCGATAAATGAGTCGCAGGGTGGCGATCGAAATCTCAGGGGTGAGACGCGTGGAGACGAGAAAGCGGGGGTTGGCCAGGGGGCGCGGGAACTGCGGTGCGGAGGAGACTTTTGCGGCTATGTAACTGGCTCTATTTCATTGGCTTGGGAGTAGTTAGGTTCTGGTGCAGGCGGGGAAATTGAAGTGGGATGTGGATGCGGGCTTGCACATTTTTCACGGCATCTTGAGGTATGCCGGGGCACGGGGCGGCCTGTCCGGCAAAGTGGAAGGTCGGAAGACAATGAAGAACAATTCAAAGAAGTTTCGGGGAATCCTTGCGGGTGCCGTGTTGGTGGCGGCTAGCGCTGGATTGAGCGTGGCACAGGAGGTGACCTCCAGCCGGAAAGTGTTGAAGGCGGTGGCGGCGCAATATCCGTCGGTGCTGAAGCGGAGAGGGATTGGCGGGACGGTGAAACTGCGGGTGCTGGTGAATCCGAACGGGACGGTAAAAGACGCGCAGGTGCTGGGAGGAAACCCGATCCTTTCTGATTGCGCGGTGAAGGCAGTGAAGCAATGGGTGTTTGTGGCGTCGGAGAAAGAGGAGAGTATTGAGATTTCGGTGGGGTTTGATCCGAATTCGCCGACGGAGTAAGACGAAGAAATAACGCAGAGATCGCAGAGGCGCAGAGTTCGCTGAGAAGAGAAAGTCGAAAAAAGGCCCGTCCGGCTGAGATGGACGGGCTTTTCTGTTCTCCAAAAAGGAAACTTGATTCTAGAAGAGGTTCCAGAGGAACTGGTTGTAGACCTCGTGGTGGTATTGGACTTCGGGCGCTTTGACGAAGGTGCCGAGGGCGCGGGGGCAGCGATCGGCGGAAGCGCGTTTGAGATCGGCGTAGCGGCCCTTGACGTCGGCGCCGAGGAGCTTGGAGGTCCAGTCGGCCTTTTCGAAATGATCGATGGCGGTATAGATGTTGTCGGGGAGATAGCGTTCGGCCTGGCGAAGATTCTTGATTTTTGCGGTTTCCCCATCGATTCCGGTTTTGAAGATCGAATACATGACGAGATAGGGATTGGAGTCCGGCGAGACGGAGCGGACTTCGACGCGCATGGATTTTTCGTTGCCGATGGGGATGCGGATCATGGAGCCGCGATCGACGGGCGAAGCCTTGATCTGGTTGGGCGCTTCAAAGTGCGGGTCGAGGCGGCGATAGGCGTTGACGCTGGCGTTGAGCAGCAGACAGATGTCGTTGCCGTGCGTGAGGATGCGGTCAATAAAAGACCAGCCGGTCTTGCTGAGTTTTTCCTCTCCCTTGGGATCCCAGAAAAGATTCCTGCCGTTTTCGCTGATGGAGACGTTGGTGTGCATGCCGCTGCCGTTGACGCCGACGACGGGCTTCGGGAGGAAGCTGGCGGTGAGGCCCATTTTGTTGGCGACCTGGCGGCAGATTAGCTTGTAGAGCTGAATCTGGTCGGCGGCGTTGACGACTTCGGAATAACTGTAATTGATTTCGAATTGCGAGGGCGCGACTTCCGGGTGGTCTTTTTCGTTCTGGAAGCCCATGGCGCGCTGCACTTCGGCGGTGGTGTCGATGAAAGTGCGCAGGGGGTCGCCGGGGAGCGAGTGGTAGTAGCCGCCGGTGTTGACGTATTCGAATTTGCCGCTTTCGTGATAGTGGCGCTCGGCGTCGGGTCCTTTGAAGAGGAAGCCTTCGATCTCGTTGGCGGCGTTGAGCGTGTAGCCTTCTTTTTTGTGAAGCGCTTCGGCGTAGCCCTTGAGCACGCCGCGAATGTCGGCGGAATAGGGCGAGCCGTCTTTATCAATCACCTCCCCGAAGACAAGGACTTTGCCGCTGCCGAAATAGTCGGAGGGAGCCCAGTAGAAGGAACCCCAATCGATGCCGAGGCGGAGGTCGCTTTCGCGCTGGGCTGTGAAGCCGCGGATGGAAGAGCCGTCGAAGGTGAGGTTGTCCCAGGATTTGAGGAGAAACTTCTTGTCGTAATCGAGCATGTGCAGGCGACCTTCGAGATCGCTGAAGAGGACGGTGACGGCCTTGATGCGCTTTTCGGTGCCGAGATATTTGAGACGTTCTTCCTGAATTTTATGGATGGGGGTGCGATTCTTGCGCTGCTCTTTGGCTTTGAGATTGAGATCTTCGAGTTCGTCGTAGGAGAGAGAGAGAAAATTACGCAGTTCAGTGGACATGAATCTCCTTGATTGGGAGCGCTAAACGCCAGATTGGCATTTTGGGAGTGGACATCACTAACAATGTAAAGGTAGCGCGAGGGGAAATGCAGCGTCAAATGGAAAAAGGAATTTCCACAAGAGGAAAAATGAATGGGATGGATAAGAAAAGTGGATAGATGGAAAGGGGAGGACGGAGGGCGTTCGACGGACCGAATTGTTAATGGGTTGATTGGTTGCGGTGGTCGATCCGCTGCGCAGCGGCAAACGACTCCGCTGCGCCAATCGGATGACAGAAGATGATGCAGGAATGGAAATTCGTGTGTAAGGGTAAGGCCAGCGTTTGCAATGGGGTTTGGGAGAAAGGGATTGGCAATCGTCCTGCAATTCATAGTGCAATAAGTGAGTTGCAGGCTCTGAGGAGCGATGGGTAAGAACAGATTGCTCTGAGGAGTCGTGGATAGACCGCCAAAGAATGTACCTCGTACCAGCCTGCCAGAAACTTCATGGGCGCTGTGAGTTCACCTTGAACAGCTTGCGGCGCCCTTTCCTCCCTTCGATGAACCTGCGGGACATTTTGGACGGGCAGAAAGGGCTCGTGTCGTTTTTCCTGTGTGCACACGCATAAAAGATAGCAGCGATCTGACAGGCAGGAAGCCAAGAGTTCTCACCACAGAGGACACCGAGGGCACAGAGATAAGAGAAGAAAGTTGAGACGCCCGCCGGGTTGGCGGCGGGCGTCGGGAAATTCGAGATTGGTTTTGGTGAAATTAGCGGGCGGCGGTGGCACCGCTGGGTGAACCGTTGGAAGTGGCGGTCAGGGGGACGGTCAGGGTGCTATCGAGGCGGGTGAGGAGACCGGTTTGGGCCGGGAGTTCGACTTCTCTGCCCTTGCGAGCGACGACGTAGACGGCGCCGGCGGCGAAACCGATGCCGATCCCGCGGGCGACGTTGCTGAAGAGAACGCCCATCAATGTGCCACCGCCACCGCCGATGGCCATGCCGTAGGCGTCCCCTTTATAATCGTGCTTTTCCTGGACGACTTCGCCTTCGATGATTTTTACGTCCCGGCGCGCGGTGCTATAGGAATCGATACGGGGGTGGCCGATAGCGATGAGGCTCATCTGGACGGGGACGAGTTGGCTGTCAATTTCAACGGTTTTGAAGGCGAGATTCATGTAAGCCTGACCGCGGAAGAGCGAGAAATTTTTGGGCTTCTGGATGGTGCCGACTACGCCATGAACGCGGGTGCCGGCGGGAAGAATGATGAGGCTGTCGAGAGCGACGGGTTGCGCGAGGACGGCGATGAAGGGATCACCCTCGCGGCTGGTGGAGCTGCTGAGGGGGGTGAGGAGCGTGAGATGGACTGCGGTGCCCTGAATAATCTGGCGCGGCTCGGCGAGTGCGGGCGCGGGCAGAACGGCAGAAACGGCTAGCGCGAAAACTAAAAGTACAGAGACGACGGATTTCATGAAAATCCTCCTGCTGCACGTGCGTGCAGGTGTGGTGTCCCCGTGACGTGGGGAGTGCCCCCTATGAGGCCGGCTGGCGCTGGCGCGCGGACCTGGCTTTCGCTGCGAACGGTGGCCAGGCGGTTGGGGAGGAACTCCAACCTGAGAGA
>Ga0210405_10003553_pt1 | contig 15223 bp, 3 predicted proteins | sample IncBWH11MmetaG_FD_155492 | JGI IMG/M metagenome (GOLD analysis project Ga0210405, IMG submission 155492) | Forest soil microbial communities from Barre Woods Harvard Forest LTER site, Petersham, Massachusetts, United States - Inc-BW-H-11-M | ecosystem: Environmental > Terrestrial > Soil >... | reverse complement strand
CTGCGGCAGGTCAAGGAGGTCACGCTGGGAGCCTATGCCCATCAGGACTTGCCCTTCGAAAAACTCGTCGCCGAGTTGCAACCCGAAAGATCCCTCTCGCGGGAACCCGTCTTTCAAGTGGCGTTTGCCTTGCAAAATCTCCAACAAGAGCAGATGAAGCTCGGTACGCTCGAACTCACCCCGGTCTGGATCGATGATCTGACCGCGAAAAGCGACCTCTATCTATCCACGTATGAAACGAGCACAGGTCTGCAGTGTCTGTTCGAGTATGCGACAGATTTGTTTGAACCAGGCACAATCGAGCGATGGTGCAATCACTTCTCCGTGCTGCTGCAAGCTATCGTCGAAGACCCGCTTCGACCGATTTGCCAACTGCCGCTGTTGAGCGGGAACGAGCGCCAGCAACTGCTGATCGATTGGAATGCCACCAACCGGGAATATCCCCGAGAGCTGCGCATTCATGATCTGTTGAGCGTCCAGGCCGCTCGCACTCCCGAGGCGAACGCCCTGGTATTCGATCACGACCGGCTCACTTATGCGGAACTCGATTGCCGCGCCAACCAGTTGGCGCACCACCTGCAAGCTCTGGGGGCCGCACCAGAGATTCTCGTCGGTATCTGCGTTGAGCGCTCATTCGACATGGTGGTTGGCGTCTTCGGAATTCTGAAAGCCGGGGCAGCATACCTGCCCCTCGATGAGAGCTACCCGCCCGAGCGGCTCGGTTACATGCTCGATGACGCCGGCGTGACTCTAGTGGTGACGGAGGAGAAGTACGTTCACCAACTGCAGGGTTGCGGCAGAAAAATTGTGTGCCTCGATCGTGACCGAAGCGAGATCGAGGCACAGTCCACGACTGAACCGGCGAGTTCCGTGCGTCCGGACAATCTGGCGTACGTGCTCTATACCTCCGGCTCGACTGGCAAGCCCAAGGGCGTACTCATCCAGCATGGTGCCGTATGCAACTACATCGTTGCGCAGCAGGAGTTTTTCGGCGTCCGCGCTGACGATCGCGTGCTGCAGTTCGCGCGACTCGGATTTGACGTCTCGATAATGGAGATGTGCATGGCTTTCCACTCGGGCGCTACTCTGTGTCTCGTTCCAGCGGCTCTGGCCCGCGGTTCTAATCTTCCCGAGAATCTCCTCGAGCAGAGAATCAGCTTCGCCGTGTTTATGTCATCGACGCTACAGTTCCTACAAGGGCGCGAATTCCCCGATTTAAGAACCATGATCATTGGCGGCGAAGTCTGCGCGGTGGAGCTCGCCGATTATTGGGCGTCTCGCTGCCGCTTGATCAGCGGCTACGGACCGACCGAGGCAACGATAGCATCGACATACGGCGACTACACGGGCGGGGCCAGAATCCTACCAATTGGACGGCCTTGTCCGAACCTCAAAACCTACGTCCTTGACGAGCAGATGGAAGCCGTGCCTGTGGGGGTGACGGGCGAGTTGTACGTAGGCGGCTTAGGGGTCGCAAGGGGATATCTTCGACGTGCGGGACTGACTGCGCAGGTCTTCATAGCCAGCCCGTTCGGGTGTGGCGAGCGCTTGTACAAGACCGGGGACCTCGTGCGCTATCGGGTGGACGGCCAGTTGGAGTTCATCGGTCGCATTGATAAACAGGTGAAGATCCGTGGATATCGCATCGAGCCCGGCGAGATCGAGTCTGCGCTACTGTCCCATCCGCAGGTTTTTCAGGCGCATGTGGAAGCGAGGGAAGATGTACCTGGCGTCCGGCGGCTCGTGGCCTATGTCGTGCCCAAGGAAGGGGTGGTCCCCGAAACGGCGGATCTTACGCGCCACTTAAAGCGCACGCTTCCGGAGCACATGATTCCTTCAACCTTCGTGCAGCTGGCGGCGATGCCGACCTCCAGTGGCAAGTTGGATCGTACCGGGCTGCCCGCACCTGCCGCGAGGCAGGGAACGTCCGAATACGTGGCGCCGCACACGCCCGCAGAGACGGCGCTCGCAGCGGCGTGGAAGGAGGTATTGCGAATCGAGGACATCGGCATTCACGACAACTTCTTCGAACTCGGCGGCGACTCAATTCAGCTGATTAAAGTTGCATCGCGCGCAAACCGGCAAGGCATCGAGATCACCGCGCGCCAAATGTTCGAACATCAAACGATTTTCGAACTTGCGCGGGTATTAGCGGATGGAGAGAGCCCTACGATCGAGCAAGCCGCGATGGAGGGCGATGTGCCATTGACCCCGATTCAACACTGGTTCTTCGATTTGGCGCTGCCTAAGCCCGGCCATTTCAATTTTCCGGTAATGATCGAGTTCCGTGAACGCGTCTCCGCCGATGTGCTGGAGAACGCCATCCACTATCTGGTATCGCAGCACGACGCTTTGCGGTTGAAGTTCGTGCGCGAGGCTGGTGGCTGGCGACAGCGGAGCGAGATTGCGACGGAACGTGTACCGCTGGAGCGCTTCGACTTATCCGGGCTTCGTGCCTCAGAGCGAAGCGCCGCCTTCACGCAACTTGCGGCAGACCTCCAGTCAACGCTGGACCTGTGTGCCGGGCGCCTGTCGCGAGTGGCGTTATTCGATCTCGGATCCGCCGCCGGCCAGCGCCTCCTGTGGGTCGTGCATCATCTCGCAATTGATGGCGTGTCCTGGCGCATCCTGCTGGAAGATCTGCGAACGGTTTACAGTCAGCTCGAGCGCGGTGACCGCCCGCAACTCCCACCAAGAACAGCCTCGTACAAACGATGGGCGAATCAACTGATCGCGTATGCCAACTCCGATGTATGTCGTTCGGAACTGCAATATTGGCAATCGTTGCCGTGGTCCAGGTGTCGGTTGGTCCCTCGCGATCATGAGGATGGCGCCAACACCTTCGCGTCCTTGCGTTTCGTCCTCCGCGCCTTGACCAAGGGCGAGACCGACCGCATGATTCACGAACTGCCAGCCACGCTTCACTCCCACATACACGAGGTGCTACTGACGGCGCTCGCTCAGACCGTAGCGGACTGGAGCAGACATCAGATTGTGCTCGTTGATATCGAGGGGCACGGACGCGAAGAATTGTTAGAGCAAGTCGACGTATCGCGAACCGTTGGCTGGTTCACGAGTATCTACCCGGCGCTGTTGGACACGAGCGATGGCAGCGATCCTGCCACTGCGCTAGCGGCGATTAAGCAGCAACTCCGGGCCATTCCCAGGCGGGGAATCGGCTATGCCGCGATGAAGTATCTCGGCCCAGGGACAGATATGAGCGTGCAGCCTCAGCCAGAGATCAGCTTTAACTACCTTGGACGGCTCGACCACGACTTCTCGGGCGATACGTGGTTCGGTGTGGGCACCGAAGACATCGGCTTGCCATATGATCCGCTCGGAATGCGTAGCCATCTGATCGGGGTCAGCGCCAGCATCTTGAAGGGTTCACTCTATCTCCGCTTGGGGTATAGCGCGAATATCCACGAGGCTTCGCGAATTGGGAGTTTGGCTGATGACTTCCTCGCTCGCCTGCGAACATTAATCCGTCACGACGCGGAGAGGGAACCTACGGTTCCCTCCAGAAAATTTACTTTGATCGAGATTGCTTCTCCACCAGCGCCGATGGAAAGCCGAAAGAAACTTGCCAATGAGTAAACCTCAAGCGGCAGCGACAATGAATAGGAAACCGCGTTTCGACGCGGCGGAACTGAACTCCGCGATTACGCGGGCGGCGTTGGACATTAAAGACATCGAGGATATTTATCCACTCTCCCCGATGCAACAAGGCCTCCTCTTTCACAGCCTGTACGAGCCACTGGAGGCGGTTTACGTTAATACTCAGGCCTGGAGAATTCGAGGCCCCCTCCGCGTCCAGGCCTTCGAGCGTGCCTGGCACCTGCTGCTTGAACGTCACCCCATATTACGGACTGCGTTTGTTGGTCAGGAGCTTGAGACCCCTTTGCAAGTAGTGTTGCACCGAGCAGAGCTTCCGTTTCAGATGGAAGATTGGAGCAGTGTCAGCACCGCCCAGCAGGAGGAACGCTTTCGGGCCTTGCTGAGAACTGAGATCTCGCAGCCTTTAACGCTGACGAAACCTCCTCTTATGCGATTGTGCCTGATTCGAATTGATGAGCAGGAACATCGCCTCGTGTGGACTAGCCACCATCTACTTCTCGATGCGTGGTCGCAGCCAATCCTGCTGCAGGAACTTCTTACTGCGTACCAAGCATTTGAGCGAGACATCCGTCCTGATCTCGCCCCTCCACCGCCTTATCGCGACTACATCGGCTGGTTGCAACGGCAGGATGTTGGACTGGCGGAGAACTACTGGCGTGAGCGCCTCGTGGGTTTTCACGAGCCGACGGCTTTGTGTTTGCCCAAGACCAATGCAGCTGCCGTCCTGGGCGCCGGGCACGCCAACTACACGCACATCTTTGGTCTCAAGGTGCAGTCGCTCCATTCTTTTGCGCGCCAACACCGCTGTACCTTAAACACGCTGCTGCAAGCGGCATGGGCAGTGATCCTGAGCCTTTACAGCAATACTCGGGATGTCGTCTTCGGCGTGACGATCGCGGGCCGCCCCGTCAACCTCCCTGGAAGCGAATCGATGGTCGGCCTTTTCATCAACACGTTGCCGCTGCGCGTTCAAGTCAACCCCGGGGATTCGGTCGGACAGCTGCTTCAACGGGTACAGGCAAGGCAGAGTGAGCTCCTGGAATTTCAGTACAGTGCGCTCGTAGACATTCACCGCTGGAGCGAGCTGCCGCCACGTTCGGCTCTGTTCGATCACACGCTGGTGTTCGAAAGATACTCGCCGGAGGAGGCGGATGCGGGGTCCCCTGGGTCCTTGAGAATGGAGAGGATCGGAGGCGCCGAGCAGATTCACTACCCACTGATCCTGACCTTCATCGCGCACGAGGTGCTCGCCTTGACAGTGACCTACGATCGTGCGCGTTTCGACGCGGCAGCAGTCGAGCATCTGGTCGGGCATCTGCAGATGGCGCTTAGTGGAATCGCCTCGAATGCTCAATGCAGCATCCGTGATCTTCAGTTGATGGACGAAGGGGAGCGTCGGCAGCAGCTGGTGCAGTGGAATGCAACGGAGAGGGGGTATGAGAAGGAGGATTTGTTTCACGAGCTGATCAGTTCCCAGGCAGCGCGCACGCCGGAGGAGGTGGCACTGATCGATGCCGAGGGAGAGGTTACGTATGCGGAACTGGAGCAACGAGCGAACCGGCTGGCACACCATCTGGGCCGCCTGGGAGTGGGCCCGGAAGTAGTGGTGGGGCTGTGCATGAGGCGCTCGGCAGCGATGGTAGTAGGGCTGCTGGCGATCGCCAAGGCGGGGGGAGCGTACCTGCCGTTGGATGAGCGCCATCCCGATGCACGGCTGCAATACATGCTGGGGGACTCGGGAGCCCGGGTGGTGGTGAGTGAGCAGCGGCTGCGCAGCCGTCTATCGGGTCGGCAACGCTGGTTGGTGTGTGTGGACGAGGAGGTGGAGGGAGGGCAGATCGAGGCCGAAGGGGGAGAGCCGCCGGAAAGCGGGGTGGGAGCGGAGCATCTGGCGTACATGATCTACACGTCAGGGTCGACGGGGCAACCCAAGGGCACCATGTTGACGCATGCCAGCATGCTGAATTACCTGCACTGGGCGGTGGAGCACTATGCGGTGGGGCAAGGGAACGGGGCGCCTGTGAACACGCCGATAGCGTTCGATGCCGTGATCACCAGCTTGTGGGTACCGCTACTGGCGGGTCGGGCGGTGACACTGTTGCCGGAGGAGGACGAGCTTGGGGCGCTGGGTCGGGCTCTGAGCGGCGGTGCCGGCTATTCGTTGTTGAAGCTGACGCCGGGGCAGTTGGAGGTATTGCGGCGACTGCATCCGGAGGCTGCGCGTGCGGACGCGGCTGCGGCGCTGGTGGTAGGAGGGGAAGCGCTGCGCTATGAGGATGTGGCCTTCTGGCGAGAGCGGGTTCCGAGCCTGCGAGTGATCAACGAATATGGGCCGACGGAGACGGTAGTGGGGTGCTGTGCGTACGAGGTGGAGGAGTCAGGAGAAGGTGGGGTGCCGATCGGGCGGCCGATCGCGAACACGCGGGTGTATGTGCTGGATGAGGAACTGGAGCCGGTGCCGGTGGGGGTGGAGGGGGAGCTGTATGTAGGGGGAGCGGGAGTGGGGCGTGGGTACTGGAAGCGGCCGGGGCTGACGGCGGAGCGGTTCGTGGCGGACCCGTACGGGCGGCGGGAGGGAGCGCGGATGTACCGCACGGGAGATCGGGTTCGCTATCGTGGGGACGGGAACCTGGAGTTTCTGGGGCGGAGCGACCAACAGGTGAAGGTGCGCGGCTATCGCATCGAGGCCGGGGAGATCGAGGCCACGCTGATGAAGGCGGCGGGGGTGAAGCAGGCGGTGGTGGTAGCACGGAAGGAGGAAGAGCGGGATGCCCGCCTGGTGGCTTATGTGGTCGCCGACACAGCCGCACTGAAGGCGCAGTCCGGGGTGAAGTTCGAGGCCATTAAAGAGGAGACGGTGGGTCAATGGGAGCGGCTATTCTCCGACAGTTACCACGGGGCGGGGACGGTGGGGCCGAGTTTTGTCGGCTGGAACAGCAGTTACAGCGGCGAGGCAATCCCGGTCGAGGAGATGCAGGAATGGCTGGCGGGCACGGTGCGGCGGATCAGGAAGCTGGCGCCCAGGCAGGTGCTGGAGATCGGCTGCGGAGTGGGATTGCTGGTGCAGGCGCTGGCGCCGGAGTGTGTCCGATATTGCGGCGCGGATTTTTCGTTGGCGGCGATCGAGGAACTGAAGCGGTGGGTGGGGGGGCGAGAGGGGCTGCAGCAGGTGGAACTGGAGGTGCGCGAGGCGAAAGATCTGCAGGGCAGCACAGGGCAGTATGACCTGGTGGTGCTGAACTCAGTAATCCAGTACTGGCCGGACGTGGACTATCTGGTGAGCGTAGTGAGACAAGCCGTGCAGAAGGTGTATCCCGGCGGCGGACACGTTTATATCGGGGACGTGCGGCATCTAGGACTGCTACGGGCCTTTCACACCTCAGTGCAGTTGGCCAAGAGGGCGGCAGGAATGAGCGTTGGTACACTGCGCAGCCGAATTGAGCGGGGGGTGAGTCAGGACAAGGAGTTGGTGGTGGATCCCGAGTTGTTCACTCTGTTGGGACGCGCGTGGGGGCTGGAGGTCGACATAGAGCTCAAGCCGGGGCGGGCGGACAACGAGCTGACGCGTTATCGCTATGATGTGGTGCTCGGGGTGGGCGGGAGCGAGGCGGATCGGCAACGGCCGGTGGAGGCCACGATCGGGTGGCAGAGGGACGGGCAGAGTTCGATCCGGAAACTGTTGGAGACGAGGCCGGCGGCGCTTCATGTGTCGCATATTCCCAACCGCCGCGTTGCCCGCGATTTGGCAGCGTGGGCCCTCATCGAGCGGAGCGCGCTCGCCCGTCCGGTCGAGGATCTGGTCGAAGAGCTGCAGGAGCTGGATGTGGCGGGTGAGGCGCCAGAGACGTTCGAGCGGGTGGGGGAAGAATTTGGCTACGAGGTGCAGATGCACTGGATGGCTGGCGAGCCGGGAGAATTCGAAGTGCGGTTCCTTCCCTTCCAGCCTCTGCCGCGGTCGGAGAGGACAGGGGATCAGAGCCCGGCCGAGCTTTCGATCCCGGCCTGGGGTGCTGCGCCACCAATACCCGCCCCCGAGAATGTGAGCCAATACACCAACGACCCGCTTCAGGAACGTCTGCTGCAAGAGTTGGCGGCGCGGCTGAGCGAATCATTGCGCGAGCAGTTGCCCGACTACATGGTGCCAGCGGCAATTGTGGCTTTGCCGAGTTTCCCCCTGACCCCCAACGGGAAGATAGACCGGAAGGCGCTGCCAGCTCCGGAATTCAACTTAGGAGAGGGTTATCGGGCGCCACGAACGCCGGAAGAGGAGATTTTATGCGATTTGTTTGCCGAGGTGTTGGGGCTGAAGTGCGTTGGCCTGGACGACAACTTTTTTGAATTGGGCGGACACTCGTTGATGGCCACCCGGTTGGTGAGTCGTATTCTCGCCACGCTGGGCGTGGAGGTCGCAATTCGAACGTTGTTCGAGTCAGCGAGCGTGGGAGAACTAGCTCCGCGCTTGAAGGAAGCAAGGAGGGGTCGTGTACGGTTGCAAAGGGAGCAGCGGCCGGCGCGAGTGCCATTGTCCTATGCGCAGCAGCGTTTGTGGTTCATCAACCAGTTGGAGGGAGGGAGCCCGGAGTACAACTTACCGGAAGGGTTGCGGCTGCGAGGGGAGTTGGACGTGGAAGCGTTGCAACAGACGATCAACACGATCATAGAGCGGCATGAGAGTCTGCGGACGCATTTTGAGGAAGAAGATGGAGAGCCGGTGCAGGTGATTACGCCGGAACTGCGGATTTCAATGCAGGTGCAGGATTTGAGTGGGCTGGAAGAGGAGAAGCTACGGGAAGCGGTGATGGGAGCGCTGCTGGAACAGTCGAACCAGCCGTTCGACCTGCGGCGGGGACCTTTATTGCGGATGAAGTTGCTGCGGCTGGGGGAGCGGGAACACATTTTGTTGCGGACGATGCACCACATTGTATCGGACGGATGGTCGCAGGGAGTGTTCAACCAGGAGTTCATGGTGTTGTACGAGGCGTATAGGGAAGGGCGGGAGAACCCGCTGAAGCCGTTGCGTGTGCAGTATGCGGACTTTGCGCTGTGGCAGAGGAAGAGCCTGAACGTGGAGGAGTTGAATCGAGGTTTGCAGTACTGGAAGGAGCAGTTGAAGGGGATACCGGAACAGTTGGAGCTGCCGACAGATCGTACTCGACCAGCGGTGCAGACGTTTGGAGCGGAGGTATGCGATGCGACATTGTCGGTGGAGCACGTATTGGCCCTTAAGCGGCTGAGTCAAGCGAACCAGGCGACGCTGTACATGACGTTGCTCGCGGGACTGGGGATAGTGTTGTCGCGCTACACCGGGCAGGAGGACATCGTGGTGGGGACGCCGATAGCGAACCGGCAGGAAGCGCAGTTGGACGAGATGATCGGATTTTTTGTGAACACGTTGGTGATGCGGGTGCGGGTGAAGCGGGACAGGAGTTTTGGGGAGATGTTGGGGGACGTACGGAAGACGGCTTTGGAAGCCTATCAATATCAGGATGTACCCTTCGAGCGGTTGGTGGAGGAGTTGGCCCCGCACCGGAGTCTCAATCGGACGCCGGTATTTCAGGTAATGTTCGGGCTACAGAACGCACCCCTGGAAACACAGCGATTGAAAGGGCTGGAAGTAGAGAGGGTGGGGGGAGCGGAATTGCGGGTGCGGTTTGACCTGGAGGTACATGCGCTGGAGCGGGAGGGTCAGATCAAGTTCCATTGGGTTTACAACCGCGATCTATTCGAGTGCTGGCGAATGGAGCAGATGGCGCGACATTCCGTCGAGGTGCTGGAGAGGCTAGCTGCGCATGCGGAACAGCCGGTCGGGTGTGTTGATCTGTTGGCGACGGCCGAGCGGCAGCAGATATTGGAGGAGTGGAACGATACCCGGCGGGAGGTTCCAAATGCCACCTTGCCGGAGCTGTTCGAGGCGCAAGTGCGCAGAACGCCGGAGAACGTGGCGGTGATATTTGAAGGACAACAGCTGAGCTATAGGGAGTTGAACGAACGCGCGAACCGCTTGGCACACTACTTGATGGATCAGGGGGTGGGGCCTGAGCAGGCAGTGGGGTTAGCTGTACCCCGGTCGCTGGAAATGATTGTTTCTCTGCTAGGGATTTTGAAAGCGGGTGCGGCCTACTTGCCGCTGGATCAAGAGTATCCGGTTGAGCGGCTGCGGTTTATGGTGGAAGACACGCGCCCACGCTGTGTGCTCACGATGGGAGAAACTGCTTCACGGCTGCCAGAGCGCGGGCACTACGTGGTGCTCGATGCTCCCGAGACGATCAGCGCGCTGGATCAGAGTTCGATCGTTAACCCTACCGAACAGGATCGCAGGAACCCCCTCACCCCCTCCAATCCAGCCTACATTATTTATACCTCCGGCTCGACTGGCAAGCCTAAAGGGGTGGTGATGACCCATGGGGCGATCGTGAACCGATTGCTTTGGATGCAATCCGAATACCGGCTGCAAGTGGATGATTGCATTCTGCAAAAAACACCATTCAGCTTTGACGTTTCTGTATGGGAGTTTTTCTGGCCCTTGTTGGCAGGGGCCCGCATGGTGATAGCCAAGCCCGGAGGACACAGGGACCCTAGTTATTTGGCGGATCTCATTCAGCAAGAGGGGGTCACGACGACGCATTTTGTTCCCTCGATGCTGGGCGTATTCCAGGAAAGTCCATCAGCAGCAAAGTGTCAGTGCCTGAGGCGGGTGTTCTGCAGCGGGGAAGCCCTCAGTGCCGAGCGGCAGGCACAGTTCCATCGCACCCTCAACGTGCCACTGCACAACCTCTATGGGCCCACGGAAGCAGCCATTGATGTGACCTACTGGGAGTGCAAACGGGAAGGGAATGTGGGGCAAGTCCCGATCGGGCGACCGATCTGGAACACACGGGTGTACGTACTGGATGTCTATTTAGATCCGTTGCCGGTCGGGGTTGTAGGAGAGTTGTACGTCGCGGGGCTGGGGCTGGCGCGTGGATATGGCAGGCGGCCAGGATTGACAGCGGAGCGGTTTGTGGCAGACCCCTATGGTGCGGCGGGGTCACGGATGTACCGGACCGGCGATCTGGTGAGATGGCGTGAAGATGGGAATCTGGAGTTTGTGGCACGTACGGACCAGCAGGTAAAGATTCGCGGATTCCGAGTGGAGCCGGGAGAGATCGAAGCGGCGCTCCGGTGCCGGGCCGACGTACAGGACGCGGTGGTCGTGGTGGCCCAGGAGGAAGGTGGAGATAAGCGGTTACTGGCCTATGTGGTTGCATCCGGGGGGGACCGCTTAGAGGGGAATTTACTGCGGCAAGAGCTTGAAAGGACGCTGCCGGACTACATGGTACCAGCATTGGTGATGGTGGTGCCGGCGTTTCCCCTTACGCCGAATGGGAAGGTAGATCGAAAGGCCCTGCCCGCACCCGAGTTTGCCTCGGCAACGTATCGGGCGCCGCGAACTCCCGAGGAAGAGATTTTGTGTGGCTTGTTTGCCGAAGTGTTGGGGCTGGAGCGGGTGGGAACGGACGACAACTTCTTCGAGTTGGGCGGGAACTCGCTCATGATGGTTCGACTCCTGGCTCGTGCGCGTACTGTTTTGGAAATTGAGGTAGCCTTGAAGACTTTTTTTGTGACCCCCACCGTAGCTGGCTTAGCTGAAGTGATCCATCACACCCGACTGCAGGATTTCCCTACGCTGTTTTCGACGAAACATACGGACGTCAATTTGGCTGCGGAGGCCATTTTGGATCCATCAATAGTGGCCGAAGGCGGCAAGCGGCCATCAGCCGCGCCCGTCACGGACATTTTACTTACCGGGGCCTCAGGCTTTCTTGGAATATTTCTGCTCGACGAGTTGCTTCGTGACACGGAGGCTAGGCTTCATTGTTTGATCCGTTCACCCAGTGTTCAAGAGGGAGCCACAAGGATTAGGGCGCAGATGGAACTCTTCGGTCTCTGGGACGAACGCTATAGTGACCGAATTAATCCTGTCCTCGGAGATCTGTCAAGGCCCCTGCTAGGTCTTCTTCCGAGGGAATTCGACGAAATTGCTGAGACAATCGACGTCATCTATCATGCCGGAGCCATAGTAAATTTCTTCTTGCCGTACAAGGTGCTAAAAGGCCCGAATGTGTTCGGAACACAAGAAGTATTGCGCATCGCAGGCCGGCATCGCAGCAAGGCGGTGCACTTCGTTTCGACCATGGCGATTGTTCCTCACCTGGCTCAAGGCACAGACGGCCAAGTTAGCCTGGAGCTCTCGACGGGATATGCACAAAGCAAGTGGGTCGCCGAGCAACTCACGTGTGCGGCAGGCTTGAGGGGAATTCCAGTTAGTATTTACCGGCCGTCCTCGATAACCGGATGCACTAGAACAGGGGCGGGTAATCTCAGTGATCTTCTTTCGAGATTTATTCTTGAATGCATCCGGCTCAGTTCTCTTCCAGACATTCCGATGGAAATCAACCTGATACCTGTGGACCATGTCGCTAAGGCCATTGTGTCACTTTCTGGCAGAAGCGAAGTTATTGGTCACACGTTCAATGTGAGAAATAATCGAGTAACTACCCTCGGCGAGCTGCACGACTGTATTTTGTCGCTGGGTATTCCGATGCAAAAGGTGTCGTATGAACATTGGCGACTGAGTGCGCTGAATGATTCCCAGAGCCAGTTGGCGCCCTTGCTGGTCTTGCTCCTCGACCGCATGTCCGTGCCTCAAGCGACATCGGCAAAACTTGAAGCTAACTACACGAAACCAGTCGAAATCTCGGATGTCCAAGGAATAGGCTGCCCCGAGATAACTCCGTATCTGCTCAGACGTTATGTCACGCACTTGCTGCAGAATTCTGTGGAAGGCAAGAATCTACGCGTCTCAGCTTCTGCGGATCGAGTGAAGGAGAACCCCTATGTCAGTTCCCTCTAGTTCGCAAAAAATGGAAGGTCGAGAAGCGACGCGCAAATCGCCCGTGACCTACCCCCTGTGGCACCCACATGTACCGTTAAATGCGATGGAAGAGCGGGTCACAATCCTCGTCGAGGGCAAAGGTTGTAAAGTAAAAGACAATCGTGGGAAGGAATATATTGATGCGAGCGGCGGTTTGTGGAACACACATTGTGGGCTCGGAAATGCAGAAATCAACCAGGCGATCTCGGATCAACTGCAGCGACTAGCCTACGGTACGCTGTTTGCTTGGCGAGGGAATCAACCTGCCCTAGACCTCGCTAGGGAGTTAGCGGCCATGGGCCCAAGCCCTCTGCAATGGGTGTACCTGACCGGCTCAGGCTCCGAATCAGTCGAGTTAGCCTTAAAAATTGCTCGACTATATAACCAATTGAGAGGTGGGGCTAACGACAAAGATATCGTTTATCTCGACGAATCGTACCATGGCACATTTTTTGGCAGCATGAGCGTGAGTGGTTTGGCTCGGCAAAAAGAAGTCGGGCCTCTTCTCCCTGGTGTCTCATCAATCTCTACTCCTAACATAGAACGCTGCCCGCCAAATATGTCTTACGCCGATTTTGCCCTTTCCTGTGCCAAGGAGCTGGAGGACAAGGCGATCGAGGGAGGCGTAACGGCGTTTATTGTAGAACCGATCATTGCATCCGCGGGCGTGATCATACCGCCAGTTGAGTACTTCCGTCGGGTCGAGGAAATCTGCCGGAAATTCGACATCCTCCTGATTCTTGATGAAGTGGCCACAGGTTTCGGCCGCACGGGACGCTGGTTCGCGGCGGAGCATTACGATCTTCACCCCGATATTCTTCTTCTGTCAAAGGGACTCACTAGCGGCTACCTGCCCCTGGGAGCGGTTCTGTTTTCTGAAGAAATCGGAGAGTTGCTGATGAAGCACGGAGCAAGTCTTTGTCACGGCTCAACGAATAACGGACACCCAGTCTGCTGTGCGGCGGCATTGGCAACTATTCGTATCATTCGACGAGACCATCTCGTGGAGCGCTCTGCTGAACTAGGTCAATACTTTCGCACGCGACTGGAGGAGCTGACCAGCTTGCCGATGTTTGGCAGCGTCCGTTCACTGGGTCTCATGCTCGGTTTAGTACTCACTCAAGACGATGGTACGCCTGCCACTCCACGTCAAAGATTCCACGTGTTCTTGTCTCTTAAGGAAGAGGGGATCTTGGCTTATCTTGCAGGTAACAGTTTGGTGTTTTGTCCTGCATTTGTTATTACGCACGAGGAGATTGACACGATTGTGCTGCGGCTCCGTCAAGTTCTGTCGAGTTTATCACTGCAAGGTGGGATCGTTGAAACACGCTCCCAAGCACGTTCGCAATCCGAATCATGGCACGCCGACGCGAATTCCTGACGGTTGTGGACGACGTCGCAAAAGGCACGCACACAGTAGCGCTTGCGGCTGGGGAAGCAAGGAACTGCCGGCAACCTGAGGGAGCGGTTCCGCAGTCGGTGGCCTGAATTCCTCCACCTTAGAGTCAAACTTCAGCTTCTGTGGAAAGTGCTGGCGCATCATTCGATGCTTCTCGATTGGCAACCGTCGCCCGTTGGTGCTCATTGGACATATTCGATCTCGGGATATTCCGATTGGTTCTGGAGCTTCGAGGCGGTTGCTCCTTTCAGGTATACGTCAAAGAAACTGTTGATATAGTGCGCCGTCAAGGCCAGCTGACGGCGCCCGGCGATGCGCACAACGCCCAGGGTCCGCAAGACTCGCGCCAGAAGTGGACTCTTCAACATGGCTGGATCGTCGCTGAACATGTAGTGATTCGCACCGCGGATCATGATCATCAGCCTGCGGTCGGTGGGCAGTCGATCATAAATGGAGCGGATGTTGACGACGACCTGGTGGGTGTCGGCATCCGACGACGAGTCCGCATCCGACGGGCTTCCATCGTGGCTCATGAGAAACATGAAGGGCTGAGTCACACCTTCTCGGACCACGCTGCCTAAGGGGGCCCCATCCACGTCGATGCCCGCCTTGCAGCGGGAATCGTCATGGCAGAACTGCAGGGCGGTGGCGCCACCAAGCGAATGGCCGAACACTCCGACCCGCTGCATATCCAGCCGCCCCAGAAACCTGCCCGAAGGGTCGGACCTGTTCAGTCCTTCCATCTGATCGAGTGCAAAGCCCATGTCGGCGCTCCACGCTTGCACCAGCTTGTTGGCGAGTTGCTCTTGCTCTGGCCCACTCAATAGGTCGGCATCGTTCTGGCTTGCCCTCGCGATCACCCTTCCGTCGGGGAGAGCGACCACGATAGTTCGATAGGGTACGTCAAAACCCACCACCACATACCCGTGACTGGCAAGGTCTTCGGCAATGGTGGTGTAGTCCGTCGTCAGGTTCGCAAGTCCCGCCCGCATCACTACCACGGGATAGGAACGCTGCTGAGGCGACACCTCGGCGTCGCGAATGCTATGCGTTCGGACCCGTGACAAGTCTCGGGTCAGCAACTTTGTGAGCAACACGCCACCCTGGCGTTCCAGTGCTGTCCGCCATGAAGCCGGTAAGTAGTCATCAAAGTCTTGCTTGGGCTGTGGAGGTGCTGCGGGATACCAGATCCAAGCCAGGATCTGCCGCATTGCGCCTGGTGGCGGCGCCAGCGGGTCGGCTTGACCGGCATCCTTCCAAAAGTATTGCGTGCGGCCAACCGCGAAGGGCCC
>Ga0210405_10003552_pt1 | contig 15226 bp, 10 predicted proteins | sample IncBWH11MmetaG_FD_155492 | JGI IMG/M metagenome (GOLD analysis project Ga0210405, IMG submission 155492) | Forest soil microbial communities from Barre Woods Harvard Forest LTER site, Petersham, Massachusetts, United States - Inc-BW-H-11-M | ecosystem: Environmental > Terrestrial > Soil >... | reverse complement strand
TCTACTTTTTCCATTGGCATATTTTATTGTGTGAAATCCATATCCAATCGTAGGGTTGGAAACAGTATGGTTTTTGCTGTCTTTACCATCGGAGAACCATAATTTGCATTCTGGTGACACTTGAAGTGTGAGCCGATGCAACTCTCGCATGTCGCTGCGTTTTGGCTCCGGTTGGCTGGTAATATAGTTCTTGATTTGTTCTTGTACGTTCATATGTTCTGCTTCCTAGGTTGCGCGCACGAGATTATACGACGTTTAATCCTTCTTCCCCTTGCAAGGGCGGCCGGCCCTGACCGTTGAGGTCACTCGACCGCAAGGGCCCCCCGCAAGCCGTTGTTGCGTGGTGGCTTTTCAGAATTTCCAAAGGCTTGAAATGTGTGGAGCCGCCGAGAAGCGGGCAGAGGGGCTGGAGTACATGCACCCCAAGCCGAGTTCACCTTCCGGACGTATTGTCGGCCACTCGGAACCTACCCGAAAAACGGGCCGCCGGTGCATTAGAATCCACTAGTTCCGTCCGGAATCTATGCCTGCGGCGCGAGGCCGTTTGTGCCAGCGGTAAAAGAACGGAATACCGAGAACAATCACTCCCAGCCCCAGCGAGGAACGTACCGGCCGGACCATCCACAAGTTGACCGTCAAAGCCATCGCGGCAGCCAAGAAGATGAGCGGCGTCCAGGGATATCCCCAAGCGCGGTAAGTTCGAACTAGGCTCGGCTCTTTTTGGCGTAAGCGGATCAAGGCAATCGCGACTAGCCCGAAAAAGATCCACACCGCAAAGACAAACAGTGAATAGAGTTCCTCGAACGTCCCTGTGAGCGCCAGCAGTGCGGCAATCAAGCCCAGGAAAACCAACGCGCCGGTGGGCGTACGCAGGGAAGGATGGAGGCGCTCCGCGAAACGGAAGAATAAACCGTCCCGCGCCATGGCGTATGGGATGCGGGCACCGGTCAAGACCACGACGTGCAGCGCCCCAAGAGCCGACACGGCCATGGCGACTGTGAGCCAAGCTGCGCCGCGCGAACCGCTCAACGACTGCACAACATCCGACGCAACATGCTGGGACGCCGCCACCTGTGCGAATGGCAGGACATGAAAGTACACAACATTCGCCATCAGATACAGCCCACCTACAGTGAGCAATCCAAAGATAATGGCTCTCGGAATGTTCTTCTGCGGCTGGACAATCTCTTCCCCCAGATCGCCCAGATCGTTAAAGCCGTTGTACGCCCACATCGCAGGAACGAGCGCTGTCAACAAGGCGCCAATCGTTCCCCAACTGAATGATGTTATTGCTGGCGCGGTTGAGCCGGCGTGTTTTGTTCCGAACACTAGACCTCCGACAACAATGACCACGACTGTGCCCATCTTGAGCGACGTCAGCAGTACCTGGATAGCGCCACCCATCCGCACACTGAAAAAATTGACCGCCGTCACGATCACCACGATCAACGCCGCAACCGGCTGGGCCGTCGTGAATGTGAATTCGTAACGCCCGATGTGACTGCTGAACAAAGGCGTGGCCACGATGGGAAACAAGAATCCCATGAACCGCACAAAACCCGCCGCCAGAGTGGCCATAGCGACTGGCCGCTCGAGAAACGAACTCATCCAGCCAAAAAGAAATCCCCAGAGAGGACCAAGCCCCCTGCCAAGGTAGACGTAGGGGCCGCCTGCCTCCGGAAAAGTCGCACCGAGTTCGGCATAGCAGAAGGCACCCAGGAGCACGATGAGCAAGCCGAGGATCCAGGCGATCAACACCAGTGTGGTGGACCCCACGGCGCGCGCCATGTCGCTAGCGACGAGGAAAACTCCCGTCCCGATGGTGTCGCCAATGACGATGGCGATCGCCGATCCTAGACCCAGGCCGCGAAGCAAATCACTTCGCTCGGAATGATCAGATGGATTGCTAGCTAACATCGCAGAAGTCAGAGCCTACTAGCAGCCATGGAGATGGTCAACGACCCGCCAGGGTCTGCCCGAGCCACTCGGCATCCGGACCAGTCCTGTCGTTTCGTTGCGGGCGGCGGGATGCACGGTGCACGATCAATAGATCGTGACCGATAGCACCGATTCAGGTTGGCGCGATATGATCGAAGCCGAGATGGCGGCGCATAAATTCATGCTGAGCGAGTTTGCCCGGGACGAACGTCACCGCGTGCCTGGCATTGAAGACATCCTTACTCCTGCGCTGGTGGTCTATCCAGAAATCGTGGCGTCAAACATTGCCAGGACCTTGCATCTGCTCGGAGGCGATCCGGATCGCTGGCGTCCGCACATCAAGACCGCCAAGCTGGCCTACACGCTTCGCATGCTGATCGAGCAGAATGTCCAGAGTTTCAAGTGCGCAACCACACTCGAACTGCTGGTGGCTTGCAACAGTGGAGCAGCCGACGTCCTTCTCGCCTATCCGGTGGTGGGAGCGAATGCGCACCGCGTGCTCGAAATAGTGAGTCAGTTCCCGCACGTCCGGATTTCTGTCCTGGTCGAGAACGGAGAACAGGTGCGGCAGTGGCGAGGCAGCTCAGTCGGCGTGTTTGTCGACATAAATCCGGGCATGAATCGCACAGGAGTCGAACAGGACCAGACCGACAAAGTGCTTCGGCTCGTGCGTGCTGTTGACGAAGCGGAGCTGAAATTCGGCGGCCTGCATTACTATGACGGCCAGTACGGGGAACTCGATGAGCCCGAACGGACCGCAGCGGCGCATGCCGGCTACGATCGTTTGCTGAAACTTGTGATCGCGATCCGGGACAGTGGGATGAGCGTGCCGGAAGTCATCACCGCGGGGACGCCAACGTTCCCCTGCTCACTCGCGTACAAAGGTTTTCACGGCGCAGGGTTCATTCACCGCGTCTCGCCCGGAACAATTGTCTATTGCGATGCCACAAGTCTGGCGCAACTGCCCGCTGAGTACGGCTACGCGCCAGCGGCGCTGGTATTAACACGTGTGGTCAGCCGTCCACACGACGGTATCATCACTTGTGACGCGGGCCACAAAGCTGTCTCGGCCGATGCCGGCGTGCCCACGTGCATAGTCGCCGGACATCCGGAACTAACGCCTCTCGCGCCCAGTGAAGAGCATCTTCCGATGGAATTGAACCGCGAAACCACAGGTCCGCAAGTTGGCGAAGCGCTCTATCTCCTGCCGCGGCACGTCTGCCCCACAGTGAACAACTTTGATTCCGCGCTCCTCGTGCGGGACGGCCAGATCGCATCCGTCGAGAAAGTTACCGCGCGCGGACACGAAGCGCCGCGGCTGCCCACGTTAACCTTGGCCAAGTCCTGAGTGAGTCTTGCGGCTACCGAGCCACTTTAGGCGAGACAGTCTAGGAAAGAAATTCCGCGCCGCGACAAATTTCTAGGTAGCGCCGGACAGACCTAGTTCCTCGGGCATTCAACTTATTCCTAGGTGAACAGCTAAAGCCCTCCACCTCGCTTGTCGCCTGAACGAAAGAAGAGTAGAGTTACACACTTTCCGTCCCCTCACCAATCAATAAGGAGCATCGATGTTCACACCCTCGAGCCTGAGCATTGCGCTGCTGATGATGATTACGAGCGCCGTCTGCTGGGGTTCTTGGGCAAACACCTACAAAGGTGTGAAGAACTATCGTTTCGAGCTTTTCTACTGGGACTACGCCGTCGGCATCTTCATGATCTCGCTTGTGCTCGCCTTCACGATGGCGAGCACGGGCCACGATTCCTCCAGCTTCCTAAACAATGTCCACGCGGCCGACGCGTCGAACATTATTAACGCTCTCATCGGAGGCGCACTGTTCAACCTAGCCAATCTCTTGCTCGTTGCTGCGATCGACATGGCCGGACTCGCCGTCGCCTTTCCCATCTCCATCGGAATCGCACTGGTAGTCGGAGTTGCTTTGAGCTACGCGCTGCAACCGAGAGGCAACGCCTTGCTTCTGACCCTGGGAGTCGCATCCGCGTTCATTGCGGTGCTTCTGGATGGCAAAGCTTATGGCAGTCTCGCGAACGCGGGGCGTCCCGTTTCAAAAAAGAGTCTGATCACCTGTGTGGTATCAGGAATTCTGATGGGCCTCTGGGCTCCCTTTATGACGCACGCCATGACCCGCGGAAATAGCCTGGGACCCTATAGCGCCGCCGTTTTCCTCACCTTGGGAGCATTGCTCTCGTGTTTTATCTGGAATATCTATTTTATGAAGCACCCCCTGGTGGGAGAGCCTGTAGGGTTCAGCGGATTTTTCCGCGGCCCCGCGTCGGGCCATCTCCTGGGTCTGTTCGGTGGATTCATCTGGGGCATTGGCACGGTCTTCAATCTAGTGGCCGCCAGTTTCACAGGCGTCGCCATCTCTTACGCGATCGGTCAATCCGCGCCCATGGTTGCCGCGCTCTGGGGAGTTCTGGCTTGGAAAGAATTTGCCAGATCGGGACCTCGCGCCAAAGCCTACCTCGTTCTGATGTTTGTTTTTTATGGACTAGCAATTTTTCTGGTGGCACGAGCGAATGGCTAAGCTGGCATGCCACGAAAGCGCATCAAGCCCCTCCTTTAAAGGAAGCGGAGCTTGATTGCCGTAAACGGTTGATCCCTCGCAACATCGCGTTTGACACTACCAAGGCCGAGCAATAGACTCGGCATTCTCCTTGTAATCTGCAAATTATGGCCAGACGCCCTCGTATCGCGGTGGTTGGAAGTGCCAACATCGATCTCACAACATTCACCGATCAGTTTCCGAAGCCAGGGGAGACCATCTTCGGCCAGAAATTCGATCTGGGATTCGGAGGTAAGGGCGCGAATCAGGCAGTTGCTGCTCGTCTTTGTGGCGCGGATGTGTTCATGGTGGCGCGAGTTGGAGGCGACCTGTTTGGTCCGGCCACAATCGAGAACTTTAAGAAACTTGGTATCGACGCAACCCACGTAAAGCAGGTTGAGGGACTATCCAGTGGCGTTGCGCCGATCTTTGTTGAACCCAACGGGCAGAATCGCATTCTGGTAGTAAAAGGAGCCAATGATGCGCTGAAAGCCGCCGATGTGGACGCTGCTGCCGAAACGTTGAAAGCGGTGGATTGCATTGTCCTGCAGTTTGAGATTCCGCTGGAAACCGTCTACCACACGATCACGTTTGCGCGAAATCACAGCATCCGCTGCATTTTGAACCCGGCGCCTGGTCAGCACGTCAACATGCAGGCCCTGGCGGGCCTCGATTACTTTATTCCGAATGAAAGCGAGGCTGAGACTATTACTGGAGTTGTGGTGAGGGATCTCGATGACGCGAGGAGATGCGCGGAGAGACTGGTAGCAAGCGGCATTCGCCGCGTTATCATCACGTTGGGAGCCAACGGATCGCTGCTCGCGGGCCAGGGAATAAACGAACATGTGCCCCCATTTGCCATGAAGAGCATTGACAGCACGGGCGCGGGCGACGCGTTCATCGGCAGTTTCGCCGTGTTCCTTGCCGAAGGTGTGCCCGAGCAAGAGGCCGTGCGCCGCGCCAGTCTCTATGCTGCACTTTCAACCACAAGGGTCGGCACGCAAAAATCCTTTTATGATCGCGCGCGCTACGAAGCAGAATGGATCGCCCGTTCGAAGACTGCCACTGTCCCAACGTCTTCTAAATAAGTGATCCTCAACGTAGGGCCTATCACTTCCAGATCAAAAATATCCTTGACAGGGTGCTGGCGGCGGCAGTCTAATGCGCCGTTAATGGTTTTCTACTAGGGATGCAGTTTCCAAACCTTGATCAACCTTTATCAAGGTAGTGGGGTTGTGTGTCTTCGGACTAGTGGCGAGCAAAGAAAGCTGCTGGATCTTTCCTGGAGGCCGGAAATGCGTGTTTCAAACTTGGCTGTGGCATGGTTGCTGGCCGCAACTAGCGCGTTTTGCTTTGCCCAGACCTTAGAGCGCGGGGCCGTGCACGGGACTGTTTACGACACGTCGCACGCTGTAGTCGCCGGCGCCAAGGTTACGCTGACGAACCCTTCCACCGGCTTCCGCCGAGAGATGCAGACCACCGGAGACGGGGGCTACGACTTTGAAGCTGTCCCTCCAGCGGGCGAATACACGCTGGTCGCAGAAGCTCCGAACTTCGCGGTCACTACGGTGAAAGGTATTGTGGTCAACGTCGGCGCATCCCTGCCGCTCGATGTAACCATGCCACTGAAGTCGGCGCAGGAAGCGGTGACCGTCAATGCGAATATCGAGGCTGTGGACACAGCCACCGCTGGCATCAGCCAGTTGCTCGATTCCAGAAGCCTGGAGAATCTCCCGTTCCCCGGCCGCGACTATCGCGATCTGGCTCAATTGACCCCCTCGGCCCAGGTCGTTCCCGGATTACGCGGCAACATCCGGTTGGGCGGGCAACAAAGCGATTACACAGGATTGGTGATTGACGGAGCGGATACGACCAACAACTTTTTCGGCGAGAACTTCGGTTCGCTTGAAACCAAGAACCTGACGGTTCCCATCGAGGCGGTGCAGGAATTTCAAGTCGTTACGAACGGATTTGCCCCAGAGTTTGGCCGCGCTACTGGAGGATTGCTGAACGTGGTGACGAAATCCGGCACCAATAACATTCATGGTGAGGCTCACGAATATTATCGGGGCGGCAGCTTGACCAAGGATGATGCTCTGCACAATCCACCGAATATTGACTGGCAACACCAGTTTGGCGGATCATTTGGTTTTCCCATTCGCAAAGACCGGCAATTCCTCTTCCTCTCCACTGACATCCAGCGGAACACCGGCCCGCTGACCACGAATTTCTGCCACGGAGATCCTGCCTGCCAGAACGACGCAGGCCCAGTGATTCCGGCGGCAAGTGGCTCAGATGTGCTCGGGCCAGCCTGCCTTGCCGGTGCGGCCGGCATGAACCTGCTCCCCGGTTGCTACGGTATCCCCAACCTGGGCGCTCTGGACGGCCCGCACGGCCAGTTCCAGGATTTCTTCACTCTGCTCGGGCATTACGACTACCAGATCAACCAAGCCAACCACTTCAGTGTTCGCGGCCTCGGCACGAGAAATCACACCAAAGGTTTCACCGGTGGACATGGGCAGTCGGAAACCTCCGACGCATTCGGCAACACTGAACAATTTGTAAACCAGGGCATCAGCGGCGTTTTTGCTCTCACGACCGCCGTGGGGCGCAAGGTGAATGATTTCCGGGTTCTGCTCGAGGGCGAAACCCGCAAGCGCCATCCAATTTCTGGAGGCGCGCCCGAAATCCAGATCGTTCCCAACGGAACCTTTGGACAGCGCTTTTACCTCCCTGCCAACAATGACAACGGCAAGCTCCAGGTGCAGGATAACTTCTCCTACTCGTTCAGTAAGCACGATGTGAAGTTCGGAGGCGACGTCAATTCCTTCGTCGACCGGAAAGACGTATTTGCTGGCTGGACCGCGGGAAGGTACGAGTTCGCGGACTTGGCATCCTTCGACGCCTCAAGTCCATTTTTCTACTTCCAGGGTTTCGGTCTGAATGGACAGGATCCGTTTACCGCCAATACGTTAAAACCAAATTACCAGACCGGGATCGGACTGTATTGGCAAGATAAGTGGCAAGCGAAGCCACGTCTGACGATCACTTACGGACTGCGCTGGGATGGAACCCACAACCCTCAGAACCAGACTCCAATCCCCGGACAAGAGGTCTACACCGGCGTTGGCCCGATTGGTCAGGGCACAAAGATTTCTTCCGTTCCTCAACACACCCCGAACGATTACAAGCAGTGGGGTCCCCGTGTTGGAGCCGCGTGGAGCCTTGGCTCAGCGGATCATCCTACCGTTGTCCGAGGTGCGTGGGGCCTGTATTACGCGCAAACACCTACTATCTTCTTCCCCCAGGCTTCCAATGGTGGCGGCTCGAAGTCGACCACGCTCTTCTGCCCGACGAACTTTGGCTGCGCACCCGGGAGCGGCTTCCCTTATAACTTTCCCTCAGCACTTTCCACCACTTCAGTGGGACTGTGTGCCTTTGGTCCGCCTTTCATCGGGTGCCCGGCCATCGCGTATGCCGACCCGGCCCTGCGGAATCCCCGGGTTTCGAACGTTACCGTGGGCGTGGAACACCAGTTCTCCAGCGAGTGGACGGTTGCCGTCAACTACGCCTACATGCACTCGACGCACTTGAAGACTGGAGGATTCAGCACCTCGAACTGGCAGCGGAATCTGGTTCCGATTGGAACCGATCAGTTTGGCCGCGCGATCCTGGGATCTACTGGCGACCCGGCGACCGGCGGTTTTACGTGCCCGGCAAACGGCGTCTTCGTGTTCGGCGGAGAACCCATGCCGCTTGACTGCACCCTTACGCCGTTCTCCGGCGCTTTGGAACTCGCCAGTTTCAGCCGCGGCAACTACAACCAGCTCACCGCCAGTGTGAACAAGCGTTTTGATCACAACTACGAGTGGTTCGCCAACTATACCTGGTCGCGAAATTACAGTAATGACTCCAGCGAGCGAGACACGGATACTTTTTTCGGCGGGCAGGACCCGTTCAACATCAACATTGACTATGGCCGCAACGGGTTGGACATTACTCATCAGTTCAAGTCCGGCATCGTGATTGAACTGCCGTGGGGATTCAAGTGGGACGCCAACTTCATTGCCCACAGTGGCTTGCCCTACCCAGCCTATTCCTCCGCCGACATCAACGGTGACGGTGTGATTAACCAGTTCTCCAATAATGACCGGCCAACCGTGCAACTGGGTAGCGGGCAACCGTTCCTGCTGACGCGTTATCCGACGCGCCAGCCTGACTTCTTCACCTGGGACATGCGTCTCTCCAAGGGCTTCAAGTTCAAAGAACGCTACAATCTCAGCCTGGTCGCCGATATCTTCAACGTAACCAACCGGGGCAATCTGTACTCGAACCCCGACGTCAGCGGCTTTGTGCCAGTACCCGGCTGTACTCCCATCGCCAACAGCGTCTCGATGAGTTGCCCGCCCCTGACCGCGATTCCGACGCCCAGCAATACCTCGGGATACCGGATACTCGACGAAATCTCGCCAGGCAGTTTCCCCTTTGCCGCTCAACTGGGGGCGAAGTTCAGTTTCTGAAGAAGCGCGCCTGCGATCATTTCGGGCCACCTTGCCCTTGGCAGGGCGGCTAGGTTTTTGGTCCAATAACTCACTCGGGACATGCAACTTCCGCTGTTCACTCTCGCACTTGGCCGGTTGTCGACAATCGCGGGTGTGTGCTGCCGAGGTTTGAGGGCGGCTGTCCGGCTTAAGGAGAAAGAAAACTACCGCTCAAGATTTCACTGGTGGCATTATGTACTGCTGGCCGCGATCGGAGGCACCTTCTGTCTCGCTCAACAAGATCCCTGGGGCTACACGAACGAACTGAGGGTCGCCGCCACACTCCTGCAGAATCGGCAGTTCCCCGCTGCGATGGAGGCGTACCAGCAGATTCTGAAGGCGGATCCGCACAACGAGAAGGCTGCGCTCGGGCTGGCTGCGGCCTACTTCGGCGTTTACAACTACGACCAGACGAGGCGTCTGCTCCGGGAGGCGGCAGCGGCCCATCCGACGAGCGCCGCCCCACTGGTGGAATTGGGCAAACTCGACATTCACTTGTTGCATTACGACGACGCCATCGCTGAACTGAAGCGTGCCGTGCGGAGAGACACCAGGTCCGCGGCGGCCCACGAACAATTGGGCGTGGCTCTTCAGGCTAAGGGTGACGACGAGCAAGCGCTGGCGCAGTTGAATGAAGCCATCCGGCTCGCGCCGGGATCAGCGTCGGCGCACTACTTCCGCGGGAGCTTGTATGCGGATCGCAACGACGCGGATCGCGCCTATCAGGACGCGAAGGCGGCTTACCGACTGGAACCCAGTACCCAGACTCGAGAACTCCTTGCCAAGGCGGCGCTCCACGGGAACAAGTGTGACGAGGCCATCACCCTGCTTCAGCCGCTTGCCGGCTCGGAAGCGGTCGATCCCGCGGATCTCTACGTGCTGTCACGCGCCTATAAGTGTGCGGGGCAAGACGAGCGCGCACAGGAAGCGCAGGCAGAATACGACAAGCGGTCGCGAAGCGTGCAAGAAGCGAAAACCCACAAAATGCAGGCTGACCATCTCGCGGTCGAAGCGGGCGAACTCGCGCGCAAGAATCAACTCTCCCCGGCGCTCGATCTGCTCAGTCAGGCACTGGCTGAGGATCCGCAAAACGGACCCACTCTTGCCCAGCAGGCCAAGATTGATTTTTCCCGAGGAAAAATCAGCGAGGCGCGCCAGGAGATCGAATCCGCTCTTGGCGTGGATCCTTACAACCCCGACTATTTGTATGTTCTGGGCAAGATTCTGGAAAAACAAGGTGAACTGAACCTGGCGCTGGACGCATTTCGCACAGTAACGATCGTAGATCCCCGTGAATCCGACGCATACTTCGAGATCAGCCAGATCTATCTTCAGAACGGAGACCGGGCCCGGGCACTGAGCGCGCTGCGCCGCGCCGTCAAGTATTCGCCGGATGATCCGGAGTATCGGAAGGCGCTTCAACAGCTGGAGGCAGGCAGCGGGAAGTCACGCTGATCCGACTTCATGTCGCCTGTCTTAACATAGGCAACACTAGGCCCTTTCAATTTGCCGTAATTTTGAAAGACAAAGAAACTGCCGGAGCAATGACCAGGTAGCGCATCGAGGCTAGCGATGAAATGCAGGGGTTGGATCTTGGCAGCAGCTGCACTACTGATGTTGTGCCTCATATCCTGGGGCCAGCAAAAACGTAAGATCATCATCGACCAGGACGCCGCCGGTCCTGCCGGAACCGACCAGCAATCCATCCTTCTCTTAATCCAGTCGCCCCAGACCGAAGTCCTGGGCATCACGGTGGTGACGGGCGATCAGTGGCTGCACGAGGAAGTGGCGCACACCCTGCGGATGCTCGAAATCATCGGACGAACGGATATTCCGGTCGTGACGGGAGCAGAGTACCCACTAGTAAGACGAAAACAGGAGACAGAAAGATGGGAACAAGAATACGGAAAGATAGCGTGGCTCGGAGCCTGGACTCCGAACTTCTACCATCCGTCCGACCAGTTGGGAGAAATGCCGGAAGGCCGGCCCACCACCAAGCCATCCGATGAGGACGCCGCTCACTTTCTAATTCGCATCGTGCATAAGTTTCCCAAACAGGTGACCGTTTATGAGGGAGGGCCCATGACGAACCTGGCGCTTGCCATTTCTATCGATCCGGAGTTCGCGGGGCTGGCTAAGGAGCTGGTGTTCATGGGCGGCAGTTTCAACCCGCAAACTGACAATCCGGAATTTGTTAACACCCCAACTCATGAATTCAACTTGTGGTTCGATCCGGAAGCGGCTCATATTGTGCTCCGGGCGCCGTGGAAGAAAGTCATTTGCACGCCGGTGGATATTTCGGTAAAGACACGATTGACTTCGGAGTTGATCAACCGCGTTAAAGCGGGTGACTCGCCCGCGGCGCGCTACATTGGCCAGTACACACGGCTGCGCGGCAACTACAACTATCTGTGGGATGAGCTGGCGGCAGCGGCGTGGCTCGACCCCAGCCTGATCACAAAGAAAGAAACGCTCTTTATGGACGTGGATCTGGACCGCGGCCCCGGCTACGGAAACACCCTGAGTTGGGCGGATCGGGATAAGCCGATTGTTGAGGTCCGGCCGGCTGAGGTTCAGGTCGATCTGGATCTTGAGAGATTTTATAAATTGTTCGTAGATCTGCTGACAGCAAAAACACCGTGGAAGGACTGAATCCATGAGTATTTTTTTGGGCGACCGTCCAGCGGCAAGGCCCCGATTCAGGCTGAGCGAGAGACGCCGGTGGAATGCACTTGCAGCGCCGCGGTTGACAACGTGAAGGTGAGGTTCATGAAGACCTCCTGCAGTTGCGCGAGGTCTGCCACGATTTTGGGAAGATGAATAACGTCAGGCTGTTTGAGTGTAATTCTGGCCTTCTGGTTGTGAACGGCTATGGTCACAGCGTTTGGAGTTGCCGTCAGGATTCGAGCTCGGCAGAATCGGAAGTCTCCCTAAAAATCTGTCCAGCGTGTCCACTTTCGCTGCGCGGCGTCGCTTATGGAAGTGAGCGGGCGAAAAACGATCTACGCGATCCGTAAGTCCCCGCAATTCCGGAACCGTAGCGGTTCCAAACACTCACTTCAAAGGAAAACACCATGAGATCCAGAAATTCCAAGATCGCCCGTACGATCGCATCCGTTCTGATGAGCTTGTTGTTTCTTACAGCCGTCAGCCCCGCCGCCACCAAGCCAATCAGCGCACCTGAGGGACTCGCGCTCGATTCCAAAGGGAACCTGTACGTCGCCAACTACAGTGGAAACGAAATCCTGATTTACAGCCCGAGCTATCAGCAGATGAAAAGCATCACCAAGTCCATCGACGGCCCGACAGGAATCGCGTTTGACCCGTCCGGAAACTTCTATGTCACCAACATTAACGCCAACACGATCACCGAGTACTCTCCTACCGGCGCATATCTCTCAAACATTGCCGACGTCCCCTCTCCAGATGCCATCTCAATCGACGGCGTGGGCAATATGTGGGTGCAACCAAGGTCACTTTTCTGGATCGGGTGGGGTTGGTGCTGTTTCCCTGGGGATTGCTGGCGCTGATCCTGTGGGTGCTTCTCGCTCTTCTACAATGGCGCGGCGGCTTTGTGCAGTGTTTTCGACGAAGCCACCGCCAACCCAAATGGCTGGCTTGGCTTCACTTGCTTTGGATGCCACTGGTCAGCGCGCTGTTCATGTGGGCGCTCTTTGTTGCTGTAAGCATTCACCTCGGTTCCCACCATCAGCTTTCAATGCATCGCGCAGAATACACAATTGCAGTCGGCCCGCCGCTCTATATGCTCGTTTTGCATCTGGGCATCGCTCTGCAAATCGGGCTGATGGGGCGCGACTTCCCGGATTCCACTCGGGAATGGATGGCTCGTGCTGGCGCTTTGACTCTGTCGTGGCTGCGATATGGGCAGGGTTATTTGCCATTGCCGTCTTCGCGCCGTTTTGGGTGGCGAAGCTGTGGTTAGACAGCGGGACTGGCCTGTTCTCCGCAGCTGGAGCATGGGTGCTGAGCACTCTGATGAGTGTGTTGGCCGGCAAGAGTGTAAAAACTAAAGGAGTGGAGGAAGGTGCGCCGAGTTACAGCGTCGTGATTGAGTATGTGGCGCGCTATGGTCCGTTTATTGCTATTGCTGGCTTTCTGGTGTTGATCGCTTCTGCCGTGCAGTTGTCGCTCCGGCATAGTCTCTGGCGCGAGCCGGGTTCATTCCTCGGTAGGTTCGTCGGTAATTACTGGCACTCGTTCCCAAAATCGCCGGATTCCTACAATTTCCCGCTCGCCATTTTAGCGATTGCAGTCGCTATTTTTGTCGTGCTTTCCCTGCGCCTCGATATCAATGAATTCTCGCTGCATCATTTCTATAAGAATCGTCTTGTGCGCTGCTATATGGGTGCCAGCGCGGGTGCGGCTCGCAGGCCCGATCCTTTCACCGGCTTCGACCCCAAGGATGACGTCCTTCTGGACGACCTCAAGTGCGTGGGTCCACCTCCAATCCGGGCACCATATCCGATTCTCAACGCCACTCTCACGGTGACTGAGGGTTCCGAACTCGCCACGCAAGAACGCAAAGCGGTGCCGTGGATATTCACACCGCGCTTCTCGGGTTTCATACCCCCTCCTTCCAAGGCCAACGAGTCAGCCAGGGAGCTTTCGGAGGAAGGGTATGTACCCAGTAGCGAAATTCTGGGCGGAGGGGTTCACCTTGGTACCGCCATGGGAATTTCCGGGGCCGCTCTGAATCCTAACGGCGGATTCCACACCGCGCCCCAGACCGCGTTTCTTCTAACGCTGTTTAATGTGCGGTTGGGATGGTGGATCGGTAATCCCCGCAACTTGACGGCTTACCGGCGCCCCGGTCCACTCTTCGCGCTGTGGTGGCTGATCCGCGAGCTCTTTGGGTTCGCGGACGAACGCTCGAAATATCTGAATCTCTCGGACGGAGGAAACTTCGAGAATCTCGGACTTTATGAACTTGTGCGCCGGCGTTCTCACTTCGTGATTGCAGTGGATGCCGAAGAGGACCCCGCCTACCGATTCGGTTCGCTAGGCGGCGCAGTGCGAAAGTGTCGGGCCGATTTCGGCGTGGAGATCGAAATCGATCCCTCGCCCATCCAGCCAAAAACTGGACAAAGCCATGCTCATTGCGTGGTTGGGCGAATTCATTATCCTGAGCCCAACTCACCCCCGGGCTGGCTTTTGTACGTCAAGGCCAGCCTTACCGGCGACGAACCTGCCGACGTGCAGCAGTATCATTGCAGCGCTCCGCAATTTCCCCAGCAGTCCACGCTCAATCAATTCTTTTCCGAGTCTGAGTTCGAGAGCTACCGGCGCCTGGGCCTGCACATTCTGCGCTCGGTGATCGACCGCAACGACCTGCAAGACCTGGAAGAACTATTTGTGCGCCTCTCAGTCCGCTGGGAAGTGGCCCCGGCAGCCCCGGCTGCGGCCTTCGTGCATCACGCCGAGGCGTATGCGAACTTGATGCGCGCGTTGGCAACGTCCCCTGACTTGCAGGCCCTTGATGCGGGCATCATCAAAGATTTCCCCGAGACGGCTCGCGAAGGTGGGGAGCAGCGGCAGGCGTTCTTCTTTTATCTTGACCTGCTTCAGTTCATGGAAAATGTTTTCTTTGACCTGAACTTCCACAGCGCGCATGCCTGGGATCATCCTGCCAACGAGGGCTGGAAGACTTTGTTCGAGTACTGGGCCACGCAGGAATCGCTGAAGATAGTGTGGAATGGTCAGAAGCAAAACTATAGTGCTTCATTTCGAAATTTCTTCGACGATCTTGGCCGGGAGAATGTAAGCCCCGGCGGGAGCCGGCGAACTTAACTCGGCTGCGGGGAACGATGGAATCGCAGTACTTTGGTACGGAAGAAGTCACCGCCGCGGATCGCGCTTACGCGGGATCGCGCTTCTCCGAGGCGCGCGCGGCTATTTGGGCTAATCCATATGCTGGAGGCTGGCCGCGCAATGACCAGAGTGGTTTGCCGGTCTACCGGGTTACGCTGCTGAGCGTGTTGCGAGGCATCCTGTCGGGCAAGCATTTTTTCTTTCGTCAGGCCACGGAAAGAGCCGTCGACTCTCATGCGGATTTGCGTTGGGGCTCCGATGGAAAAGGTTGTCGCCGTTTACTTCACCCCAACGGAGTCTGCCTAACAGGGCTCTAGGAAATCACGCAAGAGACGGAGTATTCAGGCTATTTTC
>Ga0210405_10003550_pt1 | contig 15236 bp, 10 predicted proteins | sample IncBWH11MmetaG_FD_155492 | JGI IMG/M metagenome (GOLD analysis project Ga0210405, IMG submission 155492) | Forest soil microbial communities from Barre Woods Harvard Forest LTER site, Petersham, Massachusetts, United States - Inc-BW-H-11-M | ecosystem: Environmental > Terrestrial > Soil >... | reverse complement strand
TGGTTCTATTCGGCATCGCTCTTAATGCTGATTCTGTTCGTCGTTATCTATGCTCGCGTGTCAAAACCTATTAATCGGCTTCAAACCGAAGCGGCAAGAACCGGAGAAAACCTCAACAATGGTCGAGAACTACAGGCGTCGTGGGATAGATCGGTAATGATCCGTGTTCCGCTGCTCGTTGTGTCCCTGCTTGCCCAGTGCCTCGTGTTGTTGCTAGTCGCTTAGGCGTAAATGTGGCTGGTGCGCTCCCGGTCGCCTACTGCTCCTTCTAGTCGAATACCTGCTATACGTTAAGAGCGACGTATCTGTTGCAACGAATATCGTTGTAACTCATCTAAGGATGTCGATAGGGATTCGTAACGCAACTTGAGACAAACGAAACGAGGGAGACCAGCCATGCCATACAGCATATCGACCTTGCTGACTCGCAATCTTCAAGAAGTCTTCGGTGAAAACGACTCCGCGCGCCGGCGCGCGGCCGTTCAAGAGCTCTACACCGAAGATGGCGTGTTCTACGACCCCAGTAAGGGAGTCTATCGTGGCCGCGACGAGATCGACCGCATCGCGGGCGAGATCAGGGCTACCCACCTTGACTTTCGGTATCAGCCAATTGCCGAGCCCGAGGAAACGGGCAACGGCGGGCGGGTCCGATGGGTAGCGGGCCGCCCTGGTGAGGCACCCGCTTACGCCGGGACTGACTTCATTGTTGCCCGCGATGGCCGGATTGCCGCCCTTTATCTCTTTTTCGACAAGCTACCCTGAGCTGAACGCATCTGGCCCGCCGCGTCAAGCGCTGTGACGGCAATGTTGAACGGATCTCCTCCGGTTGGCGCGGCCGTTGCCGCCACAATGGAAAAGTGCGTGGCTACGCGTTGAGGCTGGGTTGATGAGCCGCCGCCGCATCCATTGAGGAGCCACCGGCAACAGATTGAAATTGGGGCCAATAGTGATTTTTTCATGATGCCTCCCCAAGATTGCACGAATCCTACCCGGGCACGGTTAAGACGTTTTTCGTTCAACCTGCTACCTGGCGGTGCAAACAAAAGCTCGCGCGTTGGACAGGCGTGCCGCACGGTCTACGCGCTGGCGAACAATCCGCCGGTTCGAATTACATCCACGGCTTCGTGCCGGCTATCGGTTTGCAAATGCGCCATGACGCGGTGAATGTGGTTTTTGACGGTGAATTGCGACAACTGCAAGCGCGCGGCAATTTCCTTGTTGGTCATGCCTTTGGCCACCAGCGCCATCAACTGACGTTGCCGACAGGTGAGTTCACTCGCCGCGTGGACCCGCTGCTCCCGTTTTAGGTAGCCGTGAAGATCCAGTCTGGAGACATATTCGAACAGCGAGTTGCAGAGGATGGGAGAGCAGACCGCTTCCCCTTGCGCAATCGCGCGAACTGCCGCAATGATCTCCGCCGCGGATGCGCCATTCAGCAAGTAACCGCATGCACCCAGTCGCACCGCTTCAAGGAAGCATTGCGGGTCCTCCTGCATGGCGAAGATCAGGGTCCTGAATTTCTTCGGGCATTCAACTGCATCCGCGCTCAGCGCTAGCTCTCGCAGCATCTTCAGAGAATCGAGCAAGAGCACGACGCACGGGACGCCAGCTAACTTCTGGAATACTTCGGCGCTTTCCCGGCCGGCTCCCACAACCGTGAGGCCGGGGCGTTTGCGAAGCATACGCACGATCACTTCACGTACGAGGCGGTTCTGGACCAGCAGATAAATGTTAATCGAGGAGTCCCCGAGACAATTTGCATTCACAGCCCGCCACCCCCAATTCTCCTTGCCGCACGAAGCACAACCGCCGACCGCGACTGATCAAGGCTCCCAGTTCCGTCAGAAGTGGTCCTCTTGCCGATTTGTGCGGCACACGTGTCCTGCAATCCCTCTAGGCGATCAACGAAGTCAGGCTCTCGCTCAGAATTTGCTCCGTCCGCCCTCCAGCGGTTGCAAAGCGGATAGTTAAGAATTCCGCCCGCATCACTTTCGGACGGCCAGAGGCGCCCCTGTGGACCAGGGTGTTCCCTGCTAAGTCCTTACTTAGATATGCGCAAATCAGGGCGGAAATCGATCATGTTCAGCGGCTTATTGGGAGGGTGTTGCCGCCGAAGCGAACTTGTGGTGTACAAGGAATGGGGGTGTATAATCCGCCCACGACGGAAGTTCAGCATCATCAACCTCAGACTATGTCTGACACACACGAAGTGACTCTTCTGTTGGCCGAATGGGCTAAGGGTAACCAGCGGGCCCTCGATGACCTCACGCCCCTGGTGTACCGAGAACTCCGCCAATTGGCCGCTAGCTACTTGCGCAAAGAACGTCTGGGACACACCTTGCAGCCAACCGCGCTGGTTCATGAGGCCTATGTGCGGCTCGTCGATCAGACCAATCCCAGCTGGCAGAGCCGCTCGCATTTCTTCGGGGTGGCGGCACGCCTGATGCGCCAAATCCTGGTGGATCATGCGCGGCGCAAACACGCAGGCAAGCGGGCAGGGATCAAAGTGGGGCTGGATGAGGCCATTAGTTTCAAGCAGGAGCGGAGCCGCGACCTTCTCGCTCTTGACAGTGGACTTGACGCACTTGAGAAGTTCGATCCGCGAAAATGCAAAGCTGTCGAACTGCGGTATTTCGGAGGGCTTTCCATGGAGGAAATTGCCCAAACGCTGGAGGTTTCCACGATTACCGTCCGCCGCGATTTGCGCATGGCCGAAGCCTGGCTTCACCAGGAAATGCTGAACGATTAGGGGGCATGTGACTCCCGAACGCTGGGCGCAGATCGAAGAGATCTTTCATCGCGCGGCGGAGTGCGCCCCGGAAAATCGCACTGCCCTTCTCAAGGAAGCTTGTGGCGACGATCCAGAGTTGCGCCGGGAAGTGGAAGCTCTGCTCTCCTGCGACAGAGACGCCGGCGGTTCCGTGCAGGCTGCCGTGATCGGCGGGCTGGTAACTGTCGGCTTCCCACTCACCGGCGAAACCATTTCTCACTATCACATTCTGGATGGGCTCGGTGGCGGCGGCATGGGCTTAGTCTACCGCGCGGAAGATATCAAGTTGGGGCGCCGCGTGGCCCTAAAGTTTTTGCCGGAAGAGTCGGTCAAGGATCCAGCGGCGCTCGGGCGATTCGAGCGCGAGGCGCGCTCGGCCTCGGCGCTCGAACATCCGAACATCTGCCCCATTTACGAATTTGGAGAGTACGAGGGACAGCCCTTCCTGGTGATGCAACTGCTGGAAGGGCAGACGCTGCGGGAACTAATCGCTGCGGCTGGCCCGGCGAAAGCTCCTTTGGAGCTCGGAAAACTGCTCGATCTTGCCATGCAGATTGTGGATGGCCTGGACGCCGCGCATCAGAAAGGCATCATCCACCGCGACATCAAGCCGGCAAATATTTTTGTAACGCGCGAGGGCCAAGCCAAAATTCTGGATTTTGGCTTGGCGAAACTTGCGAGCATGTTATCGACCGAGAGTGACGATTCGGAACCCGCGGTTCGCGGCACTGCTCACACCGGTAGCACTCCCCGCGAGACTTTGCCGCTTTCCACACCCGACCTGTTTTTAAGTCGTACCGGCGTGGCCATGGGCACCGCGGGTTATATGTCGCCAGAGCAAGTGCGCGGTGAGAAGCTGGATGCGCGCAGCGATCTTTTTTCGTTTGGCCTGGTGCTCTACGAAATGGCCACGGGAAGACGCGCGTTCGCGGGGGATACTGGGCCGGAACTTCAGGAAGCCATCCTCACGCAGATGTCCAGCCCGGCGCGGGAGTCAAACCCAGAACTACCCGCTAAGCTCGAGCAGATTATTCAGAAGGCGCTCGAAAAAAAACGGGAAGCACGATATGAATCGGCCGCGAAAATGCGCGCCGATCTCGATGCCATACGTCGAGCCATGGAACCACGAACACGCTCACGGTGGCGGGCCAACGCCGCAGTGGGGGGTGGCATACTGTTGCTCGCGACAGTGGCCGTTTGGTTCGCGAACCGTCGGCCGCAAACTCCGACGGCTCTGCCTCAGCTCAAATTGCAGCAACTGACCAGGAATTCCAGCGAGAACGGCATCAAAAGTGGTTCCATCTCTCCTGACGGAAAATTGCTGGCGTATATAGATAGGGTGGGGATGCACCTGAAAGTGATCGAAACCGGCGAAACGCGGACGATTCCGCAACCCGCTGAGCTCAAGAGTAATTTGGAGGATCTGAGCGAGGTGGGCCAGTGGTTCCCGGACGGCACGAAGTTTCTCGCGGCAGTGCATCCGCTGGGGCTTGACGTTCCTCTTGTGACTTCCGAGGGCAGCAGCATTTGGATTATCCCCATCTCGGGTGCACCTCCCCAGAAGCTTCGTGATGAGGCTACCCTATATTCCCTTTCGCCTGATGGCTCTCTTATCTCATTTGGAGCAAACAAGGGCAGACTGGGCGATCGGGAAATCTGGGTGATGCGTACCGACGGGCAACAAGCGCGCAAGGTTTTTGACATCGATGAAAAAGGAACGATTGGCGGGCTCAGTTGGTCACCGGATGGGCAGCGGGTCATATACTCCAAGGCGACGGAAGGTGGCAACGAAACATTCCAAGCCGGAGATCTGAAGGGCGGACCTCTCACCACAATCCTTCCACCCGGTGGCTTAAAAAAAGTGCCGGATTTCATGTGGTTGCCCGATGGCCGGATGATTTACAAAGTGGAGGAAGGGGAGACAAACTTTACCTGCAACTTGTGGCAGATACGTCTGGACCCACGGCGGAGTGAATTTGTCGGGAAGCCTCAGCGCATCACGGACTTCGCTGGAGTCTGCGCAAATCCCCAGAGCGTGACCGCCGACAGCAAGCATTTTGTCATCTTTGAATGGAGACCCCATTCCAGCGTCTTTCTGGCGGAAATTCAAGCCGACGGGACGCGCATCACCACTCCGACCCGCTTCACGATGGAGGAGACTTGGAACAATCCATTAGCGTGGACGGCCGACAGCAAGGCGGTTCTGTTTTATACCAACCGCACGGGTACTGAGGCACTGTTTAAGCAGTCTCTCGGTCAAGACACTGCCGAGCCCATCATCACGTTAAAAAAGAATGAGTACTTGGGCCACGTCTGCGCAAGCCCTGAGGGCTCATGGGTTCTTTACACACTTGGTTGGGAAGAGGAACGTGCCCAAGGGGAATCAGACAAAATCATGCGTGTGCCGATAACGGGCGGAGCTTCGCAGTTGGTGTTGGCGGCTAATACCGAAGGAGGCCCAAGATGTGCCCGGTCCCCAGCAACTTTGTGCGCAATCGCTGAAAGAAGTGCGGATCACAAACAACTTGTGTTCACAGCGTTCGACCCCTTGAAAGGCCGCGGACGCGAAATCGCCAAGTCGGATTCTGACCCGACGGCTGACTATGAGTGGGACCTTTCTCCCGATGGCAGGCGAATCGCCATCCTCAAGAACCGCGATGGACAAGTACACATTCTTTCGCTAAACGGCCAAGCGCCACAGGTAATTACCGCCAAAGGATGGAAAATCCTGACCAGCGCGGCTTGGGCGGCAGATGGGAAGGGGCTATTCGTCTCCAGTTACACGCCGCGAGGCGCCGACCTTCTGCACATGGATTTGCAAGGCAACACACATTTCCTGTGGGAGCAGGGCGGCGGCTTCGGCACCTACGGTGTGCCTTCTCCCGATGGCCGGCATTTGGCGATCCGCGCGTGGTACAACGAAACCAACTTGTGGATGATGGAAAATTTTTGAAAGGAGGCACGCAAGCAGGTGCCCTGATTGTCAGATCTCGCCAAAAAATTGCGGTGAACAGCTAAAACTTAAGCTGGGCCTTCAGCTGAATCATCCGTTGGGAAACATTCGCGTTGAGGCCCGATCCAAGGATACTGGTCGGAGGCTGCTCCAGATAGCCAATCTGACCAAAGCTCGCGTCTGTAATCTGCGGGTCAGGGAATCCAAAATTGGCATGGTTAAAAAGGTTGAAGACTTGCACGCCGATCGTTAGCACTCCATTTTCCCACCGAGGGATCTTGGTATTTTTCACGAGCGCGAAGTCCGTGTCGACGTAGCTCGCCGAACGATAACGATTGCGGCCCTGCGCAAAAGTCACGCTCGGGCCGCTGCAAGGACCAGTCGGACCGGGCAGATTTCCAGTGTTGAAACCGGTCTCGCAACCTGTCTGCACAAATAATGCGCCCGGACTTGGTGAACCATCGCCCAGCATTTGCGGTGGCAGGCAAGGAGCAACCGGCAAAGTATAAGACGCTCCTTTCCCGCACGGCCCTGTGGGACCAAGCGGCGCCGCCGGAACGGCATAAATCACTCCTCCGAAATTCTGGCCCCTGAGCGTGCCTTGTTCCCCCTGATCAAACACCGTGTAAGGAAGCCCGCTTCTGGCGAAAACTGTCCCTGACACCTGCCAGCCCTTCACCACAGAATCTCTGCCGTGGCCATGAAACAACTCTTTCAACGGTAATTCCCAAACATAGTTCGCATTCAGTGAGTGCCGTATGTCGTAGTCTGCCGGCCCATAGCTTGCTCGAAGATTGCTGGCATCCAGGGGAGTCTGGCTGCTGCCGTAGGTAAAATTGCCAATACCCCCGTTGGAGACCTCGTCCAGGGCGTGGCTATAGGTGTAGTTCACCTGGAGCAAACCGCTTCCCCAATTGTTGACGCGATGTTCAAAGGACACCACCATGCCGTGGTAATTGGAAATGGCGGAAGTCTCCAACTCTTGCACGGCACCAAACCGGGGATCGGCGCACGGCGGAACCGGTGGACTGGAGCACAACCCCGCTGGGAATGAGCTGAACCCCCAGGCGTTGGCATTCGGATTAACAAAAAATCCATGAATGCCGTGGTATCCGATGTAGCCGAGGGTCAATGAAGTAGACGAGCCAAAACCCTGCTGGGCCTGCAAACTCCATTTCTGATACTGCGGCGAATGAATGATGTTTGCAGGGCTTGTGAAGCCCGGAGCAACGAAGAATGGATCGGCGGCTTGAATCTGCGCGAGTGTTTCGCCCGTTGAGAAGCCATTCGAATACGCGGCGTTGAAGGCCGCAGCATTCTGGGACAGGCTATTTTTTTCACCAGGAGCTAGATTGTAGCCGGTTATGGCGTAGGTACTGGCGAGCGGGGGATTGAATGCCAAACCTCCTCCGATATTACCGGCCACTGGATCGAAAAAAATACCAAGGCCGCCACGAATGACGGTGTTGTGGGAGACGCCACGGGGTTGCCACGCAAAACCGAACCGCGGCGACCAGACGATGCTGTCGGTATTCGGGAAAGCCTGTTTTTGATTCACCAAAATTGCTTGATTGTAAGGCTGCGCGGGATCATGGCTGATGGAAGCAAATGGCCCGGTCAGGCGTGCGAAGCAGCGAGCGGCACAAACCGGGTTGGACTGGTGATCGGAACGCAGAGCCACTGTGAACGTCAAGTTGGAACGAGCACGCCACTCATCCTGGGCGTACAGCCCAAGGCTATAGTAAGCGGTGCGGTTCGCTGTTACCGGCGGGAACGTTTGGTCCAGTGTTGAAAAATCGCTCTTCTGCTTCAATGGGTCTGGATCCTGTCCTCCCCAGTAAAATGCGTCAACCGTCTGCGGAAGTAGCTGTCCGACGCCACTCCAGTTGTAATTGTGGCTGATCACGTAGGTCCGGAGAAAACTCGCGCCAATTCCAAACTTGTGCTTGCCTCGCGTCTTCACCAGGTCGTCTGAAATCTGGTAGGTGGTTGTCCCGGAATAGCTCGGATACCCATAGGCCCAGTCCCACCCGCCAATCGAGAAGAAGGTATTGCCCTCATTCCACCAGTTCAAATCATTCGGAAAAACAGCCCTGGTTTTCGCGGTATTGGCTAGAGCGGTAGCGCCGTATAGGTAGGTCCCCGCAAGCAAAAACTGGTTGGCGGCGGTGGGGCCAAGAGTGTGCGTCTCATTGAGCTGACCCTGCCATGCCGACTGCGTGGAAAAAGCATTGAAGACCGGGCTGATCGCATCGACATATTTGGCGAGATTCCCGAAGTTGTACTGCACCAAGAGGAACACTCGATCATTGGCTGCAAGATTCCAATCCATCCTGCCCGACAGCAGCGAATCGTTGGATGGCGCATCAATGTTCTGCAGAAAATGAACCGCGCAGGAATCGGTTGTGCCCAGCCCTTGTGGGCCTGTCCAATTGTTGCATCCCAGATCGCCGGGAGTGAAGGTGCCCGGAGTCGCCGCGCTGGCGCCTGGTGTGTTGTTGTAGAGGTTGAATACCCGCTGATAAAACGCGTGGGACGCCGATCCCGCTCCGAAAATCGAATCAATGTTAGACATCGTTGCAGTTTCAAATTTCGGACTGGGGAGCACCACCTGATTCTGAACCGGCAGTAAGACTCGTAGGCCCTCCGCATCGAAAAAGAAAAACAGCTTTTCTTTTTCGATGGGCCCACCGAGCGAGCCGGCCCACTGATGCGCGACATCGAAGGGCTTGGGATTCCCCAGGGCATTGTCGAACCAATCGTTGGCATTCAGCGCGCTCCCATTCCAGTAGTACAGCGCATTCCCGTGAAACGCATTGCTGCCGGACTTCGTCAGGTAGTTGATGTTCGATCCGGCCGCACCTCCGAATTGTCCGGAATAACCGTCGCTGACGATCGTCGCTTCCTGAACTTCGTTCTGGCCGAGCATCATCCCGGTCACGCCGCTGTTGTTGACATTCCCCCCGATATTGTTGTTGTTGATTCCATTTATGGTGAACAGATTGGAGGTGCCCGGCATCCCGAAAATGGAAATATTCCCCGAATAGCCAACCCCAATCGTGTCCGTATTCATGATCGCGCCGGGGGCAGTTTGGGCGATATAGCTGAGGTCGTTCCCCGGATTGGGAACCTCGGTGATTTGCTGCCGGCTCATGGTTGTGGAGACGTCGCCGTTCTCCGCCTGCAGCAACGGAACCTCGTCGGTAACTTTGACCGTCGCGTTTGTTCCCGCAAGTTTGAGAGTGACGTTCCTGGTTTCCGCCGGCCCGAGCAACACGGTGATATTCTGGTTCTCCTCACGGAAGCCGGGGCGCGACACAGTCAGCGTATAACTTCCCGGCGCAAGGAAAAAAAACCTGTAAACCCCGTCATGATCGGTCTTCGCCGTTTGGCTTGCACCCTTCGTGTTGTCCCTGATCTGCACAACAGCTTCGGGCACTACTGCACGACTCGGATCGCTTATCACGCCGGTCAATCCGCCCGAAGTCGTGGTCTGGGCGCGTAGCTCTACCGAGCAAGGAACTAGAAGAAGCAGGGCAGAATATAAGTATGATGACGGCCTCAAGAGCAATGAAGCACTCCCAGCATTTCGACCGGGAAAACCACGGTACTCTCAACGATGGGCCTTGTCTGGTGCTCCGGCCGAATTCGCTAACGCCGTCTTCCGGAGGGATTAGTCAGTGGTATTACTCCAGACGATCTACACGCGGGGCACTTTATGGCTGCAAGCCTATGACACGCCATTGCCCAAGTCAACGGGGCAGCGGGGCAGCGACGAGCCTGAGGGCAGGTAGATTGAGCCATCTGCAACTAGCAATTATTGAGTACCGAATGAGCCAATTTATGAGGTCCACAAATTGGGGTCCAACTGGCCCGTTTTTGGTGGCCAATTTCGGGTTAAACGGTGCAGAATCAACGGTTCGTTAGAAAATTAACAGACGAATGGAGCCGATTCGGCAATCATCTTGAGTATCTGAAGCTCGCCGAGCTTCAATCGTGACTCCAGTGCAAATAGCGACAAGAGCCTTTTGGGATTGAACGCCTGCGCCCTGATAAATGAGACCGACGATTCAGGGCGTTCGACGGCACGCTATCTCGCTGAGGCAGCGATTGCGCGGCGAATCTTCCTTGCGGGCAAGGCACCAAGATGCTCCATGAGTCGCCGCCAACTCGCGTAACCATACTCGCGCGCAATCACGTACTGTGCTTCGTCAATTCTCGGCTCGAACATGCCAGCAAACGGATCGAAAGAATAGTATCGTCTCAACCCGGTTTCATCGCGCTGTCGTAACCGATAAAGGAGATTCGTTGCCTCTCTTTTGATGTCTTCAAGACTCACATCTGAAGGCAAAACCCGATACATAGAGACCCCGGCGGCCAGTAGATTGGCAGGGCAGTATTGGATGCTACGGAGAATTCGATGCATGGGCGCGACCGAAGGACACACTCTTGCTGTTGACATCGATATAACTTGGCATATGTTTTGTATGGGTAGATGGGCAAAAGGGGAGTCCAACCACAGTCCAAAACGGTCCAGAATGGCTTGACCGGAGCGAAAAAATTGCGATAGATCGGCTCGGACAACTGCTGTTGTAATGAGCCAAAGAATGCAGGATCGAACCACGTCCGAAGCTTGGGAAGCTAGAAACAAAATCTGAAAACGCTTGAACTGGCGGCACTTAGTGCATTTCGAGACGCCCTTGATCGAATAACAAATGGAAAATGAAAAATACGTTCGGACTGCCACATCTCATCAAGACCCTTCTCCCAAAAAAACGAGCGTCCTTTCAAATTATGAAGGGTTACACGGAACTGTGCATCTTTTGCCGCGCTCATACATCATGCTTGGTGTGGAGGAATGAAATCACCGATGAGAAAGCGGCTAATGTTGTTTCTGGCGGTGGGCCTGGGATTCACGGCGTGCTCCGGCGAGACAGTCTCCTCTGACGCGTCACGAAAAGGAACAAACGAGACTCGGATCTCGGGTACGCAGAATTCCCTGAGCGCTGCGGGGGAACAGGAGCTGCGCGCTCTCATCGAAAGTGGGCACCTTGCGGATCTGCAGTGGCCAAATTTCTCCGATCACCGTGACGCTGTAAGAGAATTCTACACTCAGGCCGGCTACAGGCTGGCATGGAGTCAAGGGGGCAAACCGACGCCGCAGGCCACCGAGTTGATCGGCATCTTGAAAGACGCCGATCAAAAAGGACTCGATAGCAGGGACTACGATGGCGCGCGGTGGCCGGAGCGCCTGAAGGGACTGCAGAGCCCATCCACAGCAGCGGAATCAGTACTAATAAAATTTGATGTGGCGCTCACCGTTTCAGCGATCCGTTATGGACTTGACCTGCATATGGGAAAGGTGGATCCCAAGGTTCTCCACAAAGATTTCGATCCGGACACCCACACGCATGATCCCGGAGCCTACCTCTGGAAAAACGTGGTGGGAGCGCAAAGCGTGAAGGAAGCCCTGGCACCGATCGAGTCTTCGTACCCCCGTTACCGACGCACACTGGTGGTACTGCAGAAGTATATGCAGATGGAGAAGGAAGAAGTGCCTGATCCTCTGTCGCAGGTGAAGAAACCGATCGCAGCAGGCCAGCAGTACGAGGACACCGGGAAGCTGGTGCGCCGGCTGCACTTCCTGGGTGACCTGCCTCCGTCGGTGTCGGTGCCCCCAAATTCACTGGATTATTCGGGCGCGGTGGCGGAGGGCGTGAAACACTTTCAGCTACGCCATGGATTGGGCGCTTCGGGCAAACTCGGACCCGAGACCATCACGGAACTGAACCGGCCGATGAGTGACCGGGTGGAACAGTTGCGGCTGATGCTGGAGCGCTTCCGCTGGATGCCGCACAGATTTGCGCAGCCTCCGATTATCGTGAATATCCCAGAGTTTGTTTTGCGCGCGTACGACTCGTCGTTGCACCCGGAACTGATCATGCCTGTGGTCGTGGGACGCGCTCTGCGCACTCAGACGCCAGTACTCGAAGAAGAAATGAAATACCTGATCTTTTGGCCCTATTGGAATGTGCCGCCGAGTATTTTGCGCGCCGAGGTCGTTCCGAAAATTACAAAGGACCCAGAGTATCTGCAGAAGAACAACTTTGAAGTGACCACATACTCCGGAGAAGTGGTCACCGACGGCGTCGTGAGCCAAGAAGTGCTCGCGCAATTACGCGCGGGCAAGCTCATGGTCCGGCAGAAACCCGGACCGAAGAACGCGCTTGGCCTGATCAAGTTTGTTTTTCCCAATGCCGACAACATCTACTTGCACTCGACACCGTCCCAAGCGCTTTTCGAGGAGAGCCGGCGCGATTTCAGCCACGGCTGCATTCGAGTTGAGGATCCCAGGGCGCTAGCCACGTGGGTGCTCCGGAATAACCCTGGTTGGACGCGAGAGCGGGTGGAAGCGGCGTTTCAAGCGCAAAAACAGGAGCAAGTAAATCTGGCGCACGAGATTCCCGTGTTGATCCTCTATGGCACTGCGATTGCCAACGAAGACGGTCAAGTTTTCTTTTTCGAAGATATCTACGGGTATGACAAAGCTTTGGCTAAGCTTTTCGCCCAAGCCTACCCGTCAAAACAGTGAATCGTTAGACGACTCTTTCGTCAAAGTCAACTGTAGTTGCGCCGCCTGCGTTAGCTATTCTGCATTGGCGCGCGAAGATGAGCAGCCGTAACACCAGGTACGGACACGCCCCGTGTCCACATGAACGAATCCCGAGCGGGGGTAATAACCTACACCTCCACGACCGAGCGCCAGCGCCGCATTGCGCAGCGTCAGCGTATCGACTCCAGGAATGCGAATATCAATGGCGTGAGCCTGCACGTGCTGGCTGTTCTTCGCCACCCCGGCAGAACGGGCGCGAAGGAACTCATTGCTCCACGCGGTCCGGTACCCGCAAATGATCTCGATCTCCACGCCCGGATGCCCAACCGCCGCGGCCACATCGGAAAGAATATCGAACACTCGAGGATCATAGTGTTTGACGTCGCCTGTACGATGATCGCGCAGGAAATGATCTAGCTGTTCTTCAGCTTCCGGAATGTAGACATCTCCGCGACGATACACAATGTCAATATGCTCGCCTGTATGAGTGTGATAAAGGCGGAGATGATGTTCCTGGGTCGAAGTGGTTTCGGCGGCAGAGTAGGAATTGCTGGCGGAGATAACCGCCAGAATCACAAGAGCGCAACAGAGTCTGAATGCAACGACTGCCTTCAACAAGCAAAACCTCCGATCCAACAATCCGTCAAACGAAGAGAAAATTGCCAGCAAACAACAATTTTAGCGGAAGATGGAATAAAGGCAAAGTTCGGCCACTGAAATTTGGCGGCTCGCGACTAAACTTTCCTATCTGTTGAGGACAATTACAAAGCGCTCGCTGAGTTGGGACCTCGATTACTTCTGTTTCGACCCTGGCTCGCGTATCCGCCGTATCCCAGGCCGGCGAGTGTCCCTCGCATGTAAGCAAAGCTGCTGATAACGCCAGGCATTGGATCGTTGGGATGAATCTCATACTCCAGGTCGACGAAGCCGTCGTATTTCATTGCAATAAGAGCTTCAAATATCCTCCGCACCGGCATGCTGCCGTCCCCCACGGCGACCTGACTCCCTTTGTCCTGGAAGTTCGTGAGGTCCTTCATATGTACGTTAAATAGCCGCGGGCCGGCTTCCTGGATGGCCTGAACGACGTCCGTGCCGGCGCGAACCGTGTGCCCGACATCGATGCAGCAGCCAATGCGCGGGTCCATATCCTTCACCGCTTTCAAAATAGTGACTGGGGAAGGCCACAGTTTGTCTTCCGGACCGTGATTGTGGATGGCGATGCGGATGTCGTATTCCTTTGCGAATTTCTCGATGCGCGGAAGAGTTTGCACGGTGGGGTCGCCAGCGACGATAACGGGAATCCCCGCACGTTTGCTGTATTCGAACTTGTTCCGTATGTCCGCATCTTCCTCTTTTTCGAAATAGATGACTCCGGCGGCGTGAAGCTTGATGCCAGCTGCAGCGTAGTCGGCCAGAGCAACGGCCTCTCCCGAAGGATCCGCGGAGAGATGATCGTTGACATCCTTGGCGTTCAGCGCGAACACATGGAGCTGCTTCATGAAGCCGATCAGTTGCACACGACTAAAGTTGCGGAAGGTGTAGCTGGCCAGGCCCAAACGAACCGGGGATGATACCTCGGCGGCCGGCAGTTGCAGCGCCAGCGCGAAGGCATCTTTCGTAGCAACAAACGCTGCTGCAACACATGCACCGGAGCAAACGAAATCGCGGCGGGAGAAGACGTTTTTCATAAGCACCCAATCATTCAGATTGTAGCGGGAGCAGGCTAGACATGCGGCGCCCAGCCCTTCTCGTATTCGCGCCCCCACATCTTCATGGCTTCCGGATCGTTCTGAATTCGCCCGTCTTTCGGGTCGAGATGCAGCTCTCGGTTGACTTCCCACGCGATATTGGACAGATGCAGCATCGTAACAGCGATGTTCCCGGCAGAGACAGGCGCGTTCAGCTTCTCTCCTCTGCGGATTCCCGCGATGAAGTTCGCAAAGTGAGCATTTGTCATGGAATCGCGGCCCAGAAGGTCAGAGGAAGACGTCGCACCGCCGACCTTGAATTCTCCCGTCTTTTTCCCTTGGAGGTCGTAAATCTCGTAACCATCGCGATCCACAACCACCGTGCCATTCGTTCCCATAATTGCCGAACCACGATCGCGTTCATAATACTTCATTCCCTGGCAGCTCTTGCCTTCCCAAGTCAGCATCTTGTCTTCGTACTCAAAGCTCGTCACCAGGGTGTCATAAAACTGCCAGTCGTCCTTGTAGTGATACCTGCCGCCCGATGAAGTGACCCGCCTCGGATAGTCGACGCCTAGCGCCCAGCGGCATACATCCACCTCGTGCGTGCCATTATTCAGCGTTTCGCCGGTGCCATAGTTTCTGAACCAGTGCCAGTTATACGGATGCACATTGTCCGTGTAAGGGCGGCGCGGTGCCGGTCCTTGCCATAGCTCCCAGTCAAGCTGCGATGGCACGAGAACTTCTTTACCTGTGCCTATCGACTTCCTCACATTGCTGTACCAGGCTTTCGCGAGGTAAGTCCTGCCAATAATGCCTCCGCGAATCTTTTCGACGATCTCTACGGTATGCGGCGAAGAACGCTGCTGATTACCCATCTGCACGAGCTTTCCGTACTTCTCTTGCGCTTGGATCAGCATCTCCCCTTCAGCGGGATTGTGGCTGCACGGCTTTTCCACATAGACGTGCTTGCCCGCTTGCAGCCCGGCAATGGCTATCGGTGTATGCCAATGGTCCGGCGTGGCTATCGTGATTGCGTCCACGCCCTTCTGCTCGAGGATTCTGCGAAAGTCTTTCTCCGCCGCCGCGGCCTCGCCCATCTCCTTTTGCACGCTGTCGGCGAACTTCCGTAGAATAATGTCGTCCACATCGCAGACATGCGAAATCCGCGCAGTGCTCCTGTTGGCCTTGAGCGAGGACAGATGAGCATAG
>Ga0210405_10003548_pt1 | contig 15237 bp, 12 predicted proteins | sample IncBWH11MmetaG_FD_155492 | JGI IMG/M metagenome (GOLD analysis project Ga0210405, IMG submission 155492) | Forest soil microbial communities from Barre Woods Harvard Forest LTER site, Petersham, Massachusetts, United States - Inc-BW-H-11-M | ecosystem: Environmental > Terrestrial > Soil >... | reverse complement strand
GACGACCAGCATGTAGGGAATTTTCTGGAGCTGCGCGTCGCGGATTTTGGCGGGCAGCTTTTCGTTGCGGTCGTCGAGATGGACGCGAATATTGTGGCGCTTCAGAGTTTCGGTGACGTGCTTGGCGTAGTCGGCGACTTTTTCGCTGACCGGGCAGATTTCCACTTGTACCGGAGCGAGCCAGAGCGGGAAGGCGCCGGCGTAGTGCTCGATCAAGATGCCGAAGAAGCGCTCGACGGAGCCGAGCAGCGCGCGGTGCACCATGAGTGGCTGATGCTTGGCGCCGTCTTCGCCGACATATTGCAGGCCGAAGCGCGCGGGCAGATTGAAATCGAATTGCACGGTGGTGAGCTGCCACGGGCGTCCGATGGCATCGATGAGCTTAACGTCAATTTTCGGGCCGTAAAACGCGCCTTCCCCTTCTATTCTCTTATAGGGAATGTTCATGCGCGCCATCGTGCGGGCGAGAGCATCCGAGGCGTGTTGCCAGTCTTCGGGCCTCCCGGGGTAGTTTTCCGGGTGCATGGGATCCCAGTCGGAAAGCTCGACTTCGAATTTGTCGAAGCCGAAATTTTTCATGACGGCGAAGGCGAAATCCATGCAGGCTTCCACTTCGGATTCGATTTGCGAGGGCATGCAGAAGATGTGCGCATCGTCCTGAGTGAAGCCGCGGACGCGGAGCAGGCCGTGGAGCACGCCGCTGCGCTCGTAACGATAGACCGTGCCAAGCTCGGCGAGGCGGACGGGCAGGTCGCGGTAGCTGTGGAGCTTTGCTTTGTAAATCAAAATGTGGCCGGGACAATTCATAGGCTTGAGCTGGTAATCGGCTTTTTCGACTTCGACCGGGCCGAACATGCTGTCTTTGTAATAATTCGTGTGGCCGCTGGTTTTCCAGAGGTCCAGGCGCATGATGTGCGGGGTATAGACAAGGTCGTAGCCGCGTTTGAGCAACTCTTCGCGCAGCCAGTCTTCGACGATCTTGCGAATCAAGCCGCCTTTGGGATGCCAGAAAACCAGCCCGGGACCGGCTTCTTCCTGGATGCTGAAGAGGTCGAGTTCCGTGCCGAGCTTGCGGTGGTCGCGACGCTTGGCTTCCTCGATACGATGGAGGTGCGCGTCCAGCTCTTTTTGGGTGAAGAAAGCGACCGCGTAAATGCGCTGAAGCTGGGGATTGCCTTCCTGGCCCTTCCAGTAAGCGCCGGCGACGTTCATCAGCTTGAAGGCCTGAATGCGTTTGGTCGAAGGAATATGCGGGCCACGGCAGAAGTCGATGAATTTTCCGGTGGTGTAGAAGGAAACCATCGGCTCGGTGGCTTTTTCTTCGACGAGCTCGCACTTGAAAATCTGGTTGGACTTTTTGTAGAGGTCGAGAGCTTCCGGCTTGGGAATGAGTTTGCGCTCGTTCGGCAGATCCTGCGCCGCAAGTTCGTGCATCTTTTTTTCGATTTTGGCGAGGTCTTCCTGGGTGAATGGCTCGTCGCGCAGGAATTCGTAGAAGAAGCCGGTGTCGATCGGCGGACCAATGCCGAGCTTTACGTTGGGATAAAGTTCCATGACCGCAGCGGCCAGCAGATGCGCCGCGGAATGCCGGAACACGAAGAGCGCATCCGGGTCTTTTTCGGTGAGGATTTGCAGTTTTACATCGCGATCCAGGGGCCGGCGCAAATCGATCAGCTCGCCTTCGCCGTCGTTGGGTGCGGCCACACGCGCCACCAGCGCGGCGTCCGCGAGCCGCGGGGAAATACTCCGGGCGACGTCCGCAGGCGTAGTTCCCCTAGGCACGTCCCTAACGCTGCCATCCGGCAATGTAATGTGAATCTGCTCCATGTGCGTATTCACCTGGAAGGAGAAACATCTAGCTTATCGGCGCTGTTCCACGCGGTCAAGGCGCACCGGAGAATGCCCGCGATTGGAAACAGAACCGAGTCGGCAGCTAAATGAGAGTGACGCCCGGGAGCCCGGAAAAGTGCGCATCCGACGTGATCAGCTCCGCTTGGTGCGCCTGCGCTGCCGCATAAATGATCGCATCCGCCATCGGCAAATTCGATCTCAAGCTCGTTTTCGCTGCCGAAGCCGCCAGGGAGACGTCCAGAATGATTTCACGGTCCTGAAAGTTGAAAGCAGTCGAGAGAAACTTTTCTGCCAGCATCATGCTTTGCTCCCGGAACATCTTCTTGTAGACCTCATAGACAACGATGGTGGGGAGCAGCAGAGTCTCCGGGTTTTCGAGATACTTTGCGAACTCGCCGGCTTTCGGACCGTTGCCCAGGTACTCGACCCAGCCTGAAGAATCCACGACGTACCGATCAGAACCGCTCGGTGTGATCACGGTCCTCATCCTTCCACCTCATGCCCTTGGCAATGCCGCGAAGATCTTTTATGGACCCCGGTCGATTTAGGCGAATCGTTCCGTCAAGAACGTAGATCTGCAATTCCTGGCCGGGCCGCAACTGAAGCTCTTCGCGGACGCGCTTGGGGATAACTACCTGAAATTTGGGAGAGACCTTGACTGTCTCCATGGACTTGCCTCTCATTGCATTGTATCGATAAGCATTCGGTATGTCAATCTTGATATCGATATAAAATCGTACTACGATTCCTCGATCGATCCTGCCGCCGAGTGAACTACACTGCGACGAGCCCTATCTTTCTTTGGGGTCGGGAGCGGCGGCCGCCGGCTTCGCGGGAGTGGGCTTTGGTTCGGCGGGGTGGGCGAGGGCGGCGATGATTTTGGAGGTGGCGGCCTTGCTGATCTGGCAGTCGCGGTCGTAGATACGGCACTGCGCGAGAGTGTATTGGCAGCCGCAGGTGCAGGTTTCGGCGTTGAATTTGTGGAGCGCGGCGGTCTTTTGCTCGGGAGCGAGCTTGGAGAGATCGACGCCGGGGAGTTCGCTGGCGCGGACGGCGTTTTTCAGAAAGATCTGGCCGGTGTCCTCGAAGGTTTCCACCCTGACGTTGCCGATGGGCAGACCGAGAAGCGAACGAATTTCGGTTTCGTAGAGCAGCGGGTCGCGGAGACCTTCGTGCTTTTGCACGACGCGGCCCTCGGCGTCCAGGACGAAGGAAGTGGGAAGCGCGGCGATGCCGCCGTATTGGAGGCGGACGTCGTCGCCGGCGATGGCGACGGGATAGTTGATGCCGAAGTCGGCGACGAAACTTTTGATGGCCTCCTGATCGTCATCGTCCACGACTAGGCCGAGAATCTGGAGGCGGTCTCTGTACTTGTGCTGGAGGGCGACGAGGTCGGGAATTTCGGCGCGGCAGGGCCCGCACCAGGTGGCCCAGAAATTCAGGAGGACGACTTTGCCATGGGAATCAGCAAGGGTGAGGGGTTTGCCATCGAGGCCGGCGAGCTTGAAATCGGGGGCGGGATCGGGGTTGCGAACAAAACGGATGGTGGGCTGCTGGTCCTGGGGAGCAGCAAGAACAGGAGAGAAAAATGGAAACCCGGAGATCAGGAGGCAAGGAAGTAAGGAGCAGAGGCGGAGAGTCGCTTTCATGGTGCCCACAATAGGAGAACACATTTGGACTGGTGGAGCCAAGAGGAGAGTGGAGCATTACCCTTCCAGCAGCGGCTTCATGTTGCGTACCGACGGGGGCCGGCAACCCCGGTATCTGAACGGCAAGCTACTCATATCTTTGGGCTTAAATACGTCAAAGGGCGACATGGGGGCATGGTGGGGCGATTGTCGCGGGATGTCGCTTGCCATGGGTCCGGCCCAGGAGCATCATTCGGCTCGACTGTGGAGGTTGCCATGCGCCATGGGATCCTGTTCATTGCGGCCATTTTGTTTGCCACTGAAGCAAGCTTTGGTAAGGAAACTGCCGGAGCCCCATCACAGGCACCTACCGCGGCGGCGAACTCCGTGACAAAACTGGAGGATGCAACACCCGTACTGCTGCGGACGAAGGAGGAACTCTCCTCGGGCACGGCCAAAGTGGGGGATCGTGTTCCGTTCCGCGTCACCGAGGACGTGAAAGCCGGAGAGTTAGTCGTTATTCAGCGCGGGGCGGAAGCCTGGGGCGTTGTGACGGCGGTGCAACCGAGGAGGCGCAAGGGGCACGGGGGGAGCCTGGATGTCGCCATCCAGTCCGTGCAACTTCTTAACGGGGGGCCCGCTCCTTTGCGGGCGGAACAGCATTCAAAGGGGGCCAGCAACTCTTTGGAGATGGGGCTTCGGATGGCCCAGTATGGGATGACAGGAGTGCTCTTGCCGGTCGTACCTTTCCTCCTGCTGGAAAAAGGCAAAGACGCGCTCTTGCCGGCCGGCACAAAATTCACAGCCTATATGAACGGTGATGTGCCGGTGGATCGAACGGCGTTCGAGAAGGTGCAGCCAGCCATCGCACAGCGCAGCGGGCCGGCCACCGTCACCATTTTCCGTGGCAGACCACCCCGGGCGATTGCATACCAACCCTCGGTGTACTGCGGCAAGATTGCTCTGGCCAGGCTGCCTAACAACGGCTATTTGAAAATCCAGTTGCCCCCAGGAAAATATTCCTTCCAGTCCAATGATGATCAGGTGGTCGAATTGGGCCTGGAAGATGGGCAACAGGCTTACTTGCAAATGCAAATGGTTACCCACGGCCTCAAGATGAAAGGGCATCTGACACAAGTTTCCAACTCGGATGGAGTAGAAGAGCTTGCTGGCTTGCGGGAACTAGGCAGCAACGAAGTCGCGAAAGTCTCGGACGCTGCGCTGGCGGACTTGCAAGCGATGCCGGAGAAGAAGTAGCACACTTCTGGAGGACCGCAATGAAAAAGGGGCTCTTGTTTATCGCTGCAATTTTCTTGGTAACTGGGTCAAGTTTTGCTCAGGAAAGCACTGGCGCTCCCCAGACGCCGGCGATGAAGCTGGCAGACGCCACGCCGGTGCTGCTGCGGACGAAGGAGGCGCTTTCCTCGGGCACGGCCAAGGTGGGGGATCGTGTCCCGTTTCGCGTCACCGACGATGTAAAAGCCGGGGATCTGGTCGTCATTCAGCGTGGGGCGGAAGCTTGGGGGGTGGTGACCGCCGTTCAAAGAAAGAAACGGAAGGGACAGCCGGGGAGCGTGGACGTCTCGATTCAGTCCGTACAGCTTCTTAGCGGGGAGCGTGCTTTGCTGCGCGCGGAAAAACACTTAAAGGGAAAAGACAAGACGGAACAGATCATGAATGACATAGACCAGGTTGAGTCGGAAATGGGGCAGGGATCAACGGGGCCTGTTTTTCAAGTATTGGCCTTGCCGATACTGCCACTCTTCTTGCTGGAAAAAGGGAAAGACGCGCTGTTGCCGGCGGGCACAAGGGTCACGGCGTACTTGAATGGGGATGTGCCGCTGGAGCGCGCGGCGTACGAGCGGATGCAGCCGGCCGTGGTGCGGCGTGCGGGGCCGGCTACGGTCACTATTTTTCGCGAGAACGCGAACGTCCATTATGGGAGCGCTAACAAACCGTCCGTGTATTGCGGCAAGATTGCGCTGGCCAGATTGCCAAGCGGCGGCTATGTGAAGATCCAACTGCCGCCTGGAAAATATTCGTTGCGGTCAAATGATGAGCAGGCCATTGAATTACAGCTGGAGGAGGGGCAAGAGGTTTACCTGGGGATGCAAATGGTCACCCACGGGTTGAGTATGAAAGGGCATCTCTCGCAAGTTTCCAACTCGGAAGGCGAAGATGAAATAGTCAGCTTGCATGAACTGAGCGGCAAAGAGGTCGCAACGGTCTCCGGCACGCCGCTGGCCGACTTGCAAGCGGTCCCAGAGAAAAAGTAACCCGCGTCTTGAAGCTGGGGCACGCGACCGCATCGATGAAATTTTCGTGCCTGTCACGAAGCACTCTTGAAAAAGAGAGGAGCATTGTTTACGGGAAGATTCCGATGAATTGGAAACGACAATCGGCGACACGTGGTGCGATTCGGGCAATTGTCGCAGGATGTCGCTTGCCAACGTCAGTTTGTCCGCATAGGATGAGCGCATTAATGGGCCCACCAAGGACGTATGCGGGCCAGATGTGCCTGGGTCCGACTCATCCTTGGCTAACGTCTTGTGGGTCCATCTTCATGCCCGTTGCTGATACCGTTAGTTGGAAACAAGGAGGTGCTATGAACGCACGCAGAAATTGGGCCTTCCTCTTTATCTTCCTCATGGCGCTCGGGGCGTACGCCGATCAGAGCAAGCGCGAAAAGCTAATCCCTTACGGCAAGATTGAGCTGGCGCCATTTCGGAACAAGGTAGGTGACACGCTCGACGAGAAGACGATTGCGGAAGTGCATACGATGATCGTCCAAAAGATCAACGAATCGAAACTCTTCGGTGCGGACATCAATAAAGATCTCAGTTTCCCTAAGAAGGACGCGGATGACGACAATAAGGTGGTCTTTGCGGGCACAAACAAGGACGACGATGAAAAGACGTTGATTCTCTTCGGAGAATTCATCACGTTTAACAAAGGGAGCCGGGCGAAACGCTACATGTTGGGCGGGGGAACGGGACGGGCCGAATTGCGTGCTAACTGCTACTTGGTCGACAAGAAAACGGGAAAGCAACTCTACAATTTCCAAACTTTCGGTGAAACGAACTGGGGAGCTTTCGGCGGTGGCGCGGACAAGACGCAGAAGGGTGTGGCGAACCGCCTGGTGGACTTCCTAAAGGGCAAATGAGAGCCATGGCGTGAAACGAGCGGAGAGACTACTTACATTCTCCGCTGCGGGAGCCGCTCCAAGCGCAATGCGACGGGCACCGTGAAGATCGAATTATATTAGCGGCGGTCGACGACGTTGTGGCGGATGTCCTGGCCTTGGACTAGGTAGATGACGTCTTCGGCGATGTTGGTGGCGTGGTCGCCGATGCGCTCGAGGTTTTTGGCGACGAGGATGAGTTCGAAGGCGGGGAAGACGACGCTGGAATCGCCCATCATGTAGGTAAGCAATTCACGGAAAATCTGGTCGCGGTAGCTGTCCACCTTATCGTCGGTGGCGAGGACGTTCTGCGCGAGTTCGACGTCGCGGCGGACGACGGCGTTGAGGGCGTTGCGGACCATTTCCTCGACGAGTTCGCTCATGCGGGGAAGATCGACGTAGGGCTTCACGCGGGGATGGCGAAGGATGCGCAAGGCGCCCTGGGCGATATTGACGGCTTGGTCGCCGATGCGCTCGAGATCGTTGTTGATGCGGGAGACCGCCAGGACGAAGCGGAGGTCGATGGCCATAAGCTGGTGCAGGGCGAGAAGCTGAACGACGCGGTCGTCGATTTCCATCTGGAGTTCGTTGATGGCGTCTTCTTCCTGGAGGACGCGCTTGGCGAGGGGTTCATCGGATTCCAGAACGGCCTGGACGGATTGGTGAACGGCGCGTTCGGCGAGGCTGCCCATCCAGAGCAGGCGCTCTTTCATTTCGTTCAAGTCTTTTTCGAAGTGGCGTTCCATTAACCCCTTCCCTCAGAACTAACTTACATCAAAACGAAGAGAGATTTCTCCGCGCCAAAACCGCGCGGAGAGGAAGCGGTTCTCGCTTCGCTCGAAATGACATCAAAACAATACCTTAGCCGAAGCGGCCGGTGATGTAGGCCTCTGTCCGCGGATCACCGGGAGTGGTGAAAAGCTGCGGCGTGGGGCTGAACTCGATGAGCTGGCCGGTGAGGAGAAAGGCGGTGAAGTCGCTGATGCGCGCGGCCTGCTGCATATTGTGAGTGACGGTGACGATGGTGCAGAGATCCTTCAACTGGACGAGCAGCTCTTCGATTTTGGCGGTGCTGATGGGGTCGAGCGCGGAGCAGGGCTCGTCGAGAAGGAGCACCTCGGGCTCGACGGCGAGGGCGCGGGCGATGCACAAGCGCTGCTGCTGGCCGCCGGAAAGTTCGTAGGCAGATTTGTGGAGGTGGTCCTTGACTTCATCCCAGAGGGCGGCGTGGCGGAGGCTTTTTTCGACGGCTTCGGAAATGGGGGTTTTCGAACCGTTGATGCGCAGGCCGTAGGCGACGTTGTCGAAGATGGATTTGGGGAAAGGATTGGGGCGCTGGAAGACCATGCCGACGCGGCGGCGGTGGGCAGTCACGTCCTGGGTGAGGATATTTTGGCCGTCGAGAAGAATCTCGCCCTCGAGGCGGGCGCCGCGCACGGCTTCGTGCATGCGGTTAAGAGTGCGAAGGAGCGTGGATTTGCCGCAGCCGGAGGGGCCGATGAGAGAGGTGACTTTGTTGGTGGCGATACCCATGCTGATGTCGAAGAGGGTCTGCTTCGCGCCGTAAAAGAAATTAACCTTGGAGATGGTCATGCGCATGGAGAGGGCCACCGACGACGTCTCTCTCGCCGCCGTGCTGGTCGCGATGGGAGGTATGTTCACGGTCAAAACTGGCCTCACAGAAGCGTGCATAGGTTAAGTCCTTGGAACCGCAATGCCCCGGGAAAGAATCGCCCGGGCGACGATGTTAATGATCAAAATCAAACCGAGCAGGACGAGCCCCGCGGCCCAAGCCTGCCGGTGCCAATCATCGTACGGAGCGAGGGCATAAGTATAGATCATCACTGGCAGGGAAGCAGTAGGCTGTTGCCAGCCAGGGCTCCAGAATTGATTGCCGAGGGCGGTGAAGAGGAGCGGGGCGGTTTCGCCAGCGACGCGGGCGAAGGCCAGCAGAATGGCGGTGAGGATGCCGCGATAAGCAGCGGGGACAATGACCGAAGCAATGGTTTTCCATTTGCTGGCGCCAAGGGCCATGGCGGCTTCGCGGAGGGCGCGCGGCACGGCGCGAAGAAATTCTTCGGTGCTGCGGAGGGTGATGGGAATCATCATCAGGCCGAGAGCGAAACCGCCGGCGAGCGTGGAGTATTGCTTGAAAGGGTGAACGACAAGGCTGTAAGCAAAAATGCCGATGACGATGGAGGGCACGCCGTTGAGGAGGTCGGCGGCATAACGAACGACGAAGGCGGTGGTGCTGCCGCTGAATTCGGCGAGGTAGATGGCGCCAAGAAATCCGATGGGAACGCCGAAGAGCGTGGCGAGCAGAAGCATCTTGGCGCTGCCGAGGATAGCGTTGGCCATGCCGCCGCCGGTTTCACCGACGGGGACGGGCAATTTCGTAAAGAAGTTCCAATTGATGGAGGCCCCGCCGTGATAAACGAGGTAGCCGAGGATTAAGAACAGAACGGAGACAGCGACCAGGGCGCAGACGCCAGTCATAGTCAGCATGAAGCCGCTTACAAATTTGCGCCAGCGGAGACGGGGGCTCATGTTTGCCCCATTCCGCTGCCGCGCTGGGAAGTGGCGACGATCAGGAGACGGGCGAGGCCGTTGAGGATGAAAGTGAGAAGGAAGAGCACCAGGCCAAGTTCGATGAGAGATTGCGTATGGAGTTCGCCAGTGGCTTCGGTGAATTCGTTGGCGATAACGGCGGCGATGGAATATCCGGGGGAAAGAAGAGAAGCGCTGATTTTGGGAGTGTTGCCGATGACCATAGTGACGGCCATAGTCTCGCCGAGGGCGCGGGCGAGGGCCAGGAAGATGGAACCAAAAATGCCGGCGCGGGCAAAGGGAACGACCACTTTCCAGGTGGATTCCCAGCGCGTGGCCCCGAGCGAGAGGGCCGCTTCGCGCTGGTCGCGCGGGACGGAGAGGAGCACTTCACGGGAGACGGAAATGATATAGGGGATGACCATGATGGCGAGGACGATGCCGGCGGTCAGAAAACCCACACCATAGGCCGGGCCTTGAAATAGCGGAAGGAAGCCGAGGGAATGCTTGAGGGCCGGCTGAACGTATTGACGCATCAGCGGAACGACGATGAAGATGCCGAGAACGCCGTAGATAACGCTGGGAACGGCGGCGAGAAGATCAATGAAAAATTCGAGCGTGTCGGAAACTCTTGCGGGGGCCAGCTCGGCAAGAAAAATGGCGGCTCCGATGCCGAGGGGAACGGCGATGAGAAGAGAAACGGCGGCGGTGACGAGCGTGCCGTAAATGAAGGGCAGGGCGCCGAATTGTTCGAAGATGGGGTCCCAGACGGAGGTGCGGAAAAAATTGAAGCCGAACTTGTGACGGGCAAGAGCGGAGCCTTGCCACAATTCGAAAACGAGCAGCACGGTGACGAGAACGACGGAAGCGGCGAACAAGAAGGTGATCATTCGCGCGATTTCGTCGCCTTCGCGGAGCCGGGAGAGAAACGAGCGCGAGCCCGAGACGGGGCCCGCGTTGGGAACGGTGGTGGTTGTTGTTGCCACGTTACTTTGCCACGTTACTGTATGTTATTCAGCGCCTTAGTTTCCATGGCCACGACTTCCTTAGGAAGCTTTGCGTAGGATAGGGCTTCAGTATAGTTCTGACCGTCCGCCAGCATCCACTTCACGAATCCCTTGATGGCGTCGCGCTTGGTGGCATCGGAGAACTTTTGTGGAATCAATAGCCAAGTAAAGCTGGAGATGGGATAGGCAGTCTTGCCAGGGGCATCCGTGATGGAAACGCGGAAGTCGTCAGGCATGTTCTTCGCCGCGCCAGCCGCGGCGGCGGTGACGCTTGCAAGGTCTGCCTTGATGAAAGCGCCTGAGGAGTTCTTCACGCGACCGTAAGGCATATTGTTCTGGATCGCGTAGATCAATTCGACATAGCCAAAGGAATTCGGCGTATTCTTGATCGTGCCGGCAACACTCTCATTGCCCTTGGCGCCCAGGCCCACCGGCCAATTGACCGAGGCCCCCTTACCAACTTTGGTTTTCCACTCATCGCTGACCTTGGAAAGATAGTCGGTCCAGATGTACGTCGTACCGCTGCCTTCGGACCGATGAACCACTACGATGTCATTCTCGGGGAGAGCGACGCCCTTGTTGGGGCCGGCAATCGCGGGATCGTTCCATTTCGTAATCTTGCCCAGGAATATCCCGGCGATAGCTTCCTGGGTGAAATTGAGCTCCACAGTCACGCCGGGAATGTTGTAGGCCGGTACGTCGGCGCCCAGCACGGTTGGAAAATGCAAGATTCCGAATCCGTGCTTGTCCTGGTAGGCCTTGAGCTGATCGTCGTTCATGGGGCCGTCGGTAGCGCCGAAATCGACGGTGCCTTCGGTGACTTGCTTGATGCCGCCGCCGGAGCCGATGGATTGATAGTTGATTGCAATATTGACGTTCTTCTTGTGATATTCGTCAAACCACTTGGAATACATAGGGTAAGGAAATGTGGCGCCCGCGCCGTTGATCGAGAGCGGGGAATCCGCCCACAGAACAACGGCGACGGCGAGAACTACCAAGAGGATTGCTGCAGGTCGCTTCATGCGTCATCTCCGTCTGAAATCATGGTCTTTTCCCGGGAATGATGAGTATGTGCTGCGAATGTTACGGTAGTGTTACAACGGATTCATTGTTGGTTGAAACGGGAGGGGGCAGAAGTGCGCAGCGGCACTTAAGGCTCTTCCGATGAGAGGTTTAGAGGAGCGCGAGGTGAGAGGAAAGAAAAAGGGCAGCTCGGTGAGGAGCTGCCCTTTTTTCCGCCCCCAAGGGGGTACGGAACACGATGGCCTGGATTAGGGCAGGTAGTAGCGGAACGAGGTCCAAACCATGTTGTCGACGGCGTGCGGGGCGATGCTGTTGGCTCCTGACCAGGCGTTCCTGGTCAGATAGGAGTATTGGATGCCCCAGCGGAGCCCACCCTTTGGCCCCTGGTAGACTTTGTGCCAGAAGCCGAATGTGCCCTCGATTACGACGCGCGAGTCGCCTGCGCAAGTGCCGCCCGTACCCGGTGTGAGCTGGTTGGTGGGCGCGGTTTCCGTGCCGCAACCGGAGTTGATGGCGAGCGGGTTGGCATAACCGCCCATACCGGAAACAGAGCGCGCGATCGTCGTGTTCACCAGGAGCGGCGCTCCAGTCCCCGTGCCCGTGACACTCGTTGTGGTGATTTTCACAGTGTTATATCCGGTGTAGGCCGCACGAGCTGCATAGTCCCCGCCGGCATACGCGTAGATATCCAACTTGGGAGTGGGATGAAACTCGAGGATGCCGAGGCCGTGCCCGCCGCGAATCGGAGCAAGAGTGCCATCTGGACGCGCGGTGGCGTCGGCAAGCTGCGCCGAGCCAAAGCGGTTGATGCCGTCGCCGTACACGGCCTTCACTCCAAAGTCCAACTTCTTTGAAAAGAGCGGTACACGGAAACTTGCTCCACCGCCGCCGCCTGTACGTGAATCATTGAAGGCTCCAGCCGCAGTGGGGGCCGTCGCGGTTGGTGCGGCCGCGCAAGTGATAGGAGCGCCTGTAACCGTCGTAGTCGAACCATCGGGATTGACAGTCACGGCTGGCCCGGGGGTAGCGCTCACGACCGCGCAAGGATAGACGCGCGAGCGGAATTGGCTGAGAACGCCGAACACTTCGTAGTGGCCCCAACCCGGATCCAAAGCCGCCTTAAAGATCACCTCAGGGGCTTTGTTCGTCGTGTAACCGGTGGGATCGAACGAGTTGTTCAGTCCTCCAGCGTTTCCGGGAGCGTTTACCCAGAAATTCTGGGACGTGGTTCCAGTCGCGCTGGTGAAGGAGGAGAAGCCGCGGCCGCCGATGGTGGTCTGGGGACCTTCGATGGAAACAGCCAGCGCGAGCTTGTTATCCAACAGGTTTTGGACAACGCGGAATGAATACGCGCGTTGCCACGTAAAGCCAGCGACGTACTGTGGGTCGATCATCATGGGCAACGCTTCCTGGCGGTTCTGAATGCCCTTCCTGTTTTCGGTGGCGAGACTCCACATCTGGCCGCCAGTGATAGAAAGGCCGCTGTCGAATCCAACCTGGCCCCACAATTGACGCTGCCGGAAGACATAGCTGTTGCTCTCGCGATTGTTAGAAGTCACGGCGGCTCCGAGGAAATCCATCTCGAAGTAGCCTGTCAACTTCGCGCTGCCCACCTTGGATTCCGCGAGCAAAGTGGCGCGTGTCTGGCGCGCTGAAAAGACGTTCTCAGACACTCTGCTCAGCGAGTTTCCTGCGAACGGAATGCCATTGAACTGGGTATTAATGTCCGAGCTTTGCGCTCGCTGGCGATACGTTGTTTCCGCCGCGATGAAGCCACCTGGCGTGAGGTTAACGCCCTTATATTTAATGGTGGACGGACCCTCTTCCATGTTTTTCTGGGCGTCGGCCTGCTCGGTAGCCACGGTGGTCTTGAGGGCTTCGTTGCTGGCCTTCAAGGCACTGACGGTGGAGTTGAGCGAAACGGCGGCGGACTTCACTTCGGCGGTAGTGTTCACCGCCTCAGTGGCTTTGGTGCTCGCTTCAGCCGCACGAGAGTTGGCGGCCGCGGCGGCTTCGCGCGCTTCGTCGATCTGACGGTCGCGCTTGGCAAGTTCTTCCTTCAGCATCTGAAGCTGCTCCTGCTGCGACTGCAGAGCCTGGCGGAGCTCTTCGAGCTGGGCCGCGATAGCTGCGTCGGACTTTTCAGCCTTCTTGGCCGCTTTGGGTTTGGCCGCAGCCGCGCTGGGTTGCGGATCGGCGTTTTTTGGAGTATCGGCAAAAGCAGTCCCGGAAACGAGGAACATCGATAGTGTGAGCGCTGCTAGTTTTTTCATTTCCTCTCTCTTTGGAGCAAAATTCGACCTGGTACCGAAAAGAATGCGTACCACCCCGGGGCTGAAGGTAAAGGCCCCGTCTTACAACTGCGTCAACCGAATGTTAATATCCCGTAACAATCCCTGGGAATTCAAGCGAAATCATTGACGCATCAGAGGTTGCGGATTTATCGGCGACAGAACGACAATAGCCGATGGTCGACACGATCCAAAAACAGCGCGGCTCTCTAACATCTTGACTGTCAATGGGTTGTGAGAAAGACCGTGTCACCTGAAATCTCCAATGGGTGGCTTCCACGCGACCCAGCGAGGAATTCTTGACATTCAAGGACAAGGCGTATATGAACGGGGCGTTTCACGGCCTTTAACGTCTGAAAAGCATGACCGGCATGCCAATGCTGAGTCACAGGGGGTATTCGAGATGAAGAGGAAACCATTTTGGGTCGTGGTGTGTGTGGTGGTAACCCTTGTCTTGTGCGATCGCGGCTGGGCGCAGCAGCCGGCGGACAACAAATCTGCCGTAAATCCACTCGTTCGCGTCTTGCAAGCGAAGGGAATCTTGACTGTGGAGGAAGTGGCGCAACTTAGCCAGGCGTCGTCGTCTGCCACGGATGTCGATCAGCGACTGGCGAAGTTGTTGCTCATGAAGGGCGTAATCTCCCAGGCCGATTATGACCAGACTGTGGACACGCCGGGAATGATAAACGCTTCCACGGCGGGAACGAGCGGTGCGACCGCAGTGGCGGCCGTTTATCGCGTGCCCATTAACAATAGAACCAGCGTCGCTCCTGCCAGGACGCCGCCGCCCGAAGGACCGACAGTAATCCCCGCGGTGACGCCCGTGCGTGTCTTGCCGATTGACGTCCCGAAACAGGGCGGGCTGATACCCGACATCAAGCTGGGCAGCGGGGCGAGTCTGAAGTTGTACGGGTTCTTCAAAGCCAGCGCGGTCGAAGACACGGCCTCGAGCGGCGGCGCCACCTTCGGCAGCAACGACTTTCCGCTTCCGCTCCTGCTCGCCGACACGGGGCCCACGTCCGACCCGCAATTCCATATCAAAGCACGCAGCTTCCGCATCGGCAGCCAGTTCGAATGGGCTCCTAAAAACTCAGACTTGGTGCTCACGGGCAAGGTCGAAGCTGACTACGAGGGCGATTTCACAAACGCAAACAGCGTAAACATCAGTTCCGTGCGGAACGGCCAATTCCGAACGCGGCTCGCCTGGGCGCGGGTTGACACCAAACTGGGCGGAACCCTGCCGTGGTTCGCGTTGTTCGGCCAGGATTGGGCCCTCTACTCTTCGAGCCTGCCAAACATCTACGAGACCACCGGAACGGCTATCGGCATGGGTGCTCTCTGGGAGCGCGTTCCCCAGTTTCGCACGGGCGTTCAATTTCACAGTGGCGACTTGAAGATTCAGCCCGAGTTCGCCATCGTTCTGCCGGTGGCTGGCTCGGGGGGTCTAACCGACGAGCAGCGCGCGCGGTTCGGCGACCGGGCAGGCGCAGAAAGCAACCAGCCTGGCCTGGAGTCTAGGATCGTCTTGCAGTTCCCCCTGTCGCATAACTGGCTGAACGTTGCGCCGGCACAACTCATCGTCAGCGGCCACCACGCGCGGATAAATGAGATTATTCCCGCCGGCACAGCGGCTGCGCCCGTCCTCTCGACCACCGTGATTCCCGGCTCCACCGGTTGTGCCGCACCTCCGTGCTCCGTTTTGACCACAT
>Ga0210405_10003546_pt1 | contig 15240 bp, 18 predicted proteins | sample IncBWH11MmetaG_FD_155492 | JGI IMG/M metagenome (GOLD analysis project Ga0210405, IMG submission 155492) | Forest soil microbial communities from Barre Woods Harvard Forest LTER site, Petersham, Massachusetts, United States - Inc-BW-H-11-M | ecosystem: Environmental > Terrestrial > Soil >... | reverse complement strand
CGGACTCTCCATTCCTGACTGGCCTACATCCTTCGGATCCTTCAGCGTCCCGCCATTGCATGGAGGGATAAAGTTCGAGTGGAGCCATCGCGCCATTGCCGGATCCATCGTGCTACTGACGATTTCCATCGCCGCGTGGACGTGGTTTGCAGACCGCCGCCGCTGGATGAAGTGGCTCGGCGTTGCCGCTCTAGGCACTGTGATTACTCAAGCGATCCTCGGCGGCCTTACGGTCCTGTTATTCCAGCCGCCATGGGTTTCTTCGGCCCATGCCGCCGTGGCGCAGACATTCTTCTGCATCTCAGTTGTCATCGCAATGTTCACCGGACGTAGATGGGTGGAAGAAGTTCCGCAGATTGAATTCGACAGCCGCCGTCCCAGCCTCGTCACGCTCACCCTGCTATCGATCTTCGTTCTCTACGTTCAATTGATTCTGGGCGCAATGTTTCGCCATCACGGCATGAGTTGGTGGCCGCATGTCGCGAACGCCGCGGTCGTGGCTTTCGTGCTGACCTGGACCGCGATCCGTGCGTTGTCGCAGTTCTCCAAGATTGAGGCAGTGCGGCGGCCAGCGATCCTTCTAGTATCGCTCCTGATCGCACAACTTTGCCTTGGCTTCGTAGCGTTTCTGACGCGTGTGGCCTGGGGACGCGACGCAGTTCAACCCGAACTGCCCATGGTGGTTTCGACTGTTGCCCATGTCGCCATTGGAGCCCTGCTTTTAGCGACGGCTGTGGTTCTCGCGATTCAGGTGTGGAGGCAGGTGCCGGTATCGTTTGAGGAGCGAGTCCCCAGCCGAACTCGAAAACCGGTAGCTGCGTAACCCGCCGGCCAGCATCTCATCGTAGAATAGTCTGTGGCTTCTAAAACTCCATTTGCTGTGGCTGGCTCCGAGACCGACCTCGCTGCAGTCCACGCTGTTATTTCTGTTCAAGATGTCGTGCACCGTTATGGTGATCGCGCCGCGCTGAACGGTGTCTCCTTCGATGTGCGTCAGGCCGAACTCTTCGGACTGCTGGGACCGAATGGCAGTGGAAAGACAACGCTGTTTCGCATCCTCTCCACCCTGATGATTCCGGTAGGCGGGCGAGCCGAGATCATGGGATTTGATGTTGCCCGCGACCCCAACGGTCTGCGCCGCCAGATCGGCGTTGTCTTCCAGGCGCAAAGCATCGACGTAAAGCTGACTGCCGCCGAGAATCTCTGGCATCAGGGACATCTCTATGGCTTGCACGGAGCGTCACTGAAATCGCGCATCACGGAAATGCTCGGCCGTGTGGGCCTTGCAGATCGAGCCAACGAAAAGGCAGAAACTTTCTCCGGAGGAATGCAGCGTCGGCTGGAATTAGCCAAGGGGTTGCTGCACCACCCTTCGGTCCTCTTGCTGGACGAACCCACCACCGGACTCGATCCCGGCGCCCGGCGCGATCTCTGGCAATATCTTGCGATTCTTCGTGATGAAGAACGTGTAACCGTAATCGTCACCACTCACCTCATGGAAGAGGCTGAGCGATGCGATCGCCTCGCCATCCTGAACGAAGGCAAAGTGGTGGCGCTGGGCACGCCAGATGACCTGAAGCATGAAATCGGTGGAGACGTGATTTTGCTGGACGGGAAAGACCCTGATTCGCTCGCCGAAAGAATCCGCGCACGCTTCCATCTGGACACACAGGTGCTTCACGGACAGGTCCGTATCGAACGCGAGAATGGCCATCGCTTCATTACCGATGTGGTCGAGGCTTTTCCCGGCGAGATTGAGGCGATCTCAGTAAGCAAGCCCACCCTCGAAGACGTTTTCATTCACCGCACCGGACATCGCTTCTGGACGGACGGCGCAGAAGAAAAGGAGACTGCGAACCGATGATGCTCGTGCTTTCCGTCATACTCGGGATCGTCCCCCTGATGGGAGTGGCGTGGATCGTTTTGAAAGCCAGTGTCACCACCGTCGACGGCCTCTTTATGAGCCTGATTCTGCTGACGCTGTCAGGCATTCTTTTCCTGAATGCGTTCCTCGAAGTGCGCGGAAGAATGAAGAAATCCGCAGCGCTGCTGCCGAAGAAAGGTTAACGTGGTCACCCGAAGCGCGACTTTGCCAGTGCAGGCTGTTCCAACCTCCAGCGGAGTAATGCTGCCCGCCTTCACGCTCTGGTGGCGGGAAATTGTTCGCTTCTACCGCCAGCGCTCGCGCGTGGTAGGCGTGATCGCTTCGCCGCTGCTGTTCTGGCTGGTCATCGGATCCGGTTTCGGCACCTCATTCCGCGCGGGCAGTTCTCCCGGACAGCAGCACTATCTGGATTACTTCTATCCCGGCGCCTTGATCATGATCGTGCTCTTCACGTCGATTTTCGCCATGATGTCATTAATTGAGGATCGCAAAGAAGGCTTCCTGCTGTCGGTCATGGTCGCGCCCGTGCCCCGCTCCGCCATCGTACTCGGCAAAGTCCTCGGCGGAACCACGCTGGCCGCCATTCAAGGCTTGATCTTTTTGGCCTTCGCGCCTTTTGTCGGCGTGCATTTGGGGATCATTGATTTTCTGCTGGTCGTCTTCGTGGTTTTCCTGGTTTCCTTTGCGCTGACCTCTCTGGGATTTGCTATCGCGTGGCCCATGGATTCCACACAAGCTTTCCATGCCATCATTAATCTTTTTCTGATCCCGCTGTGGCTGCTCTCGGGAGCGCTGTTTCCGCTGGCGGGAGCATCAGGCTGGCTGCGGCTGGTGATGCGACTGAATCCGTTGACCTACGGCGTCGAGGCTTTGCGCGTTCTTCTGTATCCGGAAAGCCCCACCGTGTTGCCACTGCCAGCCTCCATCGCCGCGCTCGCGCTGTTCACGATTTTCATGTTTGGGCTGTGCTTTTTCCGAGTCAATCGCCGCACGACGAGGCCCGCCGCATGATGCAAATTCTGCCGCAATACACGGCTTTTCCTCAGATCAATGCCACGCTGAATGGCACGACCGCCGTGCTGCTGCTGGTCGGACGAAACTTCATCAAGCATGGACAGATGGCTGCACACCGCGCCCTCATGATCGCCGCAGTGGTAACTTCTTCACTTTTTCTGACTTGTTATCTTTACTATCATTACTGCCTTTACTACTACGCACATTCGCCATCGAAGCATTTCCAGGGTCAAGGTTGGTCGCGCCCGGTATACTTCACGATCTTGACGTCCCACACCATTCTCGCAATCATAATTTTGCCAATGGTGATTATTACTCTCAGCCGCGCCTTGCGAGAACGCTTCGACCGCCACCGCGCCATCGCGCGCTGGACCTATCCTTTGTGGATGTACGTCTCGGTTACCGGCGTGATTGTCTATTTCATGCTTTATCATCTATTCGCCGCATGAAACTTAACCACAGAGAAACAGAGCCACAGAGAAGTTGTTTGCCTAAGTTTTTCACTGTGCCTCTGTGACTCTGTGGTGAAAATGATTTTCGTATGTCAGTCGTCAGATTAAAGATCGATGTTTCGGGCACGGTGGGCGATGAAGCTTGGCGCGGACTCAAACAGTTCGACCAGATACAGAGCGCGGATTTCGGCCCCCAATTCGGCAGTGGCGGACGTTGCAACCATCCGCTCAACGCTCCCCACAACAAAGGAGAATGGATCGGCGCTGAAATCCGCCTGCAGACGCCGCTTCTGGCTCAATACGCAGTCTCGCATTATCTGGAGCAAGACCGGGTGCTCGACGCCGATGTGGTGGAGTAACTCAAATCTGAAAGCGCACGGAGAACCGTTATCCCATGTCTGCAGCTCCTAACGCAACTCCACAGGTTACGCCCGACGCAAGCAAGCCCCCCAAGCCGCGGATGTCGACGCGCAACCGGCTGCTCTTCTTCGTGACTGGATGGCTAATCGTTCTCATGCCGTTTCTGTTCTGGTGGAACACCTGGTTCGGCCGCCAGCTCTCTGAAAAACAGTTAGCTGAATACCTGCAAGACCAGAAGCATCCCCGTCACATGCAGCACGCGCTGGTCCAGATCGGTGAACAGATCACTCGACATGACGCGACCGTGGCACAGTGGTATCCGCAGGTTGTGCGTCTGGCCTCTGATCCAGTTGAGGAAGTCCGCAATACCGACGCTTGGGTCATGGGACAAGACACATCCGGCGCGGGATTCCACGAGGCTCTCCTGAAAATGCTCGCCGATCCTTCGCTGATGGTGCGAGGAAACGCCGCGCTCTCGCTGGTTCGCTTCGGAGACGCAAGCGGAAGGCCCCAGATCCTCGAACTCCTGCAGCCAGCCACAGTCATCGCCACTCAGCCTGGAAAAGTAATCGATACCAGCGCGGTAGGCACGACGATTCATCAAGCGGGAATCGTTGCGAAATTGCAGGCAGGCGATCAAACCATAGAAATCCGCTCGCCAATCACCGGCCGTCTGCGGACGCTGTCTGCTCAAACCGGACAGGCGGTCGCGGCTGGCGCTGAAATCGCAACCATCGATCCGGGCACGGAACAGGTCTGGGAAGCACTGCGCGCACTGTACTTGATTGGCCAGCCCGAAGACATTGCAGCAGTGTCGCCCTACGAGCGAGAATTGCCTGACATATCCAACGATGTGCGGAAGCAAGCTATGGAAACAGAAAAAGCGATACGGCAAAGGGAAAGATAAAAGATAAAGGATAAAGGTCTGGCGACTCGTAAGCAGGTTGAATGGAGCCGAGGCGGAGGCGTTTCGTGTGCCGATCCGCGATCCAAATAGAAAACATCCAGCCGACTGCCTGGAGGACGAGCAAGGGTGGAATCGTCGTCCCGTCAAGCCTGTCCCGTCAGCTAAGGAATGATCTCAAATACCGTACCGCAGCCGAAATTGTCGATTTCACACGTAGGTATTCCGCCAAATTGGGTGGTGCCATACAACCGTCCACCCTTGCCGAATGCCGGTTGCCCCCACGGCACGTATCCATCTCTTCCTCCACGAAACGTGTGCAGGACGGTTTCCGTCCAAGCACCACCCGAGCTATGCGGTGGGCGCAACCGGAACGCAACCCCGCAGCCCAGCCCACTACATCCGGGACCGGTACCCCCCTCTTGAGTTGTCCCGTACAGGTCGCCAGCCGCACAGGCGTCAAGCTCGCCTGAGGTAATCCCCCATCTCCGTTTCCCGCGAATCGGTACAACACCGCATAAACCCAAGTGCCCGTCGACTGCCGCTTTAGCTCGAAGACAACTCCACATCCGGATCCCCCACACCCGGATCCAGCTCCGAACTCAGTGGTACCGTAAAGATTGCCGTGCGCATCGAAAACAACGCCCGCACTAGGAAACGAGCCGTCCTTGGGATTTGTGAAATCATGAATCACTTTGTACCGCCACGGTTCTCCCTCTTTGGGCGGACGCTTCAATTCAAACACGGCGCCAGCAGCGTTGCGCACACTGCCCCTGGAGTTCGTACCATAGAGGTTACCCTGCTTATCCAGCACCACCCCGCCGCCGGTACCGCCGACTTGCTGGGAAGCTCCCTGGAAGTTATAGAGCACGGTCTCGGTCCACCCGCCGTTTGAGGGAGAGAGTTCAAAGACGACACCGCATCCGCCGATACAGCTTCCGCTTCCGCCGACGGAGGTAGTACCGAACAAATTTCCAGACTGATCCATCACCAGGTCAGCTCGCGATTCCCCGCCATCGCTGACGCCACCGCAGGCAAAGTTGTGGATTACGGTGTAGGTCCAGGAGCCGCCTGAAGGAGAAAGCTCAAACACGACCCCGCAATCGCCAGAAGTACCGCCGAGCCACGTCGTGCCATAAAGATTCCCGGCCTTGTCAAAAATCAGTCCGGCCCACGGATCCCATCCCCCGAGGAGATCCGAAAAAGTGTGGAGAACTGTTTCCGACCAAGCCGCGCCCAGCCGACGAGGCGGGGTAAGTCTGAAGATCGTGCCTACACTCGCCCGGCTGCCGCCATAGAACGTGGTGCCATATAAGTTGCCGGCCGCGTCCGCGATCAGACCGGCTCTGGGTTCAGAGCCATCGTTGCCAGACTGAAAGCGACGGAGCACCGTCTCCTGGGCAGCGGCCAGAATACTCCCGAGAAGCAGCAGAATCGCAGTGAAGATTATCTTTGGCCGAGGCTTGCTGAGGAAGAAATGACTGACCTTCATCTGGGCAACTCCTGCGAAGGTGTGAGCTAAGGCCGGAAGTTAAGCGCTAATAACCGTGGGTGTTGAAAAACCCCCTCTTTTGAAAAAACGGTCCCGGCAGAGGGGTAGAAAATGTCCACCAAAATCGAGAACGTCGTTTATAGGGCATCCTAGCGCGATGAAATTTCTGCGAACTTCTAGAGTTTGAGTTTTTCAACACCCACAACCCTTCAAATCGGCATCACGCCGACTTCTTTTTCCACCTCGACCGTGTCCACCATCACGATCGCATCCCATGGGCAGCCGTCGAGGAAACATCCATCCGGACCCTTGCTGATGCACTTCTTGCATCCGATACAAAGGATCGGGTCAACCTGAATCCTGCCAAACGGAGTGCTGTCTTCGTCCGGAACCCAGAACATGCAATCTTCCACCGGGCAATATTCGACGCAGGCTGGAGACCCTGCGCAGCCCGTGCAGCACTCGGTGATCACCGCCAACTCCTTTGGTTTCTTCTTTCGAGGAGTCAAGAGTCCCTTGGATTTGGGTTCGAATTTGAACTCGTCGGGCACCATCCCGGCGGGCTTTAAGGAGTCTGCTTCAGCAGGCATGGCACCGATTATACCGTATGGTTCGAGATTTTCATCCACCCTCGAAACCCACGCGGTCGGACTCATTCGACGCCGTCATCCCGATGATCCGGCGTACTTCAACCGGTCGAGGGATCTCGCGCGGAGTATTTGAAACTAGCCACCATCAGAATCCAGTTTCATTTTGGCCCGCCTTCGCCGACTCTTTCAGTACCTGAGCGTCAAGCCTCGGCCATTTCTGATATATTGCCTTCCAGCCGTAATTTCGTGTCGTTTCCGTGTCTCGCCGCGGGCGGAAGGAGCAGCACTCATGGCAGGAAGAAGCGTTAACAAAGTCATCTTAATCGGAAATCTGGGCAAGGACCCCGAGGTGAAATACACCCAGGGCGGCATGCCGGTCGCCAAATTCTCAATCGCCACCAACGAACGCTTCAAGGACAAAGACGGCCAGTGGCAGGATCGCACCGAGTGGCACAACATCGTGGCCTTTCAACGCCTGGCTGAGATCGTGGGTGAGTATCTGAAAAAAGGCGGCAAGTGCTTCATCGAAGGCAGCCTGCGCACCAGTTCCTGGGACGACAAAGAAACTGGCCAGAAGAAGTACAAAACCGAAATCATCGCCAATGACCTGGTCATGCTAAGCGGACGCGGCGAAGGCGCCGGGGATGATTCCGGCGGTCGCTCGCGGGGCGCCTCCGCAGGCGGAAACAATTTCGACCAAAGCACTCCCGAGCCACAACACGCAGCAGCCTCTACCCCGATCAGCGACGAAGATATTCCGTTCTAGGATAGGCAAACAGGAACGCTAGGAATGCAGAAGGCCGGGCCACCGGCCCAAGTTCGTCTCAGCCATCACTGCGGTCAATCGGTCACTGGCAAAAAAAAAGACAAAAAATTAACAGCTGCGTGACAAACGCCGTGCGTCTCTCACCCACATTAACCGGCGTTAGACAAACACAAAGTTGTGATGTTGTTGCTCAGTCCCTGCTGTACGTCGCCGATGGAAATTGCGGTCCGCGATTACTCGGCGATACAGTACATTAGGAGATTTGGGAGGTGAAGGCGATGAAACTTTACCACACGATGATTGCGGCAGTTGCGGTCGGAGCCATGATATTTGGATTCCAGTCAACCTCGGTGGCGCAACAACCACTGAATCCCACCTCCGGCTGCACCCCCAACGGAAACCGTTTCGACCTGGAACCACTTACCAATGCGGCTTTTTATGGCCAGTATAACGAGGCTATCGCCGTAATTCCGAACCGTGGCGGCAACGGCGCCGACTTGGTGGTTGGCGGGGCCGAGGATGAACGTGTCTTGAACCCTGATATTCAATACGACGGGTTTTACAGCCCGGCGTACTACGTTCATCGCGACAACTCAAACTGTGACGCCGACTTCGAGGGGGGAATACCGATCGTTGGCGATTTTGTGCCGGTCGGCCCCCCAATGCCAGCGGCAGATCCGGCGCACGATGCATTTTTCATCGCCACTTACGCGATTAGCGGCAACGGCCTCTATTTCGCCGCGTCTATCGTTAAGAGTACGGCGGCAAACCTGCTAAACGCGACAAACTGCCCCAACGGCACCCAGAAGAGCCCAGCAATCTGCTGGCCCATAGCGGGAATTGCCAACCAGACTACTTCAGACGTCCAATATCCCTCCATCGCGGTGGATCAACGGACCAGCGGAACGGGCGCCGGCGACGTATATGTTTCCGAGACCCTGCTTAGCACACCGAACTCACAAATCACCCTTTCCGCGTGTACGAACTCCAACCTGAGTTGCAGTACGTCGGTGGTCGCCAGCGGCGCGGACACCAGCCCACAGTACTCCAGCGTCCAAGTGCGTCCCGATGGCGGAATCACCATTGCTTATGGAAATGGAAATCTCTTCGGTCCCGCTCAATTCAAGTTTGTGAATTGCACGCCGCACGGCGCCCCCAACCCTCCAACCTGCGGAACGCCGACTTTGGTGAGAGACGAACCAAATCCTGCCGTGGGCGTCCCCGGCAACATCACCGCTTTCTTTGAGCAATACCCCTATCACGTGGATCGCCTGGAAGCTGATCACAACACCGTAACCTCATTTTTGATTTATGACCAGTGTGCCGTGCCGCAGATCGGGGACTATTTTTGTCCGAAAACGCAAGTGGTACTGACCTATTCGACCAACGGTGGGAAAACCTGGTCTCCCCTCCAAGTGGTGGGGGCCGCCGCCGGTCAACAATTCCTTGCGAACATGGCGCTCGACGTTTCCACCGGAACGGTAAATATCGCGTACTTTTCCTCGCAGAATGACAAACTCACGTTCCACACGCAGATTTTCCTGGCGCAGGTTCCGCCAGGAAAAACCACGGCTGCGAGGCCACACCAGATTACCCAGACTCCCTACGATGGACCCTATGGCTGGGAAGAAGGGGCGACCGACCTCAGTCTGGCGGCCGCCGGCACCGGCAAGACGGGGCAGAGCCGCGTGTACATCCACTTCACCGGCAGCACTACGAAGGGAAACTATAACCACCAGGCGTTTCGCATCTATCACAACGTTCTAACCAAATACGAGTATTAGGGCGCAGCTCGAGGTATCACGAATGAGAAGGGGAAATGACATCATGAAAGCACTTCGAAACCGGATCCTTGGACTCTTCGCGAGTTTGCTCTGCGTAACTGCCTCTGCTCAGACCGGCGGATTCCCGCTGGTGGGTCCTTCAGGACAACTGCATGTCCCGCCGCAGGCTCAACAACAGCGTTCGTCCATGTACAGGTACCTCGCGTCCGACGAAGGCAGGGCGTGGATGCAGGTTTCCGGCAATCCGAAATCAAAAGCTTTGAATGAGCGCTTCGGCGAACCCTCGCCCGCCGCCCTCGAACGGGCGCGGATTCTCCTGCATCAGATGAAGACCCAGCCAAGCCAGCTTGAGCCCGAGCCCGCTGCCAAATCGCAGCCGTGCAACGCAGAGTCCGGTGCCCGTTTCAACCTGGAGCCGAGAGTCAACGCGGTGCTGCAAGTCACGCCGACCGCAGACTTCATTGTCAATGGCGCCGGCGCTGGCGCAGATCTGATCGTACAAACTGCGACCGATGCCCGCGGCAACCTTCCCCCCGGCGGCCCTTGGGACGGTAGTCTCAGCGGTTATTACGTGCATACCTCCAGCACCGCCGATTGCAGTGTGCAGTTTGAGGGCGGCTTGCCTAATTTCAACAACACCATGGGACTGGGAACCACTTCGGTTGTCGCAGATTCCGTCCGGGGCGCGGTCTTCGCAGCGGATAATCGGTTCGTGTATGGTGGGGCAATATTCCGTGCCGCAATCGCTGCCTTGTTGAATCCCTCGAAGTGTCCCCACGGCACTCACACGGCAGCGCAAGCCGAGTCTTGCTGGATGCAAACTCCGCCCGTGCAAATCGACCCTACCTACCAGAGCTCAATCTATCCAGTGCTGGCTGTGGATGAACGGAGTTCGGGTACAGGGGCGGGCGATGTCTATATCGTGGGTGAGGCCCAAACTATGTTCATCATGGCCTGCACCAATAGTCTCTCGAGCTGCAGCGCAATGGAGAACGTCGGTAACAGTGATGGTCAGTTCTATGCGTTTGTCCAGGCGCGCCCGGACGGCCTGATCACAATCTCCTACATGCAGGACGCACAAGGCGTAACTGAGACGGTAAATTTTGTCACCTGTACACCGGCTGGAGCACCCAAGCCTCCAGTGTGCGGAACACCCGTCACCGTTGCGACTGTAAACACTATGTACCTCAATGCACCCACCGGTATCGCCCCAATCGGCTTTTCCTACACCCAGCATGCAGACCGTCTCGAGTCCGATGGCAGCTTCACGACCTTCCTGGTCTACGACGCTTGCACCAACGTGTACACGGCGCCGCCTCCGCCAAACGATCCGCTAACCTATTGCGTAAATACTCGCGTATACGTGACTTTCTCGACCGACAACGGCCAGACCTGGTCAAAGCCCGTTTCGGTCGACAACAAAGACGGTTTTCACACCTTCCCCACCATCACCAACGACGCCTCCACCGGCACCGTGAGCATTGTGCATTTAAGTACGGAAGGAGATTATTTCGAGCAAGAAGAACGCGTAGTCCTGAACCAGATTTTGCCAGGGTCAACCGCGCTCGGTCCTTCCAAGCCTGTGACCAGTTTCACCAGCAACGCCAATTTCGCGAACATACTAGCAGGCGGTCTGGATCTGTTTATGGGAGCCATAGCACGAGGCACCGGAATTTCCGGACCGAGCCATTTGTATCTGTCGTTCAACTCAATCGCGGTGAACGGAATCTACCACCGTGAACCGGTGCCCGAGATGAATAACACGATCAAACTGCTGACCTACTAGGCGAAGAGCCTTGGTTGCAACTGAACTGCCGGCGGAAAAATGAAAACAAAACGCCACCGGAGTCAATCTGAGGCGCCGGCCCCGTCGGCTTCTAGGGTTGACTTAGCTGTCCCACCAAGATATTATATCCCGATAGATATTATCTCCTTGACAATCAGCCCAATTTGGGAAGAGCAAACCCTAAGTCCTTATTTTGGAATATTTTACGCGTAAGTCCTTATTCCTCAAAGATTTTGGAGGTAGTCTGGCTGTAACCTCATCATTCCAAAAGATCAGGGGGGAGGGGGGGTATACCTCGAAATCGCTACCAGCGCCGGACTCGGCCAACGTCGACGTGGACGAAATCAGAAGCGCGGTAGTAGCCAACGCCGCCCCGATGCAGTGCTAAGGCGGCATCGCGCAACTGGGCAGTGGACACGCCGGGAAGCCGGATATCAATCGCTTCCGCCTGCATGTGCAGACTGTGCTCGGCGACTCCGGTGTGAGGGCTGCGCGTCCGCAGAAACTCATTCGTACGTGGCGTTCGATATGCGCAGATGACATCGATCTCAGCCGAGGGACGACCGAGGGAAGCGGTCAGATCGTGCAACAGGTCAAATACGCGCGGATCGTAGTGGTGCACATCGCCAGTGCGATAATCGCGCAGGTACTGGTCGAGACGGTCGAGCGCCTCCGGCAGATACGCGTCGCCCCGGCGGTATACGATGTCGAGCCGCTCGTTGGTATGGGTGTGGTAGAACCGCAAGCGGTATTCGGTGATTGCCGGTGAGTTGAGTTTCGCTCCCGACGCCGGGAGCGCAGCACTGAATGCGAGTATGAGACAAACCTTCTTTATCAATGAGTTAGGCCTTAAAGCTAATTTTCCGGCAAGTATCGTAATTTTAGCATCTTTGGGTTGAGTTCTCTTAGTTACCAAACTCACCTCGCCGCAAACCGCTACAATGCTTTCGGAGATTTTCTATGTCCTCTCTCGCCAGTAAGACCTGCGTTCCCTGCCGCGGAGGCGTGCCTCCGCTCAAAGGAAAAGAACTGGAAACGCTGCATCAGCAAGTGCCGCAATGGAAGGTGGTCAACGAACACCACATTACCCGCGCTTTTACTTTTCCTGATTTCAAGCAAGCGCTCGATTTTGTGAACCGCGTAGGCGCGGTTGCCGAGGCGCAAGGACATCACCCCGACATTTTGCTCGCCTGGGGCAAAGCCGAAATCACTTTGTGGACGCACAAGATCGACGGACTGACCGAGAGCGATTTCATCATGGCGGCCAAGATCGATGGCTTAGCTGAAGGGTGACGGCTAAACGCTGAGAGCTTTTATAATCTCTTCATGCTCGACGAGAACGATTTTCGCAAACGGGCGGACGCTGCCCTGGAGTCTCTCAAACAGAGTCTGATTACGGCGGAGGAATCGGCCGACCTTGAAGTCGAGGACCAATCGGGAGCGTTGCACATATCTTTCGACGATGGTTCACGCTTCGTGATCTCACCCAACGCACCAGTTCGGCAAATCTGGATTTCGGCGCTGGCCACGAGTTTCAAGTTGGACTGGTCGGACGCGAATCAGGATTTTGTGTTGCAGAAGACCGGAGAAGACTTGAAGCCCTTGGTATCCCGCTTGATCAATCAGCAGTTGGGCGAGGAAACAGTCACGCTGGCTTAGTTGAACGAACGCTAGGTGCCCGCTCCCGCTCCCATCTTCTGCTTCAAGTGCGCGGCGATCTGCTGGCCGTGGAAGCGCCCGTTTTCGATGAAGATTTCGTTTGTCCTGGAACCGGCCACAATCACGCCGGCCACATAAATTCCCGGGACATTGCTTTCGAGTGTCTGGGGATCGCAAACCGGACGGCATTGCTCGGTCGAAAGTTCGATACCCATCGAGCGCAAGAAATCATAATCGGGATGGTATCCGGTCAAAGCAAAAACGAAATCGTTTTTCAGGCGAACCACGCCTTCGGGCGTGTAAATCACCGCGTCAGCGGCCGCGATCTCCCCCACTGAACTGCTGAAGTAGGCCTTGATTTCGCCGTTCTTGATGCGATTCTCAATGTCAGGCAAGATCCAGTACTTAACGTGGTGATGCAACTTGGCCCCGCGGTGCACCAGAGTCACGCGCGCTCCGTGCCGCCAAAGATCAAGCGCCGAGATTGCCGCGGAATTCTTGCCTCCGATGATCAGAACGTCGTTGTCAAAGTAGGGATGAGGCTCGCGGTAGTAGTGAAACACTTTCGGCAAGTCTTCCCCGGGAATATTCAGCAGGTTTGCAAGGTCGTAGTAGCCGGTTGCGACGATCAGTTTACGGGTGTGGTAATCGTAGATTCGTCCCAGCCTATCGGTGGTTGTGACCTGGAAATCACCGTCCTGCCCATTCACTGTCTTCACCCACTGGTATTGCGCGATCGGTAGACGATAGTGCTCCGCAACCTTCCGGTAATACTCGAGCGCTTCCTGACGCGTGGGCTTCTGGTTGGCAGTGCTGAACGGGATGTCGCCAATCTCGAGCAGCTCCGGCGTGGTAAAGAAAGTCATGTTGGCCGGATAATTGAAAATGGAATTGACCACGCAACCCTTATCAATCGCGATGACCTTGAATCCAGCTCTTTGCGCTTCGATCGCACAGGCAAGACCTGTGGGCCCGGCGCCGATGACAAGCACGTCGACCCGAGTGTTGGAGTGCGAGTGCGATTGAGCACGCGGGAGCGTGTCGGGAACCTGTAGCGTCGCGTCGGACATGGGTTTCGCCAACAAATGATCGTTCCCAGGCTAGAGAACTACAGCACATACCAAGGCCGTGTGGCTTTTGAAGATAAAGATTCTAGCACGCGGCGTGCTGTAGTCCGGCGGGCTTGCCTCAAGAGCGAGCGGCAGCAGCAGCCGAGGAACTCGGCCGAACTTCGCGCTCGATAGTCCGCGATAACTCGTCTTCCGCAATTTCGAGGTCATACGCAGATTGGAGATTCAGCCAGAAACGCGCGCTGGTTTGGAAGTACCGTGCAAGCCGCAGGGCGGTATCTGGCGTAATTCCGCGACGTTCGTGAACGATCTCAGCAATACGCGTCACCGGAACACAGAGATCCAGCGCCAGCCGATTCATACTGAGGCGAAGCGGTTCCATGAACTCGGCGCGCAGAATTTCGCCGGGATGGATGGGCGGAAGGCGTTTTTGAGACTTAGCCATGCAGGCTCCTAGTGATAATCCACGATTTCGACATCGTATGCGTTCCCTTCGCGCCAAATGAAGCAGACACGCCACTGGTCGTTGCATCCGGATGCTGTATTGTCCCTCTCGGTCGCCGTGCAAGGCTTCCAAGCGATTTCCAGGGGGCGCCACCAGGTCACGCAATTCCGTGGCGCTGTCCAGTTGCCGAAGCTTCCGGCGGGCATTCCGCTCGATCGCCTGAAATCGCCGACTCAGCTGCCGACGATGAAGCCGCTCGGTTTCCAGGGAGCGGAACGACTTAATCACAAAAGTTATTCTATAATGTACAGCGTTTAACGTCAACCAGTAAGACTCCGGGTTCAATGATACAGAACTGATATGTGGCCGATGTTGAAGACTGTTTGACCCTGACGATCATCCGGTCAGTCGCTACCCCAGGCTTAGTTTCAGGTTGATATAATCCGAAGTTAACTCAATCGTTTTGACGTTTCAAGGAATCACATGGCCATCTCCGCCGAACCCGCCACTCGCACCCGCATTGAATCTGACAGCATGGGACAGATCGAAGTCCCGGCCAACGTTTACTGGGGTGCTCAGACGCAGCGCTCCCTTCTCCACTTCAACATTGGGCGCGACGTGATGCCGCCGGAGATGATCCGCGCGTTTGGCATCCTCAAGAAGGCATGCGCGCTGGTCAACCGGGATCTGGGCAAACTTCCCGCCGACAAAGCCAAGCTCATCGTGCAGGCCGCGGACGAAGTGATCTCCGGCAAGCTCAACGATCAGTTTCCCTTGCGCATCTGGCAGACGGGCAGCGGCACGCAGACCAACATGAACGTCAACGAGGTCATCTCCAACCGCGCCATCGAGCTCGCGGGTGGTGAAATGGGATCGAAGAAGCCGATTCATCCGAATGACGATGTGAACATGTCGCAGTCGTCGAACGACACCTTTCCTGCGGCGATGCACATCGCGGCGGCGGAGCGGGTGAAGAACGCGCTGATTCCTGCTGTCAAGAACGTTCATGACGCGATTACCGCCAAGGCGAAAG
>Ga0210405_10003545_pt1 | contig 15243 bp, 10 predicted proteins | sample IncBWH11MmetaG_FD_155492 | JGI IMG/M metagenome (GOLD analysis project Ga0210405, IMG submission 155492) | Forest soil microbial communities from Barre Woods Harvard Forest LTER site, Petersham, Massachusetts, United States - Inc-BW-H-11-M | ecosystem: Environmental > Terrestrial > Soil >... | reverse complement strand
CGCAGCCATCAAGAACGCAGGCCAATAAACCGCGTGGAAACGAATGATCTCTTTGCCGACCAAATGCAGATCGGCCGGCCAATACCCGGCCTTCTCATATTGCGGACCGCCGACAGCGCTCAAATACGCCGTCAGCGCATCAAACCACACATAAAAAACGTGCGGCTCTTCGCCGGGAACGGGAATGCCCCACCGAAGCGTCGTCCGCGTAATACTTAAATCCCGCAATCCGCCTTCGACAAAACTCAGGACCTCGTTCCGCCGCGCTTCCGGCTGAATAAAATCCGGATGCTTGGCGTACCAATCCAGCAACGGCCTCTGAAACGCAGAAAGTTTGAAAAAATAATTTGGCTCCGTGACCGTCTCCGTTGGCCGCCCGCAATCCGGGCAATTCTCTCCTGGCTTCACGTCCACATACGAGTTGTCGTAAATGCAGTACTGCCCCGTGTAATGCCCCGGATACGCAAACCCATTTTCGCGGAACAACTTGAAAAGCCACTGCACCGTGTGCGCATGCTTCAAATCGGTCGTGCGAATAAACTCGTCGCCCTGAACTCCAAGCTCATCCCAAAGCGCTTTCCACTGCGCCGCCATCTTCGCCACAAACTCCGACTCCGGAATCCCGGCCTTCTTCGCCGAGCGCTCCACGTTGACGCCGTGCTCGTCCGTCCCGGTCGTCATCACCACGTCATACCCGCGCATCCGTTTGTACCTTCGAATCGTGTCGCACACGATCGTCGAATACGTATGCCCAATGTGCGGCAAGCCGTTCGTGTAATAAATCGGCGTGGTCAAATAATATTTAGGTTTCTCAGCCATTTTCCTCTGCGCAATCTCTCTGTCCTGCACAACTCCGCATTGATCTCTCTTTTCCTTATTTCTTTATCTCATTACTTCTTTACTGCTCTCTTCCCTCTTCCCTGGGTGCTCTGCGTCCTCTGCGAACTCTGTGTAAATCTTCTTCTTTTCTTACTTCCCCTCGTAACTCCGCATCGCCGACGCAATCACCCTCTGCAAAGGCACATTCTTCTCCACCGCCAATTTCCTGCAATCCTCAAACTCCGGCGCGACATGCAAAACCCGCCCATTCACGCGTGACACCTTGATCCGCACCTCTCCAAACTCCGTCCCCACACTCACCCATTCCCGAGGCAACACGCGTCGTTGCGCGCGATAGCTGCGAGCGCCAAACGTAGTCGTCTCTGCAAAAATCAACGCCATCAGCGCATTCCTATCCTGCGGCTTACACAAAACCGTCAGCAAAGTCCCCGGCCTGTTCTTTTTCATCTGCACCGGCGTCGTATAAACATCCAGCGCCCCCGCCCCCAGCGCCTTCTCCAAAAAATACCCATAAATCTGCGGGTTCATATCATCGAGGTTCGCCTCGATAACCGCAATCTCTTCATCAAACCCAGTGGCACAGACTTCCGTCTGTGCTCTTTCTTTTTCTTTCCCAGCCCCAACTTCCTCCCCCACCATAATCCTCACAACGTTCGGCTGCCCCTCCAGATTCGCCGTCCCCGCTCCATATCCAATCGCCGACACACTCATCGCCGGCTGCGGCCCGAACGAATCGCAAAGCGTCGCAACAATAGCCGCGCCAGTAGGCGTCACCAACTCCCTCTGCACGCCGTTAGAATAAGTCGGTTTACCCTGCAACAAGTTCGCGGTTGCCGGCGCAGGCACAGGCAAAACCCCATGCGCCATCTTCGCCGTGCCACCCCCAACATTGAGCGCTGAACACGCAAACTTCTCAATCCCCAACGCATGAAATCCGATGCACGCCCCCACGATATCCACAATCGCGTCCACCGCCCCAACTTCATGAAAATGAATCTTTTCGAGCGGCAGGTCGTGAACTCGCGCTTCCGCCTCTCCCAGCTTCTGGAAAATCGCTCCAGCGCGTTCCCGCACCCCCGGCGCAAGCTCCGATTTCTGCAATATCTCTAAAATCGCACCGAGCGAGCGGTGTTTCGACTGATCTTCCGTCATCACTCGCACATAAGTCGCCGCCATCCCGTTCTTCCACACCTTTTCGGCCGTCAATTCCCATCCTGGAACCTGCAAGCCTCGCAATTCCGCGCGAAGATTCTCAACCGCGCACCCCGCGTCCACCAGCGCGCCCAGCGTCATGTCCCCGCTAATCCCGCTAAAGCAATCAAAATACGCAAGTTTCATGGAATGCCGTCAGCTGCGATGAATTTTCACTCGAAAATAACCGCGTCTCGCTCGCAGATTGATACTATCGGCGCAACCCATGAGTGTCAAACAAACGGGACACTTTAGCGCACGCGGGGAGCCTAAAATCCGATTCTTCCTAGCTTGGGATTTTCGCGAGCATACCATTAAGTGCACCTCGGGACGGACAAGATGCCCCGTCGAGCACAAAATGCTTCCATGTCCTCCTTTAAGCAGAGCGGCTCAACCCTGAAACATTTGCTCGGCGTAACTTATAGCAAACAGGTCAGTTATCATTAATTACTTGACATACATAATGGTTGTGCCATAATCGTGGTGATCTGAGCGGCACGATTTTCCGTGCCGGATGACGAATGTCCTCGCGCTGCGCGGTCCCTCCTAAGCCCCGTGGCATCCATCGATCTCGATTCCTCGCAGCCTTCGCGCCCGTAACCCCTTTGCCTGCCACTCTTCCGCACTTCCTGTATCAGTATCATTCCAAAAACTTTAGCTTTCCTTTGTTTTCATATCCTTACGCACTCTTTTGCATTGTACTATCTCGCATCCCTTTTATTTTCAATGTCTTACACACTCTTCGCGCAAAACACCCGGGGTGGGGTATCCATCGCTTCTGGAACCCCAAGCCATCGTCACCTTTTGACCCAACTCCTCTCGCCCACTTATACTCACCCATCTTGCGTATCGAGGTCCCGTGTACCTGACGCTCACAAACCGTCTTCGCGAAGCCCTGGTGCGCTACATCCAGGAGCACTACTCCATTTCCATGGATGTCGTTCTTGATCGCCCGCCCAAAATAGAAATGGGAGAGGCTGCCTCTCCTGTGTGCTTCGAGTTGGCGAAACGCCTGAAAAAAGCTCCGCGCATCATCGCGCAAGAAATTGCCAATGGTTTGGGCAAAGTCGAAGGCATTGCGCGCATCGAAGTCGCTGGCGCCGGCTACTTGAACGCGTACTTCGACCGCGCTGCTTTCTGGCGCGATCTCTCGCCACTCGTTTACCCCGAGTTTCGAGGGGCCACTCGCCACTCGCCACTTCCGTCACAGAAAAGATCCGGAAAGGTGATCGTCGAGCACACCAGCATCAACCCTAACAAAGCCGCGCACATCGGCCATCTCCGCAACGCCGTGCTGGGCGACACCATGGCGCGCGTCCTTCGCCACGCCGGAAACCCCGTTCAGATCCAGAATTACATCGACAACACCGGCGTTCAAGTCGCCGACGTCGTCATCGGTTTCCTGGACATGGAGCACAGAACGCCCGTGAGCGTAAAGATGTTCGCGATGGACCCACGGTTCGATTATTACTGTTGGGACCTTTACGCCAAAGTCACCCACTTTCTTGAAGAGGACAAATCGCGCGCCGCCGAACTTCGCACCCGCACCCTTAAAGCCATCGAAGAAGCTCGCGGCGAAGAAGCCGAAGTCGCCCGGGTCGTCGCTGACACCATCGTCACCCTGCATCTCAAAACCATGGCCCGCCTCGGTATCTCCTACGAACTGCTCGCCCGTGAGAGCGAAATCCTTCACCTCAAGTTCTGGGATGCCGCCTTCGAGCTGCTGAAAAAATTCGGCGTCATTCAACTCGTCAGCGCCGGGAAAATGGCCGGCTGCTGGATCATGCCCTGGAAAGAAGAGATAAAGGACGCAAAGGAGGTTAAGGAGGCAAAGGACCAGACTGAAGGCCCTGACGCCGGCGCCTCTTTATCCTTTACGTCATCTACTTCCTCTACCTCCTTAACCTCCTCTGACGAGGAAGAGAATATCCAGGACAAAATCATCGTCCGCTCTAACGGCACCGTCACCTACGTCGGTAAAGACATCGCCTACCAACTCTGGAAATTCGGCCTTCTCGGCAAGGATTTCAACTATCGCAAATGGCCAGGCGCTCCCGAAGGCGAAACGGTTTGGGCTACGACTACCCTCGAGAGCGATACCGCCGCACCGCACTTCGCCGAGCCTGCCACTGCGGTCTACAACGTCATCGACACGCGCCAATCTTACGTGCAAGACGTCGTTGCCGAAGCTCTTCGCCGCCTTGGCCACGCCGAAGCCGCCAACAAATCCATTCACCTGTCCTATGCTCTCGTCGTGCTCACTCCCCGCTGCGCCGCCGAACTCGGCTATGAACTCTCGCCCGAAGAAGTCAATCAGCCTTTCATCCAAGTCAGCGGCCGCAAAGGGTTCGGCGTAAAGGCCGACGACCTGATCGACAAATTGGAGGCGGCGACGCTGGCCGAAGTTCAGCATCGGCATGCCGAGATGAGCGAACCCGAACAAGTGCAAACGGCGCATGCCATCGCGGTAGGCGCTCTGCGATTTTTCCTGCTGAAATTCACGCGCAACGCGATCATCGCCTTTGACTTCAAGGACGCGCTGAGTTTTGAAGGCGAGACGGGGCCGTATTGCCAGTATGCCGTGGTGCGAATCCGCGGCATTCGCAGGAAAGGTATCGAATCAGGAGCAACCAATGTTGCTGTCACAAGAGAAACGGCTGCCGCGCTGTTTGCTGGACCGGAAGGAAACGGCTTGTGGGAATTGCTTCTAAGTGCAGGCTCGCTTGACCTTGCAGTTGACGCGGCGATCGGTGCTCAGGAACCAGCGTTCGTCGCGAAGTATGCCTTTCACTTGGCGCAAGAGTTCAACAATTTCTACCACAAGCATCACATCCTGACCGAAGCCGACGAACAGAAACGCGCGTTTTTGTTGCGCCTGACAGAACTTGTGGAAGCCCGCTTGGTGGAAACACTCTCGCTGCTAGGCATCGAAGCGCCGGAGAAAATGTAGGGGCACGGCGCGCGGTGCCCGTCTTGTAGTGGCGCCGCATGCTGCGCCACTACAAAGAAAACGAATAGGAGAAGTTAGTACGACATGACTAGGTGGACTAGGGTGCGGAGGGCCATGCCGGTGGGGCCTTTGGCTAGCCAGGGTTTGGCGTCGTCGTTCCAGGCAGTCCCGGCGATGTCGAGGTGGATCCAAGGAGAGTCGCCAGTGAATTCCTTGATGAACATGGCGCCGGTGATGGCGCCGCCGCCTTTGCCGCTGCCGATGTTTTGAATATCGGCGACTGTTCCTTTGATGAATTCGCGGTAGTCATCGTCGATGGGCATTTGCCACATTTTTTCTCCGGCAGCCTTGGAGCTGGCGAGGAATTTGTCGGTGAAGGGTTGGTCGGAGCCGAAAACGCCGGCGTTAACGTTGGCCAAAGCGACGACGATAGCGCCAGTGAGCGTGGCGGCATCGATCAGGTGCGTGGCGCCAAGCTGCTTGGCGTAGTGAATGCCATCGGCGAGGATGAGGCGGCCTTCGGCGTCGGTGTTCAAGACTTCGATGGTTTTGCCGGACATGGCGGTTTGAATGTCACCGGGTTTCTGGGCTGTGCCGCCGGGCATATTTTCCGTGGATGGCACGACACAAATGACTTTGACGCTAGGTTTCAGTGCAGCGAGGGCGCGCATGACCGCTAGCATGGTGGCGCCGCCGGCCATGTCGTACTTCATTTTTTCCATGCCGTCGGACGGCTTGATGGAAATGCCGCCGGTGTCGAACGTGACGGCTTTGCCGATGAGGCCGATGACGGGCGCGCCAGGTTTGAGATTCGCGGGCGTGTAGGTAACCACCATTACGCGAGGCGGTTCAGGTCCGCCTTGCGCGACGCTGAGCAGAGCGCCCATCTTTAGTTCGGTAATTTTTTTCTCATCGAGAATTTCCACCGCGAGGCCGGCTTGTTTGGCCATGGCTTCGGCTTTTTCGGCGAGGACTTTCGGCGTCAATTTGTTCGAGGGCTCGTTGATCAAGTCGCGGGCAAAGTTTTGGGCTTCACCAATCACTGTTCCGCGCGCGCGTCCTCTTTCCACGACTCCGCGTTGGCTTTCCGAAAAGCCGGCAATCTGCACGGACTCGATAGACTTGTCGTTCTTCTTGTCCGTCTTGTATTTATCCGGCTCGAAGTCGGCAGCGATCGAACCTTCCGCAATGGCCTGCGCGGCGTCTTCGGTGGCGTTGTCTTCGCGAACGGCAAAAACAAAATTGTGCACGCCGCGCGATTTCAAATAACGCAGCGCCGATCCGCAAATCTTGCGCAGCGCCGCCGAATCAAACTTTTCGCGCTTCCCTGCTCCAACCAGCAGCAATCTGGCGGCTTTCAGCCCCACTGGCGCGTGAATGAGTGTCATCTCGAGAGTTTTGCCGGTCAGTTCCCCGTTTTTCGCCAGCCTTTTGAGCAACCCATTCGTGAGCAGATCGATCTCCGAGATAGGTCCCTGCACAGGGTCGCCGTTTTCAAAGACATACGTCACGAGCGCTTCGGTTTCCAGTGCGGCATACGGTTTGGCATCGAGTGTGATTTGCATGGTTCTTTAACGCCTCCGGTTGTTGTACATAGCTTTTTCAGTCTCCCTGCGAGCTTCCTTGTCGCGTTCGTCCTGACGGCGGTCCCAGGATTTTTTGCCTTGTGCCAGGGCGATTTCGACCTTCGCGAGGCCGTTGCGGAAGAAGATGCGCAGAGGGATGACGGTCAGGCCTTTGGACTGGGTGCGGCCCGCGAGCTTGTAAATCTCGTTTTTGTGAAGGAGAAGTTTACGCGAACCAAGAGGCTCGTGGTTCCAGGGACCGCCGGGCATGTACTGTGCAATGTGGGCGTTAACGAGCCAGGCGCCGCTGGGCTTGAAATCGACATAGGCGTCACGGATATTCGCTTTCCCTTCGCGCAAAGCCTTCACTTCGGTGCCGTGGAGGACCAGCCCGGCTTCAAATCTATCTAGCAGATGGAAATTATAGGAGGCGGAGCGGTTCTGAGCCACGATTTGCTCGCCGGCTTTGCTGGCCTTATCGGGTTTTTTCTCTGGCTTGGGCACAATCCTCCATCATAGCTGGAGTGTTAAATCTTGGCTACAAGGAGGAAAAAAAGCCATATTACCGCGGGTGGCACAGCCAACCTTCCTTGTCTTGCCCATGCTCTAAACCGAGTGTTAGACTAAAAAGGCTTCGTGCCAAGCCCCCGGAGAATTCATGCGACGATGTTGTGGTGCCATTCTATGTTTGGGAATAGGTCTGTTCGCAGCGGGCTGCCCAAAGGGCCAGTCGGATTACAGCAAAGGGCGGAAAGCTGAGACGATCGAGGATTACGATGCCGCGCTGGAGTTTTATCAGAAAGCGCTGAAGCTCGATCCCAACAACGCCGGGTACAAAATCAGACTCAATCAAACCCGCTTTGAAGCGGGAGAGATGCACATCAAGCTGGGTCTGAAGCAGAGAGAAAACGGGGATCTGCAAGGCGCGGCGGCACAATTCCAGCGGGCGCAAAACGTTGACCCTTCCAGTTCGATAGCCGGCCAGGAACTGAAAAAAACGCTGGCCATGATCGCTGAGCAGACGCACGCAGGAGATAGCTCAAAACCGCTTGCGGAGGACAATGCACAGCAATATTTGTCCGCGCCGCCGCAGCTCAAGCCACTATCCAGCGTAGCAATCAACTACAAGGCGTCGGGAGACGCAAAGATCATCTTCGACACGATTGGTAAGCTGGCGGGAGTGACGGTTATCTACGACCCGGACTTTCCTCCCCGGCGAATCTCCGTCGATCTGAATAACCTGACCCTAAAGCAGGCGCTGGAGGTTGCTTGCTTTGAGAGTAAGGCGTTCTGGAAGCCGCTCACCGAAAACATCATCATGATCGTGCAGGACCAAACGACCAAGCGGCGCGATTATGAAGAAGAAGTGCTGCGAACGTTTTATCTGTCGAATACGGTGACGCCGCAGGACCTGACGGAAATCGTTACGGGGCTGAGGTCGTTGTTCGACTTGAAGCGTATTCAGCAGCTCAACTCGCAGAACGCAATCATAATACGCGCGACTCCGGACGTGTTGACACTCGTAGGCAAAGTGATCGATGACATTGATAAGGCGAAACCAGAAGTGGTGATTCAAGTGGAAGTGCTGGAGGCGCGCACGGATCGACTGCGCACTCTGGGAGTTTCGCCGGGGCAAAGCGCGTCCATCGCCATAAACCCGAATACTACAAGCGGCGGTTCGAACACGACAACGAACAACACCACCTTCAACACGCTGAGTCATCTGAACAGCAACGATTACGCCGTCACGCTACCGAACTTTACGGCTAACGCGGTGCTGACCGACAGTTACACGAAGATCATTCAGAACCCCGAGATTCGTTCGGTGGAAGGACAGGAGGCGACACTAAAAATTGGGGACCGCATCCCGATCGCAACCGGAAGCTTCCAAGCCGGCGTAGGTGTGGGCGCGGTGGGTTCGGCCGGGTTAGTGAACCCGCTGGTCAACACGCAATTCCAATATCAGGATGTGGGCGTGCAAATTCATATCACTCCGCGCGTACACCCGAGCCACGATGTAAGCCTGAAAACCAAGATTGAGGTGTCTTCCGTGACGGGGACATCGACCATCGGGGGAATCAGCCAGCCGATTATCAGCCAGCGCATCGTCGAGGGCGACATTCGATTGAAGGATGGCGAGACCTTTATTCTGGGCGGCCTAATACAGCGAACGGACTCAAAGCAATTGAATGGGTGGCCCGGGTTCGCGAAGATTCCGTTGTTACGTTATCTATTTTCGAGCGATAACACAGACCACCAGGAAGACGAAGTCTTGATCGTGATGACTCCGCACATCGTGCGGCTGCAGGAATGGACGCGCGAGAATTTGAAGGGCATTTACTCGGGTACTGATCAGGGTATTCAGGTGAAGCGCGAGAGCGATATCCGCACGCCTGTCACGGAACCACCGAAGTCCGCGGCACAGGCGCCGGCCGAAGCGATACCCGGAGCGACCGCGGCAGCTGTAAATCCTCCGCAAGGACAGCCTGGCAAGATGCGCTTCGAGCCTGGGGCACTGTCCTTGAAAGTGGGCGAGACGAAGACAGTCGCAGTGGTCGTGGAAAACGTGAATGACCTGTTCTCGATACCGATGCTGCTGCAATACAATCCGGCAGTGATCAGCATTGAAGAGTTTCAGCATGCCATGACGGAAGGACAGCACGGAGGATTCCTCTCCGGGGGCACGCAGGAAATTGCCATCGTATCCAACGTCAATAAGGAAAAGGGCCAGGCAGTTATTTCCACGACCCGGCAGCCGAATACGGCAGGGGTCAGCGGAAGCGGGACCCTGCTGGGGATTGTGATCAAGGGGATCGCGCCCGGCTCATCGAATTTGTCGATTGTCCAGCAGAACGCAAAAGATTCGCAGCAGCGGCCCATACCGTTGGTCACGAGCGAGGCCACGGTGCAGGTTCAGCCGTAGTTGAGGCGATGGGAAGTGAACAATTGGTGCGGCGCGAGTTTAGTATAGCTGGACGTTTTGGGCGGCGGCAGCATTCTCCAGCGGCGGGAATGACGCTTCTGGAATTAATTATTGCCTGTTCCATCCTTCTGATTCTATCCTCCATGGCAGTGCCGATTTTCCGGTATGCGGTGATCCGTGAAAAGGAAGCCGAACTTCACTATGACCTTCGAACGATGAAAGACGCCATAGATCGGTACAAAGAGCTGGCCGATCAGCACAAGTTCCGAACAGAGGTGGGGAGCGATAACTATCCGCCGGACCTGCAAACTCTGGTAACGGGGGTGCAGCTGGGAACGGGAAACGACAAGAGGCTGAGGTTTCTGCGCAAGGTTCCCGTCGACCCGATGACAGGGCGGGCGGACTGGGGGCTGCGGTCGTCCGGAGATGATTGGGATTCGACAACCTGGGGCGGGAAAAATGTATTCGATGTGTATTCGAAGTCGACGGGTACGGCGCTGAATGGGACAAAATATAGCGACTGGTAGCCTGGGGGAAGTTTCCTGGCCGGGCTTTGACGAGGTGTTGACATGAATGGACGGAGACGAAGAATGAATGGCACGGGTATGTGGGGAAATCGCGGGGCACTTGGATCGAGGGGCGGGTTTACGCTGATCGAGCTGATGATCGTGATCGCGATCATTTTTATACTGCTGGGGTTGGCCGCGGGGCGCTACGACATGACGATTCAGCGATCTCGCGAAGCGGTGTTAAAACATGATTTGCTGATCCTCCGGGAAGCGATCGACAATTTTACACTGGATAAGCAGGCGGCCCCACAATCCTTGGACGACCTTCAGCAGGCGGGTTATCTGCGGGAAGTTCCCATGGATCCCATGACGCAGGCAAAAGACTGGGATCCTGTATTCGACAATATCGTGCTGAGCCCGGATCAGGTGACCACGGGGATGGTCGACGTGCACTCGCATTCGGGGCTGACTTCCAGATTCGACGGGACGGCGTACAACACCTGGTAGGATTTCTTGCGGCGCTAGTAGTCCAAGCGATAATTCGGACGAGAGCCAGACTGCCCACCGGCATGTAGCACACCAATCAATTTGAATTCTTCAGCAGGGATTGAAGTGCCGAAACGGCGTCAAGGTCACCAGGGCTGAGTTGAAGAACTCGCTCGTACAGCTTGACAGCGAGGTCCGGCCTGCCACTTTTTTGATAAATCGCAGCCAGATTGAATAGGGGCGCCGGATCGCTGGGATTAATCTTTGCTGCCCGGTCGAATTGCAGAATGGCAGCGTGCACATCTCCAGTCTGGAAAAGCAGAACTCCTAAATCGCAGTATGCGGAGTCGTCGCCGGGAGCAAGAGAAATTGCGCGTTCATATTGAGCCTTGGCAGCTTCTGTTTCGCCAAGGGACTGAAGCGCAGTGCCATAATTCGTGACAGCTTTCACGTCATCGGGCTTGAGTTGAAGCGCCTTCTGAAAAATTTGAGAAGCCTCTTTCGGTCTTCCCAGGTTAAGCGCGACATTTCCCAGGCCGGCGAGAGCGGGCTCGTAGAACGGCTCCAGAGCGACTGCCTTGTTATATTCATCGCTGGCTTGAGCGAAATCTTTGCGCTGTTCCCAGATGGCACCCAGATTGTAATGCAGCTTCGCACTGCGAGGAGTAGCCTGCAAAGAATGTCCATAGAGACGTGTCGCATCCGACCAGTCCGAGATTCGCGTCTCCAGCCGATAGACGCCCCACAACACCCACACAGCGATTAATCCGAGAACGAATGGCCGGAAGCGCACCTGCGATTCCAAGCCGATGACGACAACCATCAGGGCCAGCCCCGCCGATGCCACATAAGTGTAGCGCTCGGCCATACCCTGATAGATGAAAACGATGCCGCAGAACGGCAACAAACCAATTCCCATCCATGCAAAACCAATTGCCGATGGCGGACTCTTGCGATGTACAAGAATCAATACAACACTGGCGAGAGCCAAGCACAGCCATGCTGCAAGCGCATGTCCGGACCATCCTGGGGGAGGCGTGTCAGTCGATCGTTCGATGCTCATGTGAATTGGAAGAACCATCCAGCCGAGATACTTCCAGAAAGACAGGCCAAAGGAGACCATCGTTCCTTTTGCAGTGACTCCGGTTGCGCCCACAGAATGCCTCAACCCAAAATAAAGCAGTGTCGCAATGACGGACACACCGGAGAGCATCAAGGCTGGTCTACTTCTTTCTTTATGCTTTGCGATCACGAGCAGCAACGTGAAAGCGACAATCAACACGCCTTCTTCATGGGATAACAGCGCACAAAGAGCCGCTAGACAATAGCCAGCGAGATATTTAATTGCAGGACGGGACAGATATAGTTCTGCGAGCAACGTCCCAAGGAACAGGAAACAGGCGACCAGGCAGTAGGGACGACCGGAGATCCACGCGACTGCTTCCGAGTTAATGGGAAGACCTATCCAAAGTAGGGATGCCAGCGCCGAAGATAGAGAGGGGATATTTAGCCGACGCAAGAGCAGGAACAGAAACAGGCCGCTCAGCCAATGCAACAGCAAATTCGTCATATGAAATGCGGCTGGGTTCAGTCCCCAAAGCTTTTCGTCGACGGCCAAGCTGAGCCAGAAGAGGGGGCGATAGAAGGACGCGCCGCTCCCGCGAAAGTCCGAGGCAAACGATACAGGAGATTGAAAATATTTCAGGCTCGCGGCTAGAGAAGATAGAGATGGGTTCTGGACGATCTGGGGCGCATCGTCATAGGACGCAAAACCCGCTGTAACGGCATGTGAATAGAGGACAGTTGTCCAAAGGAGGCTGGCCAAGATATAGGCCGAGAGCGGACGAGAGCGGCACCATTGGGCAGCTCGCGGATAGAGGCTTGTATTCGTCATCTGCTCCATTGTAGGACATGCATGAATGCAAGCAGAATGATTCCCAATCAGGGCCTCACACCTTTTCTTAGTTCGTTCGCGAAGAGCGAAAGAAGGGTATCTCTCTCGCTCTCGGTTGTTCGCGAGAGCCTATTCACCAATGGAAAGGCTTGGGGAAACTAACTGACCCGTATTGGCATTGATCGGCGGCTGAGTCTGACTGCGGCGCAATCGGCGCAATACGTGCGGTTGCAGAAGCGCGGCAAGTCGAGTAGTATCAATGACGCGGGGTGGAGCAGCCTGGTAGCTCGTCGGGCTCATAACCCGAAGGTCGTCAGTTCAAATCTGACCCCCGCAACCAATTTAAGAAGTTGAATCGCAAAGGGTTGCTCGCTCCAGAGCAACCCTTTTTGTTTTCCGTTTTGCACCGGAACAGTGCAGCTGTGCACGAGATTGTGCGCGCACCAAAAAAGCCGGGGATTGCTCCCCGGCCAGTCGACTAGATTCTGGGGCTAGCGCAGGGCTAGCGCTGCATCGCAACTACGTTGTTACCTGCTTGCGGCGCAGAGCGTTCCGTATTCAACAGCGTAAGTGGAATCCCCGTCGTGCCGGAGGATGGCTCCCCGGATCTTCGTCAGTGTCCGCGGGAGGCGTTGCGCAAGAATTGAAATGCACCTGCATGAGGCAATCAGCACGCTGCGCCAGTTCTGCTATGAGTATAGCGGGTTTTCCTCGATACAAGGAAGCAGCGGTGTATAATCCATTTCATGGCCAAGGATGTGATCCATATCTCGGACGCGGACGCGGCGAACGACTTCGCTTCATTACTGGACCGTGTGAGCGCGGGAGCCGAAGTTATTATCGAGCGAAACTCGCGTCCCGTAGCTGTGGTGCGGCAAGCAGAAGCCCCTCGTGGACGTTTGCTCTCTGAATCAATCGCCCTGGCAGAAGCACACGCGAGAGAATTGGGTTACGAACCCACGATGGATGCTGATTTCGCCGCCGATCTTAGAGAGATCATAAATAGCCGCAAACCGCGTGACCTCTCCGCATGGGACTGATTCTCGACTCCAGCATCCTCATCGCAGAAGAACGCGGTGGCGAGAGTGTGCGAGCAATCCTCAAGCGAGTACAAGCAACGCAAGGGGAGACTGAATCGGGCCTCTCAGCGGTAACCGTCGTAGAATTGACTCACGGCATATACCGAGCCAAGAGCGATACTCACCGTGAGCGCAGACGAGCCTTTACCGAAGAACTGTGTCGTGATCTGATGGTGCATCCAGTAACACTCGAAATCGCTCAGCTCGCTGGAAAAGTGGAGGGGGAGCAGGCAGGCCGCGGGATAAGTATTGCCTTCGAAGATCTGCTGATTGGGGCCACGGCGTTGCATCTTGGCTATGCTGTCGCAACTCTGAATGTCCGCCACTTTCGATTGATTCCCGGTCTTTCCGTAATCCAACTCTGAACCGTTGGGTTGTCGTTGTCTTCTAAGTTCTCGATCGTGCCAAGCGCCAGAGGTGCTGCCGAACACCTGCATGCGAAGAGAATTGCCTTACACGCCCCCTATTTAATTAAGGAACATCCAAACGGGAAAAAGTAATCGATCAGCCTGGCTGACAATTCGGCCCGGCCTTTCAACCGGGCCGGATTGAGCCGGCAACATGACTCTGCGCGCCTCATCCGGCGTAAGGGTGTAGATCGGCAGTGCTTGATTTCCTGATGAGGTGCCGACTTATGAAGACTGATCAGCGGGAGTGCAAGTGCAGGAAGAGAGCGGTGCGGCGCGAGTCTTTCAGGTGGTCAAGCGTCGGCTCTTAGGGTCGCGGGAACTTGCATAGGGACAATAAAGTTGCTGGCGAGAAGATAGGCGAACAGGTGTCCGAGAGGTGGCGCGTGGCGTAGCTGGTTGGCGGAAACCCATCCATTCGTCTCGCTCCATTCCCAGCCGGTAACGGAAGCACTCTTCAGCCATTCCTGCAGATCCGAGGCGGTCATCGGATAAGCGTATATGCACACGTTCTGGGCGAAGAGTCGCCCGAGGGCCTCCAGACGGCTGCCTTCGAGATTGCCGTAAATTTCGTCAAACCCTCGAATAATCAGGGAAAGACCCGCGGCGAAGCGCAGAGGTGCTTTTGTGTAGCGATTCACGAGAGCGGTCATATGGTAGAGCTCTCGTTGGCGAAAAACGAGCACGTCGCCGCCAACGTCGAGGAGCGCATCGATGCGATGAAGTAAGTCGGGGATCTCCGGAGCCGGCTCGTTCGGCCTAAGCGAATCAGCCGTCAGGCAAAAAAAGCCGGCCGGCGCCGCCTCTGTTTCGCCCTGCTCCTTCCGAAGCTCGTGAATCGCAGAAGTCAGCAATCGCGCGTGAACTTGCGCGTGAGTTGCATCCACGTGGCTAAAGGTTCCCGGCGCAAGCACGACGGCTTTCTTGTAGAGAGTCTCGGTCGGGGGAACACCGGGGCCCTTCGAGGGGAAAAATACAGCCTCGGCGAGTCCCGCGTACACCAAGTGGGCGAGCAAGGTGCGGCGATCCCAGCTTTCGAACGCTGGCCCGCGAAGATCCACGTAGTCGATCTCGATTCGCTCCTTGACGACGTCTTGTGCCAGACCTTCCAGAAATGATTCCTTGGTTTGCAATTCGTGGAACGCGGCGTAGATGAGATTGACGCCTAGAATCCCGATGGCTTCCTGCTGGAGAACATTGGAAGGATCGAGCAGATTGATGTGCAGCAGGACGTCGTTGGGAGGGCCCCCGGGGTGCAACTGAAACCGCAGTCCCATCCAGCCGTGGGGCTCGTTGGTTCCGGCGAAGTTGCGCGCGGAGACGGTATCCACAAAGGAGAAGAAGCGAGTTTGCGGCCCGCGGGTTTTGCTTAATTGCGTCAGAAGCTGGCTCCATTCGT
>Ga0210405_10003543_pt1 | contig 15249 bp, 7 predicted proteins | sample IncBWH11MmetaG_FD_155492 | JGI IMG/M metagenome (GOLD analysis project Ga0210405, IMG submission 155492) | Forest soil microbial communities from Barre Woods Harvard Forest LTER site, Petersham, Massachusetts, United States - Inc-BW-H-11-M | ecosystem: Environmental > Terrestrial > Soil >... | reverse complement strand
CTATGTTCAAAACTCCGGAAAGGAAAGATTCTCATCCCGCCGAGGCGAGATGCTCGCTGACAACCGACCTACGCTCTTTGACGCAAAATAAGGCCAAATGGTCAGCCAAAAAGGGCAATTTTCCTGCAAACGAAATCCTTTCCTGCCCTGTTTAGTGCTATACTCAGGCCACTCGGCTGATGCTTTTCCGGTCGATCCGCCCGCGGAGAGGTGGCAGAGCGGCTGAATGCGGCGGTTTGCTAAACCGTTTTAGGGAATAAACACCCTAACGGGGGTTCGAATCCCCCCCTCTCCGCCAGATTCTTACCAGCATTGGAGTTAGGGGAATTCGCAATTCGGTTTAGGCGAGTGATTGCGCGGCTCCTTTATCCCAGTTTTATCCCAATCGCTTACTGAACGGCTTGCTCGCCAGAGTCGAGCTTGCTGAATAGTTGTTCGACTTGCGCCATTCCGTTCGCCGTCACTTCTGGCACTTCCTTGATGTAATGAATCAGGGTTGTGTTGACGCTGGAATGCCGCAACAGCCCTTTGGCTGCCATCGGATCGTGGGTTATCGTGTTTAGCTGCGTTGCGATGCCGCGACGAAGCGAGTAGTAGCCGTGCCACTCAAGCGGCTTCCAATCCTTCGCTTGGCCGTTGCGGTAGTTTTCGCAGTTGAGGAGCGCTGCCCGGATAGCACACGCCAGCGCATTTAGGTTAAGCGGCTTCGGTTTTCCATCCTTGCTGAGTTTCACGCCGCGCAGAATTGGGCCGATGCGAGCCATAGCGTCCCTGCTCACGGTAGGCATGAGCATACAGCTTGGTTGCGTCCAGATTCTTGTCACGCGGCGCGACTAAAGTCGTATTTTGCCGAGTCGGGTCTTTGTCTGATGCAGCCTGCGTCGCCGGAGGCGTCAGACGCCCATTGTGTACCCTCGCCATGTGCTTCTTGAGGCGACTAACGTTGACTGTCGCGTTACAGACCGGACAGAGCGTGCGCTCGCTCCGTGACGCCTGTGCATCTGGATGAACCGGAATGGTTCCTGCCCCGCTTCGTCGGTCACGTTCTGCCTTACGGACGAGTTCTCCAAATAGCGGATTTGACGTAGTTGTTCTGTGCGCCTTCGACATGTGCCTTTGTATCCGGCCTGCTTTTAACTTAGCTCCGCACAGGGGGCATGACTCAAAATTGACTTCCTCTGGCTTAGGGTTACTTGGAGGAGTTCTCGGTGCCGTGAAAAAGCACGCCGCTTCCAGCGTTGTCTGAGGAGCGGCGACATAAGCGCTGATGTTGGATGGGAACCACCATGGTCTCGGCGATGCTTTAATGTCTTCAGTGGGCGAGTTTTCTATAGCGAGTCGTCGGACAGTCTCATCCAACGCTGACCCTAACACGTCTGCAATTATTCCAGACCCACCACAATAGCGGCAGTTCTCGTTTTCACCGCCACAAACGCAGGAATGGCTCATACCCTGCTCCAGCTAGTATTTCAATTCCTCGGCACAGCCAACAGCATCGCGTCGAGAAGACGCTTTTCTTCGCTGTCCTTAGGATACAACGCCGAAAGTGAGTTAGCCAGACGGATAAAATCGGGGCCGCGCTGCTGTTCTTCTCGCAGCAACGCTCGCAGGCCGTTCGTCTGACCGTTAAGTTGAAGCAGCATGGCGGCGTGGACACGGTCGAGTGACGCCAGGACAGCGACTTATGTGATTTTGTCCACAACTAAAGGTGCCGTTCGGCTCGATCTGGACAGTTTGGGCACCGGTTGGCAGCGTATTGGGATAAATTGGGATAAAGACTTTTACGTTTCGGTGGCTGCGAGGGCCTGCAACGATCCGAATTTGCCGATCCTGCCATTCAGAACAGCTTAGAGGCGAGCCAGAGCGCAATCACCCGTGGCCGGAGATTAGTTCCGGGTTGCCCGAAATCTTACTCCTTTCGTTCACACGCCTGAAGCCTGCCTTGAATTTTAGGGCTCGAGTTATTACACTCCCCTTCATCTACGTAGTCTCAAGTCTCGCTTTGATTGACATCACCGCTAATACGAGGATGCCGACGACCTTCTACCAAGTTGGGACCGCGATTCTCTGGTGCGCATGGGCAATGCTTTCAGCCTTTCCTATGTCGGCCCAGAGTCCACCAGAACTGGTCCTTCAAGCCGGCCACCAAAACGGAGTTAACGCTTTAGCCTTCAGCCCGGACGGGCAGGTACTAGCCTCAGGCGGAAACGACGGGACAATAATTCTATGGGGAGTGAAGACTGGCCGCGTACTGCGTCGACTCCGAGGTCCCTTGGAATCCGTCGAGAACCTGACATTTAGCCCTGATGGTAAATGGTTGGCCTCCAGTGCGGGACAAAGGATCGTCGGGCTCGGAAGGAGTTACAAATACGCCGTCTTATGGGATGTGCAGAATGGAAGCGTGGCGCATATATTGACCGGCGCTATTGGTCCAGTAGCATTTGTGAACACAGGACATGCGGTCGTCTCGGTCAATGAGCGACATGTACTGGCGACCTGGGACACTTCGTCGGGTGAAGTCACGCATGAACTCGCTGACTGCAAATACCGAACAACGATGTCATTGCTTAGTAGTCCGGACGGACGATGGTTGGCTTCTGAATGCCAAGAGGGATCTATCGAGATAAGAAAGATGCCTGAAGGGAAAGTCATACGGACCTTTCAAGAGAGCACGCTAAAGGTTCATAGCGCGAGATTCTTGGCCTTCAGTGCTGATGGAACTCAAGTCGTGCTGCCCATGGAGAATGGGCGAATCGACATCCAGCGCGTCGACACCGGTCAATCGAGCTTGGTGCTGACGGGTACAGCGTCTATCGTTGCAATGAGCGACGACAATCACCGGTTAGCCACAATTGAAAACGATATCGTAAGCGTTTTCCACTTGACGTCAGACGCCCAGCAAAATGAACCTCGATTGGAAACGCATGAATCCCTATCGAGTCATCTATCGGTAGTCGCGTTCAGTCCCGACATACGGCTCGTGGCAACAGCTGATCCGTCTGATGGTGAGATTGTGATCTGGGATGTCTTCCAGGCAAAAATCGTCCAGATTTTGGAGCGCGGAGAATACGGTACGAAGGCCCTTGTCACGAGCCCTGATGGAATTACTTTCGCCGCTGGAGGATTTGATAATACGCTCGTTGTTTGGTCAGTCTTGGAATCTGGACCGGCACACACAATTAGAGGATTCCCGCATGGAATTTACAACCTGGCGTACAGCCCGGATGGCAGGATCTTAGCCGCCAGCACCGGCTCCGTGGAGAATCTATTTTTTGGTGACAGGACGCTGAGTGCGTGGGACGCAAGCACTGGAAAGCTGATTTGGAAATCCGAAGCTGATCACATGGAATTTGGCCATCTTGCGTTCAGCAGAGATGGGCGTTGGCTTGCCTCCATTGCCCGACCGGGAGATGGAGATGCACTCATTCTCGATGCGACAAATGGAAAGACCATACATACGATTGCAACCGGCGGCGGAGCTCAGGCCTTGGCATTCAGTCCAGATGGTCGGTCTTTAGCTTTGGGTGAAACTAACAAGAAAATTGAAATTCTGGATTTGGCGACTCTAACCCCAGTGAAGACTTTCTGGAACCAATCTGATTTGGTGATGTCAGTGACATTTAGTCCAGACTCGCGGCTGGTTGCCGCGGCTGACTTGGAGAATGTGAACGTCTGGAAGGTAGGAGATGGAACACAGCTGTGTACCCTCCGGGGACATACCGATTTTGTTAGCTCACTTAGCTTTTCGCAGGACGGTTCAAGATTGATTTCGGCCAGTTGGGATCACACAATCAAGATCTGGGACCTTGAGACGTGTCATCCAGTTGCTGACCTGACTCAGCACAATGATAGAGTTAATGCTATCGCTTTCCTCCCGGACGGTCGTCGCTTTCTGTCCGCCAGCGACGATGGCACGGTCCGCCTTTGGAATTCGGAAACTTACTCGCCCCTTGCGACATTTATTAGCGTTGATGGCGGCACCGACTGGCTAGTGGTTACATCTGAGGGGTTATTCGATGGGACTGCGGGCGCTATGCGGAAAGTGGCATGGCGGCTGCGGCAATCGACCAACATCGTTGGGCTGGAGCGCTTCTTCAACGACTATTACTACCCTGGGTTGTATTCGGCGCTCTGGAGCGGCAAGATTCTCCCCCCCCGTGTGGATGTCAGTAGCTTGCTAGGTCTTTCCGGCCTGAGCCTGATGATCCGTCAAAGTCTTGCCTCGATAAAGAAAACGGAAACCGGATCAAGTTATTTGTGCGTGAATTCCCGCACAGCAGGGCGGATGGCTCACGTAAAGTCTTTAACAGAGGAAACGGAATCTTCTCGAGTGACTCTTATTGTGCGTAAAGGGGGCGACGTCGATCTACTGCCCGTTTACCTCAAGAATGCACCTCAAGTGCAGGATCCAGATTGTGAGTACGGATTCTTACTTACGAAGGGTATTCAGGGGGCCGTGTTGCCTTTCAATCAAGATTTAATGAATCAGCCCACGTCGACGCTGGCGGAGGAGCGGCAGTACATCACCGAAATGCAAGCACAAGCCGGTCGAGGGAAGCATCCTCCTAAGGGGCAAACACACCTGCTAGCCATTGGTATAGAGCACTATTCCTCGTCGGACCTCTGGAAACTGCCTCACACCATCCCAGATGTAGAGAAAGTGGCAAGCATATTTAAGGGCTCAGTCACCCTCACAGACCCGAAGTTATATGAAATCCGCAGAGCATTCTTTGAACTGAGGATTAAGGCCAATCCCGACGATACTGTCATAGTCTTTTTGTCGGGACACGGTGTAGTGAATAGTGAAGAATTTATCTTCTTACCCCGCGACGCTCAGTTCGACTCCGAGTTCCAGGAACGATATTCTCTCGACCCAAATCAACAACCCTCAAAAGGCCGGTGGCTTAATGTAATTTCCGCTGCTGATCTCGCCGATCTGATCCGCCAGTTGCGGGCAAGGAAGGTGCTCCTTATAGTCGATGCTTGTCAGGCGGGAGGAGCGCTTGAACCGTTGGAGCGAGTGGCTGAAGCAAAGATCTCGTCTGAGCTTCGTCGGATAATACTAACCCACGAACGGTCTCAGGACCTCCCAGAGATTGGAATTGGCATCATCGGTGCATCTGATCCCCTAGAGTATTCCTTCTCCCAACCCGAGGACTATAGCCCGTTGGTAAAGACGCTGCTGGAAGCTTTTGGAAAAGCGCCGCGTCCTTCCGCTAACAGTGCGGGCAGGCAAGGAAAGGCCGAGAAAATACAAATTCAAGAACTCATCGAATATATTAGGAGACGATTACCGGATATTTCTAGGGAATCAGTAAATCGTACCCAGATTCCCGTGGCCATAGCGCGTGGGGCGAACTTTCCGCTAGAGTGAATTCACTGCAATAAATTAATGGCGCCATGCGAGCAAAGGAATTGCCGATAGTTATCAAGCGCGGAGCGCCAAAATCAGTCTTGATCTTTGTCAGATGCATCTAATGTCCCCGCTCTGGCCCCTTACGGTTTCTTGACCATCACAACAGAGGAACCCTTTGTCGCAATAAGCAGGAATAGTTCTCCCTTAAGGCGAATATCCACTAGGTCTCCTACAGCCGCGGGCAGCGTTGCCACTTGGTGCCACGTCTTGCCTTGGTCTTTGGTCTCGAAGATCCGATTGTCTAGAATTAAGTATAAATTTGAGTTGTCGCCCTCTTGTAGCGTGGACGAACTCAGAAATCTCTCACTTACGTCGATTTCCGCCCTCACGCTAACCCAATCACCACCCTGGTCTGCGGTCTTGAAGATCTGCCCGGCTGATGTCACTACATAGGCGCTGCCGTCTTTCGAATTGACCGCGATGGATTGGATGTGATCCTTAACACCGCCAATATAGGACGTCAGCCAGGTGACTCCGCCGTTTTTGGAAGAAAAGATTCTGTTGCACTGTTCCGAGCCATAGCATCTCTCTCCAACGTAAATGATGTCCGGCGGACCGGGCTGGACAGCAAGGAGACCCAAATCATGGCCTTCTAGTCCGAGACTCTCCCAGCTATCTCCATCATCCAGACTCCTTACTACACCTTTACCTCCAACGGCATACATCGTATTCCGGGGGGTTCTCAAGAGCGCCGCGATGAGCGAGCCTGATCTGACGCCCATCTTTTTCCAGGTGTGACCTCCATCCTTACTCCTAAACAGATCGAAAATGCTTGCTGCGTAAAGCGAATCCCGATTCGGACTGCCAGCAATCAGGCTCATGATACTTGGGGAAGGCAGCTTGCCGAGACGTTCCCACTCCCAGTCCTCTGACGTCGTCCTAAACAACCAAGCTTCACCTGGGCTGAAAGAACATGCAGCATACAGAACGCCTCCATCAGTTTGATCTCTCGCCAGTGCGAGAATTTCCAAAGCAGTAAGACCGACTCTCGAACTTTCCCACGTCTTACCTTGGTCTATGCTTTTGAAAACACCCCAGCTTGTGGCAAAAGCCCAATTCCCACCATTCCCGAGAAATGTGCGGCTATCCACAGATGTGGGAGTCGCCGTCCAGCTTTCACCATCATCCTCAGTCCGGTACAGGTCATTGCCAAAGCCAAGGACGTAGACGATGCGTCCACTCGAGAAGATTCTGCCGAAGTCTCCGTATGGCACACGCAAAACTTCCTTCCACCCACCTCCACGGTCAGAACTTTTCTCAACACTGTTCCTACTAATTACGAACAGCACGTCGGGTGACCATGGGTCCTCCGCGACATCATTGATGAACGAGTCGTGGAATGCTACAGGCTGTACACTTCTTCCCCCATCAAGGCTTCGCAACAGGCCGTTTGAGGTAGCCATATAAACCGTACTCACTTCATAGCGACTCGGCACAACGGCGAGCACGTCAGCGCTATTGAGATGAAAAGACCACGTCGAACCCCAGTTAGAGGACACTAGGAATCCTGCCTGCCCGCCACCAAAGCCTTTACCCGCGCTAAGTCCAGCGTAAATTCGCCCGGGAATCTCAGGATCAAACGCGAGTGCTGACACGTCCATGCCGCCCAAAACACCTCCTGCAGTCGCGAGCGGCAACCATCTCCGTCCTCCATCCCTGCTGAGGAATATCCCTCCACTTCCGAAGGCAAAAATCGAGTCCGGGTCAAACGGATTGATGGCAAGCTTAGGTCTATATAGCGGGACACCAGATGTGTATGTCCATGACTTCGCCTGGTTCTCGCTCCTAAAAACGAGCCCCCTTTCAGTAGCCACGTACCAAGTCTTTCCGTTTTGTAAATCAATCGCTATTGAGTCAATTTCTCCTCCCTCGGGTCCAAGCAGTCTCCATGATTGAGCCCAAGCTTCGATAGGAGGATGAAAGAGCAGCGCGACGACTGCCAGTCTTCGGACAGCCAAGCCGATGTTGCGAGTCCTTCTACCTTGGATGCTGGAAAAACTGTCAATCTTTGCAGAAGCCCGATAGTTCGTCCTTCTCCGTTTACTTCCCTTCGCTAGAAAGCGCATAGAGCCCTTCAAAACCCACTGCGTTAGGCTTATGGCGAATAGCGACCCGTTAGCTCGTCACTGACAACCCTTGAATTTGACGCGCGAAACGTTCGTCCGCCACACATAAATCCCCGTCTGCGATTGGTATTGAGACGTGAGCCAAAAAGTGCAGTCATCTGCGGGATCTAAGGCGATGCTGCTGTAGTCGCCCCACCTTTCGCTGCTTTGATTGCCTAAGCCGGCCACGACCACTATCTCCTTTGCCAATCCTTGCGGGTCACCCGGGCGGCGGCCAGTAATCGCTATCGACGGATGGAATTTAAATGATGGAGATGTACCTAAGCCCGAAAAATTGTAACCAAGCAGGATGTCACCGTTCCGGTCCATTGCGATGCTTCCCATCCACCGCGCGGCACCATCGGGAGCGTATGTACCATGCTGGAAGAGTGCGATCTTGTCGCCAGCAACTCGAAGTTCATACCACCGAATGGCTGAAGGCGTAAGATCACTACCTTGGACGGAATGATTGACCAAAAGTACTTGGTGCGCGCCCATGTTCCTATAGGCAAGTCGATACATCATCCGGTCGCCGAGAGATTGTAGTAAAGAGGGCGAATCTTTCTGTGGGATGCACTTCCGTTCATTCCCACATGCCGGGTCAAACGAATCAACCTTTATGGCCTCCAGGGCCTTGAAGCTGCTCGTGTTAGGGTTGTCCCAATTGACTTGAAACGCCCAGGCATTCAATTGGTCGAGCCCCCAATTGATAAAATAATTTGGCGTTCCAGAGGGAGGAATCATCGTCCCATCAAAGTCTGACGGCAAAAGTCCCATCTGCATCGGCTCTCGAAGATCGAAACAGACCATCTTTGCCTGCTGACCAATAAGCATCTTTCTTCTTTCAAAAGCACACGCCTTTCCGCCTGTCGCTGGCGCATCATCGCTTTCATCTTGGAACATATTAAAGGAAGCGTAATAGCCATCAGGCCAGACGCCCAGTTTTCCGTAGTCATTGAACTCCTTAAATTCGAATGAATAACGATTATAGAGGCCGCCGGCGTCGTCCGTTTGGGAAACCGCGATACATTGCAGGAAAGGCTTGCCACCCTTCTCTACAAATTGCGACATCACCCAGCGGTTCGCTAATTTGTCATACTGAACTATCGGGTCGCCGTCATTGTTGGTTTCGCATCTCCCCCCGAATCCACTCCAGATCACATTGCCTTGGGCGGCCAGGATCAGCTTTCCCGTTGCTTTGTCGAAAATTCCGAACGCGTTATTCACCCACTCGACGTACTGAGTGCGACCAACGGACGCGTTGGCGTCCGAAGGGCTCGCCGGGTCATCATATTTTGCGCCGCCTCCGATATCCTTACCTTCTCCGAGCCCCTCATAGTTCGATATATCCACATCGATGTCAAAACTGGCAGCGGTCTGTAGTAGCGGTTTTCGTAGGGGGGCATTCGAATTCCTGGTCGGAATGGGGAGCGAACGCGCAACCTTCACCCTTTTGACTCCCTTTGTTATGACAAATCGAGGCGAAACGTCCCTAAGCGGTTTCGACGAACTGTCGAAGTGCACCGCTTCAGAAGAAGTCCGTTCGACTGAACTCGTCTGAGCACATGCTCTCGGCGAAGTCATCAACAAGACGAACCAAACCAAAGTTGCAGCCTGAAATACAACGAGCGGTGTGATGAGGCGCCTCATAAATACTCCTTGGCTGCCGGCCAATCAGTGACATTGTCATTCGATGAAGAAACCCATAGCCGGCTAGGGTTATCGCCTTCTGCGGCAAACAATCGCCGCACTTCCTATCTGGGTCGGCCTATATTACGTCACAGATGTTGACTTTTACTATATCTACGGAGTACAAACTCATTCTTCTGGGGGTTGTAATGCGACATGTGACCCGCCCTCGTACTCTTCACATTGTCGGGCTGTTCCTTCTTCTGCTGGCCGCGCTCGGCAGATCCCTCGCAGCGGACGAAGCTCCTCTCACGAACGCATCTATTCTTCAAATGGTGCGCTGGCACGTTTCATCTCGGGAGATTATCGCTACCATCGACCGAAATGAGACAACCTTTGATCTTACTCCATCCACGGTCGCGCTGCTCAAGGCGGGCGGAGTTGACGATTCAATCTTGCAAGCAATGTGGAACGCCACAGTGATGGCGGCCGCTACTGCGAAACCTGCAGACGCAGCGAAGCCCACTGCTACCGACGTGACATCGCGAGCGCCAACCACGGACAAGACAACCAAGCCGTTAACCGAAAGCAAGGTTCCCGCGCACACGGACGCGCGTTTCGCTGAGGCAAAACGAGTTAGCGCCACCACGGGACCAATAGTCCCATACGACCTACCCTGCCCAGTTTCTGGTGGCGGGAAGCCACCGGCGAGAAAGGTTGAGATTGACTGGGACTCTGCTAGCATCTCACCCAGCCACGTTGATCACTCAGGATCTGTCTGCTTTGAAATACATAACTTCAACGACATACTCTACGTATCAGGCTTTACTCTCACGGAAAAACCTGTCACTGGGAATGCGATTGATCTTTTGACTAGCGCCATCAGTACCGTGACAGGACTAAATCTTGGAACTCAGAGCAGCACTGACACTACAAAGCAGACGAACAAGGCTACCGCGAAACAAGCTGCAAATCCGAATGCTCCCCTGACTCGACCAGAGTGTCCGGCTGCGCTTCAAAACGACGTAAAAGCAGCGGTTGGTGCCGGAGCGTTGTTGAAGGACGGGCTTTCGCAGCTAGATCCGGGCAAGGATAGCAGCGGCAAAATCAACCTTGTTCCCTTATCAACAAGCCAGTCAAAATGGCAGGCCATTCCTGGCGAATATGAATCGTTTCAAGCTGCGATCTCAAATGTCATAAGAGATCTGAATCAAGAGGATGCTGACGTCTGCCGCGATGACGTTCTTGCAGCCGCTGAGGCTGTAGTGATTGAGGCTTATCTTCCAGTGAAGGCGGCATTTCCGGACTATGCAAGCCACGCCGCCGGAGGGTCTTCACATATTGCCAGGTACACGAATGATCTCGACGCAACGAGTGGCTATGATCTAGCTGTTAAGGCTACCTATCAAGGAGCAGAAGTAAGTAATGGGACAAAGACATTTTCGCTTTCTGCTGGACGAAAGATTGCAAGCGCTTCTGGTGGATTTCTAATTTCACAGATCCCAGCACCGAGTTATTCAAGCGTGACCGTACCGACGGGAATGACAACCCCGCCGACGCAGAATGTGCTAGGTGTCAACTTCGGGAAAGGCCCGCAAGTCGGTCTCGTCGGTCTTGTGAATTTTAATCTACCGGACATTCCTTGGTTCGAGAATAAAACTGTTCCTTTGAATGGCCGCACCTACGGCCTCGCTATTTCGGCTGGCCCCACATACGGTCTAACCAATGGCAAATCCGACGCGTCACGAATAGGGTTTTTTGGAGGTATTTCTGTTCACATCTGGAACCAATTTTTCCTTACGCCCGGAATCAATGTGGGCCAATTCTCGGATTTTCCTCAAGGTTACACAAAAGCCGGCCAAGTAATTCCTCCCAATACCGGAACCCCGCAGGGCGTCAATCGCATTACAACCCGATTTGCGTTTGGAATTACCTACAAGATCAAGGATTTTGGTTCAGCCACGACGAAGTCACATGCCGATTCTGCTGCAAGCGCTAATCCAACATCGCAAGGAACAACGGGCGGAACAAATGGTTCCAAGAACAAGAAGCCCACTACGGAGTGAAAAACTGAGTCACGGCTGTCGAGATGCGCGATACAACGCGGGTTAAGGAGAGCGATGTTACCTGCCGCCGGCACCGGACAATCCTGCGGCTGTAGATCCGATCGAAGTTTGACAATCAACTGCAGGAGTGGGACACGTCTAATAAACTGTTTTATCTATTTAGTCGGATTAGACGCGGACATACGGTGGGTCCGCTTTTTTTTAGCATCCTTATCTCTTGCTTCCTATTGGTCGAAGTCAAGAGCGATGACAATGCACCACCCCAATTAGCTCTTCAAGTTGGCCACGATGGAAAAATCTCAGCATTTGCAACAAGCAATGACGACAAACTACTGGCAACGGGGAGTTCAGACTCCACGATAATTCTTTGGGATCTTGCAACTGGGCGCGAGTTGTATCCTGTTTCGGGCGGGGGAGGACGTATCGTGGCCTTATCTTTCAGCGAGGATTCTCGATTCTTGGCTGCGGGCAGTTCATTACATTCTGGCACAGAAAACAGAATCGTAATTTGGGATCTCTCGCTTAAGCCACCCAGCCCCCTAATTATTTACGAGGGCTCGAAGAAAAAAGGGCAGTACCTCATTCCGGCCATATTCAAGCCCATTGCTTTAGCATTTTCGCCGGACGACAAGGCTCTGGTTTATTCTGGCAGACTTCTTGGAATGGGCGATTTGCACGTGTGGGATATGCAAGAAAAGAAGGAACGTTACGCTACTACGAGCCGATTCGGCTATGCTTCAGCGCTAGCTGTCGCTCGGGGAAATGGGGCGATAGCCACGGGGTGGGACACCGGAGCCGTAACCATTCCTTGGGGCTCTCCCCCAAAGTCAAAGGAGATAGGAAAGTTCGACACTGCAGTCACCGAATTGAGTTTTAACCATGATGGAACTTCTCTCCTCGCCTCCGATGGAAAGACCGTAAAACTCTGGAAGTTGACTTCGCCAATCGAGGCGTGCACGGTGGCGGGAGCGCGTGCTTCATTCAAAGGTGATAGTTTGGTGGTTGTCAATTCTGATCATATTTCTCATTTTTACGGTTTTGCCGAACCGGGTTCCGTTTGCTCTCAAGTTGCAGCTCCGGTGGAAGGGCCAGGACCGGAGTGGAGCGCTTTCTTGGATGACGATCAGCTTAAAATCTTCAACACCAAAGACGGAAGCTTTCGTTGGAGTCCGGTAGGCAATTTGGTTTCCACCGGAGATGTTACGTTCGATAGGCAAAGTGGCCTCCTTGCGACGGCAACACGGGCTGGAACTCGGATTTTTGACGTGATAACGGGGGAGCCGGACTTTGTTTCAGATCCGGCCGATTCTGCCAGGTTCAGTCCATCGAAAAGACTCCTGGCCACACAATTGACTTCTAGCAGCTCCGGAATCCAAATTTGGGACACAGTTGCTCGGCGTCGAGAAAGAGTATTGCCGAGTTCTAGCGGCTTAGTCTCCTCGCGGCTGTCTTTCAGCGCTAGCGGTCATTTCATAGCCACGCCAAATGAAGATCAAGTACGCATCATTGACGTATCCGGCTCGGGCGCAACAATTCCAATTTACATTCCGCAGGCGCGTTCGATAGCTTTCAATCCGCGGAATGAGCTTGAACTCTTTGTAGCCGATTTTGTATCCGGCATACACATGACACGGGGTAAAAGCGACAGCCTTTTACCAGGTCCGCGTGTTTCTGCAAACGCACTGGCTTTGGACTCCAGTGGTCAATTTCTCGCGGCAGCAAGTGCCGATGGAGGTGTATACCTTTGGCGGGTTGAGGATCGCAAGGCGTTAGGGCCGCTGACTAAGAGTGCGTCCTCTGCGCAAAGTGTAGCGTTCAATCCACAAGACCCGGGAATAATCGCCTCAGGAAACCAGGACGGAACGATTCTCTTGGATACGCCCAATGAGATATATTCACTACTCGGTCATACCGGAGCTGTCGTGTCTCTGACGTTTTCATCTGATGGACGCTTGCTTATATCAGGAAGTCTCGATGGAACGACCCGGGTCTGGGACGTCCAAAACAGGAAGGAAGTGTTGGAAATTCTTTCCTTTTCAACCTCGAAAGATTGGCTTGTGGTGACGCCGGGCGGGCTGTTCGATGGTAGTGCCGCTGCGATGCGGCAAGTGGGATGGCGTTTGGACAACGGGAACGATGTAGTGCCGTTGGAGGCGTTTTATAATGACTATTTTCATCCTGGAGTTTTGGCCGAGATTTTTGAAAGTAAGAATCCCGAGCCTCCCTATGATTTAGCGACTCGTCTGCGTTTCCCCGCGTTGCGGACCATGGCTCAACAAGGTCTGGCTTCGATCCAAAAGCGAGATGGCAAGATCCTTCTCTGTTTATCCCGTAAAGCATCGCCATCTTCCGTGAAGGGCCTAGGGGTTAAAGGGCGTGGAGCGGATCTCGATGTTGGCACCGAAGGGTTTAAAGAAGCTCCAGAAGATGACGTATGCACTTATTCGAAAGAGTTGCCCTCGGATAGAGGTCCTTACGAACTGGAAGGGACGACCACAGGGTGGAAATCGAAGCTGACCGATTCAAAAGTCTCGGACGGTCACAATACTGACGTCAGTAAGTCGACGCTCCACGTCTTTACCGTGGGGGTCGACAAGTACAGGGATGCTTACTCTCCGCTTTATTTTCCCGTTGCCGATGCAGACGCAATCGAGAGCTTTTTCCAGAAGCAGAAGGAAGCGAGGAAACCTTTTGCCGACGTGAATATACGCAAGGGGCTGCGGGATGAAACTGCGACACGGCAAGGCATCCGCGACGAACTGAGCGCGATGGCCAAGGAGGTTAAAGAGGATGATGTGGTCTTTTTGTTTTTCTCTGGCCATGGTCGTGTGCCGCCAGGGCAGGAAATGTTCTACTACATCCCCTATCTGCCCCCTGCCCCGGATAATCCTTCTGTCGTGGATCCGATCGAAGAACGCGAGGCAGGTTTAAGCACAGCGATGTTGGCTGAAGCAATTCGGAATCTGGCAGCTCGGAGGGTGGTGCTGGTTGTGGATGCCTGCCAGTCGGGCGGGGCGGTGGAATCGCTTGCAAAAATAGGGGAGGTCAAATGGGCAGTTGAGGAGCGCAGGGCGAATCAAGAAAAAGCGGGCAATCGATCTGGCCACGACCACGATGTGGGAGTCTACATTTTGGCAGCAGCGACACCAGTACAGGACGCACTGGAGCCATTCCCCGACATGGTGAAGGGCAACAAAAACAATAGTCTACTCACGACGGCTTTACTCGAAGCGCTCAACAGCAAGGACCCCACTGGGAACTCCACTATCTGGATCACAACAGTCTTCCAGCAAGTGAAGGAGAACCTACGCGAGCTAGCAGCGAACTACAATTCCGTTCAGACGGCTTTCCCGGTGATGGTGGGCTCTGCTGATTTCCCTGTCGCTGTCAAGTAAAAGAGCAGAAATCGTCCATTTCAGTACTCTCGCGCACAATGATCATCCAGGGATGATCATTAGGTATTGTTTTTACCGAGTAGGTTGACGCTTGATCTCGGTAACGTGCGACTTGTCATTTCCGTTCCGCACGTGGCTACGAAGACGTTTATCCTCAGACGGGACCACTCCGCATCACTCTTTGACCTGACAATCTGGGGCACCTGCTTTGGAAGCACATGCATCCTTATGTCCATGGCGTTCTCTGGCTTACTCTGGTCTCCATAAAGTCCATACAGTGCGCCTGCTTTGCAAGCAGGTGCTCAGGATCGGCAAGCTTCGTCGTGAAGCGAAATTGCAAAAGAAAAGACTACCAGTGAGGGCACTTCGCGGCAACCGGGAAGTGCCTATGCTGTCAGCCATCTCTTGGCGGGCTTTCAAAAAGGCCTTTATCCCAATTTATCCCAATACGCTGCCAACCCTGCCCAAACCGTCCAGAGCGAGCCGAACGGCGTCTTTAGTTTTCAGTGAATTACCAGCGAGCCAGCGCGCAATCACCCGTTTGCTAAACCGCTTTGGGGTCCGAAAAACTCCAACGAGGGTTCGAATCCCTCCCTCTCCGCCATGAGTTAAGTTCAATCGTTGTTAGAGCTTAACGC
>Ga0210405_10003542_pt1 | contig 15249 bp, 11 predicted proteins | sample IncBWH11MmetaG_FD_155492 | JGI IMG/M metagenome (GOLD analysis project Ga0210405, IMG submission 155492) | Forest soil microbial communities from Barre Woods Harvard Forest LTER site, Petersham, Massachusetts, United States - Inc-BW-H-11-M | ecosystem: Environmental > Terrestrial > Soil >... | reverse complement strand
GCCCTCGGTGGCTTCGCGCGTGGCCTTCTTGGCCGCGGCGGCCTGGCCCTTCTTGCGAAGGACGTCAATGGCCTTCTGGACGTCGCCGGCGGTTTCGACAAGCGCGGCGCGGCAATCACTGAAGCCAGCGTTCGTGAGTTCTCTCAGTTCCTTGACGAGCTTGGCTGGAATTTCCATAACTGGTTTTGAAGTACTCATCCTTTTCTCTTTTTCTCTTTCTTGAATGCGCGGTTACAAAATTTTACAAAAATGGCCCGGTGTGGATTTCGATTTCAGCACCGGGCCAACAGAATGATTTAGCCTTGCGCCGTTGTTAGCGGGGTTCCTCGTCGGGAGGAACGGTGGTTCCGGCCGCTTCGATGAAGGCTTCGGTGCCCTCGACGAAGTCGCCTTCCTGCTTCTCGTACTGCTCGTAGGCGCTGGTGTCCACGTAATCCGGTCCGGCTTCGAGAGCGGCCTGATCGGCGGCAGCCTTCTGGTCGGCAACCTGGGACTGTTCGTACTGCGCGCGTCCTTCGGCGACGGAGTCGGCAATCTTGGTGGTGAACAGGCGGATGGCGCGCAGGGCGTCATCGTTGCCGGGAATGATCCAGTCGACCATATCGGGATCGCAGTTCGTGTCCACGACGGAGACAACCGGGATGCCCATGCGGCGCGCTTCCTTGACGGCGATCTCTTCGGCGTTGGAGTCGATCACGAACATGGTGTCCGGCAACTGGGTCATGTTCTCGATGCCTTCGAGGTTTTGAAAGAGGTGCTTCATCTCGCGGTCAAGACGCGCGCGCTCTTTCTTCGAGAGCTCCAGCATGCGGCCGTCTTCGGTCCATGGCCTTCAGAAGTTCAAGCGCTTGATGGATTTCTGGAGCGTGGACCAATTGGTCAGCGTGCCGCCCAGCCAGCGATGGTTCACGAAGAACGCACCGCAGCGCTTCGCCTCTTCGGCGACCGCTTCCTGAGCTTGCCGCTTGGTACCAACAAACAAAACGGTGCGACCCTGCCCGGAGATGTCGCCGACGAAGCGGCTGGCTTCGCGGAACATTTTCAGGGTTTTCTGCAGGTCGATGATGTGAATGCCATTGCGTTCCCCGAAGATATATTCCTTCATCTTGGGGTTCCAACGGCGCGTCTGGTGACCGAAATGAACGCCGGCCTCCAGCAGCTCCTTCATGGTGATTTCTACTGCCACTTTTCCTCCTAGTTAGATAGCTGCTTTTCGACGCGTTCGGGGCCCCGATCAGGTCGGGACCGCTACTTGCCTCGCAGCAGCCTCTTGCCGGCAGCTTGCCGGCCGTGATCTTGGCGGCGCCGCTTGCGCAACGCCGCCAGAGCTTGTTGCAGCGGGGAGAGCCCCGCCTAATTCTTTAACGCTTCGTGAACTGGAAGCGCTTGCGTGCGCCCTTCTGCCCGTACTTCTTGCGTTCCTTCATACGGGAGTCGCGCGTTAAGAATCCGTTCTTGCGCAGAGCCGGACGAAGCTCGGGATTGAAACGGCTGATCGCGCGCGACAATCCCATGCGCACAGCTCCCGACTGTCCGCCGACTCCGCCGCCCTTGGCCGTGGCCACAACGTCAATCTGTTCGGCCAGGCTGGTGAACTTCAGCGGCTCCGTGGCGTCATGCAGCCACGCGTGATTCGGAAAATATTGCTCGGCGGTACGGCCGTTGACCGTGAATTTCCCCGAGCCCGGCCGGATGAAAACGCGCGCGATCGATTCCTTGCGGCGTCCCGTGCCGTAAAACCAGGTTTTGCTGCCCGCTGCGGGCGAATCAACAGTACTCAATGCTCCTCCTCAAACCCTTTTTGACGAGACGAATCCTGCTCGTCTCATCGAAATTCACGCTCGGCTGGATCCCTGCTAAGGCAAAACTTAGAAAGGAACACCCACGTGCGGAACCAAGTAGCACAGGCTTTAGCCTGTGAACTTCGAGCTATGCCTTACTCAAACGCACAGGCTAAAGCCTATGCTACCGAAATTCTTAAACCGCGACGGCCTGGGGCTTCTGCCCGGCGTGCCGCGCCAACCCGGCTGCATCGCGATACACGCGCAATTTCTTCGCGCGCCGCGCCCGCAGCTTGTTCTTGGGCAGCATGCCGAGAACTGCTTCGCGAACCACCCATTCCGGCTTGGCCTGGCGAACACGCTTCGCCGGAACTTCCTTCAAACCGCCCGGGTAGCCGCTATGCGAGTAATAAACTTTCTGCTCGATCTTATTTCCGGTCATTTTGATCTGGTCAGCGTTGATGACCACGACGTGGTCACCGGAATCGAGATACGGCGTAAAGCTGGGCTTGTCCTTGCCGATCAACAAGCGCGCCACCTTGGTGGCCAGGCGCCCAAGCACCTGATCTTTTGCGTCCACCACAAACCACTGAGCGCCCACTTTCAGGGCTTCAGCTTCTTCTCCCTTGGCTACGTACGTCCTCATCGCAACAGTCACACCTTTCCCTGTAAAGACAAAAGCTAAGTTTAGGGGGTGAGTGCAGGTTTGTCAACGGAACAGTTTGCGCGGAAGCGAGGAAATCGCTGCTAAACCATGGAAGTTGTGGATGTTGGAGGCGTAGACGATGCGCATTTCGTTTGGTATGCTTCGCGGCAACTTGCGATGTCTTACCGCTTAGTACCACAGGAAGCAAACCGGGAGTGTTCATGGCCCAGCCGTCCTTGCCGCCCTTTTCCGAAACCGTAAAACTTGCGTGGCGTCTGGCGGCTGAAGAAGCGGTGCATGCTGGGCGTCCGCAGATTGAGCCGCCTCATCTGCTGCTGGGGATCTGCGGCGTGGAACGCGTGATCCGCGAAGAGGCTTGGGAACGCTACGCGGTTTCGCCCAGCCGGTTGGGGAGCGTGCGGCAAGAGTGGAACGAGGTCAGTTCCGCGGCGGCGATGGCCGGGCTGGATTCGATTCATCTGCGACGAGAGGTTCGCGCGCGGCTTCCCCAGACTTCGCTGGCGTTGCCCGCGAATCACGTGGCTAAACGCTCCGATGCTACGCGGGCGTTGTTTGACCAAGCGGAACAGCGCGCCGGAACGATGGGGCACGCCCTGGTGAGTTTGTTCGATCTTCTGGGATGCCTGCTGCCGGCGATGGTCGAAAAAAATCCTGCGATTCCCGCGCATTTCGGGGCGCCTCTTCAGAAACTGCAAACCTTGATGGCGCCGCCTCCGGTTTCCGGAGTGACGCTGGCGCTCGACGCCACGCGGACCTCGGTGCAGGAGCCGCTGGAACACTTGAAAACAACGCCACGAGAAGCGCTTTTTTATGACCTTCCCTTACAGATGGCGTCGCAGGCGAATTATCAGGCGATGCTGGACTGCGCGGTCAGTTCCCTGCTGAAATTTTTTCCGACCGCCGACCATGCGGTGATACTCCTGCAGGATCGCAATTCGAATTGCCTGCTGTTGCAGGCGCACGTGCCGCCTGGAGAGCCGTCGGCGAGCATGGAACTGGCAGAGCATGTGCTGAAGCAGAACTCCGCTGTGATCTGGAATCCGGCTGCGGCGGCGGAGAACGACATCGGCGCGCGCAGCCTGATCGGAATGCAGACCACCTGCGCGATGTATGCGCCGCTCTCATGGCAGAACGAACGGCTGGGAGTGTTGTGCGTGGACACCAGGCGCGCAGGAAACGCATTTACTCCCGACGACCTGCGGCTGTTTATCGCCATCTCGCACCACGTGGCGCTGGCGATTTATTCGCAGCGGCTGACGCGCGACCTGCGGGCGCAGAATCAATTGCTGCAGCGGCTGCTGACGCATTTTTCACCGAAGGTGCGGCAGCGCTTGCTGGAACGCGCCGCGCGCGGCCGGCTGACACTGGGCGGCGAGCGATCGGAAGTGAGCATCCTGTTTTCGGATATCCGCGGATTCACGCGCATGAGCGCCACCATGGAGCCCGATGACGTGGTGGACATGTTGAATGCCTACTTCGCGGCACTGGTGGAAGCCATCTTCCGGTGCGAAGGCACGGTGGACAAATTCATTGGGGATGCGATCCTGGCCGTGTTTGGCAGCCCCGACCCTGATCCGGAGCATCACCGGCAGGCGTTGCATGCGGCGCTGGCGATGCAGGAGGCGGTGCAAAAGCTGAACGCCGCGCGGAAGGAGCGCAATCAGCCGACTTGCGAAATCGGGATTGGCGTTCACTCGGGCGACGTGCTGCACGGCTTCGTGGGGACGCAGGAGCGGCTGGAATTCACTGTGGTGGGCGACGCGGTGAACCGGGCTTCGCGCTTTTGCGCCGCGGCGGGAGCCAACGAAATTATCCTGAGCTCGGAATTTCTGAAGCACGTGTGGCGCGACGTGGAAGTGGAATCGCGAGACGTGCCAACGAAGCACGAAGGAACCTGGGCGGCATTCAGGGTACTGAAGACCAAAACTCCCCGCTGAAACTGCGCTTCTCCTCGTACCGCTGATTTTGCGAATTCCCCAATTGTACTGGTCCTTCACCTGGAAATATTTCCCGGTTGCGGAGGGCGGCTTCCTTCATTAACATACGGGCAGATTTTCGCGGGAGCGCGAGTCTTCACCGGGCCCCCCATTTTGCGCTCCTACCCAAGGAGTCCTCCTATGTCGCTTGCACGCATTTCTCGAATGGCACTCGGCTGCGCACTGGCAGTTTTGTTTGCCCTGCCTTCTCGGGCGCAGACGGCTGCCGCGCCACCTGCGGCGGCGCCAGCCGCAACTGCCGTCCACAAAAAGCGCGTTGCGGTGATGAATTTCGACTACGGCACCGTGCGCACGACGGTCCAGCAGATTTTCGGTTCGGACCAGGATGTTGGCAAGGGCATCAGCGACATGCTGGTGGAAAAACTTGTCAACGGTGGGCAGTACTCGGTGATCGAGCGCAACGCACTGGACAAAATCCTGAAGGAACAAAATTTTTCGAACAGCGACCGGGCCGATCCCAACACCGCGGCGAAAATCGGGGCGGTGCTCGGCCTGGATGCGATTATCATCGGGTCGATCACGCAATTCGGACGTGATGACCAGCACACCAACGTCGGCGGCGGTGGGTATGGTCTCGGAAAGTTCGGTTTGGGCGGCGTGGGTAGCAGCAAATCAAAGGCGGTGGTGGCCGTCAGCGCCCGGGTAATCAATACCTCTACGGCGGAAATCATGGCCGCGGTTACGGGGAAAGGGGAGTCCACCCGGGGCAGCACCTCACTGATTGGCGCGGGAGGCGGCGGCGGTGGCGGTGGAGGCGGCGGCTTGGACATGGGAAGCAGTAATTTCGCCAACACCATCCTCGGGGAAGCGGTCCGGGCCGCGGTTGACAGCACGGCGGAGCAACTGAACGCAGCCTCCGGGAAGGTGGAGGCGCAGAAGCACGCGGTCAATGGAGTGGTTGCCGATGTGACCGGCAACACGCTGATTCTGAACGTCGGCAAGAAGGCCGGCGTGCACGTCGGCGACATGCTGGAGATCAGCCGGCAGGTGCGCGTGGTGAAAGACCCCACCACCGGAAAAGTGATCAAAGCTGTGACCGATAAGATCGGCCAGGCGACAGTGACGGACGTGGACGACGATTCGTGCACGGCAACGTTCAACGGCGGCGGGGCGGCGAAAGTCGGCGACGTGGCCAAGAACAATCCCTGAGGCGGCGATCGTCTCGAACTGAATTGCGAGTCCGGGCGCGGCGATGGCCCGGACTCGTTCTATTTTCGGCCCATCGTTTGGTGTATCCTCAGTGCAATTAAGGCTCCCCACCTGGAGGCTTTCATGACTGCCGAATTCACCGTTGGTCAAAGCGTTGGCGACTACGAGGTTCTCTCCATTCTCGGACTGGGCGGCATGGGGAAGGTGTACAAGGTCCGCAACGTCATTTCCGACCGCATGGAGGCAATGAAGGTTTTGTTGCCCGACCTGAATTCGCACCAGAGCCTGGCGGACAGGTTCCTGCGGGAGATTCGCCTCCTTGCTTCGCTGAATCACCCGAATATCGCGGCGCTGCGGACGGCGCTGACATACGAAAACCAGTTGGTGATGATCATGGAATTCGTGGAGGGCGAGACGCTGGCGAACCGCATCGCGCGCGCGCCGATCTCGACGGCCGAGGCGGTGAATTATTCAGAACAGATCCTTTCGGCGCTGAGCTACGCGCACAAGCACAACATCATTCATCGCGACATCAAGCCGGCCAACATGATGCTGACGCCGCAGGGCGTGGTGAAGCTGATGGATTTCGGGATCGCGCGCTCGGGCACGGACGGGTCGCTCACTTCCACGGGCACGACGCTGGGTTCGCTGAACTATATGCCGCCGGAGCAGGTGCGCGGCGAGGCAGCGGATGCGCGCTCTGACCTTTATTCGTTCGGCATTTCGCTGTACGAACTTCTGACGGGCAAGCTGCCGTTCCAGGGCGATTCGCAGTATTCGCTGATGACCGCGCAACTGAACCAGCAGCCGGCTTCACCAATCAGTTTGCGCGCGGACGTTCCGCCGGCGTTAAACGAGATCATTCTGATGGCGATGGCCAAGGAGCCCGGGGATCGCTTCCAGAGCGCGGATGCGTTTTGCAACGCGCTGAAGAGCGTGCCGGTATCGGCGTTGCCGAGCCAGGGCACCACGTTCGCGCAGACCGCACGGCCGTCCCCGCCGATGTCGGCGGACGATACGCTGATGGGAACACTGGCGCCGGGAGCGGGAGCAATGGGCCGCATGGCGAGTCCCCCGGCGACCACGCAAGCGGCGGTGAGAGTGCCGGTGCCTCTGGCGCAACCGCGTTCCCCGTCCTCGATACCTACTGTGCCGATGGCGCCGGCCCCGGGAATGGCAGCGGCGGCCGAATCCGCGCCTGCCTCTTACGCGCCGCCTCCGGCGCGTTCTTCAAGCCGTGGGCTGTGGCTGGCCATAGGCTCGCTGCTGGGCGCGGGTGTGCTGATTGCCGCTGGCGTTTATATCCCGCGGCGAATGAAGACGCATGCCGACCCCGAGCAGTCGAATATGCCATCGCAGTCCACCAAGGATTCCACCGCCAAGCCGAGCAGCGCCTCGGACGCGCCGGTTTCGGTGACCACGCCGGTGGGCTCGGTGAATGTGGACGACAAGGGAAATGTCTCGGTGCAGGCGCCCGGAGTTTCCGTGACTGCCACGCCGGATGGAAACGTGAATGTGACCGGGCCTGGAACTTCCGTGCATGCCGGAACGAAGTCGAAGGCGGATGGAAATCCGAAGCTGTCGCGGGATGGCGGTCAGGCAACGGCGCCGTCCATTCCCGCGGGCCCGTCGCCAGAAGAGATTGCCAAAATGGAAGACGAGGGCGACAAGCTGAACATACGCGCGGCCACAGCTTCGCGGAGCGTGGACACGTTGCGGCAGCAGCAGCAAGCGGCGGGATATAACCTGCGCGGAGACATCGCCTCGGCGGCCGACCGTATGCAGATGTACATAGCCAAGGGAGACGCGGCGCTGAAGGCGAAAGACATGGCCAACGCGCAAAAGTATTACGACCTGGCGGACGCGGAGATTTCCAAGGTCGAGAAATTCCTCGGGCACTGAATTGTCAAGGTAACCGCGGACAGTTCGAATCCATCCAAAGCTGGCGGATTCCTCGCACCTTTAAGTGACGAGGGGGGAACGACGTGTTTTCGAATTTTCCCGCGGCGTGGGAAGATTTGAGTTCGCGCCTGGAGGACGCATATGCAGACTGACGAGAAGGTGGGAACACACCAGAAGGCGCTGACCATCAACCTCGATGGCGCGGTTTTCGGGTCTTTCGCGGAAATTGGCGCGGGACAGGAAGTGGCGCGCTGGTTTCTAACCGTAGGCGGCGCGTCCGGGACCGTGGCGAAAACGATTTCCGCGTACGACAAGGAAGTGAGCGACGACCTGTATGGGCGTGGAACGCGATACGTTTCGAAGCAGCGCCTGGAAGCGATGATGGAAAGCGAGTGGAAGCAGTTGCTGGCCGAACTGCAGGAGAGTCGCGGCGCGACGACGCGATTTTTCACTTTTGTTGACACGGTGTCGGCGCGCAATTTTGCGGGGACTAATGAGTGTCACGGTTGGGTGGGGCTGCGGTTCTTGCAGACGCCGGGCGGGCCGGCCAGCGATGTGATTCTGCACATCAATCTGCAGGATCCGACCAACCTGCAGCAGCAGGAGGCCGTCGGGATTCTTGGCGTAAATCTGATTTACGCGGTGAGGCACCATCTGGCTTCACCGGAAGCATTTCTCGCCGGAGTCTTTGAGGACCTGAGCCTGGAACGGCTGGAGATCGACCTTGTTGAGTTGAAAGGGCCGGCGTTTGAAACCTGGGACAAGCGCCAGTTGCACGCATCGCTGGTGACGAACGGGTACGCAGAGGCTGTGGCCTTTTCCGCGGAGGGCGAGGCCATTCCCCCCACGGAGCTGCTTTACAAAAAGGCGCTGGTGCTGGCGCCGGGGTTCTTCGAAACCGCCTCCGATTTGCACGGGCAGTTGATCCAGACGACGCTGGCGCAACTTCCGAAAGACGAACTCGAACAAAGCAAGGGAAGCCTGGGACTCTTTTGCCTGCCGGGTGCGTCCATGTTGCCGGGCGGCCACGTGCCGACGGCGGAACAACTCATGGGGCACGCGAAGGACCTGCAGAAACTGGGATTCGGCACGCTGATTTTTCGTGCGAAAGAACTGTACACAATGGGCGCATACGTGAGCCGCTATACAAAATCGCAAGTGTACTTTGCCGTTGGCCTATCGGTGATGATTTATGCAATGCAGGACCGCTACAAGAATCTGGACGGAGCGCTGCTGGAAGGCACGGCGAGACTGTTCACGCAGAATGTAAGATTGAGTGTGTATCCGATGCCGGAGGCGGCGCTGAAGGCCAGGTTGGCAGAACTGGGCGCGGGCGAGTGGTCCTATGAGGTTACGGACGGGTTGGTGTATGTGGACAACCTTCATCCAGCCGAGCCGATCAATTTTCTGTTCCGGTATCTTTTGGCTTGCGGTTTTGTGGTTTCGGCGCGGGCAGCAGTATCTTGATTTAGTGGCAGAATTCGCAGGCGCGGCCGACCGTGCCGATGCCGAGCAGTTCGATGCGCGGTGAAAGATACTCCGGTCGCGGCGCTTCCTCGTTCATCAGCGCGGTGCTGAGATATTTCTTGTTGTCGTCGCAGAAGATGGTAACAACGGGGGCATCCGGCCCGAGCTTCTCCTGGGCTTTGACGGCGGCGAGAAAATTGCAGCCAGACGAGATGCCCACGGCGAGTCCCAATGAAAACGCCAGCTTTTGCGCCATCAGGATGGCGTCGCCATCGGAAACGGAAAGAACTTCGTCGAGTTCCTTGAGCCTTACGATTTCCGGGATGAATTCGTCGGAGATTCCCTGAATGCGGTGATGACCCACTTTGCAACCGGTGGTGAGCGTGGGAGATTCCGCGGGTTCGACAGGATGCACGCGGACGGAGGGATCGCGCTGGCGAAGGAATTTTCCGACGCCCATCACGGTGCCGCCGGTGCCAACCCCCGCGACGAACGCTTGCGGGCGCATGCCGATCGAGAGGAGCTGCGACCAGATTTCCGGGCCGGTGGTTTCGGAATGCGCCTCCGTATTGGCGGGATTTGAAAATTGCCGCGGGAGGAATATGCCGCTGGACGAGACCGCCAGCTCTTCGCAGCGCCGGATGCTGCCGAGGAATCCGCCTTCGTCCTTCGATACAGAGACGACTTCGGCGCCATAGCTACGAATCAGATGAACGCGTTCCTGGCTCATCCAATCCGGCATGAAAATCTTGACGGGGTGGCCAAGCATGCGGCCGATGGCGGCGAACGAGATGCCCGTGTTGCCGCTGGTGGCTTCGGCAATGGTGTCGCCCGGCGCGATTTTTCCGTCAGTGTAGGCCTGCTGAAGAATGCGCACGGCCATGCGGTCCTTGATGCTGCCGGTGAGATTCAGGTATTCGGACTTGGCGTAGAGAACTCGGTGCTTGCCCTCAAAGCGGAAATGAATGGAAACGAGGGGCGTGTTGCCGACTAGACGCGTCAGCGCCTGGAATTTCGAGGTGGGCAGGTCTGCAAGTGTAGGCATCGCAGATTGGTTGTCGCACGTTGCGCGGAATTCGGCAAGGGCCGAAAGCAAAGGAATAGGCTAGCGAGAGGAAGGGACCGGAGTGAGGAGTGTAGATGAATCCCCGGTTGCAGAGGCCTGAAGCACGTGCTGAATCACCGTGAACAATTCCGCGGGTCGTATGGGCTTGGTGACGTAGGCGTCCATTCCCGCTGAGAGGCAACGCTCGCGATCCTCTTTCAAAGCATGAGCGGTCAGGGCGATAATGGGGGTTCGCCGGCCGGTGAGCTTTTCCTGCTTGCGGATTTCCGCGGTAGCTTCGAAGCCGTCCATTTCCGGCATCTGAATGTCCATCAGGACGACGTCGAACTCCGCGTTCTGCATCGCAGCAATCGCTTGTTTGCCGTCAACAGCGATGGAGACAGTGAAGCCGCGCTTTTCAAGCAGTCGCCGCGCCAGGGTGCGATTGACGGCGTTGTCTTCCACCAGCAATATGCGGCGCCCATTGCCGTTGAATGCTTCCAGGCTTACGGGAAGTGTTGAGGACGCTTGCGACGCCGCTCCGTCCGCCTGCGGTTGACTGCTAGCCGAAAACGCGTTTTCCTCGGCCAGAGCAAGGTCTAGGGTAAAGTGAAAGATGCTTCCCTTCTGAGGAGTGCTTTCGACCCAAATCCGTCCGCCCATCATCTCCACAAGACGGACGCAGATGGCCAGTCCCAGCCCGGTTCCGCCATACTTGCGCGCCATCGAACCATCGGCTTGGGAGAACGCGCCAAATATTTTCTCCTGCATCTCGGGTGGAATGCCGATCCCAGTATCCTTCACACCAAAATGAAGCAGCACGCGACCCTTCATGGGAAACGCGGCGGCGACCGCCACAAGAATCTTGCCGCGCTCGGTGAACTTGATGGCATTGCCGACCAGATTAAGGAGCACTTGGCGGAGGCGGCCGGGATCGCCGACAAGGGCATCGGGAACAACGGCAGGCGCGTTGAAAGAAAACTGAAGTCGCTTCTGTTCCGCGCGGATGGCACAGGTTTTCAGAATCTGCTGCAGGCTGTCGCGAAGCTGGAAAGGAATCAGCTCGATTTCCAGTTTTCCGGCTTCAATTTTCGAGAAATCAAGAATGTCGTTGATGATGGAAAGCAGCGATTCCGCGGAGAAATGAACCAGGCTGAGATTTTCGCGCTGCCCTTCGGTGAGTTCGGTGTCGAGGACAAGCTCGGTCATGCCGAGAATGCCGTTGAGCGGCGTGCGGATTTCGTGGCTCATATTGGCCAGGAAAGTACTCTTGGCGGCGCTGGCGGACTCGGCGGCAATCTTCGCTTTTTGCAACTGCTCCTCGAACTGTTTGCGTTGAGAGATGTCTTCGGCGGAAATAATGATTCCGCCGACATTCCCGCGAGAATCACTCCAGGGATAAACGGAGGAGCTTACCCACTGCTCAGCACCATCCGCGCGAATCCAGACGTCTTCGCCCAGATGCTGCTTCTCACCGGCCAAACCGCGGCGATGAGATTCCCGCCATTTTTCGGGGAGGTTGGGAATCAGATCATAAAGGCAAATTCCGGTGAGGTCGGAATGGCCAAAACCGTAGTCTGTGATCCAGCGGCGGCTGGCCGCAAGGTAGCGTATCTCCCGGTCAAACATCGCCACGGCGACGGGAGCGTACTCAATGAAGGCGCGGAGATGGCGCTCGCTGGCGCGCAGCTCCTCTTCAGTGCGCTTGCGCTCGGTAATGTCGGCGGCGAGACCGAGAATATATTGGGGCTTACCCGTGGCGTCTCGCAGAAGGGAAAATTCGACACTGGCCCAAACGAGGCGGCCATCGTGGAGGAGATATCGCTTCTCGATATGGAGGCGATCAATTTCACCTCGAGCCAGCGGCTCGTAGGCCTTCCGGTCCCGCTCGACATCGTCCGGATGAGTGAGTTCGTCGAATGTACTGATGGAAACCATCTCATTGGCGGTGCGGCCGAGCATGCGCCGGTAGGCGGAGTTGACCGTGATGTTTCCACTCTTGATCTCGGCCACCGCGATTCCCAGCTCAGCGCCTTCAAAGACGGCCCGGAATTTTTGTTCGCTTTCACGAATGGCCAGTTCAAACGAACGGCGTTGCGAAATATCCAGAAAGGTGACGACCGAGCCGATGGCTTTCCCTCCGCGGAGGAGAGGATGAGACCAGTATTCGACCGGGAAGCTGGTGCCATCACTGCGCCAGAAGACCTCGTCATCGGAATGCGTGCCCTTTCTCGAACGAAACGCTGCAACGATGCGGCAATCCTGTGTTGAGAACGGAGTGCCATCCGCATGGGAATGATGGAAGAGCAGGTGGCCGTTCAGCCCAAGGACCTGGTCGCGGGAGGAAAAGCCGAGCATGCGCAATGCCGCCGGGTTGATAAATGTGCAGACACCGTGAGCGTCAATGCCATAGATGCCCTCGGCGGTGGATTCGAGGATCAGACGGATACGTTCTTCCTCGTCCGCAAGGGTCTGGACCGCTCGCTTGCGCTCTCCGATGATCGCGCCGAGGATCAAGGCGGTGACGGCAAGAATCAGCATGAGGAACTGGAGAACTGCCAAGTCTTCCATCCCCTGGCTGACTACGTGCATCATGATGGCCAGGCTGGCATCGACGACGACCAAAGCGACGACAACACCCCGAATTCCGCGACGAATGGCGATCCAGATAAGGGGCAGGAAGAAAAGATAAAAGAGATGGGCGCTGCGGGCAAAGCTGTTGCCGAATGCCAGATAAATCAGGAAGGCCAGTGAAGCCAGGAAGCCGGAGTATTCGAGGACTTCCGAGCGGCTCCAAGACCACTTCTTCGCACTGGGCACCTGCTCCTTTGCGCCGTCGTAGCCCAGGTAACGGCGGCACCAGGGAAGGACGAACTCGAGCAGAAAAGGAGTGACACTCGAAAGCGCTACGGCGTCGCCAATCCACCAATTGAAAGCCGCTTGGGCATAATCTGAGGCAGGGATTTCACCGCTGTGGACAAGAATGGCCGTGCCGCTTATCGCCACCACCAATGAGGCCAGCAGCGAGACCCCCAGGAGATTGGTGACGTCACGTACGGAGTGAATCCGGTAATTGCCCTTCCACTTACGTCGAAGATAAAGACTGGCCACCGCATAGATGCAGGGAATCATTGGGTTCAAAAGAAGAAAAGGGAGGCTCGTGACACTCTGGTGGTAGTTAAGATATCCGGCGATATATCCGGCGACCAGGAGAACGGGAAATATCTCCAGTCCAAGACCCACGAAAAATGCAACGGCTACGCCGGAAGGCGGATACCAGGCGCTGATGCTGGGCCAAATCTGAAGATAGACCGTGCTGCGGTCCAACAAAACGTAGACGACCACGCACACCACACAAAAGAGAAGGCGGTGGGAGTAGAGAGTCAGGTTCCTGTGCTGGGAAGCTGGAGACAGAGGGGGAATTCGTGGGGTTCGGAAGAAACGAGAAAAACGTGAATGGGAGGAGCGGCCGACTGGGGAAGGGACTGCTCCATCTTGAAACACTTTGTTCGACTCGTGCTTCGTGCAGGGGGCCGCTTGCGGACCCTCAACACCATCTGAGCCAGAATCAATTTTCCGACGAGCCACGAATCCTCTGTAGATTGTTGAGCTTTCGGGCGCCACGAGATGTGGGCGCGAACGCTCGCTCCATTGGCCATAGATGGCCGACGAGAATATAAGCACTTTGCATACCGAACGTCTGGCGCTACTTGGGTGCGAGGGTATTCCGGTACAATGCGACTGATGCAGATTTTGGGAGCGACTGACAGGTGGAAGCGTGATTCATCGATTTGTGTTTCATAACGAAGAGCTGAAGACGGTGGATAAGGTGCGATGGTCGCCCGGGCAGGCCGGATTGATTTGTGGCTGGGGGCTGTTTACGACGCTGCGCATCGTGCGGGGCGAGGCATTTGCCTATGAAAGGCACTGGCGGCGACTGGAAAAGGATGCCGCACTTACGCGGTTGCCGCTCAGCTATTCCAGCGCCAAGGTGCGGGTGCAGCTGCAGGATGTGATCCGCGCGAATAAGGTTGAAGATGGATGCGCGCGAATCTATCTGGTGTGGAACACCGTGGGTTTCTGGAAGAGCGAAGAGAAGATGCCCGAGGTGGACCTGGTGATCACCAGCGCGGATGTGCCGACGTATCCCGACACGCTGCGCGTAACCGTGCGCGAGCACGGCCGGCACGCGGCTTCCCCGCTGGCCGGAGTGAAAACCACTTCGTGGCTGAACAGCGTCTGGGCGGTGGCCGAGGCGCAGCGCGAGGGTTTTGACGAAGTGGTGTTGCTGAACGAGCGCGGCGAGGTAAGCGAATGCACAGCTGCGAATATCTTCGCCGTGAAGGGCGATAAAGTCCTGACGCCCCCACTGAATTCGGGATGCCTGGAAGGCGTGACGCGAGGAGTACTAACGGAAGTGGCCGCCGAGGCCGGCACATCCGTAGTGGAGCAGACGCTGCGACTGGAGGATTTGTACGCCGCGGACGAAGTGTTCACAACCTCCACGAACCGCAACGTCATTGGCATCCGCGAAATCGCGGGCCGGAAGATCGGGAACGGAAGCATGGGAGAGGTCACGAAGAGGCTCGACATCGCTTTCGATGCCTTCGTGACCGATTATGTGGAGCGAAGGCTGGCCACGAACCGCTAGAGTCTGCTTTGGCGGCGGCTGGGAAACCGCCCAACAGAACCAGGTGCGCGGGTCAAATCTTAATGGGTTGCCGGCACTCGGCCGGTGGTATGGTGGTTGAGGGCGTCGCCAGGCACAGCAGGAAAGCCGGAACGCGCGAGCGCGTGTTACAATGCGCGGCTTAGTGGGGGGAGCAAGGGCGGAGGGAATGACGGAACCACTGGTGCAGAGCGAAGCGGTACTCGAGGTGATTTCACCCGATGGGGCGCGGAAGTACGTTCGCGTGACCCAGGTGCCCTTCCTGATCGGCCGCGGCGCGGAAACCGGCAACCATTTGCAGCTCACCGACCGGCGCATCTCGCGCAACTGCGCGGCGATTGTGATGGAAGCGAACCGCTACTACCTGGAAGACCGCGGGCAGCGGCGCGGGATGTTTGTGAACGGCGAAAAAGTGGAAAGCCGGATGCTGAATGACGGCGACGCGGTCACTTTCGGACTGGAAGACTCCTACCAATTGATATTCCGTTCCGCCACGGGCACCGCCGAGGAAGCGATTCCGCAGTTACTTACTCGCATTGACCACATGACGAGTTCCGAGTCCACCGGCGGCG
>Ga0210405_10003541_pt1 | contig 15251 bp, 23 predicted proteins | sample IncBWH11MmetaG_FD_155492 | JGI IMG/M metagenome (GOLD analysis project Ga0210405, IMG submission 155492) | Forest soil microbial communities from Barre Woods Harvard Forest LTER site, Petersham, Massachusetts, United States - Inc-BW-H-11-M | ecosystem: Environmental > Terrestrial > Soil >... | reverse complement strand
TCCCGAAAATAGCGGCATCCCCGTCGCGCCGAGTGGATCCTACTACGTCAGCGCATTCTTCGACAAAGAACTTACCGACCTCGAAATGAATGCCATCAAGTCCAAAAAATATGCGATGTACGTTAAAGGCATTGTCACGTATCGCGACGTTTTCGGCGTCAAACGCACCACTCGGTTTTATGTCTCCTTCGGAGGTCCCGGCACCGGCATAAACGAAACCGGAGCCATGGCCCCCATGGACCAAGGAAACGAATCCGACTGAGATCATCGCTCCTACTAGGAGCGCCAACCATTGCCGAACAGACTGGCCCCTATCCATCGGGATAGGCCGTAAAGGGGCCAGTACCCGACGATTAGGTAATCGTCACGCCGAGCGCGGTCGCTATTGCCGTCATCCGCGCCGCCCCAATCATGGATACGGTGCTCTCGTTTTTAATCTCGGCGGGAATAATTGCCTTTGGCACTTGGATCGACGTCGTGACGGCCGCGGCAGGTTGGGCCTGGACGCTCATGGGACTACTCGCCGCCATAGTCGGATGTTGTCGATGACGGTGCTCATGGTCATTCCGCTCCCCTTCCTTTGGCGGCTGAGCGCGCGATCTCAGCGCAGGTCGCGTGCCAATCCCAAGTGGGAATCTTCGCCATCCATTCGTCGGACGCTGTTCGGCGTTGCGCGGCCTCAGCAACGCGCTGGGCGCGCGTTTCCGCGCTATACCGCCCGTGTCTGAACCTGCCGTTGCGCTCGCCAGCGGGCGCGCCTGACCCTTTGGCGCCGCCATGCAGTCGGCAACGTTTCTTACCTTCGCTCGGCACCTCGCGACAGCTTCCGCCCTGCCGGGTTTTAGCGCCACAAACATGCTTGGGAGGGTTGATCAAGGCTATCTCGAAATCTGCGGAGTTTCGCGTTGGATTGCGGAACCGGTGTCCAAGGCGCCCGCTCTAAGGATTTTATCCCCCTGGGCATCAGATGACCCTGACACGATCGGCGCGCGGCTTGTTGCGGCGATCATCGGTGACGATATCGAATGAGACGCGCTGATCTTTTTTGAGAGCGTCCGCGTTCGCAATGTGACTGACGTGCACGAAGATGTGCGCATCGCCGCCATCGGGCGCGATGAATCCAAAACCGCGGTCTTCGAAGTAGTTGGCAACAGTACCTGTCGACATTCTTCAATCTCTTTTGTTCGCAGTGCACGGCCGGATGCTGCGAAAGGTCAACATCCGGCCGGGCTGCCCGGCGGAGGCCACCGCAAGATGGCCCGTGGTTTCGTCGGGCGATGGAGACGCGCCCGACGAATTGGTGAAACTATCTCGCGGCCACACACACAAACGGCGACCGCGTTGAGCTGCCGTTATAGGGAGTGATCGGCGTCGAATACGCGCTTTTGCCGTCGACCCGCCAAACGAAGCGGAACACGACCTCGTCCGTGTCGAAACGCGCATGCACCGAGAGCGCCGACTTGACGCCGTTGTCGATCAAAACGTACTGAGATAGATCGGCCAGGACGATGTCGCCGACCGCACCGAGGGCGGGGCATTGCTCCAGCGCTATCAGCGGGCGACCTTTGAGCAGCGGATAAGGATTGCCGCCGGTGCCGGCGGGCATGTACAGCGCGAGCCCGGAGGCGCCGGCCAGTGTCTCGAGCTGAGCTTCAGCATCCTCGTTACAGAACCACATTCCGCGGCGCCGGCACGGCACCGGAAACCGTGACCACATATTCGCGACGTTTTCGCCGACGATCGTCGCGGCGCTCTGCCCGGATTGCTTCGCGACGGAGATGAGAGCCGGTGAGTTGAGAATGCCGAGCGGGACGCCGGCGCCGGTCCCGGCCAAGATGGCAGCGTCCAACTTGAACCCACCGACAGCGGCGAATCCTTTGCTAACGACGCTTCCCAATATTGGCGCGTCGTTGAGCAGTTCACGCGAGGCCCGCACTTGGGCAATCATCTTCTTCCCGGAGAACTCGATCATCTTCTCTCGGGGGAGCGTCGCCGGCAATTGCGCGGATTCCGCTTCCCAGTATACGGTCATGCCGCCCCACTGGAGACCGTCCGCCCGACTGGATTCGTCGATGCCTGGGATTTTCACTTCCGCGATCGGATTGTCGGTCTCGCGTCGGTCGACGAGCGGTGCGAACACACTCGTTTGATTGTAAATCGGGAACAGCAGCTGCTCCGAATGCTGCGGCCCGACCAGAAAGCCGCCGTCAGAGGGCACACCTTCAGAAGCGCCGCGCGTCAACCCGAAATCACTCTTCGAAACCGGGTCGGACGCCTTGGCCACCTTGATCAGCAGATTGCCAATGTCACGGTTGGACTTGGAGCGCGGCGCGGCAGCGGCAGGCTCGCGAGTAGCCCTTGGCATATCGGGATAGACGTCTTCGATCACTTCGCGGACCTTGCGAAAGCCGTCGGCTAGCAACCGGATGCCCTCAGAGCGTTGCGTGCGAGCTTGCATGTTCATGGGTTTCGTTCCTTAAATGCCAGCGATTGCCGGCAGATTGTTTCGGAGTTCCTGCAGCCGCGCAGACACGGTCGATTGATCCGGCTCGAGCCGCATTGCTTCCGCCGCGGCCTGGGCGTCGCGGATCGCCTCTTGGCGCGCCATGACGGATGCGCGATTGTTCACAGTGACGTCGACCTTGCGGCCGGTGATCGCGTTCACAGTTTCCACACTGTTGTGGAAAGCGAACCGTTTGAGGCACTTTTCCCATTCGTCACGCATATCGCTGAGAAAAATCGCGATCTCAGGCGATGCTGTTTCAATGAGCTGCTGTTCAAGTTTCAGTTGCTCTGTTGAAAACGCGTGACTTGCGGAGCTCAGTTCTTGCTGCACTCGCTGTGAAGCGTCGCAATCCTTGCGCCACGCGATTTCAGCGGCGCGGGCTTTAGCAATCGCCGCTTCACGAGCTGCTCGCAGTTTCGGAAACGACACTTCCGCAGCGGCTTCGATCTTGGCGAGTTTTTCGGCGGTCGTTTTCCGAAATGCCAGGACGTGCGGCGCCTCTTGCGCCTTTTCCTTTTGGATAATCCTATCCAAAATCGTCCTATCGTCGATCGCGAGCGCGCCGCCACTCATTTTTGGATAGTTGATGTTCATCGAAAAGCCTTTGCGAATTCCATGTTCGCCAAGGACCACGGAACCGTGGTTACGAAATCAGCTTTTTAAAAACCAAGGGTCCGCTTCTGGAATCAACGACTTACGCGGCGAGCAATTTTCTAAGATGATCCGGACTATCTGGAATCGAGCCATCGCAGGCGCGGAATGCAGCGAACATCAGACGGTCAACCGGGTTATCCGTCCGCGGCGCCTCAAGATGCTGATCGCGACGCTGCCACGTTGGCCGGTATCTCTGAATTCTCAATCGCACCGCATCCGCTTTTTCGGTCGCGGTGCCGAACGGCTGAAGCATTTCGCCAAGATCCCGGATGGCCTGGTCACGACGATCGCGGGCCAGTCTGGCAAACCACGGATCTCCCCCTGACGGCACACATACGCCGAACGCTTGATCCAGCGTGATCGCCCCTGCCCCTACGAAGTACCGAGTAACGTCGGCCAGGACGGTCGCGACCGCGTCAGCCGGCAACTCGCCGGCTTCCGTGGTGCGCCTGATCTGGTCGATCGTGAGGGGCACTAATCCGCTGAATCCTCAACGGCCTTGATGGCGTCGGCAATATCGCGGCTGAAATTCTTGGAAACCTGCGGTTTGAAAAGCGCAGCGGCGATTGTGTCGGGCGGCACTCCGAACAGCACCATCGCGAGGTGCCAGCGGTGTTGGATAGGCGTCCAGGCGTCGTCGGGACTGGCGTCGAAAGCCTTCATGGCATGATCAAGCCCTGCCAGGGCAAGATCGATGGCGATCGTCCGCCGATCGTCGGTCCCGCCGCCGGTAGTACCGCGCGGGCGCCCCGCTCCCGGTCGCTTGCCGCCCCGTTTTTGATTGTTTGATTTAGAGTTTGATTTCGTCGCCATCTGTAAACCTCGCTTCTCTGATGTTAGGCTTGCTACTGTTGAGTTATTTGATTGTTTGATTTTCTTTCAAATTCCCCAGACCAAAAAAATTCTGTCTATGGGGGAACGTGCGGTTGCGGTAAGGTTGCTCGTTCAGCCAACTAAACCGGCCTGGGTCGCGCGCTCATTGACTGCCTCTGTTGTTTTTGAAATTTCATATTGAGGTCGAGATCGCGCATAACATTGGCAAGGTGCAGGTCCTTGGTTAGCCGAAAGGAATCCCAATGACGGAACCTACGCAAACGCCACCGATGCCTCGCGTCGACAACCTGTTGGAAGCTCCGGTTATCTACTTCGACGCTATTCCGACCGCGGGGGTACGGGGCGGAGTTTTCAACGCCTTGCTTGCGGTACACGTTGGGGAACCGGTGACATCGACAACCACTTCGGACCATCTTGTCGGTGTTGCTAATCTGCGTTTCACGCTCGCGACAGCGGCCAGCCTCCGCGATGTGTTGGACAAGGTCCTTTTGGCCGCATCGGCGACTCCCGGGCAGGCAAACTGAGCAGATGGTACTTTTCACTTGACCGGCCTCAGGTATCCATCGGCTGGCGAGCGGCGCTGCGGCTTGCGCGGTACCTTGCCGACACGGGCACGGCGCACGGGCGGTAAGCCGAGCTCAGCTTCAATTCCCGCGCACATCTCCGCAGACTGTTTGACAAGCATCCATTGCGGATTGCGGCGATCGACGCCCTTGACGCGCCGCACCGCGCCGTCACGGGCAACAGCGGCGCAAGCCCGATCGAATACGATCTGCGCAATGACTAAGCGCTTGATCGCGTGACCGTTGGCGACGCTCAAGGTTTCCGCCGCGCGCATCGCGTTGACGATGTTCGACCAATGCCCGGCCGCCGCGCCGCACTCGCCAGCGTCGCCGAAGAGCAACTGCCAGTTCGGTTGTTGTGGCGTTCCGTCGCCACCTTCGATCACGTCAAAATCTGTCATGCGCCCCTTTTTTCAGTTTTTCGGTTCCATTGCGTATGCAGTGATGACAGCGGTCGCCGCGTGCTATGCCTGTAGACATCAAACCGCCCTGCCTCATGCTGCGCCTCGATGCTTCCAAAGCAGCCTGAATTGCTCGAGATCGGCGTCACTCAGCCGGTTCTTTTCCTGCATAGCCGTGAGCATCTGCAGGTCCGAGGCGCTGATGCTTTGAAGGATCAGCCAGCCATCATTGCCGAGCCGCTTCGCTATCCTGTTCTGCACTACCTCGATTGAACCTCGCTTATGCTGGAACGAACGCTGCCGTTCTGCCGCCGACGGCTTGCTTTTCCGCAGCGCATTTCCTGACGGTTTAGTGAAGGTTCTAGATGAAGGTTCTTTTGAAGGTTCATGCCGCAAAGCTTGCGGCTCGGTGACCGTGCTGGTTGCGGCATGGTGAGGCGTGCTGGTTGCGGCTCGGTCACGGGTTGGTTGCGGCTCGGTCACGGCGTCACGCGTTACGGTTTCGTTACGTTCCACGTCACCTGACGGGACCGCATTTTGCGGCTCGGTCATTTCTGCAACAGTCATGTTGAGCTTGTAGGTTCGGCCAGGCCATCGGCCACGGCCTTGCGGGCGCACGGCAACCGATATGATGCCCGCCGCGGTAAGTTTGCGCAGTTGCCTTTGGACCGTATCCAGCGACTGTTCTGTGCCATAGGCGAGCAATTCCTGAGATGGCCAGCAAAGGCCGTGTTCGTCGGCGTAGTTCGCCAAGATCAGCAAAAGCACCTTGCGGGCGGGTGATCCCGTCCGTTGACGCTCGGCCCACGCGGTCGCCTGCCAGCTCATGCCCGCGCCTCGCCGAAATGAAGGCGCGCGATCGTCGCCGCGACGTCGGGAGACAGGAAAAACCGCCGCGATATGCGGCGTGCTTGCAGTTGTGACGGAGTTTCGCTATCTTGATATTGATCGCTGCCAAGCAGATCCAAATCTTCCAAGAAGCGAGCCCCACCGTCTTTGGTGGGGTTTCGTTTTTCAGGGGGCAAGAAGCTTTACCTCCCGAGCATCGACGAATTCCGCTAGCACCCTCGCCGCGGCTGCGGCGTGATCCTCAAGCATCATCGGCATTGAAAGAAACGCGACGTCTCCACCGCCTGAGATATGCGAGACGCGGAAAACCGGTTCCCCGTCGCACCTGTCGCGATCGGTGTGCACACTGACGACGCCGCCTAATTGGCGGATATCAGCGGCATAGATCGGATTGCGGAATGGACGGCACGCCATAGGCTCACGCATCCATACCGAGCCGCTTGCGGAGCGGCGCCGTGATGATGGCCTTCTTCTTGCCGATCTCGATCGCAGCGAGATCACCCCGTTTGATGGCCTCATAAATGCCATTGCGGCCGACGGGCAGGATGCCAGATTGGTGAAGCTCGTCGGGTGTTATCGTCAATCGGCCTAAAAGCTCTCGGATTTCCTGCTGTGTCATGGCGGCTCCAATGGTGGTGGGTACACACTACTAGTCCGCCCGCATCCGGAATACAAGAAGTAATGGTGGACAACTCCCACTAATCTAGAGTACACACCGGAAATGAGCAGTCTTAAGGGATACACCCCGGCACTAGCGCGCCATCTCGGCACCTCGCCGGCTGCGCTGTATGAACGTCAGCGGGAATTGGTTCGCAGCGGCGCCTTAGATGCCGGCGATGGACGGGGCCCTGGAAGCGGCGTCCGCGCGACTAGCCCTTCCGTCGCAATGCTTTTAATTGCGGTCCTTGCGACAGACAGCCTCTCGGAAACCGGCGAAATGGTCGGATTGCTCGCAAAGGCGAAAACTGCAAACGATTCTCATCCCTTCAAAGATACGAAAACGCTAGTAGACACGCTGGCATTCATGCTGACGTCTAAGGTTTGGTCCCGCAAAATTGCGCAGATATCGATCGTGCGCACGCAGCGTGTTGCCGTCATACAGTATCGAGAGGGGCGCGAGCTTAAATCAGCGGAGTTTCATACCAACGCCCCGCCATCTGACTCCGTGCTGCGGATTGAAGCTGCCCTTCCGGGCAACTCTTTCCGTGCGATCGCAAATGACGTTTGGAAGATCATCGGAGATAACGAGGCGGGGGAATAAAAAATGGCAACCGTCCGCAAGCGCAAGCTGCCCTCAGGACGCATCACATGGAATGCGGCCTATACCGACGGCGCCGGCGTTCGCCGCACAAAACAGTTCGCCAAAAAAAGCGCTGGAGAGGCGTGGCTCGTTGAAACCTGCCACGACGTAGCGCGGGGCATTCACACGCCCGGGAGTATATCGCCGACCGTCAGGGAGGCCGGTGCGCTGTGGATCAAGCGCTGCAAGGAAAAGCAACTCGAGCCCATGACGATCAAGGGGTACGAGGAACACTGCGAGCTGCACATTTACCCGTTCATTGGTGCCAAAAAACTCTCGGACCTGACGGTGCCGGCTGTAAACGCCTTCGCCGACCAACTGCGCGATGGAGGCCGATCGGCCGAAATGATCAAGAAGATCATCCGGTCGCTCGGTTCCATCTTCAAGGAGGCTAGGCGCCGGGGGCTTTCCAATGTGGCCCCGACTGTCGGCCTGGACCTCGATCTTCCCGAGCGAGATGACCCTCGCCCCGTCATTCCGACGAAAGCCGAGCTGCAAGCGATCGTTGCGGCCGCCACCCTGCGAAAGAGCCGGCTTTGGCGGGCGCTAGTGCTGGTCGCGATCTTTTGCGGGTTGCGCGCCAGCGAGCTCCGCGGCCTACGCTGGGCTGACGTCGATTTCGAGGCCCGTCTGATCAACCTCACCCGCCGCGCTGACGCGTCCCATAAGATCGGCAAGCTCAAGTCAAAAATGGCCTATAGGTCGCTCCGGCTTTCGTCGCTTGTGCTCAACGCGCTACGGGAATGGAAGCTGGCCTGCCCGAAGGGCGATCTTGATCTGGTTTTCCCCAACGGTATCGGCAAGGTGGAATCCTACGCCAACCTGATCGAGCACGGTTTTGGCCCTATTCAGATTGCCGCGAACGTCACGGTTTGCGTGCCGGTCACAGATGACACCGGCAAGCCCGTTATTAACAACGCTGGCGAGCCCGTAATGCGGGAGGTTCCTCGGTACGGCCTGCACGCCCTGCGCCATGCCTGCGCCTCGCTGTGGATCGAGCAAGGCCACAATCCAAAACAGATCCAGAAGCTCATGGGCCACTCGTCCATCAAGGTGACGTTTGACACCTATGGCCACTTGTTTGTCGACAACGAAGCCGACCAGCGTGCGGCCGAAGGCGTAGAGTTGCGGCTCCTCGGTGCTTGAACGCGACACGGACGCGACACGGCGCGCCTAAGTTATTGATATCGTTAGGCCCGGAACGGATTTCTACTCCGTGGGTTGCAGGTTCGAATCCTGCTGGGATCGCCAATGATTTCAATGCGATGCGTGTTCTGTTCTCACTAAATCCGTGTACCACGCCGTTTGAACAAAACCCTTTAATATCGGGATTTCCCGATTAGTCCCACTTGGTCCGTGGTACACGGACGGTACACGGCAGTTCGTTTTCCGTTCGCCGTCTGCTCGATTGCGAAGCCCGTCACGGCGCGCTTCAATAGCGCATGCCGCCATCACCCGCCAGGAGATCACCTTCGGAGAGATGCGCGCCGCTGGCCTTCGTGGTCTTCTGATCTATTGCTCGGACTACCGCTGCAGCCATTCGATCGCGATCAGCGCAGACCGATGGCCGGATGATGTCAGGCTATCCGATCTGGAAGCGCGGTTCGCATGCAAGGCCTGCGGCAAGAGAGGCGCCGACGTCCGTCCGGATTTCGACTGGGCGGCCCGACGCGCGACGGGAGTCCCCAACGCGCGCCAAGCCTGACCATTCCCCCTTTTGGCCCGTGAGGCATGGCTAAGTCGACCGTAAGAGCGATTCGTGGCAAAAGTGGCGAGCCATGAACTGCTCACTCTGCCAGGACTGCGGATGGGTGTGCGAAAGCCACCCGGATAGACCACGGGAAGGCGAGCACGCCTGCCGCTGCGGTGGCGCCGGCATGCCCTTCCCCAACTGTAACGCGAGCGAGGATGACAGCGCTGCGCCGCGGCTGCCGGATGGCTTCAGGACGGAGTTCGACAAGAAAGGATGGCGTCATTGATTGTGGCGCGCGATGTCGACAAGGAAGATAAGGCGGCGGCGTGACCCAGGCAGCAGCAGCGCTCATCTTGCTTTTTTCGACCTATTCTGCATTTGCAGCCGAAAATGCCTGGGATGTTCTGGAACGCTTTGGCTTGACCGGCGTCTGGAGCGCTTCGTGCGCCAAACCCGCGACACCAAAGAGCTTTCGGACAATCTTCGCTAAAGGTGCCGATAGGCAGGCAATTCGCGAAATTGATTACGGCGCCGGATTTCCGATCCGCCTAACCATTGTTGAAAGCGCACAGATGATCTCGCCATTAAAGTTGAGGATCCGTGTCCGCAACACTGATCCAAACTGGGGGCCAACAAACAACGTGGTGCATGAAGCTGTACTGATAAAGGAAAACAACGCCCAGGAGGTCGTCAGGATTCGCGTTATCGAGTCGATACTAAACGACGGAACGGTATTGGTGCAGGACGGCATACTCAAGTCGATCGGGAAGCCCGGCTTCTGGGATTATAAATGCCGAAGCGCCATGTCGTGAACGACCGTGGCTGGCAACGGCAATTCGACGATCCAATCCCGCTGCCCCACAGCCGCCAACTCGTCACGCTCGAGGATGCCGGCAAGTTCACAACGAAACTTCCGAAGGCTTGAGCACGAGGCGCCGGAATGGCAGGCAGCGCAAGCCGCATCATTGGGGAAAACGAAAGCTCAGGGAGGGACGAATGAACCGCATCGGCCGACTCGCGATCTTCGCCATACTGCTGATCGTCGCGCTGTTAATCGTCTGGCAGATGTTTGGAGCCGTCTGGGGGGATAGAGGGTCAATCAACTCTTAACCGCATCTAGGTATTCTGAAGTTGGGCATTCGGGGCGCGTGTGTGCTGGCTTACGGCCAGCTTTAAAGCGTGCGTGTGTACCGATGGCCTTAGACCCGGAAGAAATTGTTACCCTGCTGCTGCTCGCGGCGCTGGCAATCGCCTGGAATTGGAAGCTCGGGCACTGATACTCCTGCCGCACTGGGGAACGGCGCAAGCTGGCGCGGGATCGATGATGAGAAAAACCCGCTGGCGTTGAACCGGCGGGCTTAATGCAGATCAACGTTCTTAGCCGACTCTTAGATTTTCCGCGGACGTTTTGCCCCGGTTCGCCATCTCTTCATAGCTCACCTTGGCACCCTCATTGAGGCTGCTCAGGCCAGCTCTCTCCACGGCTGAGATGTGCACGAATACATCTTTGCCGCCTTTGTCGGGTTGGATAAATCCGTATCCCTTGGTCGCGTTGAACCACTTCACAGTACCTGTCGCCACGTCTGCACTCCCCTTTTAACACGGTGACAACCGAGGTCGGTCACCTAGGAAACCGCAAGAAAAACGCGCCGGCGTGATCCCGCCTGCGCATACTCGTCACTAGGAGCGGCCCGGCGCGCGGTGTGTGGTGGACGAAGCGCGCCGGGTCTGATCATTCTCCCCTTGGCTCGCGAGGCATGATCGAAATTGAACGTAAGGACGATTCGTGGCAAAAACCCGCCTGCCCGCACACTCCGCCCACTCATTGGCGAAATTGAAAAAGCCCGCCGGCGTGAACCGGCGGGCTGTCTCATTTTCAGTTGTCAAACCAGCTTCGCGTTGACGACGCTCAGCCGGGCCGCTGCGGGAGAGGCCGACGTCGGCGGCTGACGGGATAACCTCGTTCCCATCTGCGATTGTCCACTATGGCTGAACAGTGCTTTTCAGTATTTGGACCTACTGATCTCCCGCATGCTGAGCCATGTTCCCGACCATGCACAAAAGGAGACACGAACATGAGCAGCGGCAGCATCGTTGGGGTCTGGCTTGGAATTTTTGCTTTCATGGCGATCGTGTTCGGCGGCCTTAGCCACGCCGGCCGCGCAGATACGAGCGGCCACGAGTCCGCCTACGGCGCTGTCCACGGGATCGTTATCCCGCCCTTCCGAGGTTGATGCGGTAGGGTTGCGCAAAGCGGCAGCCCCTCCGAGAGGGTGCCGGCCAGGCGGCCAGCGCGGGGGTTTCAAAAAAATTCTGCAAGTCGGCGAGCGCGTGAGGGGGGAACTGTTTTGGCAATTGTGGATTGAATGAGGGCCCCAACACGCAGGAGGGCTGCCATGCACCCTCACACACACCGGGACGAAAGCCACTCCCGACACTTCGACTTAATTGGCGGCCACCACTGGTCAATTGACCTGGTCGCCGCAACAGCTTCTTGCATCCTAATGGTGGGCTTTGCCTGCGCCGTCGTCGTAGCTCTGTGGATCCACTAACCGGCGGCACTCCGCGCGGCGGGAGGGGACGGCAGGCTTGGCGGCTAGCCCGCCAGAGCGCTTGAACCTCAAAGACGGGGCCGCGCATGAATATGCGGCGTGAGCTTTTCCGGCTGTGGGTGATCGTGACGGCACTCTGGCTGATGGGCTGCATCTGGTTCGGAGCGACCAATTGGCACTGGTTCCAACCGGGCCGGGTCTACGAAGTCGCCGACACCAACGACGAGAAATATCGGGTGGAAACCCCTCCGGGCACACCCGAAGACGCAGCCGCCCTGTTCGTTCAAAAATCCGCCGGCTCAAAATGGCTGCGCAAAGAGTGCGCGAAAGACAGGCGCGGACCGTGGTGTGACGTCGTCACGTCTTTTCAAATGCCAAGGCAGTATTTCACCTGGCAGTATTTGGTGGTCTCGATAGGTGGGCCGCTTTCCCTGCTCATGGTCGGGGCCGCGCTTTATTGGGCATTTTCCGGTTTCCGGCGCTCTGCGGATAGCTAAAAGCAGCACCGTTGCAACACGGGTCGGTCAAGTTGTTGAAACGCTTAAACCCAAAACGGATTTCTACTCCGTGGGTTGCGGGTTCGAATCCTGCCGGGATCGCCACGGCCTGCGAGCCGGTCAGCGAACGCGGCGGACCTGCGAAAGTACAGGCTTGGCAGTCTGCGTTGTTGGCAAGACGTTGCCGATTACGCTCTCTGAAGCTGCCAATCCAGACTCCGCGCCTACAATTGCAATTGCCGCTCCAGATGAAAGTATGTCGTCGGAACGATCCAGGGCACAGAGCCTTACCTATTCAACAGCTCAAACGCCCTGAGACAGATCCAATGAATATTCTACCCGTTGACCGTGCGTTGAGCATTTATGGCGCTCTCGCAGACCGTTCCGAGACGAAGGGGGCTCGCAAACGGCTTTCCGAGCATCTAATGAAAAAGTACATCGAGGGCGAGAAAGACGAGCATCGCCTGACGGTGGAAGGGCTATCATATCTTCACAACCTAAATCGGGAGATCGATTCCCGCAGTTAGGCGCCCCAAAAGGGGGGTTATCCCTTCAGAGCTTCCCGCTGTTTCCGCAAGGAACCGCGCCGCGTTATTCTCGCCTTAGCGGCGCGCACTGCTTCCGTCCTGGTTGGCTTTTGCTTTGTTTGTGACGCCTTCTTCGCCGTTCCGACCGTTGGCATCATTGGCAGCATTTGAGAGGGAGTTATCGAGGCGCGCTCGAGGGGCTGCGTTCTCATTGGGCCAATAGTCGGTTTGTCTTGGGGCATCATGGTTAACTCTTTCCTGCCTCATTCGTTCAAAAAGCAAAACCCGCCGAGCTGATTGGATCTATCCGTCAATGGCCGAAAGGCGAAAAAATGAATGCTCGAACCCGTGCACCGAGGGCCAAAGATTATTCTGTTGTTCCGGGCTCGTTGGGTCCTCGCCGTGATTTTCGCATCAGCGTAGGCTTACGCGAGGGTTGGGACCCCGATGGCCGTGTCTTCGACGTTTCGGAGGCCGTCCGCACCGCCCGCGCCTGGATGAAACGCCGCGTGGAAGCGGGGCAGCCCGCCCTGTCCGGCATGTTCACCCGTGCGGAAGTCACCTATGCGTGGCCCCGCCCAGATGGCTCGGTCGGTTCGGACCGCGAACCTGTGGCGCTGTTCACTGGCGAGGCCGTCCCTGCCTATCTGGGTCAACTGTCCGACGACATCATCGAGGCAATGTTAAACGAGCTGTCGATTGAGCTTGGCGCTGCGCTTGGACAGGAGCGAATTTATGTTGCGTTCGCTGACCGGACGTGGATTTTGGATGCTGGCGAACGTTAGAAAGAGAGGCGAATTTGGTGGCTTCCTGACGCCTGCGGCGGTACACCGCCCTCGATCGTGGGGCGCTCGGCCGACACGACCCGCAAAGACCACCGTCTCTAACCAAAGCGAAAGCGACAAGGCCCGTCAATGAGTGGATTCAAGGAACCTAGCTTCGCGGACCGCCAGAAGGCGGCGCAAGAAGCCAGGCAAAACATCCTGAACAAGTTTCGCAGCCAGCCCGGTCCCGATGATCCCGCCGTCAAGCAACGGCAGGCCGAGCGGGAGGCGTCAGCCGCCGAGCGCGCCAAGGCTAAACTCGCCCGCGATGCCGCCAAGGCGGAGCAGAAGCAACGCGAGGCCGAGGCGGCAGCGGCCGCCGCGGCCCAGCTTGTGCGCGAAAAGGAGGAGGCTGCGGCCCGGGAGGCCGCGCTCGAGGCCGAGCGCAAGGCCGCGCGCGATGCGCGCTATGCCGCGCGGAAAAAACGCAAATAGCTGACAGATCGGGCCATTTGCTCCCAAGCCATCTGCTCCCAAGCCATGGGCCCCTGATACGTCACAGGCCCGCCCCTTAACGGGGCGAGCCTGCAGGAGAGCGCCGGGTCGGTGCTTACTTTTTCATTTCGTCCTTCTTCATCCCGTCGTCTTTCTTCATGCCATCGTCTTTCTTCATGCCATCCTTGGACATCGCGTCCTTCTTCGTGCCATCGTCCTTGGACATCGAGTCCTTTTTCATGCCGTCGTCCTTTTTCATGGAATCCTGGGCGAAGGCAGCGGGGGCGAGCGCGAGGCTGAGCGAGAGAGCGGCCGCCGAAATTCCAAGCGCGATACGGGTGCTGATGGTCATGGATGGGTCTTTCCTTTTGAAACCGGTTTGCAAAGCGACTTATGCCGCTAATCTAGGGACGGGCCCGGGTGCGCGTTTGTTACCGTGGATTTTAAAAAAATTTGCTCACATGGCGGGAATAATCCGTTGGGCCCAAGGCGGGTGCATTGGGCCCAAGGCGGGTGCATCATAAAAAAGTGAAGTTGCCGGCCCGCGTCCACCAATTTTGCCACAGTTTGCGGCGCACCAGTATCAGGTCCGCCCGCCATTAACTTTCATCTTCAAGTGAATTGGGGCAAGGACAGGGTTAGATGCCGTCGGCGTCGCCCAACGACCCGATAAAATCGCCCAGGGAGGGTTATCATGTTAACGCGTCGCCACGTCCTTGTAACAACACTTGCCGCCCCCGCCATCCTGCGTTTCGGCACCGGCACGGCCCAGGCCGCTACAACCCTGAAGATTTCGCATCAGTTTCCCGGCGGCACCGTCGACAAGGGCGATTTCCGCGACCGGCTCTGTCGCATGTTCGCTGCCGAAGTGGCAAAGCGCAGCGGCGGCGACATTGCAGCCGAAGTCTATCCGAACTCTTCGCTGATCAAGACCAACGCGCAGTTCTCGGCGATGCGCAAGGGCGCACTCGACATCAGCCTATATCCCCTGCCCTATGCCGGCGGCGAATTGCCGGAGACCAATATCGCCCTGATGCCCGGCTTGGTTTCGACCTATAACCAGGGCATGAGCTGGAAAAAAAATCCGGTCGGCAAGACGCTCACTGACTTCCTCGCGGACAAGGGCATCATCATCCTGAGCTGGGTCTGGCAGGCCGGTGGTGTTGCCAGCCGTTCGCGCCCCATTGTCGCCCCGGAAGACGCCAAGGGGCTCAAGGTTCGCGGCGGTTCACGGGAAATGGACATGGTGTTGCAGACCGCGGGTGCAGCCGTGCTGTCGGTGCCATCGAACGAAATCTACGCCGCGATGCAGACCGGTGCCTGCGACGCCGGCATCACCTCCTCCACCAGCCTGATTTCATTCCGTCTGGAAGAGGTCTCGAAATCGCTGACATCAGGTGCGAAAGCCTCCTACTGGTTCATGCTGGAACCGCTGTTGATGTCGAAGTCGATTTTCGACGGCTTGCCGAAAAATCATCAGGACATCATTATGACCCTCGGCACAGAGCTGGAAGCCTTCGGCCGAAAAGGCGCGCAGGACGACGATGCCGAGGTTTCGAAAGTCTACGCCAAGGCCGGCGCCAAGGTGAGCGAGCTTGACGTGGCCACCGTCGGCA
>Ga0210405_10003540_pt1 | contig 15252 bp, 13 predicted proteins | sample IncBWH11MmetaG_FD_155492 | JGI IMG/M metagenome (GOLD analysis project Ga0210405, IMG submission 155492) | Forest soil microbial communities from Barre Woods Harvard Forest LTER site, Petersham, Massachusetts, United States - Inc-BW-H-11-M | ecosystem: Environmental > Terrestrial > Soil >... | reverse complement strand
GGGTGAGCTGCGGCACCGAGTCGGGCTGGCGGCAAGTTGTCGATTCGTCTTATTTTCGCCGAAGATAATGGCCAGCGAGACAGGCATCAAGCCGAGGAGGGGATAGGAGGTAGGAGAAAAAAAGTCCGTCCTCTGTAGTGACTAACTAGTAATATCGAGGGCCTTTTCCAAGAGGGATGGACGCAAGGCGGCAGGGAGTGTAGGGGCCACCCTTACGCAGCCTACCGAGTGTGTTTGTGATTCGGTACTAGGCGCTCTGCTCCAATCGATGTGTCTTGACTGAGGGATGGTGAGTGTTCTTCCCAGATTCATAGATCAGAGCCATCACCTCATCCCCTCCGACAACTAGCTGCGATGCAATCTTTCCTTCTCGATCCAGACGCAGGGCGGTCGGAGTACCCGAGACTCCAAAAGCTGCGCCACCGACAAATTCCTGATCAATTACGATCAAAGATCGGAGGTTTTGCTCGCGATTTTCTTCCACCGCCCCTGTTGAAATTACAATCAATCTTACCGCGGTCCTTAACTGATAGGACTCCCACGACCGAAGATTGTTAAGCATTCTCTGACAGAAACTGCATGAAGGATTCCAAAAAAGCAATATTAGCTCGGTGCCGTGAAAGGCCGAAAGGCTAATCTCACGACCGTCCATCCCTTTGAAGACAAGCGGTGGGGCCGCTTCACCAACTTTCAAGAGTGCGCGATGCAGGGCAACCACCTGAGAGACCAACATTTGGATGGCATCTGCGCCGGGGGCTAGGAAGCTTCCGATTGTGCCATTCGCATCTATCATGACTGCAGAGGGAGTGCCATAGGATTGATACTGCTCCGCGACCTCTCGCGACCGCTGCACCATTACGAGCTTTAGCTTTAAACGATGTTGAGCAGCCTTAGCACGGTTCTCTTTCGCCTTGCCCTCGCTGATGAGTGCGATCGTTACTTTGGAGGAATACTCGTGCTGCCATCGGCTAATCTCAGGCATCAACTGTTGGCATGGCCCACAGTTAGGGTTGGAAAAAACCAGAATCACTGGCAACGATGGTTTCAACAGGTCGGCGAGACCTGTGCGACCCCCCTCAAGGTGTTGAAGCTCAAACGAGGGCGCCGGTAATCCGATTGGGACACCTTGCTGCGGTACTGTGTGTGTGTTTTGATTTGATGGGAAGATTTCAAAACGTTTGTCAAGTTGATCAAGGCGAAGCAAAATCCGCCCCTGCTGGCTCAGCACTTGAAACAACAACATAACCACGGCACTCGAGAGAGCAATGCCTGCCGTCATTTCTGCAAGCACAACGCGCGGAGTGACCGTAAGTGCCTCAAGCCACCGCATCATACCAACTATCGTTGGAACTTCTCTATTCATTGTGGCGAAGACGGCGATCACCATAAGTGCGGCATTACGGCCCAGCATTGGCCATCCTATCGGTGCTGAATGCAATTGGCCGAAGCAATTGCATGCTGGTCGTCGGCCATACGCGAGATTGACTGCGACTGCGACGCTGAAAACGGTAAGAAGAACAATAGCCAGTCCTCCCCCGGCAAACGCAGTCGTGGGAACCAGGATCAATATCGGCACTGCTATTTCTGCCGCAACCAACGCAATCGCCATTGGTGTTACAACTCTGGCAGATATCCCAAATTCGAGGAGACCGTCCCGCGTCCGCAACGGAGCGACCAGCTTCATAGTTCCGCTGAGGGCAAACGTAACCGCCAGTATTAAACGAGCCAGAAACAGGACTAGATCACGGACAGGCATTCTGCCTACCTATTGACAGCGCAATCAGCTTTTGGCGTGCAACCGAAAATCGCGTTATTTCGATTTGTACAACAGACAGTCTTTGGTGCGCAGCACTGGCCATTGCAACAAGTAGGCGTCCTGCAACAGATAGTCTGTGGCGGTCCGTCGAGCATTGGGGAAATGCACGATATCTGAAACTGGGTGCAGCTGACTGTTACACATTTCCCCCCCGAACAGTTCTGACCTGCCGCACAGCAAACGTCGCCGCAGACTTGGAGTGTGGGGCAACACGTGCCATTAATGCACTGTCCAAAACAGCATTCGCTATTACAACAGGTTGTCCCCAAACCGAAACAACACTTGTCGCCACAGGGGATAGAGAACTGCCCGGGACAGCATGTCGTATTGTTTAGACATGATCCACCGGCGCAGCATAGACTCCCGCAGATATCAGAGGGCTTGCAGCAAGTGGTCGCGGTGGAGTTCGTACTGAAGTGGGCACATACTGAACCCGAAGCACAACAAGTGCCACTGCATGATGTTGGCTGGACGCCCGGACAGCAAATTCCCTCATTCGAACAGCCCCAGCCAGGGGGGCAGCATTGTCCCTGGCAAACGACCTGACCTTTCGGACAGCAGAGGCCTAACTCGATGCATGTGTCGCCGGTTCGACAGCAAAGCGCCGTCCCCGTGTCGTCAGTGCCGCAACTCGTTCCTCCTCCTGGGCAGCAAACACCGCATCCGTTTACAAAACCGGCACTATTTGGACCGATGCAGGTACTAGGGGGGGAGCAACAACAGCCCTGACACGGTATGGGGCAGCAAGGTCCCGGCCCTGGATAGCCACAGCTTTCGTAGCAGTCATCACCGCTGCCACAGAATATGTTGAATCCGCTTGCGGTGCACCAATAGTACGCTACACCACCGAGAAGGCCACAGGCGGTTTGGACATCACTTTGACACGAACTTAAAGCTCCACTGCAATTCGACTGGCACAACTGACACTCTGCTGACCCTTCGGGGTATTCCCACGTACCTGGGGTTGCAAAGTAGACTCCGTTAGGTGGGGGGGAGGTCTGCCAATTTTCGTTTGGCGAGCGGACATGCCAGCTCATCGGGAGAAGCCTTGGCGAACTTCCTCTATTCGATGTCCCACCGTGAGGATCATGTTCTTCGCTTGGTGCTGCCAGCGATCGCCTTTCATCCGGCGACGCCTTTGTGCGAGGCGCTGTAGCGCAGAGTTTGGCATCCCGTCCAGCGGCAACGATCGCATCTGCAATTGCTATACGCGCACCCGGCGACTCTGTTAGCTTGGGGGGCTGCAGGCCGTCAACAAAGTACAGGGTACCCAAGTGTTGTCCCATTGCCATCGGGGCAATTTCTCGGCCATCGATCCGACCTGTGATTGTTTTCCTGTCTTTGCTTATTAAGGTCGTAGCTCCCAGTCCAAGCGCGGGCCCTAGGGTCATGGAGAATTGATTGTTGTGCCATGCGACTTGAAATTGCAGCCCGCCATCGAAAGAAATACTCATTTGAGTTGATTTAATGCCAGGCGCACGATAGCGGGTCTCACTTATTGACACGGTCTTGCCTTGGGACTCTATTGAGGTTTGAAAGTGACGTGTCCGTTCGAGTCCATTTCGGACGAGGGTGCAAGGACCTATGTTTAAGGCCAAAGGGGTCGGTTTTGGAGGAGCTTCGCGGTTCTTTTGAGCTGAGTGGCCGGTTTGCTCATGAGTGCGACCAGCCGCATGTACTGGTGAGTGCGCGAATTGACTTGCGGCTAGCGCCGCCACGCCTTTGATTGCGTCTCGACGAGAATACTCACCCGACGCCAAATTTCTGACGAGGTTGTCGAACCAATGTTCCATGCTATCTCCGCATGAAAATGGTCGGGATACTCAAAGAGCGGGCTGATGATATCCCAGCCCTTGCGGTTTTGCAACGCAATAAGAAAAGGTCGTTGCTGCTGCACTTGGGCTGAAAGAGGAACGGGGCGAGTCAGGTAACGAACACACTGGTTGACGGGGCCGAACGCTAGAACTTTGGCGGAAACGCCCGCGAGTCGGCGCAGTGCCTCCCAATACCGTGGAAGCGGTCGGCATAGGCCCGCGCGTATGGTGAGATCCTTGAGCAAAGATTCCTTGGTGGGTAATTTAGCGAGTTCTGCAGGAGTGTCTGCTTGTTCCGCGCGGCGTTCAACGAGAATCGTCGGCTCCGACCCCCACAAGATTTGCCAGCGCCACCCAATGCCTCAGGTGCGGACGGCGTCGGCCCGCACGGACAAATGCGGCGTATGGTTTCGAAACGTGGATTGCTTCTGCTATGTCCCCTACCTTGATGGTCCTGAGCCGTGGCTGGATTTTCTGTACGTAGCATTCCTCATTCAACCACTCGGGCAGGCTGGACGGGTCCCACCACGTGTTCGCCACGGCGTGATCGCTGATGCGCTTGGAGATTCGAGCCCTGACTCGCTGACTTTTGGGGCGTGCATGTCCAATCAGCGCGACCTGAGCCATATTCTGTCTGGAGATTTCGATAGCACACGATTGACAATAGCGATTCCTCACACCCTCCGCGCCACAGACCTCGCAAATCTTTACTTGCCGTGGACTGGGATTAGCCTGCGCCGTATACTTCGTTCCCCTGCCTTCCCTTCGGCGACGCCCAGTGAGGGTCGTCGGTACGAAAGTTTTCTTGTTCGCTGATCTGGACGAACTCCAAAGTGCTTGAGCAACCCATTCGGCAACTGGCGCAACAGCCCGGGCCCAGGTCGAAGCTGTCTCCGCGAGCCGGACAGCGAGCACTGCCATCAGCCGACAATTACCGTCCCGCTGCTCAAAGAACCATTCTCGCTTCAACGGCTGGCGCGTGATCCAGTCCAGCAAATAGGCGTCCACTTGTGGGCGGATCGGCTCCAAGAGATCGAGCGCCAGACTGTCGCGATTCGATGCATCAACGTGGAGTACGCCAAGCCCCGGATCGAGACCAAGAGCAGCAGCGGCGAGCCGAGCTTCGGACTCCAGCAAGGCGTAGAGGTAATTCAGGATTGCGTTAGGTGGGTTCGCAGCCAGCCGAGGCGATCCGCTGAGCGGTGAGATACGCGCGCCGAAGCCGCGCCAATGATCGGGGACCCGCTTCAAGTCATTCCGAGGGAAACAGATCGGCAGAGTTCGCCAGGCTGACCAGTAAGCCAAGGCTGCTTGCGCCTCGATCAGCCTGACAGTTGCGATGCTGTCGGCGGCAGGGACTTCAGTCCGGAATTGCGCAATCTTGTCGGCAGTCGCGTCGTCCAACAGCTTATGACGCGCAACCTGTTCCTGACCGGCCAGCTTCTGACTAATGAGTTCGCGAGTGATGCGGAGTGCGGCCCCAGATGAATGCGCAAGGGCCTGAGCGCGGCGGAGCTTGGCATCGGAAGAACGGACCGGCCCGGTGACAGCGAGCACCTTGCCGTCGCGTTCCAACATAACGAAAGCCGCGCCTTGATCTGCCAGCCAGCGGAGCGCGGCGAGCGACACTATGCCCTCTGATCCAATTACCACTAATCGGCGAAGACCGTGTCCGACGCGTGGAAATCTTGCCTGATGACGTTCAGCACCGATCCCATCTTCGAGGATTAAGTGGCCACGATCGACTCGGACCTGAATACCGTAGCCGAACAGCTGTACGACTCCGTGACGGGGCGTGAGTGAATTGTGGGATTGCGAGAGTTGAGGTACGGTTTTGGTAGCTGCCATGGAGCATCCCTCCGATGGTGGTTAGGGCTTGTCGGCTGCTTCAAACAGTCGGCAGGCCCGTTTTCTGTTATCTCATTATATATCAATAAGTTAGACTGCCGCGCGGATACACTTGCCACAAATGCAGGCTATTATTCACCCTCGCTGATTCAACAGCTTGGATTATATTCCGAGCGTTAGTGGAGGTGCGTTTCATGCAGCTACTCAAAGACATCGGCCAATGGCTTTGGTCGGTGGCCACGATCTGGCAGGCATATATGACGGGCGGGATCGTGTGGGCCATCATTGGGACGTATGAACGAGTCACTCAGAGAACCATTTCGGTACGCTCGTTCATTTATGGAGTCATTGCGTTTCTCTTGGCGGCTTTCTTCTTTGCATGGCGAGAGCAGCACAATTCATGGCTTACCGAGCAGGCCGCACGAGCGAAATTGGAAACTGTTCGGCCTTACCTCGTAATTGAGGAACTATCTGGCGACCAAATTCGTGCGATGGTCATACGGAATCGCGGGAACAAAGTGCTCCCAGAGGGAGGATATGACCGTGGATATGTCTTTGCACAGTCGCCAACCGGGGAGGTTCTTTTTTACAACGTTCGTGCGTTGCCGGGAGAAATTGTTGCTCACGATCTAAGAATGTTCGTGAATGTAGCCTTAGTGAATGCCGATGGTTCGCGGACTAGAATTCCAATCGACGAAGAGAAAGACCAGTCATATGTTATCTTGCCCGGACAGCCACCGTTGACTCGCGCTCAAGCAGTTCCTAAGGGTACTGTTTTTACAGGATTCGAGGAGCCCAAAGGACTGGTTGAGATCAAGCTTACTGTTACGTTCACAGGGCAACCAACAGATACGAATGTCTATTATTATCAAGTTTTGCTTGAGGAACATCGCTATCAGAGTTCGGAAAAAATGACGGAGCATCCGGGAGGTCTCCGCACAAAATGGACCAAAGAAGGAATCGTTGCTGATTTGAACAGACTGATTGGATGAATACATGAAACCAAAATACAGAGAGGGTAACAAGGTTCGTGAAGAGTTTGAACGCACGATGACGGCATTGTTTCGTGCGCCCAAACCCAAAGACCGGAAGCAGCTTAAGGCCACTACTGAGCGCAAGACTGAAAAGACCAGGCAAACAGCTTGCAAACGATTCGAGGTGGAACAACCCCAAGATCGAAGCGCTAGGACGTTGGTCCGCGACGAGCGGCCCGCTTTCTGAGTTTTCGGATCGCATCTACAGTGTGTCTCTTGCCGCACGGACAGAGGTCATCAAGGAATTCCACAATCCCTGTGTGGGTCAAGTCACTTAGATCTAGCAAGTCCGAGATTTCCAATAAATTTCTGTGCAGAAAATGAACTCGTGGTTTCGGAGCGGCATTATCCCCGAAGTGAGAGATGAGGTACGCCGGTTCGACAGCTTTCAAGATCTTCCTAAATGTAAAGTGAGCTGATTTGTTTCCTGACGCCGCGAGTTTCAGCGCATCGCTGTAGCTGCCAACATTTTGATCTTCGAAGACGGCTCTGATAATTCCGTCGTCAACCAATTCCGAAAAACGCCTCGGTGGACGCGACCTTGGCAATCTTCGAATTTTGCGCTCGACTTCTGGCTGTCCGCTTCGTCGGCATTCCTCTATCCACTCGTTGATCTGATAGAACGCATAATTTGTGTTCACTGGAAACGCTCTCGGTTGCTTCATATCCAATTCCCAGGCCCATACCAACCGTGCCGCAGCGTCCTTGAGAACGCCGCAAATGTTAAGGTCGAGGCAATTCTTCCAGCGGTGTTGGTTCTTGCTCACATTGCGATTCAAGGCTTTGCCCACAAGTGCTGTCAAGGTTTGCAGTTTCGAGCGGACATGAAAATGGATTTTTGTGTCCGGGGCCACTTTTGGGAATTGCTAGGCTGACCCCAACAGCCGAGAGGAGGAACTATGAAACGGCGAAGCAAGCGCAAACAGGCAAAGACGGGTAAGCAGCGTCGTTCGGGCCGATCGACCAAGCGCAAGTTCGTTCAGCCGCGAACCCTAGAGGAGTTCTTCGCGATGTCTGAGCGGGATCGGGACATCTGGAACAACATCGGTCAAGTGGTTACGGAGATGAGAGCGGGCGCTTCGCGCCGTCAGGCCTCACAAAAGTTCGACCTCGATCCCCGCACCGTACAACAGTTAGCGCGGCCCGCCTTGAGGAAGCTGAGGAACGGGCGTTGGGTCGCCAAGCCCCATGATCGTCTGTTGCGCGTCCTCGTCACGGCAACCCGGAAGGGCCTGCGCGAAATCGGGGTGCGCGACTCCCGGCAGGCGTCTCTGCTCGGGAAATACTGGACCGCCGTCGAACGGTACCGCGACACCGGCGATCCGTCGGCGCTACGGGAATTCCGGGGGCAGCACATCGTAGATGCCAGCGGGAAACGGCGTCGGTTGCTGACAGATCTTCGTGCATTGGACCGCCTAGGTTCCGCAGGCGTTCTTTCGTTCGAATCACTCTATGCGAGGGCAGCCTGATGGCGAACAAACCTCCGCAACATGATCCCGAGGCGGCGTGGGTGCGTAACGCCACAGCAGCACGGCGCGTCGGCGTCAACGCCAAGTGTGCGTGCGGCGAAACACGTCCGCAGGCTCTCATTCCAAAGAGCAATCCGACGACGTGCCATCGCTGCAAACGAACCAAAGAAGGGAAAACAACCATGGACAATCATCATGTATTTGCAAAGGCGAATAGCCCAGTTACATTGCCCACGCCGGTAAACGATCACCGCGCGGAGTTGAACGTTGCACAGTACGATTGGCCGAAAAGGACGCTGGAGAACCCAGACGGCAGTCCCTTGCTTGCCGCCGCCGGAACCATCCGGGGCTTCATCGACTACATTCACTACCTCATCGATAAGGGCCTAGCTTGGGTCGTTCGCATGCTCGAAGCTGCTGATGCATTTCTCGCGAAACGATTAGGTTCGAAATGGTGGATCGGCACCGAGCTTGAGCAATTCGCGCCAAAGCACTGACTGGGTAGGTTGTGGACCCAAATCATCACGAGTCCCGTAACCGCAACCGGGCGCACAATAGTGGGGCACCACGAGTCCTTGGCATGTCACACCGTGAACCCACGCCGTTAGTCATCGCCGTTCGCGTCTATCCTGATCTGAAAGACGAGGAACGAAACTTTGACAAGCCGAAACGTACGCTGAATCGCCCGGACGCGATGTTGGTCTTCGACGCGGAGACCCGTACCGATCGAACCCAACGTCTGACTTTCGGAAGCTACCGATTCCTGATCGGTGGACAGTTGTCGATCGAGAATCTGTTCTGCGGAGACGATCTTCCCGCCACGGATCGGAGGATTCTCGAACGCCACGTCGCACAGCCCAGTGCGGTAATCCCTGCCGAGCAGAATCACGACGTATCGCTGATAACCCGCGACCAATTCGCCAACAAACTATTCAAGAACGCTTATAAAGGACGCTGCCTGCTCATCGCGTTCAACTTTCCGTTCGACATATCACGAGTCGCGTGCAACTTCGCAAATGCGCGCGGGCGCTTTACAGGAGGGTTCTCGCTAGATCTTTGGTCTTACGCAGATGGTAGAAATCGGTTTCGACCCAGCATCTGTATAAAGCACATCGATAGCAAACGTGCGCTAAAAGGTTTTACCCGAAGAAAAGACCCCGACGAAGAAGACCTGATCCCCGAAGGCTCAACAACAGGCCAACAAGAAGAAGACTATGCTTTTCGTGGCCACTTCCTGGACTTGCGAACACTCGCGTTCGCGCTCACCGATAAGAGCTATACGCTGGAAAAAGCGTGCGAGGATTTCGGCGTCGAACACGGAAAACAGCGTGCTGAACGGCACGGCGTCGTAACCGAAAAATACATCCGCTACAACCGGCGCGATGTCCTCGCAACATCAGAATTAGCGATAAAGCTGCTGGAAGAATATGACAAGCACGACATCGAGCTACAAGAAACAAAGGCATATTCACCAGCGTCAATCGGCAAAGCATATCTCCGTAGGATGGGGATCAAGCCGATTTTGCAGCGCCAGCCCGACTTCTCCAAGTCGTATCTCGGTTACGCGCAATCAGCGTTCTTTGGTGGGCGAACCAGCGCGCACATCCGTAAAGTGCCCGTTCCCGTCGTTTACACCGATTTCTTTTCGATGTACCCCACGGTCAACAGTCTTATGGATCTCTGGCGTTTCGTCATTGCGCGCGAAATACGGGTTGTCGAACACTCCCAGAATGAGACTATTGCATTTCTAAAACAATTAACCGCCAGCCCTGCCGATCTCTTCCATCAGTCGACATGGAAACAATTAACTGCGTTTGTGCAAGTTGTCCCTAACGGCGACGTTTTGCCATCCCGCGGAAGATATAATGCAGAATCCAACGATTGGCAAGTGGCTATTAATCACCTCTATGCCGATCAAAACGATTCCACGCAGGCACTCTGGTTTTCGCTTCCGGATGTCGTCGCTTCTGTGCTCTTGAGCGGGCGCATTCCAAATATCGTCGACGCATTTCGAATCGAGGTACGCGGTCAACTCAAAGGGTTGAAATCCTGCAAATTGCGCAGTGTTGTACGCGTTAAGCCACGAAAACAAGATTTCTTCCGAGTCGTCATCGAAGAACGCAAGCGATTGCCGAATCGCACCGACCTTTCCGCGACAGAAAGGACACGCCTGGACAAAGCTCTGAAAGTTCTGGCCAACGCTGCCAGCTACGGCATTTACGCCGAAATGCATCGCCAGGAATCAGACCGCAAACAAACTGTCATTTGCCACGGCATTGACGCAGAGCAGTTTCAGTGCCGCGTTGCGCATGCAGATGTGCCCGGTGAGTACTGCTTTCCGCCACTTGCATCCTTAATAACTGGCGCAGCGCGCCTCATGCTGGCGCTTCTGGAACACAGCGTCATCAAGTTGGGAGGCTCGTATGCCATGGAAGATACCGATTCAATGGCGATCGTCGCAACCAAAATGGGTGGTACTGTCTCGTGTGCTGGTGGTAAGCATGGCGTCATTAAAGCATTGTCGTGGCAACAGGTTAAGAACATAACGAATCAATTTGACGCACTCAATCCATATGATCGCAAGGCGGTGCCAACCTCCATTCTCAAAATCGAAGATGACAATTACGTCGATCCCGAAACGCGAAAACACCAACGCCAGCTTTACTGTCTGGCAATCTCGGCAAAGCGTTATGCGCTGTTTCTGCGTGACGAGCGTGGCAATCCAGTTTTGCTGCGAAAGGGTGCCAATAATAAGGAAGATCGATGGTCAGAGCACGGACTCGGTCATCTTCTGAATCCAAACGATCCCGAGAGCGAAGATCGTGGATGGATTGCACAAGTCTGGCTACGCATGATTCGCGATGCGGTCGGCAAACGAACGCAGAGTCCAGGGTTCGAACAGCAACCGGCCGTTGGACGTACATCAATTACCAGTCCCGCCGTCATTCGCCCGCTCGCGAGGCTCAACGAAGGGAAGAAATATGTCGACAAAATCAAACCCTTCAATTTCTTGATGACCTGCCACGTAAAGCCATTCGGTCACCCGCCGGGTGCTGATCCAGAGCGTTTTCACTTGATTGCCCCCTATGATGCAGATTCGCGGTCATGGCTAAAGAATGCTTGGATCGACCAGTATTCCGGTGAGAACTACAGAATTACGACAACCGGTCATCACGGCGATCGCCACACGGCGCGAGTGAAAACTTACGGCGAAGTCCTGCGCGAGTACGAAATCCACCCGGAATCCAAGTGCGCCGACGCCGCTGGAAAACCTTGCGCCAAGCAAACGGTCGGACTAATGCAGCGCAGACACCTTCGGATTGACCAAATCAAGTACGTAGGCAAGGAATCGAACAGCCTGGAAGAAGTGGAGACTGGCCTAATTCACTCGGCGGAGAACGTCTACACGGAATACCTCGACCGGCGACGCGACGAATGGCAAACGAAGATTTTGCCTGCCTTGAGGAAAATACCGCGAGCGCTTCTTGCAAAAATGAGCGGTCTATCTCCCACAACGATTAAGGACACACTCGCCGGACGTAGTAGACCATATCCAAAGAATCAGGAGGTGCTTGCAAAGCTAATCAAGGTGTGAAGTTGATTCTGAATCGAGCGCTGGGAACAATTAACGTGTGCTCAGCTTTAAGTGAATTCGGCTATGATGAGATACTTTCACAAATGCAAAGCGGACATTTATGAAAAGGCGTACCTTTTCGGAATTGTTTATCGACAAACTAGAAGACCTTTCTGACGGTAAGCCAAAGCTGATCAGCAACAAGGCTCTACGCGAAGCGCTCAGATGGGATGAGCCGAAATACAAACGGATTCGTTCAGAACTGTGGTCCCAAGGCAAGATTATTCGCGGCAGGGGTTATGGTGGCAGTGTAGGACTAGCCAGTGGTAGAGGCGCAGAGGCCCTCAACGTCTTTGTTTCCTATTCTCATGCAGATGAGCAGTCCAAGAACGACCTTCTTAAACATTTGGAGCCTCTTCGACGGTTAGAGATTGTCAGAGCGTGGCATGATCGAATGCTCAAACCTGGCGAAGACTGGGGAAAGAAGATTTCAGATAACCTTGAGAAGGCGGATATCATTCTTCTCCTGGTCAGCATCGACTTCATAAATTCTCCATATTGCTACGACATCGAGCTTGATCGGGCAATCGAACGACACACAGCGGGCGAGTCTGTCGTGATACCGGTAATCCTTCGCAGTTGCATGTGGAAATCAACGCCATTCGGAAACATTCAGGCTGTGCCGAAAGACGGTAGGCCGGTCAACCTCTGGGCAGATCGAGACGAAGCTTTTGTGAATGTTGTCGAAGGGATCAAACAGATGGCCGAGGAATTATTGAGCTCCCGTTAACAGTATTCCTGCGTATGCAGGTAATGTCGGAGGCCGCCGCATGAGCATAGAACGACTAGCTATCGATTTGGTGGCACAGACTCAGGTCCCGCAGGAGAGAGTCAATCGACCGACCAGATTCAAATTTGACGCTCCGCTTAGTCTCATCTCGCCAATTCCTAGGGCCATTCTGAATCGGGTAATCAATTAGCCTTCGCGGGTGCGGTTGATACCGCTTCCAACAACATCAGAACGTAGAGACCTCGCTTTGTTGGACGGAAACAATGTTCACCTGCCGATTGGCGAGACGGGTTCCTCGCTACTTCCGCAGCCAGTCCAAACCCTGCGAGCCGCGTGCAGGTCGATACAGCATCGTCGGGATGTATTCTTAATTCCGACAAATGTGCCTTAAGAATGGAAAAGTTTTCCGTGAACGGGTTCGGATCATTGAGGTTAGGATACGTCTTTATCGCAGACATATTCACATCGCGAAGTATTCGCAGCATTCTGACATCTTCAATGCTTAGTTGAGCCAACTCGCGAAGGTAGGTAGCAAGTTCTTCGCGACGCTGTGTGTTATCGGGATCGGGGATGCAACCCCGAGCGAACGCGACGCCGATTTGTAGCGCTCTATGCTCGTCGGCTGATCTAGCGGCTTCCGTTACCAGCGTTTCCACCGCCTTCCTGAACCAAGGCTCATCAGCCTGTGTGTCGATTGAGTGGCCGAGCCTTTCCAACTCGTCACAGACTGCGAAAACCGCTTTTCTGATCCGATCCTTCCTGTCAGCGCCATCAAGAACGTCCTTGAGCAGCGAGAACAGCTTAAGCGGTATATTGAATACTCCAGCGGTTTTGACCAAACTGTCAAAGAGACCATCGTCTGTCGTTGAAACAATTTCTCTGATCTTATCGGTCGGTTTATCTATTGCCATGTCTCCAATCTTAACTCCGCTCGTACCATCCGTCCTGCCCCTGGCCCCCCTGGACCTTCCGGGGCTGCCCTTGCCGGTCTGGGCGCGTGGGCGGGTCTACTCCTTCCTCGAAAGTAACGAACGAGTAAACAAGGCTTGGAAAGGACGGCGCCTTGCCCCACACCAGAGAATCAAGCTAGTTAATCCGGGTTCCTCGCCTGTGGGAAGAAAAATATCCTGTAGAGGTCGCGAGCCAAATGAAACAACCGATTGCCGCGCTACTCTTGTTGTCGGTTCTTTCGACTATGTTCACGCCTCGCGCGCTTTCGCCCAGGCCCACCCGGGCCCTCTGTTTATCGCCTCGTGAGGAGCTTGTGTGCTCGGGGATGATCTATCCTAGGTAGAAGAGACCTGCGCGAGCGAGGAGCTCTCCGACAATGGCGCGTGCACTAGGCACACTTCTCAAAGTAAAGAAGGACGAACAACCCTCCCGATACAGTTACTACGTGTCACTTCCCGACCTGCTTATGGACATAGTGGAGCGAGACCCGGCTGCGCCACAGTCGGAGCGTTTTGCCGAACTGGCGCACTCTTTCGCCCACGATGTGCTGAAGCTCGCCGTCCTAGCGTCGAGATTACTTTGGTATGAAGCTTTGACACCTGACATGAACCGCTCGCCAGACTTGGTCGCAGTGAGCACCGATGCCGAGTCGTATTTTCTCTTTCTCAAAGCGGCGTGTGACGTATTGGCAGAAATAGCCGTCGAACTGGCAGTGGACGCCGGAAGACGGGGCCAAGTTCCGCAGGGTTCATTCCATGACCTCGCCCGGTGGGTTAGAGAGAACCCGAGCAGGATCGATCGAAAATTCCATTTTCTGGCTGAGGAATCGCAATGGTTTGACGAGTTGCACGGAATTCGGACGAATCTTGCTCATCGAGGCTACGACACGCTGATCTACACCAACAGAGTGTATTTCTCGTTTGGTACGGCGCCTTTCGGTCGCGCGGAAGCAAGGGTTCTACGAGAGACCCGAGGGCAACCTGCGGATTCTCGCCGGGTCGCTCTGTCTCCGCTTTTGCCGTTTGCAAAGAGACTCACGCAATCGATGCTTCGGGTGTCAGACCAACTCGCCGTTGCCGCTGTTGGCCATTTGAGCCTCGGCCCACCATCAAAGACTCATGCTCTCTGCGGGGTCTGTGTACCTGCGCTACGTGGCCTCGACTCATACGAGCCTCCGGTCGGCTCGCCCAGACTACGGATCATTGTTGACTGCTTGGACCAATGCGAAGACTACGTTACGGCGGCCAAGCTCGGATTTCCCGATGGCTATTGGTGGCAGTTTCTAATTGGCCTCTCAGAACACTTCGCTTCGTGCCCAGCCTATATCGGTTCATTCAATGAGGGACCGCCAGATGTCCTTGTGGACTGGAAGATCATCTTCGCCGCAGGCGGCGAGAAACTCGGCATAGTGGGTCGCGATATGATTGTGACCGACAAGATGTGGCTTCAAGGTGCTCAGGCAAACCTTGAAAAGTTCATCGCGGAGAAGCAGCTTGAGGAAGCTGTCCTAGTTACCCGGGTTGCGCACAGTGCGTCGGGAGCGTTGGGGACGCCAGGATTTCTCTTGGTTGTAAGTGACCAGCCTCAGATTGCCGCTCGTACGGCTTTTGAGCTCCTAACAACGAAGTAAGAGCTCGAAGTCCCGCTTTACGGTCACCGGCACTACGTAGGATCGGCTGCAATGTTACGGATGGATCATTGGCGAGGCATTCCCCTTCTGATTGCAAACAATTTTCAAACAACTTCCCCAGCCTCCCCGCCTGCGCCCTCCCAGCCCTCGATATTACTAGTTAGTTACTACAGAGGACGGACTTTTTTTCTCCTACCTCCTATCCCATCAAGCCGAGGAGGGGATAGGAGATAGAGACGATGAAACGACACATCATGTTGACTAGATGATAAACATTTGGAGATATTTTGGATGAAACGACGCGTGGATGTTGACTTTGGGGCGGG
>Ga0210405_10003539_pt1 | contig 15252 bp, 15 predicted proteins | sample IncBWH11MmetaG_FD_155492 | JGI IMG/M metagenome (GOLD analysis project Ga0210405, IMG submission 155492) | Forest soil microbial communities from Barre Woods Harvard Forest LTER site, Petersham, Massachusetts, United States - Inc-BW-H-11-M | ecosystem: Environmental > Terrestrial > Soil >... | reverse complement strand
ACGCAATGGTCGGTTCGCCCATGCCCCACAGTCCTCAGCGTACATATCTTATAGCTTTCTGGTCGAGGTTGAAGCAATCCAGCCAGATTGCGAGGGCGCGCCCAACGGGTCGGACCAGTCGCTCAACGACGACGGGGCAACCCGTTGGTGCGGCTTCACACACGACCGGTGGATTTTTCCACCGTCGTGCGAATCGGCAGCAAGTCAGTATCGAGTAGGTCTGATTCGTTTTGAATCAGGCTGCGTCCTCGTTTTTCATGGGGGCGTTTTTGGGTGCTCGAGCCGGATGAATGGGAAACCTTCAAGTCCGGTTCTTAGAGGGCTGGGCGCCAGCGATGGCGCCCGGCTACTCGACAGTTATCCAGAAACGAGCTTTTGCGAAGTCTTTGCTTCCTGAATCTGGGTTGCCTTTGGGATTATCACTTCTTATACGTCTGACTGGAGTATCGCGCCCATCATTTCGATTTATCTCCGGTACCGATGGCGTCCTTTGTGTCCCTGAACAAATCTGCACTCGTGCGCTCCCCACAAACATCTGTCAGTACTCCGTGAGTGGCATCGTTTTCTTTTTTTTCATTTCGACATGAGCAGCGCGAGCAATTCTTCGGGCCGGGTCACCACCTCCGGTTCCTGGCTGCAATCGACGTACTCCTCCAATTTTTTCTGACATTGGAGGTATTGCGCCACGAGCGCAGTGAGCGCTATCGATTGCGATCGCGTCAACTCAATCGTGCATTAGTCCATCGATCTTCTTCACAAATCTCCGAGGATTTTATACGGCTAGTTAATGCGTCGGTGCTGTCCACTCATCGATTACTCAAAAGCCGCGAAGTAAAGTGAAGTCTGGCGAATTTTTTCAGTCGCTAGTCATGTCTCGCGCACGCCGTGACCCGCGAACGCCGATACCCCCGGAGAGGACCCATGAAACCCGCATAAACACTGGTGATTTCTTATTCTCTGTTCGTGTAGTTGTCATACTGGTTCACTCCCGCCCCGCCGCATGCTTTCGTATATCGCTCGCCCCGCCTCTTCATCCGTGAACGGTTCATCCCTCATGTGGTACAGCTCGTCCAATTCCTTGCAATGGGCTTCGAGCGCCGCGTCTCCCGCTTCGCCGCATCGCTGGACTACCGACCGCAGCGCGTTCGCCAGCCGCAGCATGAAGAACGCGGTGCGAGGATGGTTGAGTGGTCCATTCAGTAACTCGGTAAATCTGTCGTCTGTCATTGTGCCCGCCCCGTCCCGATTTTATTTGTGGCCTTTCATATCCCCGATTTGGCCGACCGTCTCCATCTCAAATGTCCGTCGCCACGATGTCATTTCTAGATTCTGTTTTGATTCCATTCGATCACGTCCTCCGCTGGTAATTCATCCGGTGCAACGTTTCGGCAGGGCCATTCGAGGCCGTGCTCCAGGGCAAAATTCAGGGCGTGATCGAAGCACATCCATTCGCTCGTGTGACCGCGTACGACAACGCGCCGCAAGGCGCGAATCGATGCGCCGCGTCTCCGGGTGGCCGCCGTGAATTCCACGTAACAGCCGCAGCGGAGACAGCGGATTCCTTTTTCGTTGAGTACCGCGATCTGGTTGGTTGATAACCGCGTCATCCGATAGCTGCACCACAGGTCCTCCGCTTTGCTTTCTCTTGCGATCTGTGCCCATTCTGCCGCCGTGTGGATTGGCCCTTGCATTGCTTTCTTTTTCCTAGCCAGGAAGGTGTTGGTTTTTTTGTTTAGGTTTGTTGTTTGTTTTTTGTGAGGTTTTCCACTTTTCAACAGCGCTCGCATCTATAATTCTTTTTCTCTTTCTCTTTCTTCTTAGGAGTAGGAGAGGACTAGAGAACATCAGTGCTTGAGAAAAGTTCGCGCCGCCGCAGACAGAAGTAATAGAAAGCGCAAAAAGCGCAAACGCTCTAAAATCGCGGGCACTCTCACCGCGATTTCCACCTTTCCTCAACGGATTTGCACAGAGTTTCCTCACGCGACTTTCGGTGTGGTTCGCTCCGCGAGACTGCGGAATTCGGCGTCTTGGTTGTTCATGATTTTCGAGGCCGCGAGTTTCTGTATAGATGGGCCGCATCTTGTCGCGGCGCTCGGTGCGCTGGAATCCCCGAGCAAAAGTTGCCAGCAAGAACAGAGTGGTGGTGGTCCATTTCATCGTATCGGCCTCCGTGATCGGTGGTAGATGTCGTCGTCCAGCGAGATTGCGAAACCGTTCTGCGCGGCGATTTGCAGAATGGCGGAGGCCCGCGCCGGCGTTGGCGCTGTTTCACCCTTCACCCATTGGTAGACAGCCGGGGGTCGTACTTCCAAACTTTCGACCAATCGCTCGGCGCCGAATTCCGCAACGAAAGTGCCGAATTTCGTTTGCCAGCGCCGATCCTGCGTGCGTTGGGACATGGTTCCTCCTTTACGGCGTTCCACGGTTGGTGACGCCGTTGAAATACTCAGCCTGGGGAAAATGGGCTGCCTCATCCGCCCGCGTCCGGGGTGGTTCCGCGAGCAACTCCGGAAAATCGATGTAGAAGCGTGTTAGGATTCGGACGTGGAATCGTTCGATGGGCTCGCACACCCGCGTGCGCTGAGAATCAACGTAGCGGGCGAGGAAATCTTGGCGGGTGAGACCTACACTGGTGAGAGCTTTATCGGTAGGGAATTCAGACATCGACTGGCTCCAGTCTCGCGGCAGTGACGCGGATGGCGGCTCGGGAAGCCGCGTACTTTCCGTGTACCTACCGCGTACCTAGCTCAGTCGTTTTTGGTCTTTTTGGGCTTTTGGGGGTAACTTAGAATCAATAAGTTACGCGTTTCCAAGGCCCGGAGAGCATTCGAATCCCACCCTCTCCGCCATTTTTCCTTCACTACAAATTGGGCTTCCGAATAAAAAAAGGCCGGGCATTTCTGCCCGGCCTTTGCCGCATTAAAACCGCGCTCTCGATCAGAAATGGCAGGAAGCTACGCCGCGCTTCTGCAAATACTTTTGGTGATATTCTTCGGCGCGATAGAAAGTTCCCGCCGGAGTGATCTCGGTGGCGATGGGGCGCTTGAATTTTCCACTGGCGTCGAGCGCCGCTCGGGACTTCTTGGCGGCCGCTTCCTGCTCCGGCGATTGAAAGAAAATGGCGGTGCGGTACTGCGTGCCGAAGTCCGGCCCTTGCCGGTTCACCTGTGTTGGATCGTGAACCTGCCAGAAAACATCGAGCAATTTTTCGTAACTTACGATTGCCGGATCGAAGGTTACTTGCACGACTTCCGCATGCCCGGTTTCATCCGTGCAAACATCTTTGTAGGTTGGATTGGGGGTCTCCCCGCCGCTGTAGCCTGCCGCGGTATCGATTACCCCAGGCACGCGCTGAAACGCCGCCTCCACGCCCCAAAAACACCCTGCTCCGAATGTCGCGATCTCAGCCATGGAAATCTCCCCTTGGTGCAAACGCCTTTCACCCTTCCGCACGGCACTTGGATGCGCGAGCTGTCGCCAGCGATTCAGCGGCGGATCTATGGCGTCTTTCGCCGCGCCGCCGCCGCTCCCGAGCTGGCTTTTAACTTTTCCAGCGCCAATGCCTTGTAGGGACTGTTCACCGAAGCCGCTTGCGTGAACGCCTCCTTGGCCTCGGCGTTTCTTTTCAGATTCAGAAGCGCAAATCCCAAACGATATTGGTTTCGCGCGTAGCTCCCGTCATCGGGCTTCAGAAGCGGGGCGGCGGTTTTCAGGTTCTCCACCGCCTGAGCGTTGTCTTTCTTTTCGATGTTCACTTGTCCCAGCGAACTCAGCGCCAGGCCCTTCTGCAAGCTCTTTTGCTGAGCCCACTGCTCGTCGGTCACACCTTCCGGCTTGGGCGCCGCATCCAGCAGCGAAATTGCTTTCTTCCCATACGCTTCGGCTTTCGCGAGTTGATCGGTTTTGTCACAATAATAATCGGAAAGCAGTAGCAGCATCCCCAGATTGTTCGGGTCTTTGGCGAGCAGTCCGTTCGCCACTTCCAGCATTTTCGGCGCGTTCTGGGCCTGCTGATAGGCGGTCGCCGCCACGCCCAGAGCCTGATTCGCATATGGTGAGTCGGGAAAAATCTGCGCAAAGCGCGTCAGAAGCGCCGCCCGCTTGGCCGCATCCTTGGCCTGATAGGCGCCGCTGAAAACCGCTTGTTGAATGTAAGCGATGGCGTCCTTGTTGCTTTCGAGAGTCTGTGTTTTTTGCTGCTCCCACTGGGAAGCGTCCGCCCCACCCGGAGCAGCCGCATCCTTATATCGTTTCAAAATCCCTTGCGTCTTTTCTCCATACGAAATCAGCCGGTCCGCGTCACCCTTTTCCGAAGCCGCGCGAATCATGTTCATAGCGTTCTGAAAGTTATCCGGATCGAGCGCGAAAAGTTTGTCGCCGTATTCAAACGCTTTGTCGTAAGTCTTCTGCGCGAGGTAGTAGTCCACATAGAGGCCATCCGCCACCAGGGGATAGTCGCCCTCCTTGCCGGGACCTCCCGCGAATTTGTCGATGAGCGCGAGCTTCTGGGCGGGATCCGTCGCCGCGTTGATCTCCGTCAACGCGTGGTCCACCTCCGACCCTGCCTGAATGGGAACGAACTTGCCGATCTGCTGCGCGGATGCGGAGGTGACACTGTAAAGTAGCAGAATACCGAGAAGCCGCAGCGTTCGTCGCATAGCAACCTCCAAAGGGAGGAAATGGGTTGCATCTTAGTGCCGTTGGCAAGTTGGTGCAAACGAAATTCAAAGAGAAACCCCGAGGAGCCGCCAGTCACACAACCTAGATGAAACCCCCGTAGGCATGGTACAACAAACGGGAACGGAGACGGCCATGTCCACCGACCCACACGCCCCCGGACGGACGCGCATCGAGAAAGAACGTAGAAGAAGCAATCGCTATCCCCTGGTCATTCCGATCCACTTGCAGTGGCCGAGTCCAGGCGGCCAGGCGCACACCGCGCATGCGCAGGGAAAGGAGGCGAATCTCCATGGTGGTCTCCTGGAGTTTATGGAAGCGGATCGGTATCCGGCCGAGGGAACGGAAGTCGAACTGATAAATCTGGTTTCCAGTCATAAGGCAAAAGCGCGCGTGTCAGCGATTCGACGATCTTCAACCGGCGCTCTTATGGGAGTTGCGGTTGAACTCCTCCCGCCCAACGAAGAGTTTTGGGGCTTGACGTTTCAGTTGAGGCGGGCAACCGGAGAATTGCAGAAGCTCGAGAACGGCATAAAGGCAGGCGAGATTGATCCCTATGTGCTGCGCGAATTCCGCGATGCCGTGGATTACATTCGCAAGACGGCGTGGGCCGTCCAGGAATGGCAAGAGCGACGGGTTCAGAAGCGGGATACGGCAACGGTAATTCCGCTGCTGGTTGCGGAGCGCATCCGCCGCGGGACGCAGCTGTACCAGGCGCTCACCGCCGACCTGAAGAGCCATGCCATTCGTCCCGAAGCCGCGGAGATCGCGGACTTATTCCATGCCATCGAGCACCTTTACGAAGAATTAAAGCAATTGAACTAGTCCGAGGGCGTCATTGGCGGCGAATAGGTTCCGAGTACCCCGTCATCCGCCAGGAATCGCGATCGCGCAATCCGTCCGGCCAGCGCAGACCACAAATCAATCAATGGGAGCTTACTTCGCCTTGGCAATGGCTGCGACCCTAGCCTTGACCGCACGGATGTAGTCTTCGGGAGCCAGCAAGACTTGCAGCCCCCTCATCCCCGCAGATACGGAGACTACATCGCAGATCTCCACGAGCTCGTCGACATACACGGGATAGTCTTTCTTGCAGGCCAGCGCAGTAACTCCTCCGCGAATGTAACCGGTTGCGGCTTGCACTTCCTTCAAAGGAACCATATCGATCTTCCGATCCCCTGTCTGATGTGCGAGCGCCTTGAAGTCCAGCTCTTCGTTCGCGGAAATTACCGCTAGAAAGATTCCATTCCGGTCCCCACGTACGGCAAGGGTCTTGAAAAGCTGCTCTGGTGGTAAGCCTATCTTTGCGGCCACCGATTCCGCGGACAAGTCATCGGGATCCACCTCATAGTCGCGCAGCTCGTACTTGATCCCAAGTCTATCCAGAACTCGCACTGCGTTCGTCTTGACCACTCAATGCGCCCTCATCTTAGGGTCAGTCATGTCAGTCAGTTGGATGCGTGTTTTGTCTTGAAGAATACAAGGGCTCCTCTTCGTCCCTCTCGCCCACTCGCATCGGATCACTCAAGCAGGTCCGCCACCGAGGATATACAAGAATTGACGTGCTTCGCATTTCGCGAGACGATTGAAGTTTTGAGCGAGGTGCCTGAATGGATCTGGGCCTCACAGGCCGCGTGGCCATCGTAGCGGCAGCCAGCAAGGGACTGGGCCGCGCGGTGGCGGAAGAACTGGCGCGGGAAGGCGCTCACGTGGCCATTTGCGCCCGCACCGCAAGCACCCTCGCGGAGACCGCCGCGCACATCCAAAAATCGACGGGCCGGGAAGCGCTGCATCAAGCCCTGGATGTTGCTGATTCGGCGGCAGTTGCCGCTTTCGTTGCGGCCGTGGAAACGCGTTTCGGACGGATCGATATCTGCGTTACCAATTCCGGTGGTCCTCCGTCTAATCTGTTTAAGAACACCCCGCCGGAAGCCTGGCGCGCTGCCCTGGACCAGCTTCTGATGAGCACCATTTATTTCGCTAAGGAAACTCTGCCGCGCATGCAGAAGAACAAGTGGGGACGCCTGATTACCATTACCTCGTCGGCCGTCAAGCAGCCCGTGGATGGCCTGCTGCTTTCCAATTCCATTCGCGCGGCGGTGACCGGACTGGCGCGAACGCTGGCCAATGAATACGCTGCGGACGGCATCACCGTGAACAACGTGTGCCCGGGCTATACGCGCACCGCGCGCACCGACGACCTCGCTGCAAAAATCTCCGCGCGCACCGCATCGAAGCCCGAAGATGTCATGGCCGGATGGGAACGTGAAGTCCCGGCGGGCCGCTTGGGTACCCCACGGGAGTTTGCCGCGGTGGTCGCGTTTCTCGCTTCGGAGCGCGCCAGCTACGTGAACGGCGCTTCCATCGCCGTTGACGGCGGCCTGGTGAGGAACCTGCTCTAGCCCGCAATGGCCCCCGCGCATCGTCAACTTGAACTCAGTTTGCTGCCGGAGCGTTTCGCGATTTCCCGGCTCGCCGCTGGTTCGCCCGTTCCGGATTGGGCGATCCAAGGTTCGTTCTTCTCCGTCACGCGCACCGGCGACGAGCTTTCTGTCGTCACCGAACTCTCTTTTGTCCCCGTGGGCGTGCAGTCCCAGCCCGGCTGGCGCATCCTGAAAGTTCATGGGCCATTCATTTTGTCGGAAGTCGGCGTGCTGTCCGCGCTCGCGGCGCCGCTGGCCGAAGCAAAAATAAGTTTGTTTGCCGTATCCACTTTTGAAACAGATTACCTGTTGGTGGCTTCCGAGACTCTGCCGGCGGCCATTGCCGCGCTGGAGCGGGCAGGACACAGCATTCACAGGAGCAAAACGGAATGATCAGGGAACCTCTTCGCAACGGCCATCACGGGCGCAATCGCCCCGCGTTTCTTGCGCTCGCGGCGCTGCTGGCGATTTTAACCGCCGCACCGCGGCTTCGCGCCGATGAGCCGTACGCGCGCAGCCGCGACTACGATCTGCAGCATTCGAAAATTTCCTTGCGCTTCGACCTCGAGCAGAGAAAAGTTCTGGGCGAGGTCACCCACTCGCTCTCCATTCTCCGCGACGGCACGGCGAAAATCGTTTTCGACTCCGCGGGCCTCACCATTCAGAAGGTAACCGTCAACAAAGCCGCCGCGAAGTTTGAAACCACGGCGGAGAAATTGATCATTCCCCTCGCCGCCGAAGCCAAATCCGGAGACAAATTCGACGTCACCATCCGCTACGAAGGCAAGCCCACAAAGGGAATGTATTTCATTTTGCCGGACAAGGATTATCCCGACCGCCCCAGCCAGATCTGGACCCAGGGCGAATCGGAAGACACGCACTACTATCTACCGACCTACGATTACCCCAACGATCGCCTCACGACCGAAACGATTCTCACCGTCCCCGCTTCCTGGCTCACCGTTTCAAACGGCAAGCTCATCAGTATCACCGACTCCGGCAAGGGCTTGAAAACCTGGTATTGGAAAGAATCCGTCCCCAGTTCCACTTACCTGATCACCGTGATCGCCGGCGAATTCGAGGAAGTGAAGGACGCCTGGCACGGCATCCCGGTCACCTATTACGCGCCAAAAGGGCGCGGGGACCGCCTGGCCATCAACTACGGACGCACTCCGGCGATGATGGAGCTGTTCAGCAAAAAATTCGGCGTCGACTACGCGTGGGAAAAATACGCGCAGACCATGGTCGACGACTTCGTCGCCGGCGGCATGGAGAATTCCAGCGCCACTACCAACACCAGCAACTCCCTCGTTCATCCCAAGCTCGCTCCCGAATATCTCACCGGCGAGGACGACCTGATCTCCCACGAATTGGGCCACCAGTGGTTCGGCGATCTGGTCACCTGCAAGGATTGGGGCGACATCTGGCTCAACGAAGGCTTCGCCACATTTCTGGAAGCGGTATGGAGCGAAGCGCACTTCGGCAACGATGAGGCCGATTACGAGCGCTGGAACAGCACGCGCGAATGGTTTGAAAGCGCCAATCTCTGGAACAAGCCGCTCGTGCGCCACGACTTCGACGATTCCAGCGAGTTCGACGGCAACGCTTACGGAAAAGGCGGCTGGGTGCTGTACATGCTTCGCCACCAATTGGGCGAAGACGCTTTTTACCGGGGCATCAAGCACTATCTGGAAGTGAATCGCGGCAAGAATGTCGTAACCGCCGACCTTGCCAAGGCCATCGAAGAGGCCACCCATTCCAACGTCGACCAGTTCTTCAGCCAATGGGTCTACGGCGCAGGCGCCCCGAAATTCGATCTGGGTTACACCTACGACGGCGAAAAACACCAAGTCATGCTTACCGTCAAGCAAACGCAAAAAATCGAAGGCCGCGTCGGCCTCTTCCGCGTTCCCGTCGACGTCGAAATCACCACCGCCACCGGGCGCAAGCTCTACAATGTCATCGTTTCGAAAGACAAGCAGACTTTCTCCTTGCCCGCCGAGTCCGCTCCGCTGATGGTGCTCTTCGACAAAGGCGGCCAGCTCCTCAAATCCGCTGACTTCCATAAAGAAAAGAAAGAGTGGCTCTTTCAACTGAAGAACGCCGCGGATGTCGTCGATCGCGCCGACGCCGCGGTCGCGCTCGGCAAGCTGAAGAACGACGAGGAAGTTGTCACTGCGCTCGGCGATGCGCTGCGCAACGATAAAGCTTGGGGCGTTCGCGCCATCGCCGCCGACACCCTCGGCAAATTGACCGATGCTGCCGCATCCAAACTGCTCCTTGCGGCGTTGGATTCGAATGACAAGCCCTGGGTCCGCAGCCGCGTGGTTACCGCGCTGGGAAATGTCAAGGACGACCCGGCCGTTGCGTCGAAGCTCAATTCGGTAGCAAAGCAGGACGATTCCTATCGCGCCCGCGCCGCCGCCTTGCAAGCGCTCGGCCACCTCAAGGGGCCTGATGTTTTCGCGACGCTCACCGCCGCCGTCGCCGCCGATTCGCCCGACGGCTTCCTCCGCAAAGCCGCCCTTCGCTCGCTCGGTTCGTTGGGAGACGACAAGGCCGTGCCGCTCCTCTTGCAGTGGTCAGCCGCCGGCAAGCCCATCGATTCACGCACCGCGGCCATCAACGGCCTCGGGCGCCTGCAGAAAGACAATCCGGACATCACCAAGCAAATTGCCGCTTATCTCTCCGAACCGCACTTCCCCGTGCGCATGGCCGCCATCTACGCGCTCGGCACGCGCGGCGATGCCACCGCCATTCCCGCCCTGGAAGCGCTGCTGAAGAGCGACGACCTCAGCATTGAAATGGTCCCCATGATCAAGGGGCAGATCGCGCGCCTGAAGAAACCCGCCAGCGAAAAACCCGCCACCCATCCCGACGCCGGAAACGCCGACGAAGAATCCGCTGAAGGCGCCGGTGGCGAAAAGTCCACCACCGAACAACGCCTCGAGAAACTCGAGCGCCTCCTCCAGGAAATGAACGACCGCCTCAAGTCCATGGAAAAGCGCCTCCCGCCCCCGAAGCAATGACCGACTGATTTTCCCGTGTAGGGGCGGACTTCAGTCCGCCCTCTCTTCTCTGTGAACTCTGTGTTCTCCGTGTTCTCTGTCTTAAACCCTTTTCTTCGAATTCATCTTCCTACGGTTCCGCAATCAATATCCGCAGATCGCGCAAATTGTTCCCCGTAGGCCCCGTGACGATCACGTCTTCAAATCGCGAAAAAAATGTAAACGCATCGCTTCGCCGAAACTCCTCAGCCGGGTCCAGGCCAATAGCGCGCCCCATCTCGAGCGTTTCCCCATCCGCCACCGCGCCCGCGGCGGGACTATTGCCATCGATCCCATCCGTCCCCGCGCTAAGCACGGCAATCTTTTCCCCCGCGATCTTCTCCACGCAAGCCAGCACAAACGCCGAATTCCTCCCTCCAATTCCATTCCCCGTCACCGGTGAACTCACCTCCCCATCCGCAATCAGCGCCACCCGCTGACCCGGGTGCTCTCTCCGCAGAATCTCAAGCTGCTCCAGCAAAAACTCCGCCGCTGTTTCCACCGGCCAGTCATCCGTCGAGTTATCGCATCGCGTTATGCAACCCTTCGCTTCCGCAGCGTGGTGCGCCGGATGAAACAGGTCGTCCATCCCAAGCAGCAAAAGAAAATGGGCATTCGAAAAAGCGGGATTCCCCTCTTTCGGCGTTTCCGGCATCTTCCTGGCATCAATCCACCGCCGGACGGACGGCGGCAGCTTCTCTTCAAGTGCGTATTCCTCAATGACCCGCTCGGCCATCGCAATCGTCGTAATGTCCGGAAGTGTCGGACCCGACGCCAGCGCCGTTTCATAACCAGCCGGCACGTCGCTCACCGCCAAAGTGATCTTCGTCGCCGCTCCCGCAGCCACCGCCAGCCTTCCTCCTTTCACAGCCGAAACGTGTTTTCTTACCGCGTTGACGTCGTAGATTGGCGCACCGCAGGTCACCAGCGCCTGGTACATTTTCTGGACGTCTTCAAGCGTCTGCGCCGCGTCCAGCGGCAATTCCACAAGCGCCGACCCACCCCCCGAAAGAAGAAAAAACACCAGCGTCTTCTTATCGCATTTTTTCAGCAGCGCCAAAATCGCTTCCGCGGCTTTCCAGCTCTCGGCATTGGGCACCGGATGGCCACCAACGAAATACTTCATTCCCCGCACGGGTTTCCGCGCCGGCGTCGGCGCGGAAACCACGCCTTCCATCCGCACAAAAGGTGCCAGTACCTGTTCAAGCCCCTCCACCATCGCATGCGCAGCTTTCCCGATCGCCACGACGCGCAGTTTCTCGAATTCCCGCAGATCGATTCTCGCATCGCCGCAAATCAACATCGCCCCCCTGCGCCGCAGCTTCCGCTGCATCGTCGCGGGAATATCGATGGCCGCCAGCGTTTCGTGGAAAATCTGCCGGGCTAGTTGCTTCAAATGCGGCATGAGAGGTTTGCCTGGGCTGGAAATTTGTTACGGCGTCTTCAGCACTTCCGGATTCAAAATGTTCGGCGGCCGTTTCCCGGCGAACAGCGCCTCGACGTTCTCCGCCGCCATGCACGCCATTTTCGTCCGCGTCTCCAGCGAAGCCGACGCGATGTGCGGCGCCAGCACCACATTCGCGCGCTTCAGCCCCGCATGAATCAGCGGCTCGTTCTCGTAAACATCCAGCCCCGCCCCCGCGATTTTCCCGCCTTCCAGCGCTGCCACCAAGTCTGCTTCTTTCACTACCGGCCCGCGTGAAGTATTGATCAAGAACGCCGTCGGCTTCATCCGCGCGAATCTCTCCGCGTCGAACAATCCCCGCGTCTCCGGCAGCAACGGCACGTGCAAGCTGATAAAGTCAGCCTCCGCCAGCAGCGCATTCATTTCACAAAACTCCGCCTTCAGCTCTTTCTCCACCTCTCCCGTCGCGCGCACCGCATCCGTATAAATCACCTTCATCTGAAATCCGCCAGCCCGCCGCGCCACCGCCCGTCCAATCCGTCCAAACCCCACGATCCCCAGCGTCTTCCCCCACACATCCGTCCCCACTAGTTGATCCAGGTCCCAGTTTTTCCATTTTCCCGAGCGCGCTAGCGCTTCGCCCTCGCTCAGCCGCCGCGCCACCGCCATCAGCAGCGTCCACGCAAAATCCGCCGTCGTTTCGTCCAGCACCCCCGGCGTGTTTGTCGCCGCCACGCCCCGCTTCGTGCAGGCCGCCACATCAATATTGTCGAACCCCACCGCCACGTTCGCCGCGACGAGCAGCTTCGGCGCCGCGCTCAGCAGTTCTTCGTTAATCTTTTCCGTCAGCAAACAAATCAACCCCTCTTTGTCCTTCACGCGCCGCAAAACCTCTTCCCGCGGCGGACGCCCCTCTTTTGCCCAGTACTCCACCTCGCAACTTTTCTGCAGAATTTCCCGTGCCGCTTCGAACAAGCTGTGCGTCGCATACACTTTCGGTTTCGCCATCGCATCCTCTTCGCAACTTTGGGAAAATTACACTAACACACCCCCGCGCTCCCGGACCAACTCGCCGTTGCGCCCGCACGCAGAATCTCACTATAGTGCCAACTGCGGCTGATCCCGTGCCCTATGAACTCCGGCCTGGTTCGCGAATTCGAAGAGCTTCTCGGCCCCACTTCCGTGCTTCACCGGCCCGAGGATCTTCTTCTCTACGAATACGACGGCTCCGTCGAAAAAGGCCGCCCCAACCTCGTCGTTTTTCCGACTGCCACCGAAGACGTCTCGCGCGTCGTCAAACTCGCCGCAAAATACAACCTCCCCATCGTCGGCCGCGGTGCCGGCACCGGCCTTTCCGGCGGCGCGCTCGCCCGCACCGGCGGCGTCATGCTCGTCTTCGCGCGCATGAACCGCATTCTCGAGCTCGACGTCGAAAACCAGCGCGCCATCGTCCAACCCGGCGTCGTCAACTACGAACTCACCCGCGCCGCCGAACCTCACGGCCTCTACTTCGCCCCCGACCCTTCCAGTTGGAAATCCTGCACCATCGGCGGCAACGTCGCCGAAAACGCCGGCGGCCCGCACACGCTCGCCTACGGTGTCACCGCCAATCACGTCACCGCCCTCGAGCTCGTCCTCCCCGACGGCGAAATCGTTCGCGTCGGCAGCATTCAAGGTGATGCTCCCGGCTACGATCTCACCGGCCTTTTCGTCGGCTCCGAAGGCACTCTCGCCCTGGTCACTGAAATCACCGTAAAGCTCTCGCGCAAGCCCGAAGCCGTGAAGACACTCCTCGCCATCTTCGATTCCATCGATGACGCCGCCGAAACCGTCGTCGACATCACCGCTCGCGCCATCACTCCCTCCGCCTGCGAAATGCTTGATGGCTGGACCCTGCGCGCCGTCGAAGACTACATCCACGCCGGTTTCCCAATGGACAGCGCCGCCGTTCTTCTAATCGAAGTCGAAGGCCTCGCGGAAACCGTCGCCGCGCAAGCCGCCGCGATCACCGAAGTCTGCAACGCCCACCACGCCCGCGAAGTCCACCTCGCCCGCGACAACGCCGAACGCGACCTCCTCTGGAAAGGCCGCAAAAACGCTTTCGGCGCCCTCGGCCGCCTGGCCCCCAGCAACTACGTTCTCGATGGCGTCATTCCCCGTTCGAAACTCCCGCAAGCTCTCCGCCGCATCCGCCAAATCGGCGATCAATACGGCTTCCAAATCGGCAACATCTTCCACGCCGGCGACGGCAACCTTCACCCCATCCTGCTGTTCGATCCGCGCGACAAACAGCAATTCGAACGCGCCCTCCAGGCCGCCGCCGAAATCATCCGCTATTGCGTTGAAGTCGGCGGCGCGCTTACCGGCGAACACGGTGTCGGCATGGAAAAATCCGAGCTCATGCCGCTCCTCTTCTCCGATGCCGATTTCGATCTAATGCGCCGCGTCCACGACGCCTTCAATCCCGACTCCGCCCTCAATCCCGGCAAAATCTTCCCCCTAAGCAAAGGCTGCGGCGAAATCCGCACCCGCAAACAATCGGGCCCCACATCTGCCGCCTCTCCCTCTGGCAATCACAAATGAACGTTTCATCCACAAACATCGCAGCGCGTCTCGAGTCCGCAATCGGCCCCTCACGCGTTCTCTCCGATCCCACCACTCGCGCCAACTACGCCGTCGACGAACTCATCCCTTCCGCCGTGGCCAAGCCTTCTTCCCCCGAACAAGCCGCCGAAATCGTCCGCTTCGCCGCCCGAGAAAATCTAGCCCTGATCCCAACCGGCGCCCGCACCAAACTCCAAATCGGCAAGCCTCCCACCCGCTACGACATCGCCCTCGACCTGACCGCCCTCAACCAAATCGTCCACTACGATCCCGGTGACCTAACCCTAAGCGCAGGCGCCGGCACGCCCATCGAAAAATTAAACGCCACTCTGCTCGAACACCGCCAATTCCTCCCCCTCCTCGTTCCCTGGTACTCCCGCAGTACCATCGGCGGCACCATCGCCTCCGGCATCGACTCTCCCCTCCTCCAGTTTTACGGCACCGCCCGCGACTTCCTCATTGGCGCCGAATTTGTCGACGGCACCGGCAAGCTCTGCAAAAGCGGCGGCCGCGTAGTCAAGAACGTCACCGGCTACGACCTCCACAAGCTCCTCATCGGCTCGCTAGGCACTCTAGCCGTAATCACGCGCCTCAACTTCCGCAGCTTTCCTTCCGTGATCGCCGGCAGCCGCGGCTTCGTCGCCTCCTTCTCCAACCCGCAAGGCGCGCTCGCTCTCCGTCACGCCATCCTTCAATCGCCACTCACCCCGCTCACTCTCGATATCCTTAGTCCCGGCCTGGCGCAAATTTTTTCTCAGAGCGCCCCAGCAATGCCCGAAGCCTCAGCGCTTTCCGGAGAAGCCCGCAAGACCAATCACGTCTCACTCCCTCCCATCGGCGACTGGTTCCGCCCAAGCCAATGGCAACTCTGCGCCGCCTTCGCCGGCACTCCCGAAGTCCTCGACCGCTACACGCGCGCCCTCACCCGCTTCGCCGAAGAGTCTCGCGCCACCGCGACCGCCATCCTCGACGACACCACGCGCCCCGCCGTCTGGGGCCGCCTCCGCGAAACTCTCTCCCTGCTTCTCGAGTCCTCTCCTGCCACCGTCATTTTCAAGATCAGCGTTCTTCCCACCCACCCCGCCGCCCTCTTTGC
>Ga0210405_10003536_pt1 | contig 15258 bp, 10 predicted proteins | sample IncBWH11MmetaG_FD_155492 | JGI IMG/M metagenome (GOLD analysis project Ga0210405, IMG submission 155492) | Forest soil microbial communities from Barre Woods Harvard Forest LTER site, Petersham, Massachusetts, United States - Inc-BW-H-11-M | ecosystem: Environmental > Terrestrial > Soil >... | reverse complement strand
AGTCGTGGATGGACGTATCTGGCTGCGTCCCGAGGGCACGAAGTATTTCTGCGGAGATCTTTCGGAGCAGGAGCAGAAGCTCGTTTGGGCGACTCAGGGCGTCCCCAGACCCGATTTGTTCGAGGCGAAAGTCGGGGGAACCGCTTGGAAGTCGAAGCCAAGCTGGTACATCGTCGGCAAAAAAGACCACACAGTGCATCCCGATCTGGAGCGCGCCATGGCCAAGCGCATGGGGGCAACCGCCTATGAACTCGACAGCAGCCACGTGCCGATGCTCTCCCAACCGGAACGTGTCATCGACGTGATTCGCACCGCAGCGAAAGCCGTTCAAGGAGCCACGGTAGCAGCGTAGAGTCCCCAGGGACTTTTCGCCGGGGCGCGATCAACCTCAGTAACTGTTTCAGTTGGGTTGTGATGATCTGTCGTCCAGTCCGGCTGAACAGTTACGACGTTTGAGCCCGTGTTTTCTTACATTGGGGGAGGCCAGGAAAGAGCTTCGAGATGATCAGAAAAATCGAGATCGAGCGATTCAGCCTTGCCTCCTCTAAACCTTTCGATCAGGTTGTGGCGGCTGTTAATGCGGCTATCGGTCATCCGGATATGGCTGAATTTGGGAGATCAACTCACGCAGCGCGCTCTTTTGCCGAACTGAAAACCGCAATTGAGAAAGGCTTGAGCAATGCAGGACTGATGCTGTTTATGCAACTTGATCACGGCGCGGTTGTGCGCAAACAAACTGGTCGCGATACACCCAGGATCATCCGCTTTGTCATTGGTAATCCACTCATCATGATGGAAATGGCCAAGCATGTTCCGGACGCGGGCTCCTACGCGCCGGTGACCGTGCTTGTGAATGAGCGCGCTGATGGCGTGCATTTGTCATATGACAGGATGACGAGCCTTCTCGCTCCATATGGAAATCGCCACGCGCTAGACGTCGCCCGGGATTTGGATAGCAAAGTCGAGGATCTCTTACGAAATGCTGCAGGCTGAGATGCCGAAGTCTCTGAGATCGTGGCGGATGTGTTTCTGTGAAAAGGATAACGTGAGTTCAGGCTTGTGTTCAATCGTGGTCGAAGCGGGGAGAGAATTATGACTGAATCAGCAGCGCCTGTGCGCGTCATCGAAGAAACGCCTGCGTACTGGAGGGTTGTGTTCGATTACCCGCCTTTCAACATTGTAGACGCCAGCATATTCGAAGCCCTACAGGATCTGCTCGCACGAATGGACGCCAGCGCGAGCCTGCGGGTCGTCGTATTCGAAAGCGCCAACCCCGAGTTTTACCTTGCCCACTTTGATTTGACCGGCAAGATAGGGAACATCATGACTGCTGTTGGGGCTTCGGGCCTCCCGATCCTGCTGGATACGTTCGTGCGTCTCACCAAGTCCGCGGTGGTCAGCATCGCGAAGATCCGAGGCTGTGTCCGGGGCGTGAGCAGCGAGTTCGTCCTCGCCTGCGACATGCGCTTCGCGTCGCGCGAGAACACGCGACTCGGCCAACCCGAAGTCGGGGTGGGACTCCATCCCGGCGGCGGCGGTGCGGAACGTCTTCCACATCTGGTCGGCCGCGGTCGGGCGCTCGAAATCATCCTCGGCGCAAACGACTTCGACGGCGACACCGCGGAACGATATGGATACGTCAACCGGGCACTTCCAGACGCCGAGTTGGACGGCTTCGTCGACGCACTCGCGCACCGGATCGCCTCCTTCGACCGGCGTGCCATCGCCGCCGCGAAGAATCTCGTCAACCAGGTCTCGTTGCCGTCCGCCGACCGGCTCCTCGCTGCCATCACCTCCTTTGAGACCGCGCTGACGTGGCCTGAAGCGCAACAGCGGATCCAAGCTGTATTGGAGCGCGGACTCCAACGAGACCGCGACTTTGAGAATCGGTGGCCCGAGGTGCTTGGCACGCTCGTCGAACAGGTTTTGTCGGTTCCGCCGTTGTCCGAGAACTGATCGACGTGGGACATCAGGTTCTTGGTCTTGCTCGCTCCGACGCAGGTGCCAAGTCTGTTGCCGCGGCAGGAGCCGAAGTACATCGCGGTTCGCTCAAAGACCTTGGGAGTCTGCGCAGCGGAGCGAGCCATTTCGGACGGTGTGATCCACACGGCTTTCATCCACGATTTCTCGAAGTTTAAGGAGAACTGCGAGATCGACAGGCGCGCAATCGAGGCTGTCGGTGCTGTGCTGGCTGGCTCAGAGCGGCCTTTGATCGTCACCTCCGGGACCGGGCTCGTTGGGGCAGGTCGTATCGCGACCGAAGAAGATACAACTTCGGCAATGACGAGGGCAACGCAGGGGCAGCCAGGATGACAGTTCGCTCCTCTGAACAACACCAGATAAAGCATTTGAAGGCAACCCCAAGCCAAACCACTCCGCTCCGTCTATTCCCCACGGAACGCCACGTCCCTCTTTGATTTTGTAGTAGATGTCGCTCATGTCCTTTCCAGCGTGACCCATCCGTTAATTCCGAAGACCCTCTGGGACCGGGTCTTGTTCCGCCGAGGCTGTAGACAACAATGCGTTACTCTTTGCGCCGCGCATTGTCTTTAGATGCCGTTGATGGTGGCACTCATAACCCAACCAGCACAACGCCAATCGCAAGTAGAAGAAGGTCAACCGTGATTTGGCTCAAACGGCCTATCTATGGCGTTTCTGAAGCCTGAGCTAGACATCTTGTCTCTCAGGGCGACGGCCTTCCCACAGAGTGTTCGATCTGTCGGGATTGCTATTCCAGAACGAATTTATTCCTTTTCTACTGATACCAGTGATACCGTTTTCCTGCGAACCGTAGGGTATTGAGTAGTCTCGAGAGACTATGCCCAAATATGGAATCTGGTTGCAAGGCGCACCACCGCGCACACTCCGCGCGCCGCGACCGAGGCGGCCGCTTCTTCCGAAGCTACTCGCGGAATCGTGGAGGCGGGCGCATCTTCTTCGGTCGCGAGACGACCTGGCGCAACGAGTCCGGTTCCGGAGGTGACGATCAAAGGCCGGTCTGAGCGCCAGCCAGCACAGCACCGAGAGGCGAGTATATTTTTGCCAAAATTCCGGAGCGCCGCGTGCGGTAGGGTTAGGGATATCGCGCGCGAGGCAGGCGGGTCATTGAGCGTTAGAGCGGGGTGACCTATGCGGCCTTTCGAGACGCGGCTCGCTGAATGAACGAAAACGCGCGTATCCAGTGGTTCAAAATCCTTCCGTCTGCTACGCCAACCTTATCAACCACTTGCAAATCCCCTCCAGAATTCTGTACGTCCGTTAACGGCCGCCGGCAGCGGGCACCGGACGAATTTCACGGCCGCAAATCAAGGCCACGATCCGGTTGCCGGCCTTTTTCAGTTGCAGGCCCTGCTGCACGATCGCCTGATGATCACGTGCCATCGCGATGGCGTCGGGTGACCGAGAAAATCAGGCGCATGCAGCATGTATACATAGAGGGCGTGGCTCTCAATCCATTCTCCGCAGTAGAACAGCCGTCGCAGATCCTGACGGCTAGGTCGATTTGGAGCTTATTGCCCGACAAGAACGAAGAAAAACCAAGCACCGAGGCTTATCGGATTTTACAAACACCATTCAAGTGCGCACTCAAGGAACTGGTGGACGAACTCACATGGGCTCTCGACGCCTCCGTTGGGTAACCGGCAACCTAATCGATGTCCACAGCTCAACTTAGACCGTCTGGCGATACTCACAGCCGTCGGTGATCTGCATCACAGCGCGGCTCGAGACAAACGAGGCATAGTTCTAGTTGAGAGCCTGGCACAAGATGTGCAGGTTTTGCTCAAGCGTCCGAGGCCGCGAAAATCCAGGCGCCAGAAACCGAGGAGAACTCATGCCGGTTACCAAGCAACAAGCACTCGACTACCACTTCGGCTCACGCCCGGGAAAGATTGAAGTTACTCCCACAAAGCCTTGCCGCACCCAGCACGATCTAAGCCTGGCCTATACCCCCGGAGTGGCGATACCGTGCATGGAAATCCATAACAACCCGCACGACGCCTTCAAGTACACCGGCCGCGGTAATTTGGTCGCAGTCGTAACTAACGGGACCTCAGTCCTGGGGTTGGGCGACATCGGCGCCCTTGCTGGCAAACCGGTCATGGAGGGGAAGGCCGTCCTGTTCAAACGCTTTGCTGGTGTGAATGTCTTCGACATTGAGATCAACAGCCATGATCCCGACGAAGTCATCAAGGTCTGTCAGTTGCTCGAACCCACCTTCGGCGGTATCAATCTCGAAGACATCAAGGCCCCGGAGTGCTTTTACATCGAAGAGACTTTAAAGAAGACGATGAAGATCCCGGTCTTCCACGACGATCAACACGGCACCGCGATTATTTCCGGAGCTGCGCTGTTGAATGCTCTGGAAGTCGTGGGCAAGGACATCGGCAAAATCCGCCTCGTCATCAACGGCGCCGGAGCTTCGGCCGTGGCTACGGCCGAGCACTACGTTCGTTTGGGCATGAAGCGGGAGAACATCACGCTATGCGACACCAAGGGAGTGGTTTACAAAGGCCGCACCGCAGGCATGAATCCTTACAAGCAGCGCTTCGCACAAGATACGAAACTGCACACCTTGGCAGAGGCGATGGTCGACACGGATATGTTCCTCGGACTCTCCATCGGTGGCGTGGTCACCCAGGACATGGTGCGCTCGATGGCGGCCCGTCCCATTGTCATCGCCATGGCGAACCCCGATCCCGAGATTACTTACGAAGACGCCCGAGCCTGTCGCGCTGACGTGATTATGTGCACTGGGCGTTCCGACTATCCCAACATGGTGAACAATGTGCTCGGCTTCCCGTTCATCTTCCGCGGCGCCCTGGACGTGCACGCTACGGTGATTAACGAAGAGATGAAGCTGGCCGCCACCCGCGCCTTGGCAAATCTGGCCAAGGAAGATGTCCCCGACTCGGTATGCCGTGCCTACGGAGTTTCCCGGCTGGAGTTCGGTCCCGACTATCTGATCCCGAAGCCGTTTGACCCGCGCGTGCTGGTCTGGGAGTCGTCGGCTGTAGCTCAGGCCGCGATGGAAACCGGAGTGGCTCTGGAACCGGTCAACCTTGAGGAATACCGCGAACAGCTCGAGCGCCGTCAGGGCAAAGCCCATGAGATCTCGCGCATGATGATTCACAAGGCTCAGGCTAAACCCAAGCAGGTCGTGTTTCCTGAAGGAGACAACGAGAAAATCCTGCGCGCCTGTCACTCGATACTGGACGAGAAGATAGCCACGCCCATCCTGCTCGGCAACGCAGCAACCATTCAGGCGAAAACGGCTGAGCTTGGATTGGATCTGAAAGACGCGCAGATCGTAGATCCGGCCTCATCTCCGCTTCGCGAGGGCTACATTCAGGAATTATTCCACCTGCGCCAGCGTCGAGGCGTCACTCTCGCTGAGGCGCATACGCATATTAACGACCGCAACATTTTCGCCTCCATGATGGTTCACATGGGAGATGCGGATGCCCTGGTGTCCGGCGTGAGCCAACGCTTTCCCGACACGATTCGCCCGGCACTGCAGATCGTTCGCATGCGCGAAGGCCTGCACGAGGTTGCCGGATGCTATCCCATGATTACGCGTAAGGGAGACTTGCTCTTCCTGGCCGACACCAGCGTTAACATCGATCCCTCTGCGGAAGACCTGGTGGAGATCGCCTTGTGCGCGGCTCAGGAGGCTCGGCGCTTTGACGTAGTGCCGCGAGTTGCCATGCTGTCCTTCTCCAGCTTCGGCAGCACCCGGCACCCGTTTAGCGACAAGGTACGGAAAGCGGTGGAGTTGCTCCATAAAGCCGATCCAACCTTGATCGTGGATGGAGAGATCATGGCCGACGCCGCCGTCTCCCCGGAAATTCTGGAGCAGAATTATCCGTTCAGTTCGCTGAAGGGCGGCGCCAACGTTCTAATATTCCCCGACCTCGCCTCCGCCAACATTGCCTGCAAGCTGCTGGCAACGATCGGAGGCGCCGAGACGCTTGGTCCCATCCTTATGGGCATGACGAAGCCTGTGCATTTATTGCCCCGGGGTGCCGAGGTGGAGGATATCGTGAACGTCGTCGCCATCGCGGTGGTGGACGCGCGGGAGGGCGAGCCAGCCACGGTGACACCGGAGATCGTGAAATCGGTCGCGCAGGCGGACTGATTTTGAGATCCCGGTTGGTAAATCAATAAAACTCAGTCATCCTGAGCGTAGTGGATGCTGCGCCCAGCAGCATCCACGGAGCACGTTCATGGGCGCGGTGCGCGAAAGAGTCAACAGGTTCTTGACCAGATCGCCGCAGCGCCGGCTTTCTGCAGCCATGAGCTCGAGACATTCCATTGCTTCGTCGCGTTTTTCATGTTCGGCCCGGCCGGAGGCCACCCACTTCCGCAGCAGCTTGGCGTAAGTCAGAATTCCAGAGAGCGGGTTGTTTACTTCGTGCCCCACCACGGCAGCCATTTTCCCAATGGAAGCCATCTTTTCCACATGCAGCATGTGCTCGTGGGCGCGATTCAGTTCTCTCGTCTTTTGTTCGACGCGCTCTTCCAGCGTCTTTGCCCAGTCGACAATTTCTTCATTCGCCGCGTGCAACTGCAGACTCATTTCGTTGAATGAATGAGCCAGCAATCGCTATTTCTGCAGACTACGAATGTACGAGACCACCATCTTTATCTGATCCGGCGGCAGGCTCTTCACCGTAGCCGGGTGCTTTGCCTTCTCCGTAATGTCTTTTGACAAGTCGTCATCCGACGCTTTCTTAGTGTCGTCTGAAACCAGACTTGGAATCTTGGCCGCGGGTTTGCCGGTTGCATCCGCCCCATGGCACATCGCACATTTTGCTTTGTAAATTGTGGCTCCGTCATCGGCGGCCCAGGATAGATTGGGAATCAGTATGAAAAGGGCTACCGCAATTGTCATTACCAGCATCACCAGCTTTGTCGTCTTCATGATCTTCGTTTCCTCTCCTTATGAAGTTTCGCAATCCGATGGAATGAGCGGTTCCAGCAGTCGTGCGTGTGTTGCGAAAGTAACCACCGATGCAATCCTTTAAAGACTGAATGTAAGAGAACTCAGCAGCTTCGTTGCTGCCTGATTGAGAGTTTCAACGTTTGGGGGGTGCAGGCGCAGTGATCCAGATCACCCTCAATCGTGACCCTGTCGATATGTGGTGCGCTCGGAGATAACCAGTCGGGCATCTCCCGGTCACGTCGGCAGGTGACCGCACTCACCGCGCCTGACGCACTTAGGAGTGAACATTCAAAGTCTGGAGGTGTGCCGCGTAATGCGGGTAGAAATGGTTAAGGCATGGACACAGTTCCCACGGTTTGAGCCTGACAAGGGACTGCCGTGGTGATTGGCGTCGGAGCTCCGCGGCGTCGGGCAGAGAGCGATAGGAGTGCCGAAAAATGTGCCAGTCAGGATTGCCCCATGACCATTCGCTTCGAGACTTACTCTCCGACCTGCGAGTCGGAGGTGGTCTTTTGAATCTTGCTCGCATAGAACGGGTGGCAAGTCAGCGGGTTGGCAAAAACCCAAGCCGCGGGCGAGGGGGTTGGGGATTGCCGTCTCCAGTTGCCGTTATGTCGACGCGCGGATATAAACACAGTACTCGCGAGTCGATTTCGATCCAGCAGTCTCACCGGGCTCTTCCGCTCCCGGTCCTCGCCATAGCGGCACACCCTATTGTTTTTTTACCTTCATCACGTTGTCATCGGGGTTGCGGTCGATCAGTTTGTCGAGTGGATCAATTCCCGCCTGAGCGGGGAGCTTGTCGACAGTGAGTGTGAACTGGGCCTGTTCCTTGTCGATCAGCTGCTTTTGCAGATAGAGATACTGCCCGTCAGAATCTAAAACGCCGATGTCAATCCAGTCATGGATGGGAATCGCGTGCTCCTGGCCCTTTCCATCCGCTCGCAACTTCTTTGCTCCAACCACAAGGTTCACGTCGTATTTTCCATTGGGTTGCTGCACGTAGTTCGCGGAAATCGTGCGGTTGTCATAGAGGGTGATGTTCTCCCAGAGATCGTCGTAGAGGTACTGATACTCAGGTGGAGTGTACTTTTTCAAATAAGCAATCAGATCGAGAGAAACGGGATAGGGCGGTCCCTTGAAGGCATAGGCCTTGGTAAAGTCGGCCAGCGCTTGGCTGACTTTATCCTCGCCGATATAATCCTGTATGGCATACATCACCAGCGCGCCTTTGTTGTAATGGATGTATCCCTGGTTTACGTCCACCTTGTACAGAGGTTCTTCTTCGTTACGCTCCTGGGCGCGGCCGCGCAGGTAGCCGTCCGCTTCGTAGCGCAAAAACTTCCGGATCGACTGCGGCCCGTAACGATGCTTCATCACCATGAGCGCGCTGTACTGTGCGAGAGTCTCGACGATGGAGGTAGCTCCCTCCACGTTGGCGCTAATCACCTGGTGCGCCCACCACTGGTGCGCAACCTCATGGGCGGTGACGTAAAAAGGGAGATCGATGGCGTCGGCCTTCTTGGGATCAACATAGGTGATGAAGCCGATCGCCTCGGAAAATGGAATGGTATTCGCGTAGGACGCGGCGAATGTCTGGTAACGCGGGAACTCGATGATGCGCTCCTGACGAAACTGGAAAGGGCTGAAATTGGTGCTGCAGTACTCGAGGCTCGACTTCATGCCATCCATCATGCGATCGAGATCAAACTCATGTCCCGGGTGATAGTAGATCTCCAGATTGACATCTTTCCACTTGTCCCGACGCACTGAGTAACGGCCCGAATTGAGCGAGTATAGGTCCAGAATCGGGGCATCCATTTTGTAATGGAAGTAGCGGCGGCCGTCCTGCACCCATTCTTTCTGAAGATACCCGGGCAAGATCGCAATCTGGTCGGGGCTGGTGCTGACCGTTCCCTCGAAGTTGATCCAGTCGGCGTCGGTGTTGGTCATGTTTTCGTTGCGCGCTGCAACATCTTCGAGAGTGGGCATGCGTTTGGTCTTCTGCAAACCGTGTTTGTGGCGCGTGCTGTCATCGGTGAGCTCGATATCCGGCGCATAGCCTATGAATGGAGAGTAACGCTCACCGATATAAGTGCCGTTGTGCGAGAGGTCGGTATTGGGATTGGAATTCTCAAAGCCATAGTTGTCGTACTCCAGAGAAAACTCCAACCGGATGCGGCCCTGAGGGGGCAATGGCTTCGGTAAACGGTAGAGATAGAAGCCGAGGTCCGGATCTTGAATGAGGGGCGTTTGACCGTCCGCGAGACGCGGTGGCGCGGCCTTCGGCAAACCCTGAGGGTTGAAGCCAGGAGCCGTATCTTGGATGACTGGCATTTGGCTGTCAGAGAGAGTCAACTCACGGACCTGAATGTGCGGCATCGGAACGGGAATCAGATCCATGGGCCACACTGTGAGCGCAACCCGGTCGATGTCGGTGGAAGTTTTGTTTTCCAGCATCATCGTGCCCTTGATCACTGCGGACCGCTTCTCGGGGTAAAGATCCACCTGAGTATTCACGTCGGTGATTTTGGGCTGGGGCAGATCTTTGTATTGCCGGTATTTCTTCTCGTACTGGGCGCGAGCGTCGTCGACGCGGAAAGTCGTGCGATAAGGATTCAGGACATCGGTGTTGTAAAAAATGTAGCCACCCACGCCCACGAAAAGGAGCAGGCACGCGGTTAGCCCGGCGACTACGGGCCTTGTCAAGCGGGCCGCGGCCAGTTGCAGCCTTACCCGCCAATTGCCCTCCGTACCTCGCACCCACAGCAAACTGCTTACGATCGCCAGCGCGACGGCGGCAATCCCCCAGTACAACTGGAACCAGAACAGCGGCCGCACAAACGGACCGAAGCCATTGAAATCAGAGTAGGTGAACCGAGGAGCTTGCCCGAAACGGTAGAGATAGTGCTGGAAGCCCAAGGCAGGCAAGGCGATAGTAGAGACGAAATAAAGCACGACCACAAAATGACCGAGATACTTGTGGTTCACGATGGTCTGTACCAGCAGCGCGAACGCGCACAGAATCCAGAACTGGATGAGGCGTATGCCGAAGAGTTCCTTGAAATACACGCCCAGTTCGAACTGATGGTAACCGTGGGTGATCTGGACAATCAGCCCAGCCGCCCAGATGACCATCACCAGCAGGACCTGGATGAGCATCAGGGCCGCCAACTTGGAAGCGAACAGAACCCAGCGCTGCATAGGCAGCGCATCCACAATCTGGTTCAGCTGCGCATCCCGCTCGCGCCAGGCCAATTCCCCTGCGTAAAAGATCATGATGGCAAGCGCGAATATGAAGAAGCCACCGCCGCCATCCTCTAACATCCTGGCCGTCACCGGATAGGTTGGGGTTGCGAGAGGGTTGTTGATGCCGCTGGCGGAGAAGATCGCGAACAAACCGCCGGCGAGCAGCAGTACGCCGAAGAAAACATTCTTCACCGTCTCCGTGAATTGAATCTGGGTGAGGGAAACGAACTGGCGCAGGGATGCTCCCGCGGAAAAGACGGGATGCGAAATCGGCAAGGCTCGTGGCGCGGCGGCAATTACGTCGTCTTCCGTCACGACGTGCTGTCGCTTTTTCTGACCCTGCTCAGGATAAGAGAATCTGAATTTCGCGTAAGTAATGGCGAGGATCGCCGTTCCCAGACCGAGCCAAAGAAGGCGGTTGAGCAACAGAATTCCGGCGAGCGGAATCAGCTTCGTGTTGCGTTCAAAAGCAGTCCAGTATTGCGTGATGCGTTGGATCGCGTTGGCGCCGAGGGGATCTGCCAAGGCTGCCGGGACACTTATCGTGAGATCGGTGGAAAGCTGCGCTGCTACGAAATATCCGATCAACAGGATAGCGCTGGCGGCATAGACCGGAAGCATCTTCCTTCCCAGGGCTCCCAATCCAAAAAAGATGGCAGTGATGAAGATTAAATTAGGTATGACCAAAATGAAATAAGGCTGGAAATAAGCTGCTATATTCTGCGGCCCGACGCGCGTGGGGTCGATGCTGGGGAGATGTGTCGCGATCCACGCCCCCAGACCGACCCCGGCGAAGATCACAAGCTGGATGGCCAATGCGCCCAGGTATCGTCCAGCCAAATAGTCAAACTTGGTGATGGGAGCGGTGTAGAAGAAAGAAGTGCTGTTGTTGTGTACGTCCTGATAGGTAGCCTGCCCGGCGATGGCGGCGGTGACGATAATGCCGAAGAACGTTACAAAACTGATAATGTTGTTCAGCGCAAAAGGAGAGTTCACCAGAACTTTGCCGCCAGTCCCAAAATCGACGCTGGCCTCCGGAATTGCGCCGCCGGCGACGGCGGCGAACAGGCAACCCAAGCCGGCAAAGACCAAGAAATATACATAGGTCGAAAGGCGGCCAAGCCGCTGGCGGAATTCGAAACTAACTATGTTGAGCACCATCTTCATTAGTTCACCGACGCAGCCGTCGCCGGATGCAAGAAGCCACGAATAGTCGCGAAGTAGAGGTCCTCAAGATCGGGATTAACCGGCTCAAAGCCAGCTTCGGGTCGATCGCTGTTCAGCACGTGGATCAATGTTCGCCCGGCGAACAGGCGCATCGAGATCACATGGAAGCGCTCGCGATAGGTAGGAAGCTCGGACGGCGGAATGACTTTCTTCCAGACGCGACCGTCGAGTTCGGCTACCGACGCGGCCGGTTCGCCAGCCAGCATGACGCGCCCCTGATGAATGATCGCCATCCGACCGCAAAGATCACTGACGTCCGACACGATGTGAGTGGAAAGAATAACGATGATGTTTTCTCCGATGACGCTCAGCAGGTTGTGAAATCGCACTCGCTCCTCCGGATCGAGGCCGGCAGTGGGTTCGTCGACAATAATCAAACGAGGATTTCCTAGCAACGCCTGGGCAATGCCAAAGCGTTGCTTCATGCCTCCGGAGAAACTTCCCAGCGGCTTATTACGATGCTCGAAGAGGTTCGTTTGCTGGAGCAGAGCCTGCACAACCTCACGGCGCTCCTTGGTGTTGGCGATTCCCTTTAACGCTGCGAAGTGTGAGAGCAGAGCCTGCGCCGACACTTTCGGATATAGACCAAACTCTTGGGGCAGATAACCGAGGACGCGGCGCACTTCGTCCTTTTGCCTCAGGACGTCGATGCCGTCGAGCGAAACGTTGCCGCTGTCGGCTTCCTGCAGGGTCGCCAAGGTTCGCATCAGGGTCGATTTTCCCGCGCCGTTCGGGCCCAGCAGTCCGAACATGCCCAGGGGAATGTTGAGGGAAACATCTTGCAAAGCCTGGACGCCATTGGGATAGCGCTTGCAGAGCTTTTCAATCCGGAGTTCCATTTCAGCCTCGAAGGTTCAGAGCAGTTCGGACGATAACTGTTTCCGAGACATAATACGGCACTACAGGGCGGAGAGTTCCATTTTCGTGCTGGATGGGACGGTTTGAAACTCAGTCTTGGATTTCTTCCGGATTGCCCTACTCTCGCGGAACCCGCGAAGTGGGAATACGTATTCTCGATTGCTGGGTGCTTTACCGATTTTCGGCCACTTCCCGCCCGTCCGGCACGATAAAGGCGTCCACTCTCAACCCGTCGGGCAACCGCGATCCTGGATCAAGTTCTACCAAGGTCTCCAGAATTTTCGTGTCCACTCTCTCGGTCGGCTCGTCCGTGCGCACATTCTTTGGCCCCAGTTGCTGCCCCACGCGTACCACGTGCCCCCAGAACTTCCTTCCGTTGAATGCATCGGCGGTGACGTACGCTTTCTGTCCCACCTGTACCTTGCTGACGTCGGTTTCATCCACGTCGACGCGCACCCGCAGGGTCTTGCGGTCGCCAATGGTCAGCACCGGATCCGGAACCGTCGATGAGTTTGAAACGCTCTCGCCGCTGCGATGATGCTTGCGCAAAACGTTCCCCTCAATCGGCGATCGGATGAAAGTCTTTTCGTACCGCGCCTGCGCTTCCGCGAGTTGCGCCTGAGCCAACTCGACGTCCGCTTCGGCAAGCGAGCGGTCTTCTTCGCGTGCATGGTCATCGACCAGTGCATGCTGCTGCACGGCTGCGTCATACTTGGCTTTGGCCACATCGGCCTCGCGAGCGTAGCGATCGAGTTCCTCGCGTGAAACGACGCCGGCCGCGAATAACTCCTGCCGCCGCCACAGTTCCGACTGCGCGTCCGCCATTACGGCTTTAGCCTCGATCACTGAGGACCACGCCTCGTCACGCTCCTGGCGCCGGGCGCCGTTGACCACCTTGCGCAGGGTCGCTTCCTTCGCCACAACGTTGGCGCGCGCCGATTCGACCTGGGCCCGGTAATCGGCATTCTCCAACTCGGCCAACACCTGACCGCGATGGATCGCGTCTCCTTCCTCTACGTTCACTGATTTCAACCGCCCACTCAGTTCCGACCCGATCTTGATGTCTTCCGAATACGGTTCAACGCGGCCGGGGCCGGAAATCAGTTCCGGCTCGTGCCTTGCTGGCGCTGTACTCGCCAGCGCTGATTCATGGGCTCGGCGCGATGCCACCACCAAAGAGGCTGTCAGTAAAAAGACTCCAAGGCCAACCGCCCAAAAAAGGCGGCTCTTCAGCAGATTCTGAATTGAAAAATTCCCTTTCATGAAACTTCTCCCATCAAGCGGTAAAACGTGATTGAACCAGGCCCACATCGGCCTGGGGCAAGCTCTGAGCCAGCAATTCGGGCACGTCGTGATCCTCGCGGTGGCTGCCGGCAACGACTCCGTCTTCAATCCTCACAATGCGATCGGCAAAATTCAGCACGCGCGAATCATGCGTCACAATCACTACGGCACGCCCGCGCTGGTGCGCCAGGTCGCTCATCATATGCATGACATTTCTGCCGGTGTGCGAATCCAGCGCTGCAGTCGGCTCATCGGCGAGAATGATTCCTGGATCCCCTGCGAGGGCCCGTGCGATGGCGACCCGCTGCTTCTGTCCTCCGCTAAGATCCGCAGGGAAGCTGCCGTACTTTTCGCCCAGCCCGACCTGCTCCAGCAACTCGGCCGCGCGCTTTTTGGCCTTCGCTGCCGAAACCCCCTTGAGATCGAGCATTAATTCGACGTTCTCGCCGGCCGTTAGCGTGGGAAACAGATTGAACCCCTGAAAGACGAATCCGATATGCCCCAGGCTGAGCGCGGGCAACTCTTTTTCCCGCAGCCCGACCACTTCATTGCCCGCGACCCGCACGCTTCCCGAACTCGCCGTCAGGATGCAGCCCGTAATCGACAAGAGCGTTGTCTTGCCGCTTCCGGAGGGGCCCATGAGCATGAGTAACTCTCCTGCACGGACGTCCAGATCGACGCCGCGCAAGGCCAGCGTCCCCGAAGCCCCTTCCTCGTATCTCTTCGTAAGCTCTCGAACCGCAATTGCCGGATGCATATAAATCCTCACTGCGCCTTTCGGGTGCCCACTTCTGGCCGGTTGGCCAGAAGTGAGGACTTATCCGAACTTCACTCCGATACGAACCTCACGCTTTGAACACCATCGCCGGATCAATCCTGGTCACTTTGTTGATGGAAACCAACGCGGCCCCGGTACACATCGCCAGAGTTAGAAAGAACATCCCGATCGCCATTGGCGTTGGCATCAGAATCGCCGCTCCGCCTTTCTGACTGGCGTGCACCACGAACATGCTGACGAACATTCCCAGGACGTAGCCAATGACGGCGGCGATCGCAGCCTGCTTCATGATCACTCTGTAGACGTAGCTGTTGGGAGCGCCCATCGCCTTGAGCGTGCCAAACTCGCGGATGTGGTCCACGGTCGTGGCATAAATTGTCTGCGCTACTACCACGAAGCCCACCACCAACCCCAGCACCGCCGCGATCAGCACGGCAACACCGGCGCCGGTCGTAAACATCCAGTAGAACGTGGTCATGCGGCTGAACTCGCCCGTAGTGAAGACCTCGACGTCTTTCACCCGGTTCAGCAGATCCCGGCGCACCTGCTGCACATCGGCGCCCGGAGCCACTTTCACCAGGATGAACAGCGTCTGGTCCTCGCGCAGCCGGGTGTAATCTTGCGCGTTCTTGAAGCTGGTGAACACATACGGCGATGTCGTGAACGACCGAATGCCACGCGTGAAACCCACCACTCGCGCCCGATAGCCGCCGATCTCGAACACCTCACCTACACGCGTCACGCCTAACTTCTGCTTGTAAAGTTCGTCGAGAATGACCGCGTCCGGAGATTTCAAATCCTCCACGCGCCCTTCGACCAGATTCCAGGGCCGCTCGAGCGGATCATCGACATTGATGCCAACGATTTGCACCGACTCCTCGCCACCATCGTGCCGTTTCCACTGCGTCCAGTGCGCGAT
>Ga0210405_10003534_pt1 | contig 15262 bp, 10 predicted proteins | sample IncBWH11MmetaG_FD_155492 | JGI IMG/M metagenome (GOLD analysis project Ga0210405, IMG submission 155492) | Forest soil microbial communities from Barre Woods Harvard Forest LTER site, Petersham, Massachusetts, United States - Inc-BW-H-11-M | ecosystem: Environmental > Terrestrial > Soil >... | reverse complement strand
CACATAAGCCATCAACGTAACGACGGCCACCCGCGCCAATCCGCCGCCGGGCTTCAGAAACGCGAAGCCAAGAACGCCCAAAGTAATGACGATCCCTGCTGTTCCTGTCAGCAGAAGAGGCCGGCGCCCCATCCGGTCAATCAGCCACATCGAGACCAAAGTCATCACAACGTTTACAACGCCGATCCCCGCCGTTGCCAAAATGGCCCCGGAAGCCGAAGAAATCCCAGCGGATTGCAAAATCGTCGGGGCGTAATAGATGACCGTGTTGATCCCGGTGATCTGCTGAAACACAGCTAGACCGACGCCCACTACGAGTGCCGGGCGAACTGCAGGGCTCAAAAGATCCGACCACTTCCCGTGCTCGCCACCTTCCGACAGTGTGCTTTGAATCTCCTGAAACTCGGCAGCGACATTCGACGTCCCGCGAATTCGCCCCAGAATCTTCAGCGCCTTCTCCGTTTGCCCGTGCTTTGCCAGCCACCGCGGGCTCTCCGGCAGGAACAGCATGCCCAGCCCAAGGATGAGCCCCGGCACGGCTGCCAACCCAAGCATCCATCTCCAGCCGCCGCTCCCGGCGAACGCGTAGTCCACGAGATACGCAACGAGAATCCCGATCGTAATGGCAAGTTGGAACAACGAAACCTGCCAGCCGCGTGCCGACGCGGGCGACACTTCCGAGATGTAAACGGGAACCGTCGTCGATGCCAGCCCAATCCCCAGCCCCACGATGGTCCGCCCCACGAGCAAAATCTGGAACGACCCGGCAAACGCGCAGATCAGCGCACCGATAATAAAAATCACGGAAGTGAGCACCAGTGTGGCGCGCCGCCCGAGCCGATCCGAAAGCCGCCCGCCGCCAAGCGCCGCCGTTGCCGCCCCCACGAGCACCATGCCAACCACCAGCTCTTCCGGAAACGTCGAAAGCGAAAACTGCTGCTTGATGAAAATCACGGCTCCGGAGATTGCCGCCGTGTCATAACCAAAGAGCAAGCCTCCTACCGCGGCAAAAATGGCCGCCAGTATCACGAAGCCCGTGCTCCTCGCCGGCACATCTCCCGCCGCAGTTTGCGGCACTTTCTCGAGTTCGGATCGCATTGGCATTCTCCTGAGACGAATCTTCTACCACCAAGTTTCCGCTTGCACGCCGTAGGTGAGCCCGCTGGTTCGGTCCTGGAATGGAATTCCGCCTACGAAACCGCGGAATCCATTCGACCAATTCGCGTACGTCAGAAACATCCGCAGCACGGGCCGGCTGAAGAATTGGCGCCCCGCTCCGATTTGCGGCGCGATCGTAAATTTCCGGAGCCAGCCGTCGAACTGTGTATTTCCGCTCTGCGTTGTGACAAAGCCCGCGGTGTGATCAAACCCGCCTTCAAACGCCACCGAGATATATTTGGTGAAGAAGACTTCCGGCCGCACGCCAAACGACGCCCAGTCGTTGAAGCCATGGCCGGGCTGCCCGTCGCGCCTCCTCTGGAAAATGAAGATCGGCATGATGGCAAAGCGGTCGTTCGGCTGCACGAGTAAGTGTTCCGCGATCAACAATCTCTCGGAACTGTTTATGAACGGAGTCGGGTCGTCGAGCGACGTGTTGAAATTGCTCGCCGCTCCCTTTCCGTACTGAATCGAGAAGGAGTGGTACCCACCGTGCCATTCCAGTTGCTGGTGGCGCAATCCGAATGCATATCCGTTTGTTGTAGGAATTATTGCGCCCGCCGGGGTCACGCCTCCTTTCGAGGTGGCGAAATTGAACCATCCACCCCAAAGGCCGGCAGGCCCTTTCAGGTCGTAGAAGCGCACGTCGATGTTGCTCTTCGTGAGGTATCCGTTTTGCGTAACGATGTCGGGCCGCGCTCCGGACAGAAAAGCCACAGCCAGCTTGCCGATTCCAACGTTCAGATCTTCAACACCGCCGCCGTAGCCGCTCATGTCCAGGGCGTAGAAGTCATCGATCTCAATGTGCTGGCGGCGATAATATCTTTCGCCGGCCCAAAATTTGGCATCCGGCTGGAAAGCCAGGATGTTCCCGGCTTGTACGAAGGCTTCGCGGAAGCGGAACTGATCGTTGCCTGTCCCATTGGAGAAATTTGCGTAAGTGGCGGAATTCGTGGTGTTGGCTTCGATCATGAACTCGGTCTTCATCCACGCCTTGTCCGAACTGTGCTGCGGATTCACCCAGTTGTTGACAAAAATCAATTCTCCGTAGGTTTCAGCTTCATTCCCCAAGCGGAATTTCGCGTCGGCTCCGGGAGCTTGAAAGGCAACTTGCTGCCCGCCCTCGCTGTTCAGGCCGTAGCCGGAACGAAAATAGCCGTGAAATTCGAAGCTGCTCAACTTTTCCTGCAACTTCCCGATTTCTACGTCGGCCTCGTGCAGGAGGTCATAGGTCGGCTCCGAAGACAGTTGGCCCTGATACTTTGCCCCGACCTGATCGGAATTTCCCGCCGCGGCTTGCTCGGCGGCCAGTTCTACCGCTTGGATCGTGCCCTCTTTTGCTTTCTCGCGAACCTCTTTTTCTTCTTTGTCTTTTTCTCGCTGTTTCTGGATCTGCTGTTCCAGCGAAGCGATGCGCTCTTCGAGATCGCGGCTGGTTGATTCGTATTGCTGTTTGAGCTGCGCAAGTTGCTTCTGCAAATCGTCCGGCTGAGATGGCTGAGAAGTTTGTTGGGCGGCGGACGATATAGCCCCCGCGGTAAACAGCAGTGCGATCCAGGGCACGCGTTTCAGATGGAGAAGGCGGCGCATTTTTCTTTGACCCGATCGGCGAAAAACCCTCGCGGCCTCCTCTATGACCCTATGCCTTCACGCGTTCGCGGAACGCGCGTTCAATACGAACTCCTCCATTGCCTTGGCAAAGCCTTCCTCTTCGTTTGTGGCGGTGACGTAGGTAGCCGAGGCTTGAACCTCTTTGCTCGCATTTCCCATTGCAATGCTCACTCCGCTCTTCTTGAACATCAGAACGTCATTGGGCATGTCGCCGATGGTTGCAATCTCTTGGGCCGGGATGTTCAGCAGTTTCGACATCGCCAACACAACTTCGCCCTTGTTGGCCCGAGGGTGGGTTACGTCGAGGTAGTACGGCTGCGAGCGTGCCGCGGAAATGTGCGTGCCGCCGGTTTGCTGAACGTCCTTTTCGCATTTCGCCACGCCCTCGAGGTTGTCGCTTACGCCGACAATCTTCGCGACGCGGCCGAGCAGCCCGTCGAACGTCTTCACCACTTTGGGGGGAAATTTCACCGTCCATTGTTCGCGGGCTACATGCGGCGCGTTTACGTCTCGCACATACCAATCGGTGGCCGAGTAAATCCACACGTCCAGACCGTGCTTCTCGATGGAATCGATCACCTGCTCCGGCACTCCCGCCGGCAGAAAATTCTGATCAACAACCGTCGCAAGGTCTGGCTGAATCAGAACTCCGCCATTGAACGCCGCGAGGGGCAGGGCGAGTTTCAGCGGCTCGATCAGCATAGCCATGCCACGCGCAGGCCGCCCGCTCGTGACGCTGAATTGAATTCCGGCGTCATGCAGCCGCAGCACGGACTCGGCCGCCTGCTTCGTCAGCACTTTCTCCTGCGTGACGAGCGTTCCATCAACGTCCGCTATCACCATCTTGATCGGCTTTGTTGCGTGTCCATTGTTTGATGTCATCGTCGACCTCGTTTTCTCTTTTTTTCACCGCGACCCGATTGTCTATTGTTCCTGGTAGTTCCACAACAAGCCGCCGTCGACAAAGAACGTGGTTCCGGTGACGTAATCGGAATCTTCAGAAGCCAGGAAGGCGGCGATTCCCGCAACGTCCTTGGGTTTTCCGAGCCTTCCGAGCGGAATATTCTCCAGCAGATCTTTAAGCTTTACCGGGTCGTTCAAGAGTTTTGTGTTGATGGGAGTTTCGATCGCCCCCGGCGCAATCGAATTGATGGTGATCTGGTTCGGGGCCAGCTCGATCGACAGGTTTCGCGTCAGCATCTTGATTCCTCCTTTGCTTGCGCAGTAGGAGGCAAAATGGGGAAACGGAAGTTCTTCGTGCACCGAGCTGATGTTAATGATTTTTCCAGGCCGCCCCGTTTGCCGAAGCTGCCGCACCACGGCCTGCGTCACAAAAAACATGCCCTTCAGATTGACGTTGAGAACAGCGTCGAAATCCTCTTCCGTCACATCCCAAAAGTCCGCGCGCTTCTCGAGACCGGCGTTGTTGACGAGAATGTCGATCTTGCCGAGCGCTGAGACAGCCTGCTCGATAAATCGTCGGCCGTCAGAAACGATCGCAATGTCGGCTTGAAACGCGGCAGCGCGCTGCTTTGTAGCCGTGATGGCCTCCACAACTTCGTCAGCCCCTTTTTTGTTTTTGCGATAGCAGATGGCAACGTCGGCGCCTTCCTGCGCCAGGCGCTCCGCGATTGCGCGTCCGATTCCCTGATCACCGCCAGTCACGGCAGCAACTTTTCCCGTCAGCCGATTTGCCAAGACTCCTCCTTGTCGTTCCCCTCTCGCAGAGAGGAGCCCACTCCCTGATTCTTTCTCTAACTTCTTAAACCTTCAAGCCACCGTAACTTCCGGACTCAAGTAGACGTCCTGGACCGCGTTCAACAATTGAATTCCTTCCGGAAGCGGCCGCTGAAATGCTTTCCGCCCAGAGATCAGTCCGATGCCGCCCGCGCGTTTGTTAATTACCGCCGTGACGACGGCTTCTTCGAAATCGTTCGCGCCGGAAGCTCCGCCGCTATTGATCAGCCCTGACCGCCCCATGAAGCAATTCGCGACCTGGTAGCGGCAAAGATCAATGGGGTGATCGCTCGCAAGGTCGGTGTAAATGCGCTTGTCAAATCTCCCGTAACTGGAATCACCCATGTTCAGCGCCTGATAGCCGCCGTTATTCTCCGCAAGCTTTTGCTTGATGATGTCGGCTTGAATTGTGACGCCAAGATGATTGGCCTGTCCGGTCAAATCGGCGGAGAGATGATAGTCCTTGTCTTTCTTGAAAGCGTTGTTACGCAAGTAGCACCACAAGACCGTCCCCAAACCAAGCTCATGCACGTGGGCAAAAGCTTTGCTTATCTCAACGATCTGGCGGTCGGCCCGGTCCGAGCCGAAGTAGATCGTCGCGCCGACAGCGGCGGCTCCCATGTCGTACGCTTCCTTCACTGTTCCGAAGAGAACTTGATCGAATTTGTTGGGAAAGGTCAGCAATTCGTTGTGGTTGAGCTTTACGATGAAGGGAATTTTGTGCGCATATTTTCGCGCCACAGAGCCAAGGACACCGACAGTCGACGCCACAGCGTTGCATCCACCTTCGATGGCCAGCTTTACGATATTTTCGCCGTCAAAGTAATCCGGGTTTTTCGCGAAGCTCGCTCCCGCCGAGTGCTCAATCCCCTGGTCCACGGGCAATATGGACATATACCCAGTCTTGCCGAGCCGTCCATGATCGAAGAGCCTTTGCAGGTTCGTCAGAACGCGAATATTTCTGTCCGACGCGGCCCAAACGCGATCAATGAAATCTGGGCCGGGAAGATGGAGACGTTCCTTGGCAATTTTTGGCGAATGGAATCCGAGCAAAGACTCCGCTTTCGCTCCGAGATACGATTGAATTGTTGTCCGCGCGCCTGTAGCCATGATTTTCTCCTAAACTGCGCCCTTCGCTTGTGGTGCAAGCATGCCGGCCGCGGTGGGATCGACGAGCCATACAACTTTTCCCGTCGCCGGGCGAATGATTTGTGCGGGAAGTTGGTCCGGCTCGTACGGCCCTTCGAGCACGGCCTTTAGGGCCGGTGCTTTCTCCGCGCCATGAACGAGAAACATGATTCGCGCTGCGTTGTTGAAAACCGGCGGTGTCAGCGTGATGCGATCGGTATACAACTTACCAATCCAATTGCTGACGACGAGCCGGTGTTCTTCTTTCAATGCTTTTGTGCAGGGAAAAAGAGAAGGCGTGTGTCCCTCCGGACCCATGCCCAAAAGCACGAGGTCGAAGCGCGGGAATTGTCCGACTTTCAACTGAAAACATTCGCGCAATTCAGTCTCGTATTCTTCGGCAGCCTCGGCAGCATTCCAGTTTTCGGTTTGAATGCGATGCACCTGTTTTGGATCGACTGGAGCTTTTTCAAACATCGCTTCTTTGGCCATGCGGTAGTTGCTCTCCGCGTTGTCGGGAGGCACGTGCCGTTCATCACCGAAAAAGAATTGAATTTTGTTCCACGGCATTTTCGCCTGGAGGAGCGGGTTGGTGGCCAGCAAACCATAGAGGGCTTTTGGAGTGGAACCGCCAGCCAAAGCGACGGAGAAAGAGCCTTTCTCTCGGACGGCCACTTGCGCTGCGTCCAGGAATTCCGCGGCGGCCGTTTGGGCAATGGCGCTGGCGTCCGGAAGGATTCTGATTTCTCGATTTGTGGTCATAATCTCAACGCACTCCCGCGGTCGCCCGCCCCAACGCCGCCGGAGCCTCGCGCGGGTCTGGCGACGGATGATCTTCCCCGATGATTCGCCACGCGCGGCCGTCCCGCGCGAGCAATTCGTCGGATTCTTTCGGTCCCCACGTTCCTGCGGGGTAGTTCGGAAAACCACCGGCTGGCAGAGCGGACCACACGTCAAGCACTGGCTGGATGACTTTCCACCCAGCTTCCACCATATCCGCTCGCTGAAACAATGTGGCGTCGCCGATCATGCAGTCGTATAACAGGCGCTCGTATCCGGTGCTGTGTGAGCGTCCGAAATCGCGGGCGTAGTCGAATTCCATGTCGACGAGGCCGAGCTGCATGACTGGGCCTGGAACTTTGGCCCCAAACCGCAAAGAGATTCCTTCATCCGGTTGAATGTGAATGACCAGGCGGTTGGTCTCCAGGTCGGCAATTTTTGTTTTTCGAAAAAGGACGAAAGGAGGGCGGCGAAACTGGATGGCAATTTCCGTCGCACGGCGTGGCAGGCGCTTACCCGTGCGCAGGTAGAACGGCACGCCGGACCAACGCCAGTTGTCAATCTGCAATTTCAGAGCGGCAAACGTTTCCGTGTTGGAGGAAGGCGACACTTTGCTTTCGCTGTGATAGGCCAACGATCGTTCGCCTGCGGCCACACCTTCGCCATATTGTCCACGGACGGCAGTGGTGATTACGTCTTCGGGATTGGGAACCTGAACAGCGTGCAGGATTTCTGCTTGCTTGTCGCGCACCGCGTCGGCGTCGAAAGAGATGGGCGGCTCCATCGCGGTTAAAGAAAGCAGTTGAAAGAGATGATTGGGAACCATGTCACGCAGAGCGCCGGAGGTCTCGTAGTAGCCGCCGCGTTGCTCGACACCCACCGTTTCGGCGGCGGTGATTTGCACACTGTCGATGAATTGCCTGCTCCAAAGCGGTTCCGCGATGCTGTTCGCGAAACGGAAGACCATGAGATTTTGCACGGTCTCCTTGCCGAGATAGTGATCGATGCGGTAGATCTGTTGTTCATCGAGAATTGCTTTGAGATCGCGGTTCAGTTGTTTTGCCGAAGCCAAGTCTCTTCCGAAAGGCTTTTCGACGATGACGCGGGCCCATTTGCCGCCTTGTTCTTTCGTAAGTCCGGCCTGACTCAACTGCCTGGCCACCGGCGCGAAAAACTTTGGGGATACTGCCATATAGAAGAAGCAGTTCCCTTCGGCGGAGTGTGTTTTTTCCGCTGAGGCAATCTGGGCCCGGAGTTTTTCGTAGGCGGCGGGATCCTGGAAGTCGCCTTGCACGTAGTAGATTCGTTCGAGAAACCAATCCCAAAGATGGCTGTCGACCGGCTCGGACGAAAATTCCTTGATGTCCTTGGTGAGCTGCGAGCGAAAGGCTTCTGTCGTCAGCGAATCGAAGGAAAAACCAATGACCGCGAATTGCGGCGAGAGCAGACGGTCTTTGGCCAAGTTGTACAGCGCGGGAATCAGCTTGCGTTTGGTCAGGTCGCCGCCGGCTCCGAAAATTACCATTACGCAGGAGTTGGGTGGCTTTCCGTGCTCGTTGAACAGTTCCGTCATGTTTGATTCCGATCTGGTGTCTGGGATTTTCAATTCCTATTCGTTCACTCTGGTTACTTTGCGCCGGCGGCCTTTTCGAGATGTCCGCCAAACTGAAAGCGCATCGCGGAGAGGAGTTTCGCAGCGTAGTCGTCTTCGCCGCGAGAGACAAAGCGCTGGAAGAGAGACGCGGTAAGGACGGGCGCCGGAGCTGTGGATTCGATGGCGGCAAGAATGGTCCAGCGACCCTCTCCGGAATCGGAGACTCTGCCGGAAAATCTTTCGAGGGATGGCTGTTCGAGCAAGGAAATAGCCGTCAAGTCGAGCAGCCAACTGGCGACGACGCTGCCTCTTCTCCACACCTCGGCGACATCGGCGAGCGGAAATTCATACCGATAGTTTTCCGGATTGCGCAGGGGCGTAGTTTCGGCATCGACTTCACGCGTTCCGCTGCCTGCGTTGGCGTGCTTGAGAATGTTGAGGCCTTCGGCGTAGGCAGCCATCAATGCGTATTCGATTCCGTTGTGCACCATTTTGACGAAGTGGCCGGCGCCCGAAGGTCCACAATGCAGGTAGCCTTCTTCGGCGGTGCCGGGGACTTTGTCGCGTCCTGGCGTGCGAGAGATATCGCCGCGTCCGGGAGCGAGTGCTTTGAAGATCGGATCGAGATGCGCGACGATTTGTTTTTCGCCGCCGATCATTTGGCAGTAGCCGCGATCGAGGCCCCACACGCCGCCGCTGGTGCCAACGTCGACGTAGTGCAAGCCCTTTGTGGAGAGTTCGTTTGCGCGGCGAATATCATCGATGTAATAGGAATTGCCGCCATCAATCAAGATGTCACCGGCATCCAGCTTGCCTGCAAGATCGTGGAGCGTCGCGTCCACGACCGCCGCGGGAACCATGAGCCAGATGGCGCGCGGTCTTCTGAGCTTCTTCACAAAGTCGTCAAGCGAAGCAGCGGCGGTCGCGCCGTCAGCAGAAACTTGCTTCACCGATTCCGCACTGCGGTCGTAGGCCACGCACTGGTGTCCGGCTTTTTGAAGCCGGCGCACCATGTTGGCTCCCATTCTTCCGAGTCCGATCATTCCTAGTTGCATCGATATCGCTCCTGTTCGTTCGAGACTTGTCGTTTCCACGCGCGGCGCTTTACGCCAAAGCTTGTTTGATAGCTGCATGCAGTTTTGCGAGGCCCGCTTTCACGTCTTTGCCAATGTGCACGCGGAGGGCGCGGCGGCCACGTTCCGCAAGCACCGAAAAATCTCCGCGGGCTTGCGCGGCTTTGACGACGCCGAAGGTATATTTTTGATCGGGGACCGCGAGATCGTTGGCATCGTCGCAGGTAATTTGCAGGAAGACGCCGCTGTTGGGACCGCCTTTGTAGGCTTGGCCTGTCGAGTGAAGGAAACGCGGTCCAAAACCCAGAACGGTGGCGACTCTCTTTGTGTCTCGAACCAGATGACGTATGGATTGGAGGGCCGTTTCGTTTTCGGCGTTCATGGTGATGTAGCCGAGCAGCGCGAAATAGTCTCCGGCGCCTGCGCGGACGAGATGTGTTTTCAGGATCTCGGCAAACGTCTTCCCGTTCTTGAGAGCTTCGGTGTTTCTCGGATCCGCGTAGAGTTTGACGCCTTCGGCGTCGAAGAATGGCGCCTCGGCGGGCAATTTGCCCGCCGTTTCGTATTCGCTGGTGAGCTTGCGCGTTTCGATTTTGCTGGCTTCCACATCCGGCTGGTTGAACGCGTTGATGCCGATGATCGAGCCAGCGACGGCGGTGGCAATCTCCCAGCGGAACAATTCTTCGCCGAGAGCGTACGAGTCCTGCATTGCGATGCGTACGACAGGCTGGCCTGCTTTTTCGAGGATGTCTACCGCTGCGTCCTGTTCGCGGTCGGGCGCGGATTCAAGACGGAGATAGGCGAATACGCGATCGCTTCCGTAGCTCTCCGGCTTCGCGAGGCGCTCGCGGTCCACGGGAATGATTCCCTTCCCAATTTTTCCCGTGGACTCCGCGAGAAGCTGTTCGAGCCACGCACCGAGGTCCGAAATACCTGGAGAAGAAATGATCGTCACTTTGTCGCGCCCTTGATTTGCCGCGGTTCCCAGGATCGCTCCCAGAACCACGCCGGGGTTTTGCGCGGCCGGCACCGTTGCGCCGCAGGCATGCACCATCTCTTCGGTGCGGTTCAAGAATTTCGCAACGTCGATGCCCATGACTGCGGCTGGGACCATCCCGAAATTGGATAACGCGGAGTAGCGGCCGCCGATGCTGGGGAGGCCAAAGAAGATGTGGCGGAACTTATCGTTCTCGGCGACGTGCTGCATTTTTGAGCCCGGATCCGTGATGGCGATGAAGCGATTTCCCGCTTCTTTCTCGCCAACGGCTTCTTTTGCGCGGGCGAAGAAATATTGTTTGTAAATGTTCGGTTCGAGGGTGCCGCCCGATTTGCTGGAGACGATGAAGAGGGTGCTCTTCAGATCAATTTTTGCTTCGATGGCTTTGATTTGCGCGGGATCGGTGGAATCGAGGACGTGCAGCTCGGGAAATCCTTCGATCTTTCCGAAGGTGAGGCGCAAAACCTCGGGACAAAGGCTCGAGCCACCCATGCCGAGGAGAAGGGCGTGCTTAAATCCCGCTTGCTTGATTTCCGCAGCGAGCGAAGTCAGGTGTTCGATGTGTCCGACCTGGTCGTCAGTGATTCCGAGCCAGCCGAGCCAGTGATTCTCGTCGGCGTTCGTCCAGAGCGAGGCATCGGCTCGCCATAGGCGGCGTACTTTGTCGTTTTTCGCCCAATCCGAGAGCGCGGCGTCTACCGCGGCGGAGAGTTTCGCCGGCAGAGCGTAGGAAATGGAATTGATCTTCGCGGAGGAGTCGGAGCTTTTTCTGGAGCCCGTTGCTTTCAGGAGTTGCGCGAAGGCATCAACGAATTGGCTCAAGCCGTCGGCCAAGAGTTTGTCCGTCGCGGCTTTCATCGAGATACCAGCTTTTTCGAGCGCTTCCATGGTGTCTGCGGCGTTCTCGACGTCTTCGGTCAGGCTCGCGCGAAGCCTGCCGTGTTCGCGGAAAGCATTGAAGGTCGCGGGAGGAATGGTGTTTACGGTGGAAGGGCCAATCAGTTCTTCGACATAAATCACGTCTCGATAATTGGGGTTCTTCGTACTTGTGCTGGCCCAGAGCAAGCGCTGAGGTTGCGCTCCCTTGCCGGCCAGGGCCTTCCAGGCTTCGGTCGAAGACAGTCGAGTGAAGTGATGATAGGCAAGCTTTGCATTGGCAATCGCGACTTTGCCGAGGAGTCCGCTGAGGCGCGCCCGCTTGGCCGGATCGGCCGTCGTTTTCAGCTGGCTGGCAATTTGCGCGTCGATCATGGAGTCAATGCGGCTGACAAAGAAACTAGCCACGCTGGCGATACGACTGATGTCTGCGCCAGCAGCTGCTCGGGCGGTGAGACCCTCGATGTAGGCTTTGGCAACTTGCTCGTATGCGTCACGCGAAAAAAGTAATGTCACGTTGACGTTGATGCCCTCCGTGATCAGCTGGCGAACGGCCGGAATGCCTTCGGGGGTGGCCGGAACTTTCACCATCAGGTTTACGCGGTCCACCGCTTTCCACAGCCTGCGCGCTTCTTGCAAAGTTCCAGCGGTGTCACGCGCGAGCAGCGGAGAGACCTCGAGGCTGACGTAACCGTCGCGGTATTTGCTTTCTTCCCAGACGGTGGTCAGGATGTCTGCCGCGTCCTGGACATCTTTGATGGCGATTTTTTCGTAAAGGGCTTTGGCGTCGAGAGTGGCCGATTCGGGGCTTTCGATCACCGATGCATAGTCCGTGCTGCCAACGATGGCCTTTTCGAAGATGGCCGGGTTTGAGGTGACGCCGCGCAGGCCGTCCTCCACGACCAGGCGCTTCAGCTCTCCGCTGGTGATCAAACTTCGGCGAATGTAGTCCAGCCAGACGGATTGCCCAAATTCGGCGAGCCCTCTAAGGGGATTTGTGCCTTTAGGAATGCTCAGTGCTGGTGTTGTCATGGTGTTCGCTGCCTTTCTTTGCGCGATAAATTCACTTGGCGGTGGACGAAGATTTCAACAACGTCCGTCCACATTTCGCTTCCATCGCATCCATTTTTGCGAGCCGCCGGAGATGCCGCTCTTCCTGCGACTGCGTGGCGCCGACAAACGCGCGAGCCAGTTCATGCGCCAACTCTTCACCGATTACTCGGGCTCCCAGAACCAGCACGTTCATGTGGTCGTGCTCAACACCCTGGTGGGCCGAGTACGTGTCGTGACAAAGCCCGGCGCGGATGCCGGCAAATTTATTTGCGGCAACGGATGCACCGACGCCGCTTCCGCAAATCAGCACCGCGCGCTCGACGTGGCCGCCAAGGACTGCGGCAGCAACTGCTTCCGCGAAGTCGGGGTAGTCGACCGGGGCTGTGTCGCCAGTGCCCAGGTCCTCCACGGTGTGGCCTAAGCCGCCGAGAAACTCGAGGACTTTGGCTTTCAGTGAAAATCCGGCGTGATCGGATGCGACGGCGATATGCATGGTCATTTCCCCTGTGCAAGCTGCGCTTTGGCAGCTTCCACGATATGGCTGGTGGTAAATCCAAATTCCTTTTGCAGCACTCTCAGTGGCGCAGACGCTCCGAAGGTCTTCATTCCGAGAATCGCTCCGTCAAGTCCGCTGTAGCGGGCCCATCCGAACGTGGAGGCTTGTTCGACCGCCACGCGTGCTTTGATGGATGGCGGCAATACTGACCGCCGATAGTCTTCGCTCTGTCGTTCGAACAGTTCCCAGGAAGGCATGCTGACAACACGTGCGCGAATCCCCTGGCGAGTCAGCTCCTCGTAGGCTTCCACGCACAAGGAAACTTCGCTGCCCGTCGCCATGAGCAGTACCTCAGGCTTGCCGGCTTCCGCGTCGGCGAGCACATAGGCTCCGCGCGCAAGGCCATCAGCGGCTGCAAAACGCTTGCGGTCGAAGGTGGGCAAGGCTTGTCGCGTGAGGATGAGCGCGACCGGTTGGCGTGGCATACCCAGAATTACCCGCCACGCTTCCGCGACTTCGTTCGCGTCGCCGGGCCGTATGACCACGAGATTGGGAATGGCACGGAGAGAAATGAGATGTTCGATGGGTTGATGTGTCGGGCCGTCTTCGCCGACGCCGATGGAGTCATGCGTGAAAATGTGAATGACGGGAATTTCCATCAACGCGCTGAGACGGATCGCGCCCCGGCCGTAGTCGCTAAAAATCAGGAAGCCTGAACCGTACGGGCGAAGTTTCGAGAGCGCGAGGCCATTGAGGATTGCACCCATCGAATGTTCGCGAATTCCGAAGTGCAGATTCCGGCCGGAAGGACTTCCGGCTTGAAAATCTCCGGCGGCGGCAAAGGTCATTCGTGTCTTGGTAGAAGGAGTCAGGTCGGCGGAACCTCCAACCAGCCACGGGAGATTGGGGGCGATAGCATTGAGAACTTTGGCGGAGGCGTCGCGTCCAGAGACTCCCTTGGCGTCGGTGGGAAAAACGGGGATGTCTTTTGACCAATTCGGGGGGAGTTCCCGCTTTTGGATTTGGTCAAGATCGGCAGCGAATTCTGGAAATTGTTTTCGATATTCTGCAAATAATTTCTCCCACTCTTCGCGCGCTTCGCGACCTCTGCGTCCGATTCCGGATTCAAGGTGCTCGTAGGCGCCATTGGGCACAAGAAACTTGGCGTCGGGGGGCCAGCCATAGGCTTGCTTCGTGAGCTTGATTTCGTCTTCGCCGAGCGGTTCGCCGTGTGCGGCGCTGGTGTCCTGACGATGCGGCGAGCCGTAACCGATGTGGCTGTCGATGATGACGATGGAGGGGCGGCCCGGAGTGGCAGCGGCGGTCTTCAGAGCGTTTTCAATGCGGTCGAGGTCGTTGGCATCGCCGACGCGGAGCACGTTCCATCCATAGGCCAAGAAGCGGCCAGCAACGTCTTCGGTGAAAGCGATGTCCGTTTTACCTTCGATGGTGATGTGATTGTTGTCGTAGATCCAGCAGAGGCTGTCGAGTTTCAGATGGCCGGCAAGAGAAGCGGCTTCGCTCGAGATGCCCTCCATCATGCAGCCGTCGCCGCAGAGCGCGTAGATGCGGTAGTTGAACAGTTCAAAACCGGGGCGGTTGTATCTCGCGGCGAGCCACTTTTCAGCAATGGCCATGCCGACGCTTGTGGCCACACCTTGTCCCAGCGGGCCTGTGGTGGTTTCGACGCCAGACGTCCAGCGGTACTCGGGGTGCCCTGCGCAACGGCTGCCGAATTGGCGGAAGGACTTGAGGTCCTCGATCGTGACACTCGGCCTTCCCAGAATTTCGTATTCTGGGTCGACGGCTTTCACTTTCGCAAGATGAAGGATGGTGTACAACAACGTTGAGGCATGCCCGGCGGACAGCACGAAGCGGTCGCGGTTCATCCAGATAGGATCTTGGGGATCGAATCTCAGAAGACGCTGCCACAGACAATAGACAGTGGGTGACATGCCCATGGGGGTGCCGGGGTGACCAGAATTCGCTTGCTGGACCGCATCGATCGCCAGGGTGCGCATTGTGTTTACGCAAAGCTGATCGAGATTCAATGCCGCTTGAGTGGTCGACATTACACCGCCCACTCTCTGGAGAAGCCGCTGAGTTTCGTGCTGGCACGTTCCATTTTGTTCCTCGCATTTCAGGTTGGCACGCCCAACTTATCGCTTTGCTGATCCGACTATCTTTCGAGTTTCTGTTGCCACTTTTCAACTCGTGCGACAACTTTGCGCTGCGCGGTTTGTCCCGGGCGAACTTAGTCCGTCCAGTCAATCAACCCCGACAAACAGGGCGCGATGAATCGCGCCCCTACAACCGCCGGGTGTCGCGATGCAGCTAGACACGGTTTACCTTCGGCCCTTCGTCAACTGTCAACACTCCGCCTTTACGACTTACGGTAGGCTGGGGCGCGAGGTTAGGGCGCCAGTCCAGCCGTGCGCAGATACCGATCAATCTTTTCGACGTACTGCCCGATGGCCGAACGCATTTGCTCCGCTGACCAGCCGAGGTGCTTTGCGAGAATCGATCCGACGACAGTCGCCGCTTCTTTCGAAGCTCGCCAACTGAAAAACTCGAGGCCGGTGCGCCGCGCGAGGACGTCTTCGATGGTCACGGCCATGTCTTGAGCGCTCTGCACGATTTCGGCGCGAATGGGCGGCATATCCGCGACGATGGGCTTGGCGAGCTCGGGGTCTTTCTGGGCGAGGCCCAGAACTTCGGGTGCGTTGGTGCCAAATCTGCCCACGAGGTGCCGCGCGGTT
>Ga0210405_10003532_pt1 | contig 15264 bp, 8 predicted proteins | sample IncBWH11MmetaG_FD_155492 | JGI IMG/M metagenome (GOLD analysis project Ga0210405, IMG submission 155492) | Forest soil microbial communities from Barre Woods Harvard Forest LTER site, Petersham, Massachusetts, United States - Inc-BW-H-11-M | ecosystem: Environmental > Terrestrial > Soil >... | reverse complement strand
TTCCGCGAGGACGTGAATGCGAACGGAACTATAAGCAACGGAGACGTTAGTATTACCCAAGCGCAGGTTGGAACAACGCTTCCCTAGGCAAAAAATATTCTTGTTCAGTCGCTGGCGGCTGACGGTGTTCAGTTTCGCGGCGCCGAGCCAGCCAACGTTTTCGACCAGCTAATCGCCCTGCTCCGGCAATCGCTTGGGTAGGGGTAAGCATAAGCAACGTCACCGTCACACCGGGTACAGGCGGAACCGCTCCTATCGCCCGCAATTAGCCGCTTCTTTGTCGGGTCCAGATCGCTCGCGATGGAGTCGCTGCTCTGACGTTCGGTCAGCGCAGTTTTTTGTACCCGCGGCGAAGATCGAAAAAAGGCCGCGAGAAATCTCTGTCGAGTGGCGTTCGCACGCCCGCCTCGAACTCTTCCCCGATTGGCCTTTACATTTAAAAGTCAAAGCAAGTAATCTTACCGTAGGGGCCCGGATGAAACGGATGCGCAGAATTCTTTTTCTCGGTCTTTGTTTGCTCTCAAGTCTGACGGGCGTACTGGCTCAGGAAGTTCTTCTCGGAACCACAGGCGGAGCAGCGGGTGATCTGTATCGGATCGATCCAACTACCGGAGTTGCGACAGAGATCGGCTTCCTTGCTAGTGGCTTCAACGTGTACGCGGTTACCGGGCTGGCTTTCGATAATGTAACCGGCATACTCTATGGCTCGACGTCGAACAAATCGGCAAGCAGCGCAAGGAGCCTGGTGGCAATCGACCCCTCCACTGGCGCGGTAACTTTTATCGGAGCTTTTGGCGTCGGCAGCGAAACAATGGCCGACCTCACGTTCGACGGCACAACCGCAACTTTGTACGGCACCGGGTCGAATGACGGAAACCTCTACTCGATCGACGTGACAACTGGCGCCGCTACAGCCGTAGGCAGCTCCGGCATTGCGGCGGCTTCCATCAACGGGGCCGGCGTGGCAGCCAACAGCGCCGGACAAATTTTCGGGGCCCCGACGGGCGCAAACCAGCAGCTGGTTCAATACAATAAGACTAATGGCTCGGTCACAACCGTAGCAACGTTTTCCGGCGCGCCGGCTCCTTTAGGGAGCATTGATGCAATGGCGTTCAACGCGGGCGGAACGCTTTACGGAGTGGACATCGATTTGGACAAATCGACGCACCTTGTGACGATCGATACCGCGACAGGCGCGGTAACTGACGTCGGCGCAAGCGTAGCACTTCTGGACGCGATCGTCTTTTTCAACCCAACGGCGGTGCCGGAACCAGCCACGCTCTCCTTGTTAGGCCTGAGTGCACTCGGTTCTTTCGGATTGAACGTGCTGCGCCGTCATCGCCGCAACTAATTCATTGTCGAGCTTCTAAGACTTTGTACCGTCGCCCGGACTGTCAGGGCAACGCAAACTTCTGCGAAGACGTGACGGTAAACGGATCGATTAACAGTTCGGACATCGGACTCGTTCAATCCAAGTCAGGAACCGCGTTGCCGTAGGGTAAATCGCAGTTCTTTCAGGCACGGCGCCGCCGTCGAAATCAAAGGAGTTTTTCTTTTCAAAGGCCGCTTCCTCGGAAGCGGCCTTTTTGTATATAAGATTAGAGTGTGAAGATACTTGTCGTTGAGGATGAAAGAAAAACTGCCGGTTTCCTGGCCAAGGGGCTTCGCGAAGCTCGGTTTCGGGTCCAGATCGCTCGCGATGGAGACACTGCTCTGACCGCAGCCCGCACCGGCGAGTTCGATCTTCTGATCGTCGACATCATGCTGCCAAAAATGGACGGTTGGACCTTGGTCAAAGAATTGCGCGAAGCGGGCGTGAACACCCCTGTCATTTTTCTGACTGCTCGCGACAGCGTCCGCGATCGCGTTAAAGGACTCGAGCTTGGCGCCGACGATTATGTCGTGAAGCCCTTCGCCTTTTCCGAATTGCTGGCCCGGGTACGCTCGCTATTGCGCCGTACGCCAGCCAAGTCCGACGAAATTCGGATCCAGGATCTGGAAATCGATACCCGTCACCATCGAGCAACGCGTCACGCTGTTCCGCTGAATCTGACGCCGAAAGAATTCCTCCTTTTGACCCATTTGGCGCGCGCGGGCGGCGAGGTCGTTTCCCGCAAAGAGATCGCCGAACATGTCTGGGGTATTGCTTTCAACACCGACACCAACGTGGTTGACGTTGTCGTGCGTCGATTGCGCGCCAAGGTCGACGATCCGTTCAAGAAGAAGCTCGTCCACACCATTCGCGGCGTCGGCTATGTTCTCAAGTCGCACTGAACCGCGTTCCATCGCGACGCAGCTGGTGCTGCTCTTTACCGTTTGGGCAACTCTCCTGCTCTCCTGCAGTCTCGGCGTGTTCTACTGGATCGTTGTTCGTCACGCCTTCGAAGAGGACAACGCCGTCCTGGCCGACAAAGTGGCCGCAATTGGAACCGAACTGAGACAACCAGATGGGATCAACTCGCTAACCGAGGAGTTGAAGAGTCCTCGCACCGGCGAAGCTGCCATCTACTGGATACGGATCATCGGCCCTGGTGGAAACGTGGTAGCAGAAACGCCCGGCATGGACCGTCTCCTTCCTGCTTTTGTTTTTTCATCACCAACCTCAACCTCTGCGGCGCAGCCGCCGACCGATTATAGCGATGACCAAAAACTATTTTCGCTCCGGGTGCAGAACGAGACCCTGGACGGACGGAATTACATTGTTCAGATTGCTCAAGATCGTTCGGCCGATGCGCGATTCCGAAAACAATTTCGAACTCTGCTCGCTCTCGTCCTCGGCCTTGGAGTGATCGCGTCGGCACTTATCGCCATTACCGTTACGCGGCGTGGCTTGCGTCCGCTGGGGCAGATGCGTCGCGCGCTCGAACGCGTTCACCCGGCTCACTTGAACGAACGGATCGATCCGGGACGCTGGCCAGCTGAGCTTCGGCCGCTCGCCGCTTCGTTCGACGATATGCTTGGCCGCCTCGACGATTCTTTTACGCGCCTTTCTCAATTCTCAGCCGACCTCGCCCATGAACTGCGGACACCGGTTGGCAATATGCTCGGTGAAGCCCAGGTCGCGCTCAGCCGCGATCGCCGTCCCGAACAATATCGCGCGGTAATCGAATCAGCGGCTGCCGAATGCGAACGGCTTTCCGCCATCATCGACAATCTTCTATTTCTGGCGCGCTCCGAATCGGCCGAGCAACAAGTGAATCGTTCCGTGTTTAGCGGACGCTTCGCGATTGAGAAAATCGCCTCTTTCTATGAAGTGTCTGCCGAAGACGCTCATATTAAGATCACTTGCGACGGCGAGGCCGATGTATTCGCAGACCCGCTCCTTTTCAATCGCGCGGTCGGAAATTTGGTCGAGAACTCGCTTCGGTTTACCCCGCAGGGCGGCCAGATCCATCTCTCGCTTCGGCAATCCGTCAAGGGTAGCGAAATCTCGGTCCGCGATTCCGGCTCCGGAATCGCCCCAGAACATCTTCCGCGAGTATTCGACCGTTTTTACCGCGGCGACGCGTCGCGCAGCTCCGCCGGGACCGGTCTGGGGCTGGCCCTGGTCAAATCGATCGTCGACTTGCACGGCGGTTCGGTCGCGGTCGAGAGCGCCCTGGGTCGAGGAACCACCGTGGCCCTCATCTTTCCGGGCAAGGCGTAGTCTTCCACGAGCCCCTACATTCGAATCGTAAAGTTACGATTTTGTCATAGACATATCTATTACGATTTTGTAATTATACGGGCGTCCAACAATCCCGCTTCGATTTAGCCTTAACCGATCATGATCGCACCATCCCGATTCACGCGTATTTCGCAATTCTTCAGTCTCGCCCTAATCACCGGGTTACTTGCTCCGACTGCTCTATTACGGGCGCAAGTCGCTGCGTCTCAGCAAATCGAAGTGACGGCTGAACCGTTGCCCAGCGCATACGGCGCGCCGACCAGTTTCTCACAGTCGCGGTTTTCTCCGCTGACGAACGCTTACGTCCTCCCGCCCGGCGCTGTTTACGCCAGCCTGATTTACGAGGACGATGTCGTCCACTTCCGCAACCCTGATCATCATTTCACCGAAGAATGTGAGATTGGTTTGCCGTATCGGTTTAACATTGCTTTCGAAAACGACGTCCAGCATTACGACGGAGATACTCAGGACGCGACGTTTAGCGTTGAAGCGCGCTACGCATTTGCTGATTGGGACAAGATCCCTCTGAACCCCACGATCTTCGCTGAATACAAAATCGGGATCGGAAACATTTTGCACGACGAAGGGGCGCCCACCCCTGCCCGTAAGTTTGGGCCCGGTGGGTTCGACAAAGGAGAAGAAATCCCAGACGCCTACGAATTGCGGCTGCTCCTCTCGGAAGATTTCTTCGACAAGATCGAATGGGCGATGAACACCTTCTTCGAGCAAGAAACCGCGGGCGACCGTGGCCGCGAATGGGGAATCGCCAATAGTATCGTTACTCCAATTCATTTGTTCCATTCGGCGCCACCCTCACCTCCGCCGCACGATTCCAAAGGCTCCCCGGGTAAGAATGTTGAACCCGTGGCCGGAATCGAAGCTTCGTGGGAGGAGTTGAAGGTTGGAATCGAATCCCAATTCCGCAGCTTTAGCGACAAGACCAGTCGCGGCACTCCCTACAACAGCTTTGTGATCGGACCGACCGCAGCCTGGCGGCCGGGTCATAACATGCGGGTTGATGTTTCGCCGTTGTTCGGCGTAAACCACAAATCTCCAGTGATGGAACTCTTCGTCGTGTTTTCTTACTATTTTGGTGGTGGCGGTCAGGGCGCTGAAGCCGGTGGCGAAGCGCCTGCCTCAACTCGTAACCGCTAAACGCCAGTGCCTAATTAAGCCACTGGATAGAATTACAAACTTGTAATAGACAAACATTACGGATTCGTAATATTTTGACCTTCCGCTTCAAGGCGCATTTGGAAATGGGTTAGAAGGGCGGTCGCGGAAGTCAGAAAACCGCGACCGCTTTTCGCGCACGCTCGTCGACACATTCCCAAACCCCGGCGGGCTCACACCTTGACCGAGTCTCCGAACTTTCTTACCCTTTTTGTGGAAAGGAGCTCGCGCCGGGTGAAGACGGAAGTCTCGATCGAATATTGCGTCGTTTGAAATTACACGCCGAAGGCCGTCAGTTTGGCGACCAAAATTCTTGAACTCGGCGAACGCATCAAAGCGCTCACCCTCATTCCTTCGAGCGGGGGCGCCTTCGAAATTCGCGCCAATGGAAAACTGCTCCACTCCAAACTCGATTCCGGCGACTGGCCGGACTTCGATTCCATCGTCAGCCAGATCAAAAAGCTTAAATAATCTTACCCCTTTCTGGTTTCAGCTTTTCAGCGTTTCAGCTTTTCAGCTTTTGCTGTTTCGGAGAGTGAAGGGTGCCTGGTGGTCCTCGCGGTCTTCAAAACCGCCGTCACTGCGCAAGCAGCGAGATAGGTTCGATTCCTATCCTCTCCGCCTCAATCTAACTGTAGCGGCGGCCGTGTCGGCCGCATCACGCAGGCGACACGCCAGCCACTACAATTTTCCGAAAGGAGGTGAATCCGCGTGTCGCGCGAACAGATCCGCAAGCTAACATCGTTGTCGTCCTGTGCCGGTTGAGCAGCCAAGCTGAGCCAACAGGCCCTGTCGCAAGTTTTGCGTCAGCTACCGACCTATCGAAATCGCAATGTGCTCGTTAACTCAAGCACGTTCGATGACGCCGGCGTCTATCGCCTGGACTCGCGTCGAGCGCTCGTGCAGACCGTGGATTTTTTCACTCCGATCGTGGACGATCCGTTCGCCTACGGACAAATCGCGGCCGCCAACGCCCTGTCGGACGTTTTTGCGATGGGCGGACGGCCGATCACCGCGTTGAATCTCATGGGCTTTCCTCAACATCTTGTTTCGTCAAAAACAATCGCCAAAATTCTGCGCGGCGGCTTGAAAAAGGCAGCCGAAGCCGGCTGCGCGATCATTGGCGGACATTCCATTCGCAACCCGGAGCCGATTTATGGTCTCGCAGTCACTGGAATTGTCGATCGTCGCAACATTCTTAGCAACGCGAACGCCCGGGCCGGGGATGTCCTCGTCCTTACGAAACCGCTCGGAACCGGAATTGCCACTACTGCAATCAAGCGCCGCCTCGCCTCGCCTGCCCTCGCCCGGAAAGTGATTGCGCTGATGTCGCGGACAAATTGGGTTGGCGCCGACCTCGCCGAACGAAAACTCGTTCGCGCCGCAACCGACGTCACGGGCTTTGGTTTGCTCGGTCACCTGGCGAACATGTGCCGCGCGAGCAAAGTCAGCGCAGAAATTTTTCCGGAGCGCATTCCAGCAATCAACGACGAGATCTTTGAGCTAATTAAGCGCGACTGCATTCCGGGCGGCACTCGTGACAATTTGAAAACCGCGATGAAGATCGCGGATCTAAGATCGAGCTCGCCCACAGTGCGCATTCTGCTGGCCGATGCACAAACCAGCGGCGGCCTGCTGCTCTCCGTGCGTAAATCGCAACTGCCAAAGGTCCTTCGCGTTCTCGAGAAGGCCCGGACACCCTGTGCTGCCGTCATCGGCCGGATCACGCGACGAAAAGCCAGATTGATATGCGGGACAAAATAAAGTCTTCGCGTCGAGCGATTCCGGCGGTGAGTGCTGTCCTTGAGTCATTAGGGCAAGTTGATCTGCCGCGCCCGCTGATCGTCGACCTTGTTCGTCGTGAGCTCGAACAGATCCGTCGCGGTAAGAAAATCCCGGAGCTGACTGCAATTATCGGATTGGTTCTCGCTGCAATTGAAACACTTCGAGCGAGTCGGATTCAGCCAGTGATCAACGGCACGGGAGTGGTCATTCACACGAACCTCGGCCGCTCGCCACTTCCCCAGGGGGCGGCTGAAGTCCTTCGGAATATCGCGTCTGCTTATAATAACATAGAACTTGATCTGAAGACTGGAGACCGCGGCCGACGCGGTGCCTATCTCGAGCGAGCGCTGACCGTCCTTTGCCAGGCTGAAGCCGCGACGATCGTGAACAATTGCGCGGCGGCGCTGGTCTTGATCATTCGCCACTTCATCGGAGCGAAAACCGAAGTGCTGATTTCCCGCGGCGAGATTGTCCAGATCGGCGGCGGGTTTCGAATTGGCGAAATCCTCGAAGCCAGCGGCGCGAAACTGCGCGAAGTCGGCGCCACCAACAAGACGACAATCAGTGACTACGCGCGCGCCATTAACAAACAAACGGCGCTGATTCTGAAAGTGCATCGTAGCAATTTTTTCATGAGCGGTTTTGTCGAATCGCCATCCGTCGCAGACCTGGCCGCGCTGGCGAACAAGAAACGCGTTCCGTTTGTCGAAGACCTGGGAAGCGGCGCGACCGTCGCGACCGAACAAATCGGACTTCATCATCACGAGCCGACACCGTCGGAATCGCTCAAGGCCGGTGCGGATCTCGTTTGTTTCAGCGGGGACAAATTATTTGGCGGACCACAGGCAGGAATTATTGCCGGAAAAAGGCGATTGATCGACGCGCTGAAACGCCAACCGCTATTTCGTGCATTGCGATGCGACAAACTCACTATGGCCGCAATGCAAACAACGGTCGATCTTCACCTCAACCAGGTCACCAGCGAAATTCCTGCGCTTTCGCTTGTTCAGATCCCGAAAGACGAATTGCGAGCGCGCGCTGCAGCGATGGTCACCCGGTTGCGAGGATTGCCGGCGAAGATCACAATCGGCATAGGAAGCGCCAAAGTCGGCGGCGGAACACTTCCGCGATCCATCATCCCGTCGATCACAATCGACATTCTGCCCGAAGGCCGCTCGCTCGAGGACTTCGCGCGGGCCCTTCGCTCTTCTGAGCCGCCGGTGATCGGCTACATCAACGACGGCCGATTCAAGCTCGATTTGCGCACGATCTTCTTTCACCAGGATGATCTGGTCGTCGACGCCATTCGCACTGCGTGCACCACGCAATGACAAATTTCATCCTCGCCACGGCGGGTCACGTCGATCATGGCAAGAGCGCGCTCGTCAAAGCCCTGACCGGCACCGACCCGGATCGGTTGCCGGAAGAAAAAGCTCGCGGCATCACAATCGATTTAGGATTCGCTCACCTCCAGCTTTCTGTTCCCCCTTCAACCCTCAACGAATGCCAGTCCGGTCCGCCGACTGGACGGACTCGTCCGGTGGCGAGCTCGGACCAACCTTCAACTTTCTCCGTCGGCATCATCGACGTTCCAGGACACGAGGATTTCGTCCGGAATATGATCGCTGGAGTCGGCTCGATCGATCTCGCACTGCTTGCAGTCGCGGCGAACGAGGGTTGGATGCCGCAAACAGAAGAACACCTGCAGATTCTTTGCTATCTCGGCGTGAAACGCCTCGTCGTTGCTTTGACCAAAAGCGATATCGCGGAACTCGACAACGTCCGCGATCAAGTTCGCGAACAACTGCGCGACACTCCGTTCGCCAGTGCGCCAATTATTCCGACTTCGGTCCGTACCGGCACTGGTCTCGAAGAACTCAAAAGCGCGCTCGCTCACGAATTCGCGGCGTTGCCGGCGCCGCGAGACATCGGTAAAGCGCGACTGTTTGTGGATCGCGCATTCACACTACAAGGAATTGGGACGATTGTGACCGGAACGCTGATAGATGGCGCGTGTCGCGTGGGTGACGACGTGTTTGTTCAACCGGGAGGCGCTTCGGCGCGAATTCGCTCGGTTCAGACTCATGGTCGGGACGTCGATCTTGTTGAACCGGGAACCCGCACCGCGATAAACCTGCCCGACTTAAAAATTGGAACGGACGTGAAGCGTGGCGATGTCATCTTCAGCAACCGAGCGTTTGAACCGGCTTCAAAATTGCAGGTTCTCCTTACACGCTCAGCGCGATTGCAACGGGCCACGCCAATTAAATCGGGCACATCAGCTTTCGTGCACCACGGCGCCACCCGTGCACTCGCGAAAGTGGTTTTTCCGCAGGCTGATTCACTTGGGACTGGGAAAAGCGCGGTTGCGGAGCTTCGACTGGATGCTCCGCTGCTCGCATTTGTGGGTGATCGCTTAATAGTACGCGACGCGTCGGGCCGTCACACGGTCGCGGGCGGCCTGGTTTTCAATCTCGAGGATTTCCGATCGAATCAGGAACGCGCGCTTCTCGCATCACGCGCGGCTGCTCCGGACGATGTCGATCTTGCCGTTTGGACGGAGATTGCGCGTGGCGATGTGCTGGAACCATCTCGCCTGCTCGAGCACTCGCGTTTCAGCACAGGCGAAATTGCGATGGCATTGAAACGATTGGCGCATCACGGAGAAATTCTGCTGACTGACAACGTCGTCGCAAAGATGCTCGTCTGGCGCGAATTGCGCGGGCGTGTCGCAAAGCTCATCGACGCAGCCCACAAAACACATCCGGAACGTCGCGGCCTCGAGCTGAATGATTTGCGCGCTGGACTGGGTTCTATTTCAGCGGCCGTTTTCGATGCGTTGATTCTCGATCTTTGCCGAAGCGAGTTTGTCCGTTCGGGTTCCAAAATTGCGCGAGCGTCGCACCACGCCAGCCTGCCACCGGGATTGAAGGTGGCCGCCGACAAAGTCCGGGCAGGGCTCGCAGCAAAGCCTTTCGATCCGCCCGGACGCAAAGAACTCGCAAAAGATCAACAGCAACAGCACGCCCTGCGATTTTTGATCGAGCAAGGTGAGATCATCGACATCAGCGAGGAGATCGTTCTGCTTCGAGGGTCTCTGGATGAAATACGCGTGGCGGTCTCAGATTTCATTTCAAGGAATGGCCCGGCCACGGCGAGTCAGCTCCGTGAGAAACTCGGAAGCTCGCGACGCGTTGTGATTCCGCTTCTCGAATACTTGGATCGCATCGGCGTGACTCAGCGCACGGGCGATCTGCGCAAGCTGCGTGACCCGAAATCAGCTGCCATCGCGCCGTCATAAAATCTGCTACCGTTCCGGATGCCCCGCAGAAAGTCCGAACCAGCAAAACGCGCGGTCTCACTGCACATTGGATCATCGTTTCCAGCAGCTTGGGAGAGCGTTGTCTTGCCCTGGTTTCAAGGCGCCGCGCTCGCATCTCTCCAAAGCAGCGCGCCGGTCGCAGTGGTGACGCCATTCCCAAGCAGCGCGGCCTTTCTCCGCGCGAAGCTCCTGGAAAACTCCGTTTCCCTGTTAGGGGTAAGATTTCTCACACCACCGCGGCTTCGTGAGCTGCTTTTGGCCGATGGCGCAGCTACGGTGCCGTTACGCGAACATTTGCGCCTGCTGCTGGCGGCTGCGGCCGAATCCGTCGCCACATCCGAGGATAACGATCTCGCTTTAATCGCGAAGTCAATCTCACGCGCGCCCGACAATTTGCTTCGGGTGTTTGATGAAATGGGAGCAGCGGGCTGGAACTTCGATCAAACGGAAACGCCGGCGCCCATCGAGATCATCAACGGGTTCCAGGATCTGGTCCGAAGCTGCGATTTCCAGCTTGTTCACGAAGCCGACCGTGCGGCGAGGGATAAATCTGCAGCGAAGCCGCCACGGTTTAGCCATCTGCTGTTGACCGGCTTCACCGCTGCCTACTGGCAACTCTGGCCTTTACTGCAATCAGCCATTCTTTCATCGAGAAACGGGACCGTTGTTCTCGAATATCCGCGCGACTCGACTCGCGCTGCCGATGAAGCTTGGATCGGAAGCTGGGAACAGGAATTCGGCGCGGCGACGCCTTTTACCAGCCAGACAGACCGCATTCGTCCGTTCGCCGATCTTATTCAGGCCACGGACGTGGCAGTCGATTCGCCGAGCAGGGAAGAATCTCATTTCTTCGTGGGACTGAACGCCACCGAGCAGGCTCGCGCCATTTTCGCCGCGGCCCTTGAATTCCTGGCAGAGCCATCGTGCAGTCGTCTCGGAATATTCTTTCCCCGCGCCGGCGCTCTTTCGCGTCTTGTTTCCGAACTATTCACCCGAGCCGGCTTGCCGCACAACGATGGAATCGGACATCTCGCGCCCGGCGAATTTGAAGAGCCGGCCTGGAATGCCTGGCTCGAGCTCCAGGCAAAACATCAACTCGAACCGTTGCTTCGCTTTTTTGAGGCGAATCCGAAATCGCTCGACGGGTTGGCCGTGCCCGAGGTGCGCGACATTCTTCGCGACGCTTACGGAAAGATTTTGATCGATGACATTGATGTGTTGCGCGAGTTCTGCGCCAGGAGCGGCAAAGAACGACCGGCGAAAGCAGCCAGGCTTTTGGGATCCATAGAATTTCTCCCCAGCGGGGCGACCCTTAAAACTTTTCTCGCACAGACCAAAGCGATTTTCACACCGTTGAAGTGGAACAGCCGTTGGACGGCCATCGACCAATTCGCCCGGGACTGGAGCAGTAAAGTTTCCCTGGAATTTTCTCGCGCCATCTATCTGCGCTGGCTCACCGAAATTCTTGATTCCTTTGAAATCGATCGCGCGACCGAAGGAGACCATCGCTACAGCCGGGTCCACTTGCTTTCCTATGCCGAGGCCGAACAACACGAATGGTCGCATCTCATTCTGGCCGGTTTGAATCAGGGTGAATGGCCCCAACCGCAAACCGAGTCCGGATTTTTGCCTGACTCCCAAATTGCCAATCTCAATGCGCGGGCAACAGGCCGCGGCAAACAAGGCGAAGGCCATGCCGTATTGGAAAAAGGGAAAACGTTCTTGCTCAGCGCTCAGGGTGACCGTCAAATCGCTTTGCGCCAGTTCTCCGCCGCGCTCGAATCCGCGGAACACGGTCTCGCCCTGACAGCGAGCCTGCACCAGGATTCCGCGCCGGAACGGTTCTGGAATCCGAGCGAGCTATTCGGCCAGATTTATTTTGCCACGCATCGAGCACCTCTTTCACAAGATGCGATGTTGCGTCTACGCGAGCAGACCTGCTTCTGGCTGAAAGAGCAGAGGCTCATCGATTCGCCACCGCCGCCGAATTCAGATGCTGCTCAGACACGTGTCGCTTACGACATTCGGCGTCGGGCCGAAACCGCGTTTGGTGAGTATGAATTTGCTCTGCGCAAACCGGTCGACCGCGAAATCACTCTACGTGTGACCGAATGGGAACGCGCCATCAAAGCTCCAGCCTTGATTTGGATGAAAAAACATCTCGGCGTTGAAAGCCAGGAACCCGACTTGAACCAATGGAACCTGGCGACCGGTATCTGGGTGCACGACTGGCTCGCCAGCATTGCGGGTGTTTCTGACGAAGAAGTTTTTGTCAGCCTTCCGTCGCCCGACGAAATCCGGGAACGCATTGCCCGGCAGGCAGGCACCTTTCGAGCGATGGTGGCCGAGCTTTGCGCGGCTTGCGGCCGGACTATTCCAGATTGGTGGATGTCTGGCTGGGGCAACGCATCCGCGTTGGCCGACTTTCTCGGCAGCAAACTGACAGAATCGAGTGACTGGTCGCAGATGGCGGCGGAATGGCGCCTCGATTCGCGGCAAGTCATTTCGCTTGATGGCGAAAAGAAATTGCGCGTTCACGGGCGGATCGATCTCATTCTTGCCCAGAAAAAGCCGAACGGACCCGATTTCTCCGGCACCGACCTCTGGATTGTCGATTACAAAACGGGAAATACGAAAACGCTGGCCATTACCGGATCGACACCCCAAAGCCAGTACGAAAAAGTGCGGAAGAAACTGGTCGAAGGAGACGCGATTCAGCTTGGCCTTTACGGATTGGCCGCGCGCGCGCGGGGGGCCGGCGATGTCCGTTTGAGCATTCTTTCCCAGCGCACCAATCTCGAACGGATGCAGCTCGGAATCGACACTCTGGCCGAGCATTCGGATTTTTGGTCCGAGCTTTATCGAATGCAGGAAACCGGAATTTTCGGACTACGCGGATGGATCCGAAACGAATTCGGTTTCAATCCCGATTACCCATTGGCCATGCTGCCGATCGACAAGGAATTCCTGGACGAAAAATGGGTGCAAACCCATCCGGCTTTCGCCGCGGACGAGGACGACCGCTCGTGAACCAGCCGATCGATCAATCGCGTCGCGAACGGTTTGTATCGGAGTTGGACAAAAACTTCTCCGTCGTTGCCGCCGCCGGCTCGGGAAAAACGCGAGCAATCACCGACCGGATCGTGCAGATCGCCAGGAGCACAAACGCGAGGGATTGGCTCCCGCAACTCGCGGTCGTGGCATTTACAAATCGCGCCGCAGACGAAATGCAACAGCGCGCGCGGTCCGAAGTCTTGCGGGCCGGGGTTCCGCTGGAGATCCTCGCTGCATTTAATCGCGCCTTCTTCGGCACCATTCACGCGTTCTGCGTCCGGTTACTCGATACTTATGGGCATTATCTCGGACTGCCGCCGAAATTCGAGGTCATTACCGACGACGACGAAATCTGGAACGAGTTTGTCCAGCAACAAACAACGATCGGTCGCTCCCTGTCGAAGGAAAACCGGCGTGAGCTGCTTCGCCATGTGGAAGCGCGACGGTTGATGGAGCTCGGTCGATACTGCGATTTGCCCGGGATCGATCCACCTCTCGAGAAATGTCCGGATACCGACTTCAGCGCTGTTTACCGACATTCCGCCAAAGGCTCAACCCTCCAAACTATTCCGCCCTACCAAAAACAGCTGAAACGCGCCGAACAAAGATGGCGGGACGGTCAAGATTTTATTCGATGGCCGGTCTGCTGGTCCGACGCGAAAGACTTCGCTCCGATCAAACGCGAAGCGTTCCTGGAGTTGCGCCGTTGGATCGACCAGGCCGCCCTTTGCCTGGCCGCGGAAGTTCGGCACGATTATCGCAACTTCCGAATCGAGCGCGGTTTCCTGACTTATGACGATCAGGTCTTCCTGGCGCTGGAACTAATGCGTCATCCAAAGGTCGGCCCTGAGGTCCGGGAAAAGTCTTTTCGCGTCATTCTGGACGAAGCCCAGGATACCGATCCGCGCCAGTTTTCTCTTTTGCTCGAATTGTCGCGACCGTCCAACGCGACCGGCGACTGGCTGGAGACAAAACGCGACGGCCCGCGCCTGGGTCACTTCTGCATGGTCGGGGATTTTCAACAGTCGATCTATCGCGACCGCGCCGTTCTCTCAAAATACCGGAGAATCCACGAGACACTTGTCGAGACCGGCTCGGCCGAGGCACTCACGTTCTCCGTTACCTTCCGGCTCGATACCGCGCAGCTGGATTTTGTGAACGAAACGTTCCGGGAAATTCTCAACGACCGCGACCATCAGGTCGCGTTCGTCGAGCTCAACCCCCGCCCAGACGTTCTTCCGGGACAAGTCGTGCGCCTGGATTTGGAGGCCGGCAATCTCGTGCCGGACCGACGCGGCAAAATTTCGGAGGCGCGTAGAGCGACGGAAGAAGCGCGTCAGTTGGGAGAATGGCTGCGCAAAACGGGCCTGACAAAGCTCCGCGCCCAAACATGGCAGGACGTGGCGATTCTTTGTCCGCGCAAGGAATGGCTTCAGACATTGCGTCGTGGACTGCGTAAGGCGAGGCTCAGCGTCCAGATCCAGTCGGAGAAAGAATGGAAAGGTGATAGCCCTGCTTATGCCTGGCTGACCGCCCTCTTAATAGTAATGGCGCAGCCCCAATGCGGTTATGAGATCGCAGGCCTGCTCCGAGAGCTCTTCGGGATCTCCGATCACGATCTCGCCGTTTTTTCCGGGGGCTTGGGCGGCCGTTTCCAAATCGAAACTGAGACGAGTGGTGCCGATGTCGTTTCCATAAAGCTCAGCCTGCTCGCCCAAATACGGTCGTGGATACTTCCTTTGCCGTTGTTCGATGCGGTGAACCAAATTGTCGCACGCACGCAATTGCGCGAACGCCTGAACTCGTTGCCAGCAGAAGATTTTGAAAATTTGGACGGCGAGTTGGACGCGTTGCTCGCCCTCGCGGGTTCGTCCGAGGCCGAAGGTCTAACCTTGACGGAGTTTGCCGAACTGTTGCGAACACATTTCGCCGACGACCGCGAGGTCCGTCCGTCCCGGCCGGACTCGATCCAGTTGATCACATCGCAAAAAGCAAAGGGCTCGGAATGGCAGGCCGTCATCGTTCCCTTTTTGACCCGCGATATCCGGCCTCCCCCGTTCCGTTATCCGCGGTTGATCAAAAGGCCGGACACGGGCGATTGGATGGTCCTTCTCGATCGTTCTGATTACACCAGCGACGTTAAGGACCTGCTCGAACGCGAATCGCGCCAGGAAATGGAGCGCCTGCTTTATGTCGCCCTCACCCGAGCGCGGCACACGCTTGTGCTCGCCTTTGACAACGAGTTGTTCGCCAAAAAAGGCGT
>Ga0210405_10003531_pt1 | contig 15272 bp, 13 predicted proteins | sample IncBWH11MmetaG_FD_155492 | JGI IMG/M metagenome (GOLD analysis project Ga0210405, IMG submission 155492) | Forest soil microbial communities from Barre Woods Harvard Forest LTER site, Petersham, Massachusetts, United States - Inc-BW-H-11-M | ecosystem: Environmental > Terrestrial > Soil >... | reverse complement strand
GAGAGACTCCAGCTTCTCGCGTAATTCCTTGATTATGTCTTCCTGTTCAGCGGACGTGAACTGCTCCTCGATCATCGTGTCCACGATCTCGTAGTTCACGACCGCTTGCTCCGAGAGTCGCATGCGTGCCGTGCCGCTCTTGACGTTCTCCGGGGGCTCGGGTTCTTTCCCGCCGATGACTTCCTCCCAGAACTTCTGGTCGTCGCTCTCGAAGAGCTTGAACTCGCGCAGTCGCTCGTCGAGGTTCATGCCGGCGTGCGTTACGATGTGCCCGTAGTTGTCCGGGTGGCCGGGGCTGTTCTGGACGATCACCCGCAGGATGCGGCCGACGAACTGGATGTAGGGTGCGAGCGTCCGGAAGGGCCGGAAGATCGCCGCGACGCTCAGCTTTGGGTGGTCGAATCCCTCGCCTAGCATTTGTACTTGGATGATGCAGTCGAGCTCGCCGCTCGTGAGGCGTCGTTTCACCTCAGTCTTCTTATCCTCGTCCATCTCGCTGTAGATCAGGTCTGCTTTGAACCCACGCGCCTCGTAGAGATGGACGATCTTGCGGGCGTGGTCCACGGTGCACGCGACGGCGATGAGCTGGTGCGCGGTGCCGGTCTCGCGGAGTTGTTCGAGCCGCTGCAGGCTGTTATCAACAATGGTTTGGTTGCAGGGCTCGGAGAGCGCGATGCCGCGGCTGAACCAGTCCTTCTCCTTCATCGCGAGGACCTCGTTCAGCGTATAGATCTTCGTCTCGCCCTTCGCCGTGAACTCCAATTCAGTCGGTGCCGCGTACGATGCGGTGATGCGCTTGATGTACCCTTTGAAGGTCGCCTTCTTGAACGGGTACCGGTAGACCAGGTCCCCTTCGATTTCTTGCGCGTCACCACGGAAGGGCGTCGCAGTCATGTTGATCACGCTGGCGTCCTTGAAGTGCTCGTGGACTTTGCGCCAGCTATCGGCCGGGGAGTGGTGCGCTTCGTCCACGATGATCATGTCGAAGAAATCGCGCGAGAACTGGTGCAGCCACTTCTCGGGGTTGGCGGCGAGCTGCTGGACGTTCGTTATGACGAAGTGCGACTTCTCGCAGACCGACAGGTTCCCGGTGTCAAGGGTCGTCGCGAACGGCCCGCCGATCATTGCCTCGTCGGTGAGGATGTTACGTTTCCGCCAGAAGCACTTCTGTTTGTTCGTGACGTCCAGGGACTCGAAGAGTCCTTCCTTGATCGTCAGGTTCGGCGCGATGATAAGCACCCGTCCTTTCGCGATCCCGAAGGGCGCGATGGCCGCGATACCTGACTTTCCACAGCCAACGGGGATCTGTATGATCGCCGGGTTCTTGCCCGTCTTGAAGTACTCGTAAAGGGCCTTGTAGGCTTCGACCTGCGGCTCGCGGAGCTGGAGGTTCTCCTCGATGTGCGCGGGAGTCTTGAGGAAGAACTGTTCGAGGGGGATGTTCGACCGTACCCACGCGTCTAGGTCTCGTTTACTGAAGAGCCATTTGCTCCCGACTTTGCTCGATGGAAGCGTTCCCTCCCTTGCGAGGTCATAGAGCGCTGTTTTCCCGAGCTGCAAGTAGCGCGCTGTCTCCTCGATGGTCATCCATTCTTCCTGAGTCATTTGATCGCCCCTCCTTGCCATACAGTATCGTATGATATCATCTGATGCAAGATGACTGTTTGCGCCGAGTACTCTGACCGTCTGATCGGCGGGAGTACGTCAAGGCTGTTCCGGGTGCACTCGGTCGCTAACCAGAAGTCGTTCCGAGCCAGAAGTCCGGTGAGAGAAGTCTCACCAGATAGGTAACGAGAAACGCCCCTGGATTCCGTAATCTAGCCAGCTTCCAGGTGGTTGCTCATCTGGAAGGTGATCACTACCAAGCACTGCGGGATTTTGTGCCGGTGACAGAAGACTCCTAGCGTGGCCAAGAAGGGAGCGCGCTTGACTTTTCGCCTTTTGTTCGCCTACCATCCAATCAGCATCTCAGGGCCGAGGGGCACATCGTCATGGGCTTACCCATTGCAGCAACGACAACGAAACACCCGGCGACGCTGAACCCGTGGGTCTTGCCCGACCGCGCCCTCACGGTCTTCTACGGTTGCCCAGAAATCCAGCGCCTCTCGCATTACTTTCTTCCGGGGATCCTCCTCCGCCAGAAACGTGTTTTGTATCTCGATGGGGCCAATCAGATCAGCCCGCTCCTCATCGCACGGTTTGCGAGGGAGCGCGCGCTTGAACCTTCCGCGCTGAACGCTCTCATCCGAGTCGCACGCGCCTTTACTTGCTTTCAACTAACAGAACTAATCCGCCGAGTCCCGAAAGTGCTTGCGACGTTTCACGCCGACGTGCTGATCGTCACGGCTTTGCCGGATTTATTTTTCGACGAGGATGTTCAGGACCGTCCGGCGCGAGCCTCGTTTGAACACGCGCTCGAAGGCTTGCGAGAGCTTGCCCCGCTTTCTCTCTCCATTGCGGTTTTTTCCGATGCCACTTCCTTCAAAACAAAACGACGTGACTTCTTTCAGAAACTCCGCAACCAGGCAGATCACATCGTGAGAGTCGAACCCGGTCCCGAATCCTCCCTTTCCTTTACCCGCGAGAAAAATACACCACTCCTAAATACACCACTCCTATCTGTTTGAACGGAAAGTGCGAGGTACACCATGGGCAGGACCGTCCCTACATTTGTCCAATTGATTGAGCAAAACGCGGAGCGATGGAAGAAATTCCGGCGCGCGTTGCGGCGGGAGGACCAGCCGCATTTCGACCGCCTCTTCGTGCGCGTACGCTGCTACACCCAGGCGGCCACGTATCAGGCCCACGATAATCCAATGGAAGCCATTCTTCTCTCCATCGCTCTCGATCAGGAAAAGCGCCTGGATGCGGTCGAGAAGGTTCTTCAGAACGCAGGGGTGCTTTGTGAAATTGCTCGAAGGATGGATTCTCGACCTCTACCCGACCCGGCAGGGGATGACCCTGTGGCTGATCGACCGGAACCAGTCGCACTTCCGTTTGACCGATAGTTTCGCCCCGGCTTTCTACGTTTCCGGAACCGAGGAACGGCTCGTCCAGTTGCGAGATGCCGCCGAGCGAAAAACCACGGAACTGCTTGCGCGATTCACCGAGCGGATCGACTTGTGGTTGAACCTGCCCCGCCAAGTTCTCGAAATCTCCGTTCTTTGTCCTTCGGATTTTCTTGGCTGGGGACGATGGGTGCACAAACTCGACTCGAAACTACAGCTCTACAACAGCGACCTTATGGTCGCTTCTCTTTACTGCTGGGAGAAGCGGATCTTCCCGCTGGCGTTTGTCGAAGTCGAGGCAGACGAGGATGGCAAAATCCAATCGATCGTGTGCCGCGATGACGAATGGACCCTCGACTACGAAATGCCGCCGCTCAAAATCATGCAGATTCGCCTCTCCGGACTTTCGCGAATCGATCCCACGCACGGGCGCCGCGCGGCGCTCGAAATCGAAGTCGATGGGAGATGCTGGGAGCTCGACGAAACAGGCGAGCCTCCGCCGATTCAATTTGCGCACATGCTCAAACGCGAAGACCCTGATGTCATTCTTTCGGAGTGGGGCGATTCCACGATTCTTCCCTTGCTCCGGCAGCAGGCCGAGCGCTTGAATTGTTCCCTACCTCTGAATCGCGATGAGACAGCGGCCGTTCAGCAATCCCGAGGACGCAGCTACACGAGCTACGGACGGATTCTTTTCAAAGCGAGCTCGATTACTCTCTTCGGCCGCATCCATGTGGACAAACAGAACTCGTTCATTTCGGAGAAGTGCGACTTCGCCGGTCTCTGGGAGCTTGCCCGCATCACCAAACTTCCGATTCAATACGCGGCGCGGACGACCACCGGCACCGGCATTTCCTACATGCAGATGGAACTCGCCCACCGCGATGGCGTGCTAATCCCCGAGCAAAAAGCGGAACCGGAAGATCCGAAACGCCCGGACGAACTTCTCGCCGCGGACCGCGGCGGTCTCGTCTTTGTACCGAAGCTCGGTTTCACGCCCAACGTGGCCGAACTCGACTTCGTCAGCCAGTTTCCGAGCATCATGGCGCGCTTCAACATCTCTCCCGAAACCGTAAATTGCCCATGCTGCCCCGACGCACCCCGGATTCCAGAACTCGGCTACCGCATCTGCCAAAAGCGCAGAGGCATCACGAGCCGCGTCGTCGAGCGTCTGATCGCCAAGCGGTCCGCACTCAAAAAGCTCCAGAAAACCGCGCCTACCGCACTGGCGCAGAGGTACAAATTGCAGCGTGACTCCATGAAATGGCTGCTCGTCTGCTGCTTCGGCTACACCGGGTACAAGAATGCCCGATTTGGAAAAATTGAAGCGCATGAAGCCATCAATGCCGTGGCGCGGGAAACACTGCTCGTCGCCAAAGAACTTGCCGAAGGGCAAGGCTATGAATTGATTCACGCGCTGGTGGACTCGCTCTACGTCTGGAAGGAAGGCGCTACCCATGCCGATTATGAGCGCCTTGCGCAAGAGATTGAAGATAAGACGCGCCTTCCACTCGCGATCGAATCCGTCTATCGCTACGTCGTCTTTCTTCCCTCCAAACAATATGCGGACGTGCCGGTGCCAAATCGTTTCTTTGCTGTCGGACAAGATGGAGAACTCAAAGTGCGCGGCCTTGAATGCCGGCGTCACGATACGCCCCCGTTGCTCGGTCGGATGCAGTATGAAGTCCTCGCCATCCTTGCCGAAGCACACGACTATGACTCGTACTTGCAGAAACTTGAGGTCGCTCGCGAGGTGTTTGCGAACTACCAAGACCGTCTGGCAAATGGTGAGGTGAACATCAGCGACCTTGTTGTGAGCAAGCGCATCACGCGGGAGCCGCGCGACTATCAGAAAGCGGGCGTGACTGCGATTGCCGCGCAGCAACTCTTTGGAAGTGGGGTTAAACTCCGTCCGGGACAAAACATCGAGTACGTCATCACGGATGCCCAAGCCCATGTGCCGAACGATCGCGTCCGGGCTTACGCCTTATGGGAGGGTTGGTTCGGCTACGACCGGAACAAATATGCCGCGATGCTTCGCGAGGCGTTTGAACCGTTTGTGCTGTGCGTAGCCAAGCGAGGTGAGCCTGTTCTTCTCGACAATTCCATTTCCGAGGAAGAATTGAAACGGTTTCCCCTGTTTGCTCCTTTGGCGCTTCTCCGTCCCTAAGGAGACCCACAAATCCGCAACTCTCGTCTGTAAGTTCCCACCCGAACTGTTCTTTCTCCTTAATGCCCTTCATGCCGCAAGAGTGCGCCTAGACGCCCGCTTCTTCTGTCAAGGGTCTCCGCTTCGCTGCGATGAACGCACACCCCGCGCCCTTGACAGCGCGGACGGCTAGTCGCCGGGGACCGCCATGAAGGGCATTTGTTTTTCATGCGCGGCTCAGGCCGCGCCTCTGAGGAACAAAGGCCAAATTCAAAAACAGGAGAATCCCATGCAACAAACCGATCGAAAGCCGTTGTTTGACCTCGGCCAACTCGTCGCCACACCGGGCGCGTTGGCCGCTCTCGCGAAAGCCGGACAGACCCCGCTCGATTTTCTGGCGAGGCATGTTTGCGGTGATTGGGGAGACATCGATAAAGACGATTGCAAGGAAAACGAGCTCGGCCTGAAACGCGGGTTTCGGCTCTTGAGCAGTTACCGCACCAATGCAGACCTCAAGATTTGGGTCATCACCGAAGCCGACCGTTCCGTAACAACTGTACTTTTGCCCGAAGAGTATTGATTCAAGAAAAGAGAAAAAGGAGAAAACGAAAATGAATACCGCCGTCGCAGTAAATCCGAGCAACACGATACCTCCGTTGGTGTCTTCAGTTCAGGACATCCCGCTTAATCGCATTCAGGAATCGAAAACAAATCCAAGACGAACCTTTGACGAAGCGAAGCTGGCGGAACTCGCCAGCAACATCCGCCAGCACGGCGTCCTCCAGCCTATACTCGTCCGCCCCTTACCGGGCGGTGAGAGCGGCTTCTTTGAACTCGTGGCGGGAGCACGCCGATACCGTGCGTCTAAACTCGCAAAACGCGAGAGTATCCCGGCGACGGTGCGCGAATTGACCGACGCGCAGGCTCTTGAGCTACAGGTCATCGAGAACGTCCAGCGTGTGGACGTGCATCCGCTCGATGAAGCGCAGGGATACGCCGCCTTGATTCAACTCGAACCCGACACCTACACCGTCGAAGCCATCGCCATACGAGTTGGTAGATCGCCCGCGTACGTCAACGGACGACTACGCTTAATTCAACTCATTCCCGATGCGAAGCAAGCGTTCTACGACGGCAAGCTGACGGTTGCACATGCTTTCGAAATCGCTCGACTGCAACCGAGTGACCAGCGCCGTGCTCTGCAGGAATGCTTCCCGCAATACCGGAACGCTGCCGCCATCCTGAAAGACAAGGGAGCCGAGGCGACCACGGTGCGGGAACTTCGCGCATGGATTGAGCGGGAAATCCATCTTGATCTCACAAACGCGCCGTTTGACCCGCAAGACGAAACGCTTCTGCCAAAGGCGGGAGCGTGCGCTCGTTGCCCGAAACGAACGGGCAGCAACCCGCTTCTCTTTCCCGAAGTCCGGCAGAAATCCATTTGCACGGACCGCGAGTGTTATCGGGCCAAGGTCGAAGCACTCGTACAAATTCAGGTAAAGCCGCTTGAGGAGAAAGGCGAGAAGCATCTGCGCGTCTCGCAGGCTCCCGCGTGGCAGGCAAACGGCCACGCCAAAGATGTGCTCTTTGAAGGGCAGTACCGAAAGGCCAAGGCAAAAGGGGAGTGCCCCAACACCAAAGCCGCCGTTCTCATTGACGGCAGGGGCGCTGGCAGCATCTTCTATCTCTGCCAGACCGAGAAATGCGAAGTTCACAATCGCGTGACCCACTACCAGCCGACGCCGCAGGAGCAAGCCCAACGCAAGAAGGAAGCGCTTGCCGAGCGCGTCGAGAAACTGTCGCGCGTGCGCGTCCTCGAAGCCATCCGCAAGAAACTGCCGGACGCGCTTTCGCGGCCAGACTTGGAGATGGTTGCTCTCGACTACTTCCGGCGCTTGGGCCACGACAACGATCGCCGTATCTCCAAGCTCTACGCATGGGAAGAGAAGAAGAGCAAAACCTCATGGGGCGCACAGACTGTGGACTACGAGAAGATTGCATCATCTGCCGTGCAAGCGATGAAAACGGCAGACCTGCATCGTTTTCTCGTCGTCTGCGCTCTCGTTTCCGACCTGTATTGCCCCGGCTACAACCCGAGGCAATCGTTAGCGAAAGACTCGAACCTCGCACGCACATCAGCGAGGTACAGGGTTGATACCTCAAAGATAGCTGCTGAAGTCCGGGTGGAAGCTTCGAACAAGAGAAACACCCATCGAAACATCACAAACACACGGAAAGAAGTGAGGAAGGGCAAGACGCTCCCTTGTAAGGTGATCAGACACAAACGATAGTACTAGAGGTCCCTAACAATACCGGCGCGAGGCTGTGTTTCAGTCGCAGCCTCGCATTTTTTTGCGCCCGGTGCCGCAGTGGATTGCAGTCGAACCTCCGCTTTGCCATGCGAAAGCGAGACCAGAATGAGGAACCTGCAAGCTTACGGCGCGGAATAGGCCAATACGAGAGCTGAAATATTGTCATATCTAGACACAAACGCTGCCGTCTGAGTTGCATCGTAGTAATCTATACCGCAAAGTACCTAACAGGGGTCCCACCAAATGGCGCAAAGTACAGTTCAACTTGAACCTGAGAAGTATCGGTTGCTAGTAGCGGTCCGCTATCTGAACGCCGCGGACTCGCTCTATGCAGGACTGAAGACGCAGCAGGGGAAGAACGATTTTCATTTTGTTGTGACGACGAGAAGTTTCATTGAATACACTCGGCGCGGGATTTGGTTCCTCGCCTTCGCGAGCGAGCAGAAACTCATGCATGCTGGGAAAGTAACCTTCGACCGTCCCGGTAGCCCAGGTCTCGCGGATATGGACAAGAAAATCAACGCCGCGCTCGGCCTCGGTCATATCTCGCATTTGCTTGACCCGGTGAAGGAAATCAACAATGAACCGTTCATCAACTGCCTCCACGCCCTGACACATGGAAACCCCATCTCGGTTCGGATGTTCGGCTTCGGGATGGACAAGATGTTTCAGACGGACAAGTTGTTGCTTAGGGCTGAGACTGACCTACACTTGTTCCGCATTCTGCTCTATCGCCGGATGCTCGGGGAGAAGCTGAAGGATATTTGGAAGATGCTCGCGACGATTCACAATCAGCCGGACACGATGCGGACGAACGCGAAGATTGCAGCGTTCCAAGTAAAGAAGGCAGGGTTGTCCAATCCATGAAACTCGATCTTCGCATCAATCCAGACGCCACCCGTGAACATGCCATCTACGATCCTAGCGACAAGAAAATCATCTGGAAGGACAACGGCTCTCCCTGCAGGCTGGATGGCATTTACAAGTCAAGGAGTCTGGAATGATCGGGCGTTTTGACGTGAAACTTCTTTCTCTGATTTTTGCCGCTTCTGGTGTCGTTGTGGCCCAGTCGGCTCCACCTAGAAAAGAGATACCAGCAATAGCCAAAGCTGCGAACGGAGCAATCGTAACAATCGTCACGGCGGACAACGATAAACCCATAGCACGCGGCACCGGTTTCCTTGTGAAACCGGATGGCGTGATCCTGACGAATTACCACGTCATCGAAAGCGGCAACGTAGCTATTGTTAAGTTCTCCGACGGCACTGTCTTGCCTGTTGACGGTGTACTGGCAGCCGACAAAGTCCGGGACCTCGCCATTATCAAAATACACGGCAAAACCTTCCGAACGCTCGCGCTCGGTGACTCAGATCACATTCAAGTCGGCGAAGAGGTGGTTGCTATCGGTAATCCACTCGGCTTGGAGCTCACGGTTTCAAACGGCATTTTGAGCGGAGTTCGAACGGTTGAGAAAGAAGGTGGCAAGTTCTTGCAGATCACTGCGCCTATCTCACACGGTAGCAGCGGTGGTCCGCTGTTTAACATGGCTGGAGAAGTCGTCGGAATCACTTCCATGTATTTTGAGGGTGGAGAAAATTTGAACTTCGCGATTCCTGTGAACGACGCGAAGCGCTTGCTCCGAGATCAGACCGCGAAGCTTCAGAGCCTACCGAACGAACCGTCTAGTGACGGCACTCCAACAACCCGCAGTAACGGAGAGAAAGACGACGAGCTCAAAGGCACCCTCAGTTGGATGCAGAGTTCGCTCGACGCCATTACTGACGGCGGGATAGTTTCCTTTGACCGTGAGGTTAACTTGACCAAGCTTGTCGAATTTTCTGGTTGCCGAGTTCATTTTAGACACGACATAAAAGAGGTAAAACCGCCGACAAACGACGGACAGGTTCCAATGCGAGTGCTCTACAGTTCTGAAATCGTGTTCGATCTTGGTGATATAGATTCCGAGCGGATATCAGCTGAAGCGTATAAGGTCCCTGGGTACGGAGCATACCGCGTATTCGGTGCGTACGCACGGAACAACGAGAATAAGATTGCCTTTAGTGTGGGAGACCCGGGACCCTCGTTGGCTTTCCCTCTCTACGCAGAGTACGCCCTTAGGTTTACCAAGGCTTTCACTCATGCCGTCGCTCTTTGCGGCGGCAAACCGTCGAAGTTCTGACTAGCTGCTTCTTGAACCCTGGTCAGATAGCCGTCTAGTTACGCTTCCCCAAGAGCTCATCGATTCCGTGCAGTGGCTATCTTCTGTGCCATGGCCATAATGAGCTTGCGGTCTGCATCCGCCGTCACGCTCAAACATCTCCTGAGTTTGTGAAGGTACCTCGCATGCTTGCCGTTACTTCCCCATGCGATGTCGTCTGAGGTCTTCCTTTTCAGCAGGTTCGGCAGCTTGGGCGGCTCTTCGCCGTCGTAAAAGAGTTGATAGAGAGGCACTTCCAACGCTCGTGCTAGCTTCTCCAAAGTATCGATGGCCGGAACCGTGTGACCATTCTCCACGCGGGAGATGTAGCATCGCAACAGTCCCGTACGTTTCTCGACATCCCCTTGTGAGAGCTTCTTGCTCTCGCGCAACTCACGCAAACGATCGCTGATGATCATGCCGGTGCACCCTCCTCGGAACCGTTTCGATATTTCCGCGTTCCAGCAGAGGTATGGTAACACCGATGACGCGGGCGATAATTTTCGCATGAGTTCTGCGTATGCCCATTTATGGTCATGCGAGGGTCCAGCAGCCCGGTGCAACAGACCAGAAAAGAAAAGTTGAGGAAGTTAGTCAGCCGACGATGAGGTTATGGAGCCTGCTTGCGTCTTGTGACCAAAATCAGGTCCCGAACGGGGTCTCGGATGAAAAAGAAACGGCCTTCGTCGTCATAACAAACGACCCAGCCCTTCTGCATGTACACGGGAACTTCATCCACTGCTCCCCAGTAGAATTCACATCGTCCTTTCAGTCTTTCTATGAGTTCAAGGGCAACTGGGTCACGAAGGTTTGAATTCCTCGCAAAACCATTGTCCGAATTGGGGTCGGGTCTTTCTTCGAAAAAGTGCCAACGCCACTTCGAGGTGACGTGCTGAAGCCGCCCATCCAACACCAACACTCTTGGGGCGTCAGCCCCCGTGTCAAGAATCTCCCTGACACGGCTGGTTGGAACGGAGATTTCTTCTTGCGGCCCGGTCTTGTATAGAGTCACGGTCTGTGGATTCGCATCCCGAACAAGAAACGAATCTCCAGATGCAGAACGGGGTACAACCGGAGTGACTCGAAAATGTGTGCCAGTTCCCACGAATGGCAACAATTGGTGCAGTATGGATGTTGAGGCAGTCTTGGTTCTCGGGCTGCGGAGACTCAAGGAACTGATCTGATCGATGGCTTCCTTGACATGTCTTTTCAGCTCATCCGTCGAGGTGAACGTGGCATATTTCTTGTCAAGCTGCGTTAACAACAATCGGACAGCCTGCGATTGACGAGCGACCTTTTTGACAAAAACGAGGATGTGCTTGTCGAGTTCCTTTGCGCGGATACTTTCCTCGATAACGGGGTCAGTAACCTGAGAGCCGATGATCAGGATGAAAATGTCGCATTCTTCGACAGGTCGGAGATAGGACTGCTCCAAGTCTTCCGCTGAGGCAGGCGCCCTCTCAAAAACCCACGGCGTCAAGAAATCATAAGAGCACACGATCTCGTGGACAGCCGTTCGCTCCGAAAGCAAATCCTCGACCGCAACTCTCATAACGGACGAAATGAACACTTTGTTTTGTTCTACGGGTCTAGACTGTTGGGCATTGCTCATCATTGGTTTGCGGGTGACGCGTCCGGTTTGACGAATCTTTGATCCTTAATCCAAAAACGATCTCCAGTCCATCCCGGCCAGACACGAAAGAAGAGAGCATCCCCATTCGATTTCCACTCCATCGTGTGAATACTCCATACAGCATCTACCTTCTTTAGCTCTGGAAGGTTTTCAACGTTTTCGTCGAGCCCCTTTCCTATCTGGGCGAATCCGATGGCCGTGCCGCCGTCCTCAAGCAGCAGGATCCGACGGTCGGCAGGGGCGGCAACTAGCTTTGGCGCCTTTTGGTGAAGCGCCTTCTTCAAGACTTCCTCGAACGGTCTGCCTTTTGGAAGAATGCGCCCAGTCACCAACACGCAGTCCGTTTCGGGGAGGTCGAAAGCATGGATTATTACTTTCAGCTCAAAGCCTAGGCCGGGAATTGCGAATTCCTTTTCCCCATCAGCCGGGAAAGAATCCTTTGCTTTGATGAACCACTCACGCACCTTCTTGGCGACATCTTTCCAATCAACTCCCGTAGGCACGGCAAACGCTGGGACAAGCACATCGACAAATCGATTCGGCATTCGCAACGAGGAGTCGGTTCGAAATTGCTCAAACACCGTAAGGAACGGGACGTTATCTTTCATCTGGCCTTCGAACGGTTGGATATAGGTGTGTTCGATTGCCAAGGTGCGGCCGTCCTCCGATACGGCTATGGCCTCGATGGCTTTTTTCTTTCGCTCGGTGATATCTGGCCTCTCTTTCAATTTGTATATGCGCCCATTCTCGTCCTTGAATCCTGCCAGAAACATTTTAACTAACTCGATGTCGTCACGGTCGAACGGAGCCGACGAGTTATAGGTAATTGTTGGCGCCGCCATCATCGTACCTCGCTGCGTGCCATACTAGCGTTCCTTCTTCAAATGCTCATGAATCTCGAAGACTGGTGAGTCTTCCTCCCACGGGATTTCTGGTAGAGCCCCCAAATCATCTCGTTCTCTCACCTTCGCAACCTAGCGCTCGCTCGTAGGCAACGGAACGACCGGAAATGTTGCCTCAACGGTCTGATTCTCGAATCGTCTTCATTGAGATTTGTTGCTAGAGACAGGGAAGCCACGTACCTCGGTTATACTCCAATGCTTCACCAAGCCCGTCACTCGCTCTGAGCCGCCACCGTTTAGGTAGATTTCATTGCTGACGTGTTGGTTCTGCTTCTCTCCGGGACTGATCGCTGGAGAAAATAGCAACGTCTGGTTCAAGGCTTTGTCAGTTTTTGCCCAGCCGCTCTCGACCGCAATGGATGTGACGCAGTAACTGCTGCCGTCCTCGACATCGAGCAATAGGGAGTCCGCATTCGTAGACGCAAGGCTCATGTGGACCAACGCCAACTCCGCTGAACCAAGCGCAGTTGGTGTTCGATTCTCGTCCGGCAGGAGAGGTGTGGAACAAGTCGGGGGAGGCGAAAACTCTTGGCGAGTGCGTGGCGTTGCAGCCTTTGGATTTTCATTGCGTGGCGGCATCGAACGTTCCGGTGTCGCCTTTGTTACAGTTTCTCGCCGAATGTCGGTAGTGGGAGACACACTATCGACCACGAATCCCGGAGGAACTGAGGCATCAAGTTGTGTCGAGTAGCGACCTCTGGCGGCAGACCGTGCGCCAAGAAGATAGCCTTCGCTTGCGGCCACTGCGACCGCCAAGAAGAGCATAATGGTCGTGTTCAATTGGCTAGTCGGTTTCCTCTTACGCCAGAGCCAAGCCACCAAAGCCCACGCAGCGGCCTCGACGAAATAGATTGGCACCAAACCTTGGGCGAGAAACACTATCAGACTGAGAAGAGAGAAAGAGCCGAAGATGATGGCTCCAAAATCCGCCGCCGCTGCAGGCCGTTCGGCGACAACTGATGTGCCGCATTCTAGGCAGAACTTCGAGTTGCTAGGTATTTCACACCCGCACTTCGTACAAGACATCACGGCGCTTCGCTCCGCTGAGTAGAGCAGTCAAATGCTGGCGATCATTCTTCTCCAAGCATAATCCATTCGTCAATTATTCACTTTCGATTGAAGCGATAGTAGACTAGCCGCAAGTCATGTAGCCAGAATGTGGGCCAAGGCCCGTTATAAAAGATAGTTGGGATATGCCCCGAGATTTAGCTCCGCCGTTCAAATTCGACCTGAAACAATCGTCGGGCTATTTTTTCGGTAGACTCTTTCTCTGGAGGGCGGCCTCCATTAGCGTTTGGCTCTCCTCCCCGATACGCATGGCAATTCCGGTCACGCGGCCAACGACTTCAACTTCGTTCGGGTGGCGGAAGGTTCGAGTCGGCTCGCCCGAATCCGGATGCGGAATGAGGGTCAATATCCCATTCTCGATCTGGCACCATCCACAGGCATAACCCGTGCGGATATCCAGAAAATAAATCGGGCGCGCGAACTGCGACTGGGTCGAACCTCTGCTGACGGCGCCTTTCTGTACGCGTGTTTGCTTGGCATCGATCTGGACAAACGTTCCCGGAGGCAAGAGCGGCCACATCGTCCTATCTTCCATTCCGATATATCCGTACAGCGAGCGCCGCAGGTCGAGGCGCCGGAGCAAGGGAACAGGCACATCGCCCCAGATATCAACCAACTGGGAAAGCAAGTTCGTCTTCTTCAGCTCAAGTATCGCCTCTGGACTCGCTGCGCTTTCAACAGGATCCTCGGGCGGCGTGAGAAGGTGGGTCTTCGGCGGACGGAAAAGCGGACGCTCTTTGGCGATTTGGTCAGGCTCGATGCCGTACCATTTTTGAATCTCGGCTATCTCGAGTTGGTAGATCACGGCGAGGGTTGCTGTCTTAAAGCTGCCCGGCAAGAAGCGCCCTTTCTCGACATCGACGATCCAAGCCTTTGAAAGAGCGTAATCTGGGTTTTGACGCTCCGCGGCCAACTGAGTGCTGCGCTGTTCAACAGCGCGCAGGCTCAAGCCCAGACGCACGCGTATTCTCTTTAGCCTCGCACCAGCCTGTTGTAAGACCCCGGTATCAGCCATGCGCGCATAATACTCCAGAGAACACGTTACTGTCGACTTACGAAGGGATAAGCTCCGTTGAATCTGCAAACTACCAAAAGCACTCGATCCGACACGCTGTCCACAACTCCGGACGCTTTTAGAAATTACGCCGAAAAACACCGCGCCTCTTTCATCGTAGCGGACGCGGCGTGTCTTCCCGTCAGCACTCTTCATGAACCGAAACAAGGGCCCGGACCCCCCTCTGCCTCCGGCCAATGGTCGCGCTTCCCGCTCGCCGAAGGCATCTCCCCGCGGCCGGGCAGCAGCCGCCGGCCACACGATTGTCGACCGTGTCCGTGGGATTCTTGCTGCCAGGAATCTTACCGTCTATAGAGTTTCTGTTCTCACGAAGGCCATGTACCCGCGCGAGTCGGGCTATCACGTTCCTCGCAACTTCTACTTTCAACTTCGCTCGAAAGCGTGGAATCCCACGATTCACCATCTCGTTGCTCTAAGTCGGGTTTCTGGCTACAGCCTGGTCGATTGGCTGGCCGTCTTCGGGTTTCGGTTGGATATCATTCCTCGTTTGCAGTGTGCACTTCCTTACCCCCGGACAACACTGCTGGATAGCAGCCTGAACGATCAACGTGAACCCATTCCCTGGTTCCGCGACCGCATGGGCGGTGCCAGGACTCCACCCGTTTCGCCTTTGAGCCAGCTCCTTGAACCGTCTGGCGAGCGGCGCCTGGGGTCCATAGTTTTGACCGACCGCGGGCCGTACTTCTACGTGAAGATCGGCAGGCAGGACGCCTTTGCCTTTCCCGATCTCCTCCCCGGAAGCATTGTGCGCACGAACCCTCGGCTCACGGAGCGGATTTCTCCCACACCACCAGGAAAGATCTCGAAACACATTTTTCTCATCGAACATAGTCGCGGAGTTTGCTGCTGCCGATTGTATTTCGAGACCGGAAATCGAGTGGCTCTGATGGCAACCCAGCTTCCCTTTGCGAATGTCGAGCTGGAACTC
>Ga0210405_10003530_pt1 | contig 15275 bp, 14 predicted proteins | sample IncBWH11MmetaG_FD_155492 | JGI IMG/M metagenome (GOLD analysis project Ga0210405, IMG submission 155492) | Forest soil microbial communities from Barre Woods Harvard Forest LTER site, Petersham, Massachusetts, United States - Inc-BW-H-11-M | ecosystem: Environmental > Terrestrial > Soil >... | reverse complement strand
GACCGTTGTAAGCACCTAACGGTCGATGTTTAGGAGGAGAGTTATGTCGCTCAAGACCCACAGAATCTTTGCTGCGATCACCCTGGCGCTCATCGTTCCACTCGTCGCCTGCAACAAAGCCGACAAGCCCGTACTCAAGGCATTTGCTTCGCCGGAAGAGGCGGGAAACGGCTTGCTGGAAGCGGCGAAGTTAGGAGATCAAAACGCCCTGCTGGCAATTTTCGGCCCGGAATCGAAAGAGATCATTTTCTCGGGCGATGCTACGGAGGACAAAGCCACGGTCGCCGCATTCGTGACAGCGTATGGGGTGATGCACCGCTGACGCGCAGATCCTGCTAATCGGTGCCGACAATTTTGCGTTTCCGATTCCACTGAAAAAGAATCCAACGGGGCAATGGTACTTCGACACGGCTGCGGGCAAGGATGAGATTCTGGCGCGCCGCGTCGGGCGGAACGAACTGGCGGTTATCGACATCTGTGGGGCACTGGCCGACGCACAGGCAGAATACTTCTCTCAGAGTCGCGGCGGAGAGAGTGCGAAACAGTATGCAATCAAGTTTATCAGTGACACCGGCAAACAAAACGGCCTGTACTGGGAGTCGCCGCAAGGTCAGCCCAGAAGCCCGCTGGGGCCACTGGTGGCGTTTGCAACCGACGAAGGCTACAGCGCCAAACCGAACTCGAACACTTCTTTCCATGGTTACAACTTCCGCATGCTGAAAGGGCAAGGTAGTCACGCACGGGGCGGCGCGAAGGAGTACGTTGTCGACGGAAAAATGGTTGGAGGATTCGCCTTCGTTGCTTATCCATCTGAGTACGGCAACTCGGGGGTAATGACATTCATCATCAACCAGGATGGCGTACTCTTCCAAAAAGATTTGGGAAAGACCGAAACCGCGAAATCAATTGCTCAGTTCGATCCCGATGAAAGTTGGACTCCGGTGGAATGACAAGAGCACTGGAGCGCTACATTTTCGCGGAGAACGATTCAACTTTTGTCAGGGTAGCCGTGGCCCGCGGTAGATAGACATAGAAGGTTGTGCCTTTTCCCATCTCACTGGTCACATCGATGAATTGGTTGATGATGCCTGCAGGCTCACATCACTAAAGATGACCAGTCGAATAAAGGGGGCGCATCGACAAGCCCCGATTGTTTTCAGGCACAAGGTCAATTCGACTCGGGCTGATCTGGTGGCGCGGCCAGAGGCTCCCTGAAGTGGGAGTCGGATGCGGCAAGTTTGGTCGATGCTCTCATCCGCAACTGGACAATGTTCTCCCCTTTGCAATGCAGCAGGAGAGAGCATTCTCGGACCGAATACCCCTCCAGAATTGACATGACAAACACAAAGCGTTCTAACACTTCCAGGTTGGTGATTGCGTTGACCATATCTCGCAAGCGAGTTTCACAGGAATCGCCGCCCCAGAGCGAACGCTGCCGATCGCGGGCCGAACGAGAAAAGACAGTGTGAATGGCCTTCTGAATCAGGCAACGTTTGATCCAGGATTCGGTCCAGTCCTTGAATACGCATTTTTCTTCGCAGCCCATTTCTATCGTCGCCGCGAAGCATTCCTCAGCCTCTTGATGATCTGCAGTCAGCAAAAATGCGAGCAGATAAAGGGGCTTCATTTCCCGCTCAAAGACGTCGCAATAGTCAGGCGTCTTCGCGTAGTCGGCGCGGAAGTGTTCGATCTTTAGTGCTTTGGGGCGAGACACTCCGGTTCTTCTTCCCTAAGCAGGCACTTGCCGCGAATCGGCGCGGCGGCTCAGCAATGCGATACTCCGACTACTTTTCCCGTAGCGGATGCTAGCCGTGGGCATTTGCTGGGCGAACTGTCAATTCTGACAGGTGGACCCCTTGCCTCGCCCGCATAGCATCGAAAGCAGGATAACTTCGTTACTGCGAGAAGCAAGAAAGCGAACAATCTTGTCTCCGCTTCGTGCGATCAGCGATGGCCTGATGCCGGGGTGTATAACTATCCGGCATCTGCTGATATGCGTTCTTAGTCTCGGCATAAATCTGTCCGCCACGTCAATACCGGTTACTCGGGCCCTGCATCCTCAGCGACATATCCCCTCTTCTTCCGCTCCCGCGGCCTTGATCTTACAGAACTCCCCCTGGCAGCTTGATCGATCCGGAGTCCTTGGATTTTCCGCGCTCATTCTGATTGAGGGCATTTGCATTGTTTTGTTGCTGCGTAATATCAGCCGCCGCAAGCGCGCTCACGAAGGATTGGGGAGGAAGGAGAGAGAGATCGCAGAAGCCCTGCGCCTCGCTAAAGTGGGAAGCTGGCAATGGGACGCCAGGAAGGAATCGTTCATCTGGTCGACGGAACTCTATCGCATCCACGGGCTTGACCCCACGCTACCTCCGCCTTCATACGGCGACTTCTTGCGGTTGTTTACTCCCGAAAGCCGGGACCGACTTCGGACAGCGATCGAGACGGCGTCTCAGACCGGCTCGTTTCCGAAGATAGAGCTGGAGGTACGGGGCGCGGACGGTTGTCCGCGGTGGGTTGTGGCTGGTGGAGAAGCGCTACGTGATGCTGGAGGCAATGTAACTCACCTTCGCGGCACCGTGCAGGACATCACCGAACGCAAACAAGCCGAACAATCTAGATCCAGGTTGGCTTCCATTGTCGATTCGTCCGACGATGCGATTATTTCCAAGACTCTTGAAGGGATCATCACGAGTTGGAACCATGGAGCGGAAAAGATCTTTGGATTCAGTGAGGCGGAAGCAGTCGGACAGTCTATTAATATCCTTATTCCTTCCGATCTACTGGGCGAAGAGGAAACGATAGCGCGACGTGCCAGAGCAGGCGAAAAAGTTGAACACTACGAAACCATCAGACTGACAAAGGAGAGAAAGAGGATCAACGTCTCTCTGACATTGTCCGAATTAATAGATGATGCGGGCCGGGCCATAGGGCTGTCGAACATTTCGCGCGATATCACGGACCGCAAACACTCGGAACAGAAGCTGAAAGAGAGTGAAGAACAGTATCGTCGGGTTGTTGATCATCTCCATGACGCGATCATGATCGATGACGTTGAAGGGCGTGTGGTGTTTGCCAATGACCGTTTCCAGCAACTCTTTGGCTTTGACGGCGAAGAACTGCATAACGTCAAACTTGAAGACTACGTCGCACCCAACTGGCGTGCCAGTCTGCGCGAACGTCACGAGCGCCGGTTTCGCGGAGAAAGCGTCGATGAGCATTTCGAATACGAAGGAGTTCGCCGCAACGGGGAAGAAGTCTGGCTCGAGGTCAATGTAGTACCCATCCGGGATAGCGCCGGCAAGGTTACGCAAACTCAGTCTCTCATTCGCGATATCACCGAACGACGCCGTGCCGAAGAAGCGATAGTGGAGAGCGAGGAGCGCTTTCGCCTGCTCGCTAACACCGCTCCCGTGCTGATCTGGATGTCTGGTCCGGACAAGTTGTGCCACTACTTTAATCAGCCATGGCTCGAGTTCACTGGCCGGCGCATGGAGGAGGAGATAGGCGACGGCTGGGTGATCGGGGTGCACTCAGATGATCGGCAGATGTGCCTCGATACTTATGCGTCAAACTTCGATCGCCGAGAGAAATTCAAGATGGAGTACCGGCTTCGTCGCTACGACGGAAAATACCGATGGGTTCTCGACGTTGGCACGCCGAGGTTCAACAGTGATGCGTCATTTGCAGGATACGTCGGCTGCTGCATTGACATCAGCGATCAGAAACAGGCTCAGGGGGCCCTCATCGAAATCAGTGGCCGGCTCATCCATGCGCAGGAAGAGGAGCGCACTCGCATTGCGCGGGAGTTGCACGATGACATCAACCAGAGGCTGGCGTTGCTGGCAAACCGGGTTCAGGAATGCGAGCAAACTGCATCGGCAACGAGCGACTCCGTTCAAGAAAATGCGCTGCGGGAGATCTGGCGACTCACCAATGAAATCGCGACCGACATCCAGCAAATGTCTCACCACCTGCACCCGTCCAAGTTGAACTACCTGGGTCTCGCGCCGAGCCTTCGCGATCTGTGCCGCGAGTTCTCACGCCAGCATAAGATCGAAATCGAATGTGTGGCGCGGGACTTGCCTCAGGACATGGATGAAAACACGTCCCTGAGTCTGTACCGTACGGTACAAGAAGCGCTGCGCAATGCGGTCAAGCATAGCCATGCCCAACACGTGAAAGTGCAGCTGACTTCCGAGTCGAATATGGTTCGGTTATGGGTTTCCGACGATGGAGTTGGATTTAATCCGAAACAGGAGCGAAACCAACACGGTCTCGGGCTTGTCAGCATGAGAGAGCGTCTGCGGTCCGCAGGTGGCGAGTTCTCCATCGACTCGGCCCCTTCCCGCGGTACCCGGGTGGAAGGCTGGGTTCCAGCGACCAGAAAACTAGCTCGCCTGGCAGATAAGCTCAGCTGATTCAAGACTGTGTCCTGACCTCTGATCCGTCAGTTTTGACAGTATCCCAGTCCAGTCAAGTCGTATAAGTTCGCGAAGAAGATTGGCCAGCGATTCAAGAGTCTCAGCCACCGCGGCGGAGGCGGTACGTGCGCGCGTGCGATTCTGTAAGCTCCGCAGCGAAGGAGGGCTCGTGTTGAGAACGACCATACTCCTTGCCGACGACAATTCATCCGTTCTTATCCACGTCGGCAGGATGCTCGAGAAAGACCAGAACTGCCAGATTGTTGGGGCAATATCGGATGGAAGGATGATAGTCCGCGAATCCCTTGAGCTCAGACCCGACGTCATCATCCTTGATATCTCGCTGGGGGAACTGAACGGGATTGAAGTCGCAAAGCAGCTGCGAGAGGCGGGCTGTGTTGCCAAGATCATCTTCCTTACGGTGCACGAAGACCTCGACTATAAGAACGCCGCCATGGAGGCCGGGGGCTTGGCGTATGTGGTGAAATCGAGATTGAGCCTCGATCTGTTGGCGGCGATCCATGCCGTGCTTTCTGACAAGGTTTTCGTGTCTCCTTGTTTATTGCATGAACCGGGGTAACAACAAGCGTGCACAAACACGCGAACAAACAACTGCCATAGGAGAAATGAACTTGAAACCTCTTTTAATCGTGCTGCTGATGGGATGGCTGGTTCCATTGGGGACGGCCCAGAGCGGTCCGGCGTGGTCTCCCGCGAAAAGCATTGGGATGTTCGCTTATCCCCGAAACCAGCAGAATGCCGACCAGCAACTCAAGGACGAGAGCGACTGCTATGGTTCCGCAAAACAAAACACCGGTATCGATCCACAGGCGCCGGCGGCCGCCGGCCCCACTGCGCAGCAGCAGCAGGCCGCACAGCAACAGGCTGCGCAACAAGCTAAGGACGACGTGGGCAAGGGTGGAACGGTAAAGGGCGCCGCGGGTGGCGCTGCAGGTGGCGCCGCGATCGGCGCGATAGCCGGCGATGCCGGCAAAGGAGCAGCCATCGGAGCCACGGTGGGTGCCATAGGAGGCAGACGCAGACAAAGGACTGCGGAAGAGAAGGCGAAACAACAAGCGGCTCAACAGACTGCCCAGTCCCAACAGCAGGTACAGGCACAAGATCAAGCCCAGCACAAAGCCGCGACGGATACGTTCAAGAGAGCATTCTCGGCGTGCATGGATGCTCGCGGCTATTCCGTGCAATGACAGTTTTCGCGGGGCTTGTCGTGCTCGCGAATAAGAACTTAAGGATTCAATTTCAGAATCGACAGGAGAAACTATGAGAGTGCTCGTGGCTGTTTGCGTCTTGTTTGCCGCACTATCGGCGGTCTGTTCGGCGCAGAGTGGCGATGTCGCTGTAACGCCCTTGACAGACTCCGATATCAAATTGCTGCGCTCCGATGTCCAACAGGACAAGAACCAGATCATTACTGACACCATGCAATTCACAACTGCGGAAGCCGCAGCGTTCTGGCCCGTTTATCGCGTCTATGCCGACAAACAACATGCTATCGGTGACAAGCGCTTGCAACTCATCAAAGACTATGCGATGAGCTACGACACTCTGGATGACGCGAAGGCAAGGGACCTGGTACAGAGGATGATCAATATCGAAGACGAGACCGTGAATCTTAGAGAGGATTCATGGCCAGGATTCATGAAAGCATTAGGAGCAAAGCGGGCGGCGAAATTCTACCAGGTGGACAGTCGCCTCAGCCTCCTGGTTAACCTGCAGTTGTCGGCCGCCATTCCGTTGATTCCCTAGTCAATCCAGGAAAGGCGGGCCGCTAAGGGGTTAGGGGTCGGGAACCGCGGGCGAAAGTGGCTGTCTGGCCATTCACACCGACGGGCGACCGGTAATACTGATGTTTGTAGTCGAGATGGTAGCCGGCGAATCGACGGTCGTGGGCCGCCAATCTCACCTCAATCTTGTGATGGCTGCCAACTCGCGACGCTTCGGCAGCCGCGTGCGGTTTGTAAGAAATGGTGTACTCGTTGCTGATCAAATCGTACACGGCGCCCATAATGCGCGGGATATCCTCTGGTTCGCGGGCGGTAAATACTGCCCCCCCGGTCGCAGCGGTGAGTTCCCTAAGAACCTTGGGTCCGCCCCGTTCCGCTGGGCCGATCACGTCATCTTCAGTTGCGATTTCGGACTTCCCGTTCTTTCCGATGGTCAACGCCTGGAAAATGTTGGGCTCGCTAGCGTTTACTGCGAACACTGGCACGTCTGCTTCTTCGAGGTAATTAAGGGTCTCCCTTTTGCTGTAGACACTATTGGTGTCGCCTCCGTCGGTGATAACAATCGCGGCGCGATGAAAATTCTTCGCCTTCTGTTTCACGTTGCCGACTGCAAGGTAGATGGCATCGTAAAGCGAAGTGAGCCCCTTCGCTTCCACAAAATAGCGTGACAGAAGATGCTTCAGCGTTTCGGCATCGCGGGTGAACTGAGGAACAATAAGTTTAGGTGCGCTGTCAAAGCTGACTAACAGGAACTCGTCGTCGGCCCGGACATGTGTATCCAGCAGGTTGAATGCGCCGTCAACGACAAGGGGTAAGTTACTTCTCATGCTCCGGCTCTTATCGAGAACGAGTGCGGCCGAGACCGGAGAAGTCTCTCTCATACACCCGATGATGTCCTGCTTGACGCCATCCTCGTACACTTCAAAGTCTTGTTTGGCGAGGCCCGTGGCGACCCGTCCTTCCTGATCCAAAGCAATGACGGGCACTTGAACCAGTTCTGTGCTCACGGTGAATCTGGCCATTTTGTCCTGCGCGAGTCCAGCTAAGCTAGCCAGGAGCAGGAGCAAAAGAGATCGTTGAATGGTTTTGCAAGGGGGAATTCGTTTCAGGTACGGAACCACGTGGTCGAGCATGGGCCTAGCCTCTTTGGCGCTGGGTGGGCGTTTCTAGCGATACCCCACAAAACTTTGGGTGCTTGGATACCATTTCTAATAGCCGAGGTCAAGCCCCTTGTACGCGGCGAATTATGCCATGAGCTCCATCGCTGCCCAATACATCGAAACCTATATTGTCTAAACCATAAACTGCGATCACGCGAAGTTAATTGCTACATCATGGGGAGGGCGGGCAGTGCGAGTGCTCAGGACCACCGTGCCTTAAGGCATAGCAGTGAGTCAGATACGGGCATTTTCGCGCTCGTTCCGTTTCCGCTAGAAGCGGAAAATTTAGCCTGAACACACCACGGATCCGAAAGCCGGGCCACATCCTGTGCAGATTTGTGCAGATCGTTGAACGCTTTGGAGCACGGGCCAGGCAGGTTGGGGAGGCCGTTTATCGTTGGTCAGGCTCATCCAACCGAACAGGAAGGACCTCTTGCCCCACCCCTCCGGGCGCGCAAGCGAGTATGATAATTGCCCTGGAATCGATCGTATGCCACAAATATCAAAGTCGGGGCTAGGCCAGAAAGGTGGGTACTCGTGGCGTCGTTCGTGCGGGTGTTAGTAGTCGATGACTACGAACCCTTTCGACGATTTGTTTGTTCGATGTTAGGAACAAAGCCAGAATTCCAAGTCATCGCGGAGGTGGCGGACGGATTGGAAGCCGTCACCAAGTCCGAGGAGCTGCAACCGGATCTAGTGATTCTCGACATCGGTTTGCCGAATTTGAATGGAATTGAAGCGGCTCGGCAAATTCTGAACGTCCTCCCCGAGTGCAAAATACTTTTTGTAAGCCAGGAATTCTCCTCTGAGGTTGTGCGGGAGGCTCTGAGCTTCGGAGCACGGGGCTATATTGTTAAGGCGAGAGCTGGAAGCGAATTCCTGCTCGCCGTGGAGACGGTTTGTCAGGGCAAGCGATTTCTTGGTAGCGGCCTATCCGGCGAAGCTTACGCCGCGACCTGATTGGCGACTCATTCGGCCTGATAATGCCTTAGCCGCAGCGACACTGACACCGGACCCAAAGGCGGAAAAGAAGCACCGCACAGATCTTGCGAACTTTCAACGAAGCGTCCTTGCCCAAGACAGGCAAATCCCTTCGGCCCAACTCGTTCTCCCCCGGCTTGAGTCGAAAATACGCAGCTACGGCGGTAACCACGAGCGGATCGTTGTGAAGGTTTCTGTTTATCCGGCTTTGTCTATGGCATTGCGTGACGCGCGGAGAGGTACGGAGGCGTGGATGGTGGTGCCACGCATCGGTTGCGATTCGATCGCAAAAGTTCCGTCCACCAGTTTCAGCCTCTCTTTCATACTGATGAGGCCAAGACCCCGGCTGTGCTTTGCTGCTTCCTCGTTAAAACCGACGCCTGAATCACGAACTGTGAGATGAATCTCTTTCGACGTTCCCCACAGTCTCGCTTCAAAATGCCGTACATGACTATGCTTTGCCGCGTTGTGAAGTCCTTCCTGCAAAACTCGGAAGAGACAAAGGGAAACATCGGGCGGCAAAGTGCCAGGCAGATTGTGAGCTTTGAAGTCGACTTCTGCTCTCTGCTGCTCGCCGAATTCCTTACAGAATCCTCCCATGGCCGCTGCTATGCCCAGGTACTCGAGTTTTGACGAGTGCAACTCATGCGAAAGGGACTGAACATCGGAAGCGATTTCCGAAGTTTGTTTGTGCAATCCGCCCATTTGGTCACGCACTTCAGCCGGCAAATCGGGAGGACCTTGTTGGAAGCGTTCCAACTCGATAGCCAACATCGCCAGGCGTTGACCGATGTCGTCGTGAAGCTCCCTGCCGATCCGGGTGCGCTCCTCCTCCTGGGCATCGATCAATTTGCGGCTCACGCTCGCGAGCGCCGCTTCCGTCAGTTTGCGCTCGGTAACATCGACAAATGCGACTAGCGCCCCCACCACCTGCGTCCCTCTACGTTGAGGAAATACAAAATATTCCGCGGGAAAACTTGTTCCATTCGCTCTCCAAAGCACTTCGTCATTCACGTGGACTCCTTCTCCAGTTCGAGTGACAACGTGGATTCGGCAGTCCTGTTCGGGGTAAGGCTGCCCGTCGGATCGAGTGTGATGCATCACGTGGTGCATCGTCTTACCGAGCAGTTCGTTCGCATTTTTATACCCCAGCGCGCGGACGCAGGCCTGGTTGCAGAACGTACAGCGGCCTTCGAGGTCCAGTCCGTAAATCGCTTCGGTGGTCGAATCGAGAAACAGACGAAGCTTGTCTTCGCTGTCCCGAAGGGCCTCTTCGGCTAGATTGCGCTCGGTGAGGTCGCGCGCGACGGTGACTAAGTACTCCCGGTCGAGGTGGACAGATTTGACATTGATTTCGACCGGGAACGTCGACCCATCTTTGCGCTGGTGCATACTCTGCGTGATTATGAATCCAGATTTTTGCAACTCTTCAAGAATCTTCGGTCGCGAACCCGCCGCCACAGGATCAATATCAAAAACCGTCAGAGCCAGAAATTCCTCTCGGCTGTAGCCCAACGACGAGTAAGCCTTCTCATTCGCATCGAGAAAGCGAAAAGTCTCCGGATCAACTACCTCAATGGCATCATTCGATTGGTCAATCAGCGTTCGGAATAGATGCAGCGATTCTTCAACCCGCTTACGGTCGGTGATGTCCAAAGCCATGCCCAGCATGCGTTCAGGATCGCCATGCGTTGAGTAGTAGAATTTGCCTTTCGCTGCGACCCATCGCACCGCACCGTCGGAGCGGACTACGCGAAATTCAGTGACGTATTCCTTGCGATTTTGCCTGGCATCGGCGACTGCTTTTCCCACCGACTGCCGGTCATCCCGATGCACGTAACGATAGAAATCCTCCGGCCGTCCAGTGAAAGTATCGGAGGCAATTCCAAACATGGTTTCCAAATCACCGAACCAGTAGAGCCGACCGGTCTTCAGATCCCATTCCCATCCCACGGACTTGCTTGCCTCCACGGCCAGTCGAAACTGCTCGTTCGCCAGGCCGAGGCGTGACGACAGCTCGCTCTTGGCAAGATACTCCTCGATGTAGGCGAGACAAGCCATGCAGACAATGGCCGTGACTGCGGCGAGCAGGCGGAACCGGCGTACGCCAGGTGCCGCTTCATCTTTACGGAACAGTTCCCACACGACTGGGACAGAGATCATTACGACTACAAGCATCGCCCAAGCCGACGCCAGTGAGCCTTTACCGCTGTCAGATCGCGTCGTACTCGCTTCAACCGCGGGCGACTGCCGTGCACGTAACGGTATCCACACGAACCAGCAAGCGGACGCGGTCAGCCCCAAACCATAGAGCTTTGCGTTGATGTAACCGCCTGAGTCGATTGCCGTGTTGGCTATGACGGAACTCAGCGCGTACAACGCAGATGCGCCGAGAAGATGAAGATAGACCCCCCTCCAAGGGGTCTTGACGCGCAGGCTCAACACACCCAGAGCCAAAACCAGTATCCAATTCTCTATCAGGTAGAGGGTGTCAAATCGCAGAGCGTAGATGGTCGTGTTCGAGAGCAAATACTGGTAGGGGAAAACGGTGTAGACGTAAAGAAAACTCCAGAAAAAGAATAAGAGGAATGAATTGAGGATCGACCGCGATAGCTTCCTGTCATCTGGGTTCCTGTGCGGAAGGGTTGCCACCGCCGCCATGACCGGCACGATGTGCAGAAACAACACAGGATCCGCAATCGAATTGTCGGGCACGTCGATGTGCAGACCGAGGGTGTAGTACAGAAAAAGCCATTGGTCGAGTGCCCAGAGGCCACATGCCAATCCGAGAAACGCCCAGAAGAGACGATCTCCAAGAGTCTTCTGTATCGCATTACGTGTAGCGAAGGAGGTGGCCAGGAGCAGGACCAGAAAATAAACGATTGGCCGGGACGAAGCCAGCCATGAATCCGTCTTCACGACGAGCAAGGAAGCTCGCAACAATACGATTCCGATTAGTATCGCTGGCCACGAGACGAATCTGGAGGGGGGATATCTCATGATTCCACATCTCTGGCGTACACCGCTAATACCTACTGAGACGAGACCCCCGGACCCGCCGGGGGCGACCACCAGGCTATAAGTACGTTACAGGACTTATACGCGTCTTCTCGAAGATGGGCAACCGGACTGCTGTTGGTGTGACCTCGCTCAAGAGCCAGTCTTAATTCTATAACTCGGCGTTTCCAAAATGAACCTTGGGCGTCTCATTGGCAGGAACATGAAGAACGGCTTAAGATGTTCCGCAAACGGGATCCATTGGGTACGAGGGGTTCACGATGATGAATGCAAGCCCAACGCAAAATCTGGGGAACCAACTGCCAGCGGCAAATGGGCTGGCGATAGTCCGCGTCACGATCGGCGCGATGCTGGTGTGGGTCTTTTTCGAAAACCTGGGGAAGGGACTTTACACTGCAGCAGGCTACTCCGGCCTGATCAACTACTACATCAAGAACAGTCATTCGCCGGCGGCATGGAAAGCAGTGATGGGCCTGGCGGCGAGCCACGCGGCGATGGCGGCTCCTATGCAGGCGCTGACTGAGATTTCTCTCGGGATACTGCTTGTTATTGGCCTGCTTACGCGCCCGGCTGCCCTCGTAGCGTTCCTCTACCTCGGCAGCCTCTGGGTGTCTGAGTGGGGCACGGCGTGGATTTGGGAACTGCTGGTTCCGGTACTCGCATCGTTCGCACTCGTGGTGGGGCGTGCCGGCCGAACGTGGGGCGTCGACGCATGGCTAGCGCGACGCTGGCCGTCGTCCCCATGGTGGTGACTTGAGCCCACAGCAAGTGCGAGTATCGATCGTCATTCCTACACACAACGAAGCGCAGTCGATCGGCCGCGTCCTGGCTGATCTTCCGCCCGATATGGTGACTGAGGTTCTGGTTGTCGATAGCAATTCAACCGATGGGACTCCAGATATCGCGTCAAAGATGGGAGCCCGCGTCCTCCACGAGCCTCGCCGCGGATACGGTCGCGCCTGTTTGACCGGACTGGCAAATGCAAACTCCCCTGATGTAGTCGTCTTCCTCGATGGTGACTACAGCGATCGTCCGGCCGAGCTGCCGCTTCTCTTAGCTCCGATCATTGATGGCCGCGCCGACATCACGCTGGGCTCGCGTCTGGGAAAGCAGAGTACCCCCGGGGCGATGCCGTGGCACGCCGCGTTTGGCAACCACCTGGCGGCCTTCCTGATCAGGCTTCTCTATGGTCTGAAGATAAGCGACCTCGGACCGTTCCGTGCCGGACGAGCAGATACCCTTCGCCGGCTTGAGCTGCAAGAGACCACCTATGGATGGGCGGTTGAAATTATCCTGAAAGGCGCGCTTGCGGGATTTCGCATCGTTGAGGTGCCGGTGAGCTATTATCCGCGTATCGGGAAGTCGAAAATCAGTGGCACACTGAGAGGGACCGTGGGAGCGGGGTGGTTCATTCTCAGTTTGATCGTGCGTTATTATTTCCGGCGCGGAAAAGCAGGACAGCCGCGGCCGGCGTGAGGGACGACATCCCTAGCCCCTATGGAATCCACCAGTCAGACTACTGCGCATTCTCATAAAGACTGCACGTTGGTCATCATGGCGAAGGCACCCCGGCTGGGTACCGTCAAGACGCGGTTGGCTCAAAGCCTTCCAGTCGAAGCGGTCACCGAACTCTATCGCTGCCTTTTGAACGACACGCTCGCGCTGGCGCGGTCATTGGGCGATGTGGAAATTGCCATGATGTGCCCGGACTCGGACGTAAACGATTTAGCGTGGTCGGCAGGCAACGAAGTGCGTGTCGTCGCACAGAAAGGGCTGGGCCTTGCGGCTGGCCTCACGTCGGTGTTTGCATACTTCGCAGCGCTCGGCCAACGCGTGGTTGCATTCAATAGCGATAGCCCGCATCTGCCGGTTTCGGTTCTTCTTGGTGCGTTCGATGCGCTGAACCTGCACGACGTCGTCGTAGGGCCGACCCATGATGGCGGCTACTATCTCGTCGGGGCCAAAGCCGCTCATCCAACGCTTTTCGATGGAGACAGCATGGGAACGAAGAGCGCGCTCGACGCTCTGCTGGCTCGCGCCCAGAAACTGGGGCTTTCCATTGGCTTCACTGATCCCTTCTACGACATCGACGTGGTCGAGGACCTAACTCGTCTTGCAGCGGAACTAGAGTTCGCTCCGGCCCGGGCGCCACGAACGGCCGACTGGCTGAAACAATGGGGACCGGCGGTGGCACAGTTGCGGACGGGCACAGGGACCCTGTGAAGCTCACGCCATCCAACCGGCTCTACGGGATCGGCGCCGTCATGCTTGTGGCGCTGACGATCTGCTCACGCCAACTCAGCAACATGGGTGCGCCATCGTTCATGATTCCGCTGGGGTTTGCTGGCGTCGCGTACCTCTTCGCCGTCCGTGAGTTCTTCGCCACCCCGCGATTTCCGCGTCGTGTCATCGTGACCGGGCTCGTGTTCGCTGCTCTTTGGCATATTGCATTCCTGACAGTGCCGCCCGGCACGGATGATGACATTCATCGATATCTTTGGGATGGCCGCATGCAGCGGCTCGGCTACAACCCTTATGTTGTCGTTCCCAGCGACCCTGCCCTTGCCGGATTGCACACGCCCGAGACCCGCACTCTAAACAATCCGTATCTGCCGAGTCCCTATCCAGCGGGTGCTGAATTGTTCTTCCGTGCCGTAACCGCGATTCATGAATCTATCTCGGCGCTGAAAGTAGCGTTTGTACTTTGCGATTTGGTCATCGTTTTCATATTGCTCGACATTCTAAAAAGTAGTGGGCAAGGAGCGCATTGGGTCTTGGCTTATGCGTGGAATCCACTATTGGCGATAGAGGTGGCAGGCAGCGGTCACATCGATATTGTCGGCGTACTGCTGCTGTTGGCATCTGTCGCGGCGCTTGCAAGGCGATGGCGTACGCTTGCAGCTCTAGCATTCGGGTTGGCGATTGCCGTGAAATTGCTGCCGATCGTACTGCTGCCGCTCTATTGGAAGCGTGTCCGGATGCGTGACGCCGCGCTGGCCGCAGCCGTGGTCGTACTCTTATACGTTCCCTTTCTCAACCACGGACGGATTCCGCTCGGCTCGCTCGGCACTTATGTTCACAGTTTCCGGTTCAACGATCCGGTGTTCGCAACACTGGAGGGAGTGGCTTCTCCGCAGCTTGCCGCTGGCGTGGCCGTACTTGTTGGTTTTCTTGCCGCAATCTGGCAGAGGTGGAAGAGGCCGGAATGGTCTCCGGACGCATTGGCATGGCCCATGACAGCATCGCTTCTATGTGCACCGGTCGTATATCCGTGGTACCTTCTCTGGCTGCTGCCGTTTATGCGGTCGGCCTCGACGATGCCGATCATCATCTGGACCGTCAGCATCATCCCAACCTACTACGTTTGGCATTTACGAATGCTGGGCCGTCCGTGGTTAGTTCCGGGGTGGATGATGCTGCTGGAATACGGAGCTGTGGCAACGGCTGCTGCAATGATTCCGTGGCGCCGGTTCGAACGACCGGCCGTAAGCCAACGTCCCGTGAACTAGGATGTATCCCAAAGCATTCGTCCGTCATCCAACCCAAGATCCGTTAAATCACCGAGGAGCGAGGATATGACAAAAACAAGCCGTATCAATCTTCTGGCTGTCGGGCTCCTGATCGTTGCTGCAAGCTCGTGGGCGCAGACTCGCCCGCCAATCATCGAACAGATTGCCAAGACGTATGGCATTGATTCGTTCGGGCAAATTGATTCGATCCGCTACACGTGGAACGGGGAAATCACAGGCCTCTTCAAAGCAGCTCACAAGTGGGAGTGGGAGCCGAAGACCGGCAAGGTTTCTTTTGAAGGAACGGATAAAGAAGGCAAGCCAGTCAAGGTTACGTACATTCGCTCCGAGCTCAACAGCCAACCTGACAACGTGAAGAACGAAGTCGAGCCGTCTTTCGTCAACGATAACTATTGGCTGCTGTTCCCGTTTCATGCTTAC
>Ga0210405_10003528_pt1 | contig 15277 bp, 13 predicted proteins | sample IncBWH11MmetaG_FD_155492 | JGI IMG/M metagenome (GOLD analysis project Ga0210405, IMG submission 155492) | Forest soil microbial communities from Barre Woods Harvard Forest LTER site, Petersham, Massachusetts, United States - Inc-BW-H-11-M | ecosystem: Environmental > Terrestrial > Soil >... | reverse complement strand
GCCAGCGCGGTGCTCATGGTCACGCGGCGAAACGTGGTGCATAGCGCCATCTTTCTGATCACCGCGTTGCTCGCCACCGCGGGGATTTTCTTGCAATTGCGCGCCGAGTTTTTGTTCATCGTCCAGATCATTCTTTACGTCGGGGGCATCATGGTGCTCTTCGTCTTCGTCATCATGCTGGTCAACTTGGACGTGGCGCTCCAACAGATCCAGTTCGCCCGGCAGAAGTGGGTGGCGCTGCTCGTCGCGCTGGCGCTGGCTGCTCAGGTTGGCTTCATGTTCTGGACTTCCGGGAAAATGGCGGGGCAGGGTTTGCCGGTGCTGGCGGCCGTGGCCGCGAACCGTTTGCCCGCCAATTCCGAAACGGTGGCGCACAGCCTGTTCGAATCGTATCTACTGCCGTTTGAGATTGCCTCGGTTTTGTTGCTGGTGGCCATGATCGGCGCGGTCGTCATGGCCAAGAAAAGGACGTAGCGCAGCGATGCTTCCGATCGGACACTACTTGTTCCTGAGCCTCGCGCTGTTCATCATCGGCGTGATTGGAGTCGTCACGCGGCGCAACGTCATCGTCGTGCTCATGTCCATCGAGCTAATTCTGAACGCCGTGAACATCAACCTGGTTGCCTTTTCCCGTCTGTACGGTGATGTGGCGGGGCAAGTCTTCGCGCTGTTCATTATTGCTGACGCGGCTGCGGAGGCCGCTGTGGCGCTCGGAATCATCATCGCCTTTTTCCGCAACCGCGAAACGGTGTTGGAAGACGAAATGGATTTGTTGAAGTGGTAGCGTGAACACATGAAGGAAGAAACGAAAACGGCATGATGCCCACGGGCTACTTTCTCGATCATCTCTGGCTCATCCCGCTGTTTCCTCTGGGGACCGCGGCGCTGATGCTTTTCTTCGGCAAACGCCTCCCGAACTCTGTGGTTAGCGTGTTCTGCGTCGGCAGCGTGTTCTTCTCTTTCTTCTTCGCTCTCGGCGCAGTGATTCAATTGTTGGCCGCCGATCCCGAGCATCGCCTCGCCCAGCAAGTCATGTTCGAATGGCTCACGCCCGGGCCAATGCAGATGACGGGCGGACATCTCATACGGTTTGTCGCCGATTGGGGATTCCTTCTAGATCCGCTTTCTTGCGTCATGGTTTTGGTCGTCACGGGAGTCGGCTTCCTGATTCATGTCTACTCCGTTGGTTACATGGCGCACGAATGCGGCTACTACCGCTTCTTCGGCTACATGAATCTTTTCATGTTCGCCATGCTCACCCTGGTCTTGGCCAACAACATGCTCCTCATGTTCGTGGGCTGGGAAGGCGTCGGCCTGTGCAGCTATTTGCTAATCGGCTTTTATTTCTTGAAGAAGTCCGCTTCCGACGCCGGCAAAAAAGCTTTCATCGTCAATCGCATCGGTGACGCCGGCTTCATCCTCGGTATTCTTCTCACCGCGGTGACATTGGGCACCATCCGCTTTACGTCCCAGGGTTTGCCGGATGCGGAAAGCGCTTCAGGAATTCTCCAAGCGCTGAAGGCCGCTGTCGACGCACACGCCTTGGCCTACGGAGCGCCGGTGCTGACCGCCATCGCTCTTTTGTTATTTGTCGGAGCGGTGGGCAAATCCGCCCAGATTCCCCTGTACGTTTGGCTGCCGGACGCCATGGAAGGTCCGACGCCGGTGAGCGCGCTGATTCACGCGGCGACGATGGTCACCGCGGGCGTCTACATGGTCGTGCGCATGAACGCGGTTTACCAGCTCGCGCCCTTCGCCTTGGACGTCGTAGCCGTAATCGGCGCGGTCACCGCGATTTTTGCCGCTTCCATGGCCCTGGTGCAAACCGACATCAAGAAAGTGCTGGCGTATTCCACCATCAGCCAGCTTGGCTACATGTTTCTTGCCCTTGGCGTCGGCGCTTTCGCAGCGGGAATTTTTCACCTGATGACCCACGCCTTTTTCAAGGCGCTCTTGTTCCTCGGCGCGGGCAGCGTGATTCACGCCATGTCCGGAGAACAGGACATACGGAAAATGGGCGGCCTGTGGCAAAAGATTCCGATTACCGCGAGAACATTTGGGGTCGCGACCTTGGCCATCGCGGGGATTTTTCCGTTCGCCGGATTTTTCAGCAAAGATGAAATTCTAGGTCAGGCATTCGACCGCTTCTTCGTGTTGTGGGCTGTCGGCTTCATCACCGCTGGCATGACGGCCTTCTACATGTTCCGGCTGTTCTTTCTTACATTCATTGGATATTGCCGCGCCGACGAGCACGTTGAGAAGCATATCCACGAATCACCTTGGGCGATGGTCCTTCCGCTCATGATTCTCGCCGGATTCTCAGTCATTGGCGGTTGGATTGGGTGGCCGGAGGTCTTCGGAGGAGAAAATCGTTTTGAGCGTTTCCTTGATCCGGTCTTGGTTGGCGTAATGCCAGAGACGGGAGCGGTTAAGATCGCGCACCATGCTTTCGCCAAAGAGATTCTCTTGATGGTGGCGTCGCTCGCAATCGTCGGTGCAGGATTTTGGCTCGCGTACGAATTCTATTGCAGCAAGCGCATCGCGCCGGAGCTGGTCGCCAGCAGGCGGCCGGCATTGTACCGGTTGCTCCTCCACAAGTATTACGTGGACGAAATTTATGACGCGGCCGTCGTCGAGCGCACCAAAGACCTCGGCACTGTGCTCGGCAGCTTCGATGCCAACGTGATCGACGGCGTCGGCGTAAACGGCGCCGGCTGGCTCGCGCGCTTCGGCTCAACTCTTTCGATGTGGTGGGACAAGTGGATTATCGACGGGCTGCTGAATTTCAGCGCCAAGCTGCTGCAGCTTTTCAGTTATCCGGTGCGCCTGTTGCAAACCGGAATGTTTTCCAGTTACGCGATGCTTATCTTAGTGGGGCTGGTCGTTCTTCTGGCGTATTACGGGCACCATGTGCAGGTACTTCTGCGCGGCGTGCGCTGAGAGGCGATAAGAATGGACTTTTTTGCAAATCACATTTTAAGCGTGGTCTTGTTTACGCCGCTCGTTGGCGCCTTATTAATGTTGTTCATCCCTCGCGAAAACGAGCAAGCCCACAAGATCGCCGGCAACATCTTTGGCGCGCTCGGTTTTCTCGTTTCGCTCCCGCTGATTCGCTGGTTCAAACCGAGATGGGGCGGCTTTGCATTCGAAGAAACCGCCGATTGGATTCCCTCTATCGGCGCGAAATACCATCTCGGCATCGACGGCATCAGCCTCCTGCTCGTGATGCTCACCACGTTCCTCGGAATGATCGCCATTCTCTCCTCCTGGAGCGCCATTCATCAGCGCACCAAGGAATACTACATTCTGCTTCTTCTCCTTCAGACGGGCATGATCGGCGTTTTTGTTTCCCTCGATTTTTTCCTCTTTTACGTTTTCTGGGAAGTGATGCTCGTTCCCATGTACTTTCTAATCGGCGTTTGGGGCAGTGACCGTCGTCTCTACGCCGCCATCAAATTTTTCCTGTACACCTTGGCTGGATCTGTGGTCATGCTGCTGGCGATCCTGGCGCTTTATTTCTATGCGCCTGTGGCGTCCGGCGCGACACGCACATTTGACGTCCCAACGCTGCTTCTCGCCGCCCAGCACTTCACCGACCCGCTGAAAGTCTGGCTCTTCTGGGGCTTCTTCTTTGCTTTTGCCATCAAAGTGCCCATGTTCCCGTTCCACACCTGGCTCCCCGACGCCCACACGGAAGCTCCCACTGCCGGCTCCGTCATCCTCGCCGGCGTCCTCCTGAAAATGGGTACGTACGGTTTCATCCGCTTCTCGTTGCCACTGCTGCCAAGCGATCCGCTCCTGCGTCACAAGATCATTCAAATCGTCATCGTGCTCTCTATAATCGGCATCATTTACGGCGCGCTCGTCTGCCTCATGCAGAAAGACATGAAGCGTCTCATCGCTTACAGTTCCGTCAGCCATCTCGGCTTCTGCACGCTGGGAATTTTCGCCCTCACGCCCCACGGTCTCTCCGGAAGCGTCCTCCAGCAGATCAACCACGGCATCTCCACCGGCGCGCTCTTTTTGATTGTCGGTGTGCTCTACGAACGCCGTCACACGCGCATGATTTCCGAATTCGGCGGCCTGGCTACGCCCATGCCCAATTTCGCTGCGATCTACTTGATCATCAGCCTCAGCTCGCTCGGCATGCCCCTGCTCAACGGCTTCATCGGAGAATTCACCATCCTATTTGGCGCGTTTGAGGTGAGCAAAGCCTGGGCCGCCTGGGGCTCGCTGGGCGTCGTGCTCGGTGCCGCCTACCTGCTGTGGCTCTACCAGCGCGTGATGTTCGGCCCGGTCACACAATTCGCCAACGAAGATTTGCCGGACTTGAACCTGCGCGAATACGCCACGCTCGTCCCGCTCGTCATTCTGGCTTTCTGGATCGGCATCTACCCAAAGCCGTTCTTCGCGCTGATCGAACAGCCCGTGCAAGCCATCGTCAAACAGGTGAATCCAGATTTCTATAAAGCGGAGCACGCAAAACTTTCCCCCTCCGAACTCCACGCCGCCGCGGAGACGAAATAACCCGCCCGCATGAACATCCCTTTTCTCAACTCGATTCTCAGCTATCTCCGCGGAGATGGTGCCATCATCGTCCCGGAGATGGAGCTCACTCTATTTGGTTTGAGCATCCTTCTCTTTGGCTCCTCTTTCGATATTTCGGACGAAGATCACTGGCTTTGGAAGCTGCTCTTAAAAAATTTTCAGGCCAAAGCTGCCTTGGCGGGCACGCTTTTCAGCGCGTACTCGCTCTGGGGGCTCCGCGGAGCGATCTCCGTCAGGGGTGAACTCCTCGGATTCCATGATTCAGTCTTGGTCGATCCCTTCTTCCTTTTCTTCGCCACGCTCTTCCTGGCCGCCACCGCCCTCGTGATTCTCCTCTCCGTGAAATACCTGGAGATCGAACGGGAACAAGAAGGCGAATACTACGCGCTGCTGTTGTTTGCCTGCATCGGAATGATGTTCATGGCCTCCGGCGTGGATTTGATCGTCCTGTTCCTCGGCCTCGAAACCATGGCTCTCAGCTTCTACGTGCTCACTGGTTTCCTGCGGCGCGAGAAGCGTTCGAACGAAGCCGCGCTTAAATACGTCCTCCTCGGCGCGTTCAGCTCTGGAATCCTGGCCTATGGCTTCTCGATTTTATATGGCCTAAGCGGCGCGACGAACATCGGCGCTATCACCTCCGCACTGGCGAATCGCGACAGATTAGTCCATGCCCTTGCTCTCAGCCATCTCCCCGGTGCGCAGGGGGAGCAGATGCGCGAATTGTTGGCGAGACAGCTTCCCGTCGCGCTGCATTTCGATCCCTTCGTTCTCCAGCTTCTTCCCATCCTCGCTTTCGTTCTCGTTGCCGTCGGGTTGTTTTTCAAAGTCGCGGCTGTGCCATTTCATCAGTGGGCGCCGGACGTTTACGAAGGCGCGCCAACCCCCATCGCTGCCTATGTCAGCGTGGCTTCCAAGACCGCGAGTTTTGCTCTCCTTCTGCGCCTGTTCATTTCCGTTTTTTCCCCTTCGCAAAAAGCTTCCCAGGAACAATGGATGTACCTCATCGCTGGCGTCGCCGTCGCTTCGCTCACCTGGGGCAATTTGGCCGCGCTCACCCAGACCAATGTAAAACGCCTCCTCGCTTATTCCTCCATCTCGCATGTCGGCTACATTCTCCTTGGCCTCGTCGCTTGGAACCCGACCGCGTTTACCGGCATCGCCTTCTACTTGCTCTCCTACGTCTTCATGACCGCCGGCGCCTTCGCCGTCATCATCGTGCTTCGCCAGAAAGGCCTCATCGGTGAGGAACTCGATGACCTGAACGGTCTTTACCAACGCAGCCCCGCCGCCGCATTGCTCTTGCTTATCTTCATGCTCTCGCTCGCAGGCATCCCGCCGACGGCTGGCTTCATGGGCAAGTACTTCATTTTCCTTTCGCTCATCGAAACGCACCATCCCCTCCTCGCCGTCTTCGCCGTTCTCTACATCGTCCCCGCGCTCTACTACTATTTCCGCATCGTCGTCCACGCCTGGCTCAAGCAGCCCGGCGAAGCGCCGCGCCCCTCCATGACCAGTGCCCAGGCCGTGGCCCTAGGCATCGCTGTGTTTGTCACCCTCGCCGCCGGGTTGTATCCTGAGCCGTTCACGCGGCTCGCCCAATATGCCTTTGGCCAATAAACCGGAAGACTCCGCATCACCCTCTCCTGCAGCGCAGAAGGCGAAGGAAGCTTCCAATCAGGCCACCATCGCCATGGAGCTTCCCTTCGTCCTCGTCTCGGCCGTCGTTGTGGGCGGGCTTCTCGGCTATTTTCTTGACCGCTGGCTGCACACCAAGCCCGTTTTCCTGCTCATCCTTGGCGCCATCGGTTTTTATGCCGGCGTGCGCGACGTTCTCCGGCGGCTTGGGTGAAGCGGCAATGACCTCGATCGCAGCTGATTCTTCGCCCGCCGCTGCTCTCACCGAACGGCGCATCTCTTCGCTGACGCTCCTGCTCGGCTTCGTCGCGGCCCTCTTGGTCGCCCTACTTCGCGATCGCCTGTGGGGCGCAGGCCTCGCCATAGGCGCATGCCTCGCCTGGCTCAATTTTCGCTGGCTCCGACGCGGCTTGGACGCGCTGGTAGTGGCTTCCACCGCGCAAGCTGGCAAAGAGAAGCCCGCAGTCCCGCTCCTCAGTTACTTCGCCATGCTCTTTCGCTACGGGTTGATAGCCCTCGCCGTCTATGTTATTTTTATTTATCTGAGAGTTCCCCTGGCAAGCATGGTTGTGGGTTTATGTGCTTTAGGAGCCGCCACAATTGCGGCGAGTGTGTACGAAATCTTGCATCCTGATGAGTAGGGAACTGATTGTTTCGGGGTTACTAGCGCAATGGAACATCACGTAAGCGGCATCACGCAGTTTGTGAACCACTACCTCGGGCAATTTGCCCTGGCGCTGCTCGCCATGCTTCACAGTCAGCCGAGCGACCCGGGACTGCCCATCCCCGAACATGTCGTGATGGCCTGCGTTGTCCTTGTGCTCGTGACGCTGCTGGCCCTCTTATTGCGGTCGAAGCTATCCGTAGAAAAGCCCGGAGCAATGCAGCAAGTCGCGGAGCTGCTTTTGACCAATCCGCTCGGTTTTGGCATCAAGGACCTTCTGGAAGAAAATATTCACCACGGCGCTGCCAAGCTCATTCCCTTCGTCGGTTCCATTTCTGTATTTGTCTTATTCTCCAATTTACTTGGCGTTCTTCCTGTATTTACCTCGCCGACCGGGCAGGTATCTGTGCCGTTTGCCTGCGCGATTCTGACCTTCCTGTATTTCAACTGGCAGGGAATTAAGCACCATGGGGCCGCGGGTTATCTTAAGCATTTCGCCGGTCCCGTTCCCTGGCTCTCGCCGCTGATCTTTCCGGTGGAAATTATTAGCACAACGGCCCGCATCGTTTCGCTCACTGTTCGTCTTTGGGCCAACATTTTCGCGAGCGATTTGCTCTACAGTATTTTCGTTGGACTCTTTACCTCCGCAACGGTAGCGGTTTGGTCCAAAGCGCCGGTCTGGGCTGTGATCGTGGCAATTTTCCCGGTGACGATTCCCATTGCCTTCATCGGATTGCATATTTTCGTTTCGATTATTCAGGCCTACATCTTCACGGTTTTGCCCTCGGTTTATCTGGGCATGGCTACGGCCGACGAGCATTAAATCGGGATTTGCCGGTGTGTCTTCGCCGGCAATTTGCTGCTTCAGTGTGAGCCCGGCTGCACGGTGTCCGGGAACCACCCCCTGGCGGCAATCGACAAGGAGGAAGTGATGAAGAAGTGGATGATGTTATTGGTGGCGTTTGCGGCGGTGATGTTGATTGCTCCGTCCGCGTTCGCGCAGGACACGGCAGGCGCGGCAGCTGGAGGCAAAGGCCTCATGGCGATTGCCGCGGGCTTCGGCATGGCGCTGGCGGCCTTTGGTGGCGCGCTGGGGCAGGGCCGTATCGCTTCGGCGGCTTGCGAAGGCATGGCCCGCAATCCCGGAGCAGCGGCGGCAATCCGCGCGGCGATGATTCTCGGTCTGGTGTTCGTCGAGACGCTCTCGCTCTTCACACTAGTTATCATCTTCATGAAAATCTAGTAGGACAGGCACTCCTTCCTGTCCCTCTCACAGTCCGGGACACGGTTTCTTCAAGAACGGCCCGGCGGCGCAATCCCCGGGCCGTTTTCCTTTCCAGCCATGTGTATTTGGAGTGCGGCGGCTAGCCGCCGCTTTTCCGTCACTTGAGATGCCGTCCCAGGCGCAGCGACGATCCTCGCCGAGACGACCTACCGTCCCAGAAGCGTAGGTTGCAGAATGAACTGAATCACCGGATTCGGGTACACGCCAAACAAAATCGTCCCCGCAAAAGTCACGACGAGCACCAAGCTCACGCCCAGCGGGAACCGCACCGGTCCCAGCGCCGCCGCTTCCGCGCTTGACTCGCGCATGTACATCACCACGATGAGCCGGAAGTAGTAATACGCCCCGATCACGCTGTTAATCGCCATCAGGACCGCGAGCCAGAGCAAGTGCGAATTCACCGCCGCCTTGAAGATGTACAGCTTCCCGAAAAACCCGGCGGTAATCGGCAGGCCGAGCAGCGAAAGCAGGTAAACGCTCAAAGCCGCCGCCACCCACGGCTGCCGCTGCGAGAGCCCCGCATAATCGTCCAGTGATAGATTTTTCTCCCCCGCGCCACCCAGTTGCGAAACGATCGTGAACGCCCCCAGCTTCACCAGCGCATAGCTCAGCAGGTAAAACAGCACCGCGGCATACGCCGGCCCCGCAGCGGCCGAGCCGCCCTCGCCCTGCGCCATGGAAGTGACCGCCGCGAACGCCACCAGGATATATCCGGCGTGCGCGATGGAACTGTAAGCCAGCAGCCGCTTAACGTTCGTTTGCACCAGCGCGCCCAGGTTCCCGGCAAACATCGTCAGCGCCGCCAGCGCCCAGAAAGCCCAGAACCAGAAGTGCGTGGCCGCCGGAACCGTCGCAAAAATCCGCAGCAACAAAGCAAATGCCGCGGCCTTCGGTCCCGCGGAAAACAGCGCCGTGACCGGCGTTGGCGCGCCTTCGTAAACGTCGGGCGTCCACACCTGGAACGGCGCCGCCGCCACCTTAAACCCCAATCCGATCAGGATCATCGCCAAACCCAGTTCGAACAGACTGCTGTGGAACAGCTCCGCGGAATCCATCTTAAGCAGCATTGTCGTGCCGCTTGAGCCGTACACTAGCGCAATCCCGTAAAGAAAAAATGCCGTCGCAAACGACCCCAGCAGGAAATACTTCATCGCCGATTCGCCGGACTTCAGCGAATCCCGCCGGTATCCCGCCAGGATGTAGCTGGAAATCGAACTCATTTCCAGCCCGATGAACGCCGTGAGCAACTCCTGCGCCGAAGCCAGCACGCCCATCCCCGCCGTCGCGAACAGTAGCAGCGCGTAGAATTCCGCGAATGGCAGCCGCTCCCGCTCCAGGTAAGGCCCCGACGCCAGCACGACTAGAAACGCCACCATGCCCACGAGAAGCCGGAAAAAGAAACTGAACGAATCGGATTGCACCAGCCCGCCGAACCCCGGCCCGGCATGCATCGCCGCGGTGACGGACGCCGCCGTCCCTGCAAGCGCGCCGATCAGCGCAAGAAAAGTAAAAAAATGCCGGCTGCGCACAAACGGTTGCGTCAGCATCACCAGCAACCCGAAAGCGCACCAGACGAGTTCCGGCAAGACGCGGTACATGTCCACAACGCTGGGAAATGCGGAATTCATTTAGCTGGCTCCGAGCCTTTCAGTTGCGACGACTTTCGGCCCAGTGCTTACGGAATCGCGTTTGGCCCGCGGCGCGACCACGTTCGGCGTGGTCACACTTGGCGTCGCAGCTTCATACGGCCGCTGGGGTTCCACTTGATCGATCACGTCTTGCGCCGCCGACGCCGTGCGTTTGGTGATAAACGTCGAACCAATGCCCATCCACAACGTCACGACCGCCATTGTCGCGAGAATCCACTTTTCTCGTGCTGAAGCATCGGGGAGCGTGCGGTTTTTCTCTCGCGTGATTTCTCCGAAGAACACGCGCTGATACGACCACAGAAGGTAGCAAGCCGAGAGAATCACGCCGAGCGCGGCCCACGATGCCCAGCCCCAGTGCCTCTGGTACGTGCCGAGCAGCACCAGGTATTCACCGACAAAACCGTTGAGCATCGGCAAGCCCAGCGATGACAGCGCGACAAACAAGAAAAACGCCGCCAACTTCGGCATCGGCGTCGCCAGCCCGCCGTACTCGCTGATTTCAAACGTGTGCCGCCGGTCGTACAGCATGCCCACAAGCAAGAAGAGCGCGCCCGTCGAAATCCCGTGCGCGAGCATCTGGTAAACCGCGCCCTGCATGGAAATGTTATGAAACGCGAATATCCCTAGCACCACGAAGCCGAGGTGGCTGACCGACGAATACGCCACCAGTTTCTTCAGGTTCGGCTGCACCATCGCCACTAGCGCGCCGTAAATAATGCCGATGATCGCCAGCGCCGCGACCCACCCCGCCGCGCGGCGCGAAGCCTCGGGAAAGAGCGGCAGGCAAAAGCGAATCATGCCGTAGGTGCCCATCTTCAGCAGTACGCCCGCCAACATGACCGAGCCGGCCGTCGGCGCTTCCACGTGCGCATCCGGCAGCCAGGTGTGCAGCGGGAAGAGCGGCACCTTGATCGCAAACGCCACGAAAAATGCCAGGAACAAGAGCATTTCTGCCGAGGAAGAAAGCTCCAGCCCGCCTTGCGATGCAGGCGTATGCAGCAAAGTCTGGATCGTCGGCAGATCGAACGTACCGGTTGCGTTGTACAACCAGATAATCCCGACCAGCATCAGGATCGAGCCTGCCATCGTGTACAGCACAAACTTCACCGCGGCGTACACGCGCCGGTCGTGGCCCCAGATGCCGATCAGCAGCGCCATGGGAATTAGCATCACTTCCCAGAAAAGAAAGAACAGGAAAAGGTCCAGCGAGAGGAACACGCCGACAACGCCGACTTCCAGCATCAGTAGCATCACGAAAAATTCCTTCACGCGGTGCTCGATGCTCTTCCAGGAAGCCAGAATCGAAATGGCCGTCAGGAACGTCGTCAGTATCACGAGAAACATACTGATTCCATCGACGCCCAAGTGATAATTGATCGGCGGCTGATTGATCCACTTGAGGTATTCCTCAAGGTGATACCCGGTCGTGCCGATGGGGACCGCGCGGATCATCAAAACCGAGAACAGAAATTCGGCCAGCGAAACGATCAGCGCGATGATGCGGATGAACTTGTGATCGTCGCCGCGCAGCAGCAAAAGCGCGAGCGCTCCCACGGCTGGGAAGAAGATCAGCACCGAAAGCAAATGTCCACCGTGCAGCATCACCGCACCATCCCGAGAACCGCTTTCCCGCCGAACGGCCAGAAGAAAATAACTGCAATTACCACCAGCGCCCCGACCACCACCCACACCGCGTAGCTGCGCGTATTTCCGGACTGCGCATGGCGCACGCCGTCGCCGATGGCCCTGGCGCCGTCCGCAATCCCATTCACGGCTCCGTCGATGCCGGCCACATCCGCCGTTTTCCAAAGAACGTTTGTCGAAATCCAAAGCAGCGGACGAACCACCACCGCCGCGTACAATTCGTCCACGTAATACTTGTTCAGCAAAGTGGTGTAGGCTGGCTTCAGCGAGTGCGCCAGTCCGTCGGCCTTCCCGGGCCTCTTGAGATACAGCCAGTAGGCAACAAGTAGGCCGACGACTGCTGCACCCAGGGCTACAATAGCCAAGGTCAACTCGAGATTGAGCGCCGCGGCTTCTCCTAACGGTTCGGCGGATTCGTACCTGCCAAGAACCGGCGCCAAGAAATTAGTGAAATAGTCGGGACCGCCCCAAAGCACTGGCGCAGCTATCCACCCGCCGACAACGGAGAGCACAGCGAGAACCACAAGTGGCCCAAGCATGCTCCACGGCGACTCGTGAATGTGCACCTTGTGATCGTCGTAGCGCGGCTTACCGTAAAAGGTCAGGAAAATTAGACGGAACATATAGAAAGATGTCAGCAGCGCTGCCGCCAGGCCGAATGCGTAAAGCGCATAACCGACATGGCGCCCGCCGTACTCGCTCTCGAAGTCGCTCAAGAGTATCGAATCCTTGCTGAAGAATCCCGCGAACGGCGGAAATCCAGTGATTGCCAGAGTTGCCGTCAGCATCGTCAGGAATGTCCACCGAATCTTCTTGAGCAGCCCACCCATCTTCCGCATGTCCTGCTCGCCGCCGATGGCGTGGATTACGCTTCCAGCCGCAAGGAAGAGTAGAGCTTTGAAGAACGCATGCGTCATCAGATGGAATATGCCCGCGGAGAACGCGCCAACGCCGCAAGCGAGGAACATGTAGCCCAGTTGGCTGACAGTGGAATACGCCAGAACTTTCTTAATATCCGTCTGCACCAAACCGATAGTGGCCGCAAAAAACGCCGTGGCGCACCCCACGATCGCCACGACGAGCGTCGCCGTCGGCGCGTGCGTGAATAAAATGTGCGAGCGCACAACGACATACACGCCTGCAGTCACCATCGTCGCCGCGTGAATCAGAGCGCTGACCGGCGTCGGTCCTTCCATCGCGTCCGGCAGCCAGACATATAGCGGCAATTGCGCCGATTTTCCGCAGGCGCCCATGAAAAGCAGTAAACACGCAAACGTCAGAGTGCCAAGATGCCCACTCAATTCAACGGGCCAGCCCTGCAGCGTGGAACTAGTGAAAATAGCTTGAAAATCCAACGTATGGAAGGCGCGGAACAACAAAAACATTCCCAGCATGAATCCAAAATCGCCGATGCGGTTGACGATGAACGCTTTCTTCCCCGCATCCGAAGCCGACTTCTTCAGAAAATAAAATCCGATGAGCAGGTAGCTTGAAAGCCCCACGCCTTCCCAGCCCACAAACAGCAGCACGTAGTTCGCCGCCAGCACTAGGATCAACATGAAAAACATGAACAGGTTGAGGTACGAAAAGAACCGGTAGTAACCGCCTTCGTGCGCCATGTACCCGGTCGCGTAAATGTGAATGAGCCAACCCACGCCAGTTACTACCAGCACCATCACGACCGTGAGTTGGTCCATCTGCAGATCGAAGCCGGCGCGGAAATCGCCCGCCGCAATCCAGGTGAAGAATTCCTTGTGAAAGAGAACCTGACCCGAGTCGAAAAATTCGCGCACCGCTTCGAGGGCGCATAGGAACGAAAGCCCCGTCGAACCGATAGCCACAGTATTGACGATCTTGTTCGGCCACTTCGCGCCAAAAAGTCCGTTCACCGCCGAGCCCAGCAGCGGCAGCAGCGGAACAATCCACAGGTATTCGAGGATCGGGTATGTCGGCATTAGAGTTTGAGTAGGTCCACGCGTTCGACGTTCAGCGTCTGCCGGTTGCGCGCAATCAAAATGATGATTCCCAGTCCCACAGCCGCTTCCGCCGCCGCCACCACAATTACGAACAGCACAAAAACCTGCCCATCCAGTTTTCCCAGCGCCTGGCTGAAGGCCACGAATGCCAAGTTCACCGCGTTCAGCATCAATTCGATGGACATGAAAATCGTGATGATGTTGCGCTTGAAAATAAATGCAAACACGCCCAGTCCGAACAAAATCGCGCTCAGGATCAGGTAGTAGTTCGTCGGCACCATCTCAGCTCTTCTCCCGCTGCGCGAGCACCGTGGCGCCCAGCACCGCGACAAGAATCAGGAACGACGTCAGCTCGAAGGGATACACGAACTCCTTGAAAATCATGCTGGAAATCCCAGGCGTCGAAGACATCTCCCCGATTTGCATCGTGCCTTGGATGCTGTCCGTCGAGCGCACAATCGTCGCCGCCACCAATCCTGCCAGCGCCACAACCAGCAATAGTCCCGGCGCACCCGCCATCTTCGAAATGCTGGTGTGCTCTTCCACGCCGGCGTTCAAGAGCATGATCACGAACACGAACAGCACCATGATCGCACCGCCGTAAACAATGATCTGCACCGCGGCCACGAACTCCGCGCCCAGCAGCAAATACAGCCCTGCCAGCGCGACCATCACCACGATCAGCGAAAGCGCACTGTGAATTGGATGCTTCTGCAAGATCAGGCTGACCGCGCCAATCACCGCGAGCCCCGCCAGCACGAAGAAAACCAAGAGCGGCGCCGTCATTTTGCGCCCCACCACTGCATCTTCGCCAGAATCACAAAGCTGGTGATAATCACGTTGACGATCGAGAGCGGCAGCAGCAATTTCCACCCGTATGCCATCAACTGGTCATAGCGGAAACGCGGCAGCGTCCCGCGCATCCACACGTACACGAACAGGAAAAAAAGAATCTTGGACAGCAGCCAGAACGGCGCCTGAATAAATTCGTTCACACGGGGCAACAAAATAAAAACCGCGCCCAGCCCGGCGATTGCCGTTCCCAAGCCTGGCAGTATGATTCGCCCAAAAATCGTTTCATAGCGAATGCCATCCCAAATCACCCACAAGCCGAACAGAATGAGGATCGCCGGCGGCACATAATGCGTGAACGTCCACGAAGCAGGGAAGGGAGACAGCCATCCTCCGAAAAACAGGATCGAGCACAAGCACGAAACCGTGATCATGCTGGTGTATTCCGCGATAAAAAACATCGCGAACTTGAAGCTGGCGTATTCGGTATGAAACCCCGCGACCAGCTCCGACTCAGCCTCGGGCAGATCGAAAGGCGCTCGATTCGTTTCGGCAATTGCCGCAACGAAAAAGCAAAAAAATCCCAGAAACTGCGGCCAAATGTTCCAGCCAAAAATCCCCAATTCCGGGTGCTGAGGATGCGCTTGCGCCTCGATAATTTTCTTCAAATTGAAGCTGCCCGCCATCAGCAGCACACCGACCACGGACATCGTCATCGCCAGCTCGTAGCTGATCATCTGCGCTGTGCTGCGCAGCCCGCCGAGCAAAGAATACTTGTTGTTCGATGACCATCCGGCCAGCGCCACGCCGTAAACCCCAAGCGCCGTAATCGCAAACAATCCCAGAATCCCGATGTTCACGTCCGGAGGGGCAATCCCTAAATAGACGTCGTGCCCCAACAAGCGGATCGGGTCCGGCCCAAAGGGAATAAGCGCGATGGCCGTCAGCGCCAGCGCCAGGGCCAGCAGTGGCGCAAGGTAGTACACAAATTTATCCACGCCGGCCGGAGTTGGATCTTCTTTGAAAAGAAACTTCACGCCGTCCGCCAGCGGCTGCAGCAATCCATGCGGGCCCACGCGGTGCG
>Ga0210405_10003527_pt1 | contig 15283 bp, 10 predicted proteins | sample IncBWH11MmetaG_FD_155492 | JGI IMG/M metagenome (GOLD analysis project Ga0210405, IMG submission 155492) | Forest soil microbial communities from Barre Woods Harvard Forest LTER site, Petersham, Massachusetts, United States - Inc-BW-H-11-M | ecosystem: Environmental > Terrestrial > Soil >... | reverse complement strand
TGACCCTTCGGTCAGGTTCTCGCCGTGAACAGCCTGTACCTTTTCGACGTTGCCTTCTCTCTCAGCCGCAGCCTAATCTGATAGTGTTACGATCTTCTCTGAAGAATCATGGAATCCCTATTCGGTCTCCGCGCTGGCAAAACCAATCCCTCGCCTCTGGAGGGCCCAGGAGCTTTCCGCGCACAGCAAGCGGAATTCGGCCTGCGGCAACTCGCGCGGCGCGAGTGGTGGCTTTGGTTTTCCGCGTTATTCGTCGCTGTGCTCTCGGCGGTGGCCATTGTGCTCAGCTTATTCCCCTCGTTGTTCCGCCACAAAGAGCATTTCTACGAACTCCGTCCCGAACAGGCGCGCTGGGGAATCCTGTGCTTGCTTCTTCTTTTCAATGGCTGGATGGTAGGCCGTCAATGGTCTTTCCGCCGGCAGCGCCGGCACCTAAGCGGGCAAGACGCTCCCACGGACGCGCCTGCTGCTCAAATTTCCGATCCTTCCGGTGTTGATCCCGTCACAGGGCTGCACACGCGGGGATTTATCGAGCAGCAGCTTGGAAAAGAGATTGCCCGCGCGCGGCGCCAAAATACCGCGCTCAGCCTCGCCACCATTCATCTTGACGATTTTACCGAGATGAATAAGCGCTACGGCCTTTCAGCGATGGACGCGGCTTTGAAGGAGCTGGCCCGGCGCTTGAAGAGGGCCTGCCGCGGCACCGATTTCGCGGCGCGCCTGGCTAACGACGATTTCCTGCTGGTGCTGCCGGAATGCAACCTGGCGGAAGTCCAGGTGGTTTTGAACCGCATCGGCGTTATCGAAGTCGCCTGTGGCGGACGGCAGGTCAACATCGCCTACACAACCGGTTGGGTGGACTATCAACCAGGCGACATGCCCGCGGACTTGCTCAAGCGCGCGGCCCAGCTCTTGCACCTTTACGAAAACGCCGCCAAGGAAAGTTTCTCCGCAACCCTGGCGCCGCATTAAACCGCCACTCGATCCAACCAGCCTCTGTCTTCTGCCAATGGTCACGGATGTTTTGCGGCACGTCCACGAGCGCGGTTGAGGTTTTTGAACCGAAGCCACCGCGAAGCTGCTCAGAAACGGTGATATCGCCGAGCCCGCGCGCCTCGACGGTGGGCCCGGCCACAAGCTGGCGTGCCGGAGCACGAAGTTTCGTGCGGGCTTACCTTACCCAGTACCCAGCACCGACTGTTCAGCGTTGTGACCACCTAGCGTCCAGCGTTATGGTCAGCTTCCGGCTGGGGACTGCAGCCAGCGGATGGCTCTGCGCCAGGGGGCGACGCCTCCACTGCTCATCGGGGTCTGCAACCACACGATCAGGCCGTTCTTGTGGGTAGCCACTTGGTGCTCACTGCTGCTCTCCGCCTGCTCGGGTGAGCCGGCGGGAGCTGTTTCCGACGGCGTAAGCCAGTAGGGGCTTGCCGCCGCTATCGACGGCCGATCGGCCGCGGCATTCGGCGACAGCCGGTCCGCGGCGCCGCCCGTAACCGACAATTTTAGCAACGCGCCGACTTGTTCCTGTGACGCTCGAAGCGTTCTCAGGATTTTCCGCGCAAACCAAATGGCTGCGGCTACGAAGGCGAACTCGGCGACGAGGGTTCCTAGCTCATACCAATTGCTTTGCATCCATGCGGTAATTTCGTTCATGGCCTCACCTTGGACTGGGACAGCTTTAACTTACAGCCGGCCACCGCTGCAGGGAACTGGCAGAAAGTCCAGTAAATGGTCAGGCAGTTATCTGCCCTGGCGGCCCATCGGCGCGCCTGCGCCGCTGCCGCGCGAACGCAATGTAGGTACTCATGAGCATCATGGCGTTGCCGCGCCGCTTGCGCGAGCGAAAAACCCGCTAGTATGAAGTTTGGAGATGGGGTCTCCATGGCATGTTTAAGCGGCTCATGATTTTGGGGACCGTAGGGATCGTATTCGTTCTGGGGACTAACTATCTCCTGGTTTATGCGCTGAACCAACAGGTGAAGCGAGAGCGGGAACGGCAGGGTGAGAACTATTGGAGCGCTTATGCTGCCATTGTGCGGTTCGGGCAACATCCCGATAGCGCGTCTGAGCAGAAGGCCAAAGCCGCCGTGGACGAGGCATCCCGAAAAGGACTGAGCACGACTCGCACGAAAATTCTCCAAAACTACCTTGAGGATCTGGAGCGCTGCTACCAAGGCCAGCGCGAATTCTGTAAACAGGCCACCGCCGCTATGAATGAAGCCATGCGAGCGCCCGCAGAGCATCCGTAGGCGGTTAGCTAACAAGATGTTCCCTCTCGGTCTTCCTGAAGTGAGACTCGTTCCAGAATGGGAAGAGTGCCCCCACACCCCCGGTGTTTTCGCAAGAGTGGCAAACAAAGGAGTTGCGGGATACGGAACTTGGAAGAGTGTACGGAAGATGGGAGATGCTGAAGAGGAGAAGGGAATCGGCGGGGTCCCTCCCCCCACTTTTTTCGGAACTGCGCATTCTAAAGGGGTTACGGGGGCGTTTTGCGGAACTGCGCATTCCAAAGGGGTTAGCTGAATAGGGGTTGAGATCCTTCGACTCTGAGCCGATGAATCCGGCACTCCGCTAAGGACTCGGCACGCAAAAGCCTCCGGGATGCAAGGAGCGCACGTCCTGACCCGATGCTCGGTTAGGCGGGGAAAAGAAGCTGGCGAACGGCGAGGATGAGCTTCGACTCTCTCCGACAAGGTCGGAGTCTGCGATCGGGACTCAGAGCAAGTAAACACAGAGGAGGATAGCACGTTTTATTCAAGTTGTTAAGTGTTTTTCAGTGAATAGCAAGAATTAGGGGTCGAACGGCAATAGGGAGGAGTGAACGGTTGCCGACGAACACGACATGCGCAAGAAAAAGCAAACTCAAAAGCCCCGCCCTGCAAGACCGAGGACGGGGCACCCGCGCCCTAACTCCTCAAGTCGGAGATTATTCTCCGGTCGGGTTTCCCTTTTCGACACCTTGCAAACATTTGGCTATTGAAACTGCCTAGTTCGTAGTTGAAGATTACTCGCTGCAAGAAAACATCTCACAAAAAATTTTTGGTCCCGGTAAGCCGACCAGTATTCTCACTTGTCATTGCGGGCCGGGATCGATGAATTAAGGATACCAGCCATGTCTCACCAAGACTCTTCTGTTCGTGGACCAGTTCGCTCTAGCCTGTTGGCTCTTGTGCTTATAGCGGCTCTGTTCGCCGCCAGTTGCGGCAGCTCTGCACCACTCGCTATTAGTCTGGTTTCCAGCGCCGGAACGTCCCTGGCCGCCGGACAATCCACGACGATCACGGCTACGGTGGCGCACGATTCGACTGGGAAAGGCGTGATGTGGAGCTTGTCGCCTTCGAGCGGCGCGGGCGCGCTCAGTGGCGCGACCGCGACTTCTGTTACTTACACGGCTCCCGCCACGATTCCGTCCGCGACCACCGTTACCATCACGGCTACTTCCGTCGCAAACAGCACGAAGAGCGTGACCTTCACCATCAATTTGCTCCCGATTTCCATTGCTCTCGCGCCCGCTACGGCGCAGACACTGGAACACGGCCAGAACACGACTCCTTCTCCGATCACCGCAACGGTTTCCAATGATCCGGCAAACAAGGGCGTGACGTGGAGCCTCACGGGGGCCGGGGCGTTGAGCGGCCAGACGGCCACTACTGTTGTTTATACCGCGCCGGCCAGCATCGCTGCCGCGTCCACCGCGACCGTTACGGCCACTTCCGTCGCCGACACTACTAAGAGCACACCACTTACGATCAATCTGGTTCCGCCGCCATCCATTACGAGTACTTCTGCTTCGTTGCCGGCCGGAACGGTGGGGACCGTGTACACGACAACGAACTTGGCGGCGACTGGAGGAGTTTCGCCCTACACGTGGACAGTGACCACGGCGGCGAGCACGTTCCCGACAGGATTAGCACTGAGCAGCGCGGGCGCAATCACCGGAACACCCAGCGCGTTCGGGACATTTAGCTTTACGGTTCAAGTGAAGGACGCGAGTAATTTCACGGCCACCGCCGCCCTCAGCATCAAGATTAATCCCGCGCCGCTGGTGGTTACGACGACGTCGCTGCCGAACGGCATTGTCAATACTCCTGGCTACAGCGCCACGCTCACCTCCACGGGAGGAGCAACCCCTATCACTTGGTCATGGGCCGCTCAGGCTGGCTCCACGCTGCCAAACGGCCTGACACTCGCTCCCACAGGCACCATTTCCGGCACGCCGACGGCCGCCGGTACTTTCAACGTTACCGTCACGGCAACGGATTCCAGCGTGCCTGCCCTTACCGCATCGAAGAATTTGACCGTCACCATTATTCCGCAACTTGTCATTAGCACCAGTTCGCCGCTGCCCAACGGCATCACCAACACGGCCTATACTGGCGTCACCCTGGCTTCGACTGGCGGCTCCGGGGCTGTTGTCTGGACTCTGACCGGCGGCACCACTCTACCCGCTAATCTTTCTCTAAACGCTTCCACTGGTGCGATCACCGGCACACCGACGACCGCAGGGACATTCACCTTCACCGTGCAAGCGGCCGATTCCGGCACGCCGCAGCAAAAAGTGACGAAGGCGTTCACCATTACGATCATCCAGCAATTGGTGATCACCACTCCTGCTGCGCTGCCCACGGGTTCCGTCACCACTCCCTACAGTGTGACGATGGCTTCGAGCGGCGGCACGGGCGCGGTAACTTGGGCACAGACAGGTGGCACGCTTCCGGGCGGTCTGACTCTCACTACCGCTGGTGTCCTCGCCGGAACTCCCACGACGGCGAACACGTTTAACTTCTCCATTACCGCCACGGACTCCGGCGTGCCGGCGCAGACCGCCACGGTCGCTTTCACGGTGACCATCACTCCGAAGCTGGCGGTCAACACCACGTCGGTGCCCAGCGGCATCGTCGGTACTGCGTATAGTCAAACTTTGCAGACCAACGGCGGCGGCATTGCACCCATCACCTGGAGTGTCACGGCAGGCGCACTGCCACTTGGGCTGTCATTGGCTCCGGGCACCGGCGTCATTTCCGGCACGCCCACGAGTGCCACGGGCAGTCCCTTCAATTTCACTGTGCAAGCCGCAGATTCGGGCACGCCTAAACAGACCGCCACGCAGGCGCTGAGCATTTCCATTGCGACAGCGCCGCTGTCGGTTGTGACAACTGGCTTGCCCAACGGCGTTGTGGGCCAAAGCTACAGCAATGCGCAACTGCAAAGCGCCGGTGGCAATCCTCCTGTCACTTGGAGCCTTGCTTCCGGTTCGTTGCTGCCAGCTTGGGCGACCCTAAGCGCGAGCGGCGCCATTACAGGTACGCCGAACGCCACGGGCACAACCAGTTTCACGGTCAAGGCGACGGATTCCTCAACGCCGACCGCGCAGACCGCTACCAAAGCGCTCAGCATCACGGTGGTTGCTGCGCTCTCGATTACGACTGCATCGCTGCCCAATGGCGTTGTGGGTAGCTCGTATAGCGCGCCGGTGGCAGCCACTGGCGGCACCACACCCTATGCTTGGTCTTGGGCGGCTCAGGCCGGCTCCTCGCTACCGCCTGGGCTCGGCATTGATCCCGCATCAGGCACCATTTCTGGCACGCCAGGAGGCTCTGGCGGTACGTTCAACGTCACCGTCACGGTCACGGATGCCACCAGTCCGCAGCAGACCACTTCGGCGAACTTCAGCATCACCATCACCGTCGCAACGCTAACGGTTACTACGACGTCAGGCTCACTGCCCAGCGGCACGGTCAACACCGCTTATCCGAATAACGTGAACCTGTCTGCCACGGGCGGCATTCCGCCATATACCTGGCTCCAAACCGGTGGCACTCTGCCCCCTGGCTTGAGCATCAGCACTTCTGGTGTAATCAGCGGCACGCCCACAACGGCGACGGGGAGCCCGTTCAATTTCACCGTGACAGTCACCGACTCCGCCACGCCGGCTCATACCGCCAACGCGAATCTCAGCATCACCGTCAGCGCGGCGGCAGCTTGTGGCCCGGCGCTGGGGAACAGCGAAGCGTTCTTGAACGGAAGCTATGCCTTCCTGCTCAAGGGCTTCGACAGCTCCGGCAATCCTGCCCTGGTCGGCGGCGTGCTTACCTTCAACGGCAGTGGCGGGATCACCGCGGGCGCCATTGACATGAACCTTAACTCCGGCGTGCAGACGAACCTGTCTGTAACCTCAGCTTCGTCCTCCTATCGCGTCACTTCCGATCAGCGCGGCTGCATGGTGATCACCACGTCCGCGGGTACGCAAAACTACCGCTTCTCGCTTGGCAACATCGCCGGCGGCGTGGCCTCTACGGGACATGTGATTAACTTCGATACCACCGGGCCGTTCACGGCGGGCGTGCTGCGCAAGCAGAGTAGCGGCTCCTTCACTGCGGCGACGGTCACTGGCTCCTACGCGTTCGGCGCCTCCTCTATCCAGAATGCTAACGTTGTTAGCGGAGGTGTTGCTGGAGGCAGGTTCGGGGTTGTGGGCGAACTTAGCTTCAATGGCAGTGGCGGCGTTACTGGCGGATCTGAGGATTTCAACCAGAACGGAACCCTCGATGGGAGCGCGGCGAACACCAACTGGCCGGCTAGCCCCATTACCATCAGCGGCGGCACGTACACTGTCTCATCTAACGGCCGAGGAACCCTGGCCATCACGGTAACCGGCGTCGCCGGCACCTTCCACGATGTGCTGTACGTTGTCTCTTCGAGCGAAGCGCTGTTTATGACCAGCGACCCGCAAACCACCAACACCATCCTTGCAGGCCAGGCGCTGCTACAGTCCGGCACGCCCTTCTCCGCCAACCCGCTCTCCGGCGCCTACGTTGGCTACCAGTCGGGGCTGAACCCGTCGAACGGGACAGGTCCGGTAAGTCGCACGACTCTTCTCCTTCTCACCGCCTCGGGCAACGGCATCACCGGGACCCAACTGAGGAACGACGGTGGCAGCTTCCAGTCGAAGAGCATCGGTACGGGAATAACATACTCTGTCGCCTCGTCAGGACGAATGGTCGTGTCAGGCGGCGGAGGCGGCGGCGGGCCGATCTTCTACCTCGTGAGCCCGAACCAGGCATTCGCAGTGGGCACAGGCAACACCGTTGACACCGGCTTCTTCCAATCCCAGACCGGCGGCCCGTTCACGAATGCTTCCGCAACCGGGACCTACGCCTTTGGAACTATTGAGCCCGTACTCGCCAACTCCAGCGAGAACTTGGGCGTGGCGACGTTCGCCCCCCTTACGACGACCATCAACGTAATCGATGATCAGAACGGCAGCGGTGGTCAGAACCTGGATCAGACACAGACTTTCAACTACTCCATTGACTCGACGGGCTTGGGCATGATCCCGGCGAGCGGATCGAGTTGCACAATTTCAGCAACTTCCACAACTTGCCAGACCGTCTTCTACATCATTTCGCCGACGAAGGCAGTCATCATGGATACCCAGTCATCCAACCCGAAAATCCAGCTCGGGGACAAGTAAGCAGGCAACCCGGGATTCATAGAATCCCGGGCCACCAATTTCAACCGAAGAGGGCCGGCGCAGTTCCGCCGGCCTTCTTTATTTGCGGGTCTAAAGGCACGGTGCTACACAACCACGGGCCTGTCCGACAGGAGCCGGACCGCAGAAGGCACGAATGCGCGGAGGGACGCGCCCTTCGTTCCTCTGGGTAAACTGAAGCGCGCCTCTACACAGCCAAGGGCGTACCCGACGCTGGAGGAAGAGCTAGAAAAAGAGTTCTGGGGAAACGTGGAAGCGGCGGCTGAGGCGCTTGATGTGGTCCTTGTTGAGTTCGCGCTTGCCGCCGAGGACTTCGGAGACAATGCTGGGGGTGCCGAAGACGTCGGCGAGGTCTTTCTGCAGGAGGCCGTGCTGGTCCATGAGGAATTGGAGGACTTCGAGAGGCTTGGCGCGAGGAAGCAGGTAGTGGCGGTCTTCGAAATCCTCGATCAAGAGGGTCAAGAGTTCGGCAAGCTCCTTTTCGGCAGAGGTCAGCTTCTTGCTGCGGCGGTCCAGTTCATAAAGAAGCTCTGTGCAAGCTTCGTTTTCCTTCTCGGTGCGAATCACGCGGGGAGGGAATTTCTTGAGAAGCTCGATGTATTCCGGGCTGGCGGTGAGAGTGCTCATTCTTTCCATCCTTCCTTGCCGTACTCGGCGTGGGTCAAGAATAGATTCGAGGAGCGGGCGGGGCAAGCCCCGCCCCTACGGCAAGTGCCGGGCGGTCCGACAGGAGCCGGACCGCCCCGACTGGAGTCGGGGTAAACGGCAGGCGCGGAAGACCCGGCCCACATCAGCAGGAGCGGCCGGCCTCAGAAGGCCGCCCGTGCACAAGCAGGGGTCTGTCCGACAGAGCCGGACCGCTTGAGGCGCGAAAGGCGCGGAGGGACGCGCCCTTCATTCCTCTGGGTAAACTGAAGCGCGCCCCTACACAAACACGGGTCTGAAGACCCGCCACTACAGACAGCAAAGATGGCAGGCTAAAGCCTGCCGCTACGAGGAAGCGGTTGGGGTGGACTGCGGGGCGGGTTTGGGGAGGAGATTCAGGACGACCTGGAACCACCAGTTGGGTTGGTAGCGGATTTGAACGGGGACGCCGCGGAGGTCGCCGTGGGTGCCGACGAAAATGGAAAAGTAGACGCGCTTTCCGGTGGCTTGATTCGTGGAGACGAAATCGGTTTGGAGAAGATCTTCGTAGGTGCGGTTGGTCAGCGCTTCGCCCTTCGCGGTGTTCACTTTTACTTCCAGCTTGGGTAGTAAGGCGGCGCGCTCGATTTTCAGTGTGTCGACCTGTGCGTCGTAAACGTAGCAAAGCGAAAGCGGTTTGCTGCGGTCCTGCAAAGCGGAGTCCAGCAATTGAGAAACGGTGCCGAGGAATTCACCGGCGCGGGAACATCCCGCGGTGCTGTCGAGGGTGCGCGCGGGGCGTTCCGAGGAGCTTAGCTTCTCGAGCATGAGCGGTTCCGCTTCCGCGTACTGGTGGAGGTTGTAATCGATGTCGGAAGCCAGCGGCACGGTGAGGGAGATGGCGCGGCCGGCGTCAACGCGGCTGAGAATGCCGGTGAACTGGTGTTCGCCGCCAGCCTTCTCTTTCTTGAGCTCGTCCTGCATCTCGGAGACGGATTTGCCTTTCGAGGATTTCATGAAACCAAAAAAGGCGCTGGCTACCACGTCATCAGTGGTGGCGGGGTTCACGACGGCGTCTTTGTGCCAAACGACTTCGGTGCCGGCGCCCCAGCGATTGATGGAACGGGGCGCTTTAGCGGGGTCGGAACCGAAGAGGACTTGGAGGAGCTCCTGACGCGGATCGTCTTTGGAAATTCCCCTGCGAATGAAGCCGCCGCCAACGTCGTCCTTGCCGGCCCAGAAAAATAGCAAGCGAATGCGAGCGGTCATGACGTAATCGAATTGGACGGCGCCGCCAGGAGCGTGGCGCACCCAACCGAGTGCTTCAACGATGGGGGCGCGGTCGGAGGAAGTGGGTTTTGCCGAAAGGGGAAGTAAGACGATGAGAAGGACGAGAAGGAGCTTGGCGGAGCGTCGTCTGCTCGCGGGAGGAAAATTCGCCTGTCGAGGGATGCGATGCGCGATATGGCCACTATGCATGGGAGAGCACCCGAAACTTGTTGTGGAAGATTGACACAGAATTGAAAGGAGAAGAATATTTTCGCAATCGAGTGTTACATGCGGACACTACAGACTAGGCCGTGCCTACGCCGCCACGAATTACTTCCGCAAGCGGAGTTTATGCTTTCGGAACACTCGATCCAGAGGAACTAAACGGTAGCGACAGCGAGAGCGGGCGGGGCAAGCTTCGCCACTACACAGACACGGGTCTGAAGACCCGCCACTACATGGAGTTGCGGGGGTGGCGCCCCGTATCTTGCATTTACCGTGCAGCGGGAATATACTCTGATTTCGCTCTGAAGCGGGTCGCACGATGAGTGGGCTGCAAGCCCACTTTTTTGTTGGGGCCGGTTGGAGTGTAGTGCGGACCGGCTATGCTCGGGGAGTCTCTAAGTGGATTTGGAGAAAGTGCGGGGCGCTGCCGAGCGGGTGGCGCGTTCGGAAGGGCTGGAAGTCGTTGATGTCGAATGGAAAGTCGGCAAGCAGCGGTTCCTGCGGGTGTACATCGACCGGATTCCGAAGCCGGCGGCGGCGACGATAAGCGATGCCACCGGGGAGATGGGGGCCACGGACGTGGTGCATGACCCCTATCCCAAGATAAGCCATTCGGATTGCGAGCGCGTCAGTCAGCAATTGAGCGTGATCCTCGACGTCGAGGACCTGATTCCTGGCCCGGCAGGGTACACGCTGGAGGTGAGTTCGCCGGGGATGGACCGGGCGCTGAAGAAGCCTGCGGATTTCGAGCGGTTTCGGGGGCGGCTGGCGAAGATTTCGACCAGCGAGCCGGTGGGCGAGGCGAAGTTTTTTGAGGGGCGGCTGGCAGGATTTGCGAATGGGAAAGTTCGCGTGGAGTTGAAGGGGAAGGAAGCGCGGATGGTGGAGGTGCCGCTGGAGGCGATTCGGAAGGCGAATTTGGTGGTGGAGTTTTAAAAGAAAAGAAAGTTGACAGTCGACAGTTAACAGTTGACAGAAAGAGGATTTAACACCCCGACCGGGTCGGGGTAAACGCCGGCGCAAAGAACGCAGAGGACACTGAGGACACAGAGAAGAGAGGCCGAGGAACTTCAGGGACGAGACATGGCGAATTTGCTCTACCAACAGATTGAGATGCTGAGCCGCGAGAAGCACATCGAGCCGGAAGTGGTGGTGTCGGCGATCGAGGATGCGATGGTGGTGGCGGCGCGGAAGTTTTACAAGACGGAAGAAGACCTGCGCGCGAAGTTCAATGCGGAAACGGGGCAGGTGGACGTGTACTCGGTACACATGGTGGTCGAGGAAGTGACCGACCCGAAGAAAGAGATCAGCCTGGCGGAGGCGAAGAAAAAGAATCCGGCGGCGGAAGTGGGCACGGAGATTGTGGCGGCGAAGCCGACAGACGTGCTGGGGCGAATTGCGGCGCAGACGGCCAAGCAGGTGATTCTGCAGAAGGTGCGCGAAGCGGAGCGCGACACGATTTACAACGAATACCATACGCGCGTGGGCGAGATGGTGACGGTGATCGTGAAGCGCGCGGAGGGGCCGGACCTGATCGTGGACATGGGGCGGACGGAAGCGCGGCTGCCGAAGCGCGAGCAGTCGAAGCTGGAAACATACAACATCGGGGAGCGGCTGCGGGTGGTCATTAAGATGGTGGATCGCGCGGCGAAGGGGCCGCAGGTGATCGTTTCGCGGGCGGATGCGAGCCTGGTGCAGCGACTGTTCGAGATGGAAGTACCGGAAATTTATGATGGGACGGTGCAGATTCGTTTTGCAGCGCGGGAAGCGGGCGAGCGGACCAAGGTGGCGGTGATGAGCCGCGACAAGGACGTGGACCCGGTGGGCGCGTGCGTGGGAATGAAGGGCATGCGCGTGCAGTCGATTATCCGCGAGCTGCGCGGGGAGAAGATCGACATTATTCCATACAGCGAGGAGACGGTGGCGTTCGCGCAGAAGGCGCTGAGCCCGGCGAAAGTGACGCGCGTGCAGATTGTCGATCCGGAGAGCAAGAAGCTGGAAGTGATCGTCGAGGACTCGCAGCTTTCGCTGGCCATTGGCAAGAAGGGGCAAAACGTCCGGCTGGCGAGCAAGCTGATTGGCTGGGACATCGACATCAAGAGCGAGGAAGAAAAGCGGCAGGAAATCGAAGAGCAGATGACCGCGCTGACGGCTCCGGCGACGCCCCTGACGTCGCTAGCGGGCGTGGGCGCGAAGACCATCGAGAAGATCGAAGCGGCGGGGATCAACTCCGTCGAGAAGCTGGCCGGGATGACGCCGGAACAGTTGATGGAAATTCCGGGCATCGGCGAAAAGATGGTGGACAAGATTTATCAGGCGGTGAATCGCTTTTACGAGGGCGGCACGGAAGCGGCTGCGGCCACTGGTGAAGCCGTTGCGAGCGCGGAAGCTCCCGTCGAAGAAGGCGAAGCTCTTGCTGAAGCGGCGGCCGAGGCTCCAGCGGAGACGGCAGAAAATTCCGAGGCAGCTGGCGCTGTGGAAGAGGCTCCCGCCGAAGCAAATGCGGATTCAGAAGCCACCGCAGAGGCCGCGCCGGCCAGCGGTGAAAGCGATGAGGCGAAGGCGGAAGAGGCGAAGTCGTAGTCTTAGTCACGAATGGAGCGCATGACCGACGTAAATCAAGTCCGAATCAATGAACTGGCCCGCGAACTCGAGGTCAAGGCCAAAGCCATTATTGACCTGTTGCCCGGGTATGGCGTCACAGAAAAGAAGACGCACTCGAGCTCGATCCCCGCGGACGTCGCCGAAAAGGTGCGCAAGAAGATTCTGGGAGCGGCTGAAGAGGAAGCGCACGCAGAAGCGGCTGCCAAAGCGGAAAAAGAAGCGAAGGACGCGGCTGCGAAGGCTGCGCGGATGAGGCCTGCCGCTCCGGTGGCGCCTCCGCAAGCGAGCGTCGCGCCTGCTGTTGCGAAACCGAGTGCGCCGGCGGTTCCCTCGGCACCAGTGGCGAAGCCGACCGCGCCGGAAGTGCCGGCGGCTGCACCAGCCGCGCCCAAGGCGCCGGCTCCGGCACCCCTAGCGGCGCATCCAGCCGTGAAGGCACCGGCAACGACTGTGCCAGCGCCAGCAGCAACTCCGATTCGTCCGGCTGCGCCTTCAACGACAAGACCCGCACGGCCCGCAGTACCTCCGAGACCTGGGGTGCCCCCCGGCACGCAGCCTTCTGCCATGCGTCCCGCAGCCTCTGCACCCGGCGCCACTTCCGCGCGTCCCGGCGCGCCAGCCAGAGCAGGGGCTCCGGCGCGGCCCTTACCGAGCGGGAATCGCGGTCCGATGCCTACAGGGAATCGCGGACCTCTGCCGGACGCCTCCCGAGAAACGCGTTCGAGCGGCCCGCGGCCAGGGCAGCCCATGCGTCCACAGCAACCCGGGCAAGGAAGGACATTCCCATCGCGATCCGGTGGCCCCAGCGGTCCGGGTGGCCCGCAATCGCGGCCTTTTGAGCAGCGTCGCGGACCGATGCCTACAGGAACTCGTCCCGGTCCGCGCGCACCCGGGCGTCCGGGAATGCTGCCGCCGTTTCCCGAGAAATTGCCGCCAAAGGCAGAGCCGGGCAAGCCGCTTTACACGCGCAAGCCGCCGCAGCGCCAGCGTCCCGTACTGGACAAGCGCGAACAGGAAGGCGAGCGCAAGCTGCATCCGACGCGGCAGCGTCCGGGAGCGGGCCGCAGCGCCGCCGCCGCCGTCATCGCGCCGCCGGAGCCGCGTCCGCCGCGCGACGTGACGATTACCGAAGGCATCACCATTCGCGAATTGGCGGAAAAGCTGGATGTGCGCGCCAAGGACCTCTTAAAGAACCTGCTTGACCGGGGCGTCTTCGCCAGCATCAACCAAGCGCTGGACGTGCCGACGGCCACGACACTGGCGGAATCGTTCAGCGGAGTAGTGAACGTAGTCTCCTTGGAAGAAGAGATGGTGCTGGAGGTTGCCAAGGAAGAGACCAAGGAAAGTTTGAAGCCGCGGCCGCCAGTGGTGACGGTGATGGGGCACGTCGATCACGGTAAGACGAGTTTGCTGGACGCCATACGCGAAGCGGATGTTGCCGCGGGCGAAGCGGGCGGAATCACGCAGCACATCGGCGCTTACAAGGTGGTGGTCAACGGGCGCGCCGTGGTGTTCGTGGATACGCCGGGTCACGAAGCGTTTACGCGCATGCGCGCGCGAGGCGCAAAGGTTACCGATATCGTGGTGCTGGTAGTGGCCGCGGACGACGGCGTGATGCCGCAAACCAAAGAAGCGATCGACCACGCGCGTGCCGCGAAGGTGCCCATCATCGTGGCGATCAACAAGATTGACAAGCCGGAAGCGCAACTGGAACGCGTGAAGCGGCAACTGACGGAAAACAGCTTGATGCCAGCGGAGTGGGGCGGGGACACGGAATTCGTGGAAGTGTCCGCGAAAAAGAAAATCGGAATCGAGAAGCTGCTGGAAACGATTTTGCTGGTGGCGGATTTGCGGGAACTGAAGGCCAACCCGGATGCGCCGGCGACGGGTACGGTGCTGGAATCACGAGTGGACAAGGGACGCGGCCCGGTGGCTACGATCCTGATACAGAATGGCACGCTGAACTCCGGAGACTTTTTCATCTGCGGATCGGTGTTCGGCAAAGTGCGCGCGATGTTTGACGATCGCGGGCGCGTGGTGAAAGACGCGCCGCCGTCTACGCCAGTGGAAGTGTTGGGATTGCAGGGCGTTCCGGATGCGGGCGACCTGTTTCAGGTCACCGACGAAGCCAAGGCGCGGCACGTGGTCGAGTACCGCCAGGGCAAGCAGCGCGACGCGGCGATGGCACGCATCAGCGGGTCGCGCATCACGCTCGATCAGTTGCACGAGCAATTGAAGGCCGGGGACGTCAAGGAATTGGGAATTGTGATCAAGGGCGACGTGCAAGGCTCGGTGGAAGTGCTCAGCGAAATGCTGCCGAAGCTTTCGACCGACCAGGTGAAACTGAAGATTATCGGCTCGGGCGTCGGCGCAGTCACGGAAAATGACGTGCTGCTGGCTTCCGCCTCCGGCGCGATCGTGATTGCGTTCGGAGTGCGGCCCGACCGCAAAGCGCTGGACCTGGCGCAACAGGAACACGTAGACATCCGCACGCACACGATCATCTACGAAGTTTCCGATGAGCTGAAGAAGGCCATGGAAGGCTTGCTCGAGCCGGTGGTCACGGAAACGTACTTGGGCCGGGCGGAAGTGCGCAACACGTTCCGCGTCAAGGGCGCGGGGACCATTGCAGGCTGCTACGTGGTCGACGGCATCCTGAAGCGCGACGCGCAGGTGCGCGTGCTGCGCGAGGGCGCGGTGATCTATACGTCAAAGCTCAACTCGCTGAAACGCTTCAAGGATGATGCCAGCGAAGTGCGCACGGGATTCGAATGCGGCGCGGGTGTCGCCAATTTCAACGACATCAAGGTCGGCGACGTCCTGGAATGCTTCAGCGTCAGCAAGATGAGCGCCGCGGAAGCCGCCGGACAGGGCGGCGGGCCCGCCGGCAAGAAATAATCCGCCAAGCTGTCCCCCGGAGCCGCTCATGCCGGTCGGTTTGCTCACCCTCGAGCTGCACATCCCGGACGCGCAATCGCTGAAGGACAAGCGGCAGGTACTGCGCAGCTTGAAAGATAAGCTGCGGCGGGATTTCAACGTGGCCGTGGCGGAGCTGGAGCATCACGA
>Ga0210405_10003526_pt1 | contig 15292 bp, 17 predicted proteins | sample IncBWH11MmetaG_FD_155492 | JGI IMG/M metagenome (GOLD analysis project Ga0210405, IMG submission 155492) | Forest soil microbial communities from Barre Woods Harvard Forest LTER site, Petersham, Massachusetts, United States - Inc-BW-H-11-M | ecosystem: Environmental > Terrestrial > Soil >... | reverse complement strand
CGCATCAAATCGTCGTCATCAACAATTGCAATTAGTTTGGTGTTTCTCTCAGTGGCCATACTAGGAAGTTAGCAGGAGGCCAACGGGGCCGCAATTATACGTTGGTATGTGGGCTCTAATACCGCCCTGCGGGCCTCATTCGTGGGTCTCGAGTTTGGTGGGTAGAGTGAGGTAAAAGTTTGCGCCGCGCGGAGAGTTTCCCTCAGCCCACAAGCGGCCTCCATGCAATTCAACGATGGAGCGGCTGATCCGAAGACCCATGCCAGTCCCGTGGCTCTTGGTGGTAAAGAACGCATTGAAGATCTGATCGGCCTGCTGCGGGGGCAATCCAACACCGGTATCGCTGACCGACAGCACAAGCTGCTCGTCCTTCGCCCTCAGTGACTTGATGACTAGCTCGCGTGTCCCTTCAACGTTCTTCATCGCATCGATGGCATTGATCATGAGGTTCATGAGCACCTGTTGCAATTGCACGCGATCCCCCATGATCTGGGGAACATCTCTCAGCTCAGTCTGGACTGATATCGAGTATCGCGATGCTTCGTTGCGCAACAGCACGATCATCTCCTTAATAACTTCGTTTACATCTACCAACTCATGTTGCGGAGCACTCTTCTTGAAGATCAAGCGGATCTTGCTGATGATTTCCGCCGCTCGGGTCGCGTCTTTGACCACTCTCGAAGCAGCTTCGCGCGCCTCTTCCACGTCGGGTTGATCGCGCGTAAGCCATCGCAAGCAAGTGTTGGCGTCGGTGACAGCAGCAGCAATTGGTTGATTCACTTCGTGCGCCAGCGAGGCTGTCAGCTCTCCCATGGTGGTTACCCGATTGACGTGTGCCAAATCCGACTGCGCTAGACGCAGCGCCTCCTGGGCGCGGGTGCGGGATTCTTCGCCGCGCCGTTTTACCTCCATCAGTGCGGTAATCAGCAAAGTTGCTATCACGAAGACCGCAAACCGTAAGAAGGTAGCCGTTTCGTGAGCCGGCGGAAATGTTCTCCCCAGAAAGAAGTGCTCAAACGCTAGGGCCGAGAGAACAACAGACAAGAGGCCCGGCCCCAACCCTCCGAAAAGACTACTCACGGTGACCGCAAGAAGGAAACACGACGAAGGGGCATCGATAGGCCAAGCCAGCACGAGTGCGACTCCGCAGGAAATTATTGCCAGGCCATAACGTCGAAGGTTGGAAAGGACTTTCATTCACGACCGCCGGACGAAAGCTCCAGCTTCGCTGCCATTCTGACCAAGTCCGCCAGTGATTCAGCTTGCATCTTCCGCATCACGTGCCCGCGATGGATCTTTACGGTGATTTCGCTAGTTCCGAGATCAAAAGCTACCTGCTTATTGAGCATGCCCGAAACCACCAGGCCCATGACCTCGCGTTCGCGTGCAGTAAGCGACTCGTACCGCTTTCGCAACTCGGCGAGCTCACTCTGTTGTTGGCGCGTTGCCCGGTCGCGCTCCAAAGCCAGATGGATAGCGTCCAGCAAGTCCTGGTCGCGGAAGGGCTTGGTCAAGAACTCCACCGCGCCAGATTTCATGGCTTTCACCGTCATGGGAATATCTCCGTGACCGGTGATGAAGATGATGGGGATCCGAATACCCGCGTCAACCAACTGGTGTTGGAATTCCAGACCGTTCACTCCGGGAAGTCTTACATCCAACACCAGGCAACTGGGCCCGTCCGGGCGCTTTCTGCGCAGGAACTCTGGCGCGGTCGCGAACGTTTCAGAACGCAAGCCGACCGACTTTAGCATGCCTTGGATCGCCGCACGGACCTGGTCGTCGTCATCAATGACGAACACCATGGGAGCAGCCGCAGTGGTCATTCATGGGCCTCCACTTGGGCGGGAACTACTGGCGTCGTCAAGAAAGCAAGGATGGTCGCGGCGTCTGTCGGATCGATTACCTGGAAGGAGAAAATCGCTGGAGAAAAGAAGGACACCGAAGGGCCACCTGAGATGAAAGCGGCAACTGCCCATACCAGTAAGTTGGCTGGATATAGACACACAGCCGTAGCGACATCGAGGCGAAGTCGCACGCAGACAAAACTCAGCAACTCAAATGCAGTGCTGGCGGCTAAACATTGAACGACCCCACGCCACCTGATCTGGGCCATGACCCGCTCCCCCCCTCTCGTCGAACGTTTTCTTAACAGCACCCCGATGGAAGAACATGATAGCGCAGTAGAAGGGTTGCACGGCTCGGAGGCCGCAAGCAGCATTCACAAGGCGCCGCAAAGAACCGGATTGTCGACGTCCGGGCATCGGCTATCCGCAGGCAGCAGACGCCGCACCTGAGAGGTAAGCTTTTCGCGTGGTTGTCCCATATCGTACAAGTAAACTCCGCTGGCATCCACGCCTGATGGCAACGGGCCGATCTGTTCACGGCACAGCAGGATGATCGGAACACCTGGCCGAATCGCCCGTAGGCTTCGCACCAAGTCAAAACTGGCCCGTTCTCTCGCCCGGTGATGGAGCACGACGAGAGCAACTGAATGCATAATGTATAGAAGTGCGATTGCTTGTGTTGTACTGTTACTGCCCACAACTTCACAGCCAGTTGCCTCGAGTGCGGAGAGCACGGAGTTGCTGCAGGTCCTCCCGTCGGATATGTAGAGAACTGATTCGAGTGCCAATATATTTCCGCCTCCGTTCTTCGATGAAACACGCGAAAAGCAACTTCCCGTGAAAACGGACCCGGGTTACAACAATCCGGGTCCCCGAGAAGACTTTAAAGTTTGGCTACTGCTTTATCGAATGGCGTTACCGAGCGAATGCCAAGACGCCATACTCAGTCGCCAACTCCGGTGATATCGGAGTCGGGTTCCTTCGTTTGACCGGCCATGATTGTCTGTTGCTTGTCCTGAGCGAGTTCTTTCTCTTTCTGCTTGGAATACAGGAACTCATTCCCGGTTAGGCAACCAGGGTAAAACCATTTCAGGAGGGCATCCGGGTTACCTGCTCCCTGTTTCGCCAATGTAACTGCGGTATCTCCGGTTGGGTATGGACGCTCCGTTGCAATCGTGAGGACAGTCGCATACGGAATAGTCCCGTCGGCGTTGAAGATCTGGACAACATGTTGGCCAGAGTCACCGTCGGCCAACCTAAATAAGTAGGTCCCTGCGGGTAGCACCTCGCCCGGGATTTGGATGGGCTCGCTAAACGTGAGCTTGGTACTTCGGTCCATCAGTTCAGCGTGAGCAGCAAGTTCGAAAAAAAGAGTAAGGGCAATCATCAGACCTAGAATGATGTAACCTTTGTTCGTTTTCATTTTGGTTCATCTCCTTGAAAATAGTGGCTGTTTTCAGCTCACGTTGCATAAGAGCACAGCAGATGCCAAAACCCGAGCGAGTGTAGGTTCTCTACAAAAGGATTAGTCTGAGGAACTTAAGCCAGGGGGAATGTTGCGCAGTCGAGCTGCCTTCTGGCGTAAGTGTCGGTGTGTGCACCGTCGCGTCCCGATACTGACACTCTGATGCGGGAATTCGCGACGCCTCTGGTCCGCTCGTTGTCCAGACGAAAGCCCGTGAAATGGCTCCGCCGAGTCTCGATACCTACGCATAGTAGTGAAACCGTCCAAATATCGCGGCTCTTATCAGCCTGTCGATACCCAGTTCATTCTTCTTTGCGCCGCAGGCCAACACCACCTTGGAAAGTAGTGCCGGCAGCAAACACGATGTTTGGAAATCTGCGTGCAGTCAGTCAAGATGATGATGGTGGATTATGACAAGGACCATTCTCCTCATCGGCACGCAGATATTTCTCACTGCTCTGGGCAGCGCCCAGACTGTTTCATTGCCGGAGCCTCCGCAGGTGCAAGCGAAGAATCACGTGGTATCCCTTACTCTGCATGCGGTGAATGAAAATGGCCGGGATGCGTTCGCTTTCAACGGCGCCTCGGTGGCTCCTGTGATCCGTGCTTCCCCTGGTGACGTCCTCAGCATCAGTTACGTCAACGATCTTCCTGCCAAGTCCCCGGAAACTTGTGCTGTAAATCCCTGCATGGACATGACCAACTTGCATTTTCATGGGCTCAGTGTCTCGCCAGAAGCCCCGCAGGATGACGTGCTGACAATGCTGGCCAAGCCTGGCCAGGTGTTGCACTACTCTGTTGAAATTCCGCGCGACCATCCGCCCGGGCTGTTTTGGTATCACACTCATCCTCATGGCGAGAGTCACCGGCAGGCATTGGACGGAATGTCAGGAGCCATCGTCATCGAGGGCATGGAACGTTATGCCCCCGAAGTAGGGCGACTTCGCGAGCGTGTACTTGTTGTACGCGGCCGCTCCATTGAACATGATCCGAGTGCAGCCGAACTCATGCATCAGGTTGAGATCCCAGCTAAGGGATGTGGGGGAGAGGCGGAGCGAGTCGAGGAAATCTTTACCGTGAATGGTGAGGTTCGCCCGCGAATCGAGATCGCCCCGAAAGAGCAACAATTCTGGCGTATTGTCAACGCCTCGCCGGACCGCTATTTGGACCTCCAGTTGGATGGACAGACATTTGAAATCGTAGCGCTTGACGGGATGCCCCTCACATACCACGAACCCAAAGGCTCGACACGCACCACCAATCACCTCCTGCTGGCGCCTGCGGGACGGCTCGAGGCTATCGTCACCGGTCCACCTTCTGGAACACACAATGCTCTGCGTACGCTTTGCGTTAATACGGGCCCGGTTGGCGATCCCAATCCGGCAATGGTGCTGGCAGATCTGGTGGAACCCAGTTCAGCTCAATCCAGCTCACATCCAGCGACAGAGCGAGTGCATGCTATCGATGACCGGCCGCCGTCTTTCAAGCCGATTGATGTTGAGCCGTTGAAGAAGACTGCACCGGACTTCATTGTCACCTTTACGGAGGACAAGAACGGCTTCTACATCAATGGCCGCAAGTTCGCTATGGATGCAAGTCCGATGACAACTGCCAGGGTAGGTACTTATCAGCATTGGCGAATTGTCAACCTCACCGCCGAACTGCATCCTTTCCACATACACCAGGTCCACTTCCTGGCCTATGCAGAAAATGGCGTCCCGCTCCTTTACCCGGTGTGGTTGGATACCGTGAACGTTCAGTATGGCGGCTCTGTCGATGTCATCCTGGACTTTACCGACCCCGTTATTAAGGGTATGGCGGTATTTCATTGTCATCTCCTGAACCATGAGGACAAGGGAATGATGGCTAAGATCCTCTTCAAGTAGTTCGGAAAGCGGCCGGCAGCTTCGATCGCAACGGTGGTCGAGCTACCGACTGAGTCCAGGAGACTTCTGTCACGATGTGACATCGCGATGGGAAGGAACTGTTCCAACGAGATGTTGGAACACGATTGATGCTCGCAAGTGCCGATTGAGAGGAGGGCAAGGTGGACAGCAACTATTTGTTTCACTGCGTGGTGATGTGGTGCAGATTCGGACAGCCAGACGCAGGCGGGAAATTACTCCGGGCCGCGGATTCCAGGAATCCAGACTGCGGGGAGTGCCTGCGGCGGATAATGGCCATCCCTCAAACCGGTGAAGGGCACGTCCTGTACGGATGAGAGCTGCGTTCTTACATTCTCCTGCGCTACCATGGTTACGCCCGCGGAGCCGAAGTACACGTTCCCACCGCTGTGATCAAAGTGCTATGTATTGACAAGCCGTGTGACAGGGCGCTTCGTCGCTTTGAAGATTCGCGTCGCTGAGCTCAGTAACCCGCAGATCCACTCCGTTATCGATCGGCAAGTGCTGCCCTCGTCGGAAACAGCCGTAGTGTAGCCTCCGTCACCGGAAAATATGAATATAGCTTGACCGAGAGAGGTAGTTTTCGGGGGACTACCCCTCAAATGTTCCGTGGCCTTCTGGATGACAGTCCCGCGGAGTTCCGATCTGTCCCGCCCTCTGCGAGGCCGCTCCTGTTAACACCAAAGCCCAAAACAAACTGGCACGATTTTTCTTTTGACGGACAGCGGTCTTACCGTCGTGTGGTGCCTTGCCGCGGAGAGGGCACACCGGAACGAGCGCAGCAGAAGAATGGAAATTGAGTGCTTTCTGTCGGCGAGTGGCAGCAGAAATCTGGGTCTCCTGCCACGGCCAGGAAGGAAGCGATGGCGTAGTGAGAGGCTTTTGAGACTTTTCCTTGAGAGAAGTTGATGGAAACTGTCTCACTGCGCCCTCTTACTGATAACGTCAGCCGGCCTTATTTTTCTGCGCTTATCCGATTGGTTGATTGGGTGTTGAACTGATGCACAGAGCTCGTCACCGGATCAGCATTGCCGTCAGCCTGGGTCGAGCTCACCCAGTAGTAATAGGTGGTGTCAGGCTGCAGATGGTTCATGCGCACCCGAAAGACCATGTCACTGTGACTGGGGTTGATTCTGGTCGGAGACATTGCCGTCAAGTCAAGGTGATTGGGATCTGTGCCGTAATGGACGATGGCGTAGTGCAGAATCGATCCGCCCGGATTGTTTGCAGTCCAACGGATAAAGGCGAACGTGTCGGCTACGGATTCGACGGTCGGGCTGACGTTGACTTGGGATGGTTTCGAACCCTCACGCGCGCATGCCATTGGTGGTTGCAAGAACAATATGCCCGCGGCCATAACGCAGATCGCGATTATGAGGCGTGATCTCTTTACTCTGGTCATATGCAGACTCCTATACGGTGTTACCCAAAACGCGGCTCTGTCATTGAACAAGAGAGTGAAAGACGGGGCAAACCAACAGGTCCGCCCCACGTGTATTAGCGAACCATCGTCACGGCTTGAAGCCGTCGACGAGCGTCTTCAGGAAGGCGACGATGTCGTCTTCTTCCTCCGACGTCAAGCCAAGTTTACCGATCGTCATGTTTTCGTTGTTGGTGTCTTCCGGCATGGGCCAACAGGTGACCTTCTCTTTGGTTCCCTTTGGACAATGCCCAGACAGCACGTGATAGGGGTAGACATCACGCGTGTTGTAGAAGTGGACCACCTCCTTCAAGCTGGTGAGGTAGCCGTTGTGCATGTAAGCTTTCACGAATCCCTGGTATGGCACCTGCGCCGCGTTGCGGGCCGTCGAGGTTTGGAATTTGCCCTCAAATTGCGGCAGGAGTATTCCCCACCTCAAATTGGGAGGAGCGCCATAGTACCCGTCGAGGAATAATCCCATTCCCTCGTCGGTGAATCCGAAGCCCAGTGGGTTACCGGTAAATCCCCATTGGTCCGGAGTGTTTTCCGAATACCAGGGAAGCATCACATTTTTGGGGAGGCCGAGGTTGTTGTAGGTCGTGTCGGTGAACAAAGGCTGAACGCTTGCCGCCTGGCCGGTATCAACTCCGCCCAGTTGGGTGCTCGACCTTCCATCCAGATGACAGGTATTGCAGCTGCCTTTGCCGCGGAACAGGTCATAACCGTTCTGCTCTTGTGTGGTGAGGGTTGCCTTTCCCGCCAGAAAGTAATCGAATTTCGACGTGAAAGGGCTGACGGCGTCGGAAGACTCATAAGCGGCAATGGCCTGGCCCCACTCATCGAAGTCTTTCGTGGCGAGAGTGCGGTCTTTGGGACTGAGCTTCAGCGGAGTCGGGTTTCCGTTGAGTTCAGCGGCTCCTTTCGGGATGCTGCATATTTTCGCAACGTCCGAAGGCCAATTAATTTCCAGCGAGCCGACGCCAAAGACCTGCTCAAAAAAGAATTTGTACTGGCTCAGGGAGAGCTTCCACACCACGCAAGCAGGATCTGGATTGGCCATTTCTTCGGGATCCGATGGCGGGTCTTGTGCCTGCTCGGCTGCGGAATTCTGCAGTCGGTATCCCGTTGCGCGCCCATCCCAGAAGTTACCCCCGTAGAAATCGGCTTGGCTCTGGTTGTAATGGAGAGGCGGGTAGTAAGTTGCGTAAACGTAACTGGTTGGGTTCCGCTTCGCAATCCGGTTATTAGGGTATGCTCCGTGAACTGTGATGGGGACCGAACCCGGGTTCGATCCGCCCGTGTATACGCTCAAGATCGATACCCCATTTCCATAACCTGCCATCGGGTCATGGCAATAGCTGCAGGCGAGGTTCTTGTTAACGGACATGTTGGGGTCGAAGATCTCAAGCTTGCCTAGAGTCTCGACTTGATGGTATGGATCCAGTTTCCCTGACTTTGCCGCTTTCAGAGCCTGGGCTTCGAGCATGGCCTCTTCAGCCCGAATTCTAATAGCGTCTGGATCGTTCGCAATGATGCATTGAAGGTCAAGTCTGTGGCCTTTCAGTATGCATTTTGAATCAGACGGCGGAATCTGGAAGCCAGGTGGAAGTGAGAAATCAATTATTGGCGGTGGCGGAATAGCCTGTGCGGACACACTGGGGGCTACCGTCAGAATGGCGAGCGCAATCAAACCCGCTGTCCAAAACAGCGAGAATGTTTCGGAATGTTTCATGCGGTTCACTGTTCCTCCTTTGCTACTTCATATGGTAAGAGGGGCGATAAGCGTAACGCTGGATAGCGTCCCCGAAGGACCGGGATCACCCAGAAGAAAACTTGGGGAGGCAAAAGCTTGGCATCGGCTTCAGCACACCCCCAGGAGAGAACTTTTTAACTCCAAAATATAGGAGCCGACAATACTGTCTTTACCCCATAACTCAGCCGCTATTAACAAAAAGGTTAAACCGCCAAAGTTAGAGCAATCGGTGCGGCAAACTGCTCGCCGGAGGGCCGCTGTCAAGAGAACTCGTCCCTTCCCTGGCGTCAAAATTGCGGGAGGCCTCCTTTCTTGATCGCGCTGACGCGGGCTCATGTGCATTAACTTTTATGCCGCCCGGTGCCAACTCGAACCGGTCGGGGCATTTATTTTTGGGGCCACTGTCGTTGTGCAAGGCCCGAGATCCTTTTCATACACGACCCCATCCCGACTCACCATAAAGGTCATGACCCCGGAGGACTGGTACTCCGCTGGATACGCGACCAGAGTGACACTTTCCTTCGTTCGGCTATGGCTGCTCGCTTCAGCGGAATTCTTGGTCACGATCCGAAAGTAGTACCCGTGGAAAGGATTGGACTCTTTGTTTGCAGCATTCGCCGCGCCAGCAGAGACTAGGCCTTGGACGAATTCAGTGATCGGGTCTTCGCTCGCTGCCTTCGCATCGTCGTCACTCTTTGTCATTGCGAATTTTTCGCACACCGCAATTGCCGTAGCCTCGTTTTCTCCGATTCTGCGGAACAGGATCTCTTGCTTGCCGCGATCAGAGTCGAAATACCATTCACCATTCTTGGAGACCAGTGGGATGGGGAAAGGCCAATTTTCTGCGCCGATGTAGAGAACCGTTCTTCCGTCGGTTTCTCGGACCAGACGGTGCATCTCCTGATATTTCCGGCAGAACTGCTCGCGTTCGAGTTTGTCCTCGACGTCATCGTTTGATGAAGTCACTTCATTCCCTGATCCCACGATGGCTTCCAAAGCCGACTCGTCTTCGTTATGTGCGGCCTCAACCAGAGCCTTAACGGCTTCCCCCGGAGACGAAAACGTTCTTGGTTGTGACTCCTGAGCAAAGCTCGATCCGGCGAAGCCTGCCACGAGCAGCAAGCTCAACAGCAGTAGAAGAAGGACAGCGGATGCGAACCCGCGGGCAAGTCTCACGATAGATGTTTCAGTGGTTTCAAGTGTCATATTGTTTGTGCGCATGATTCTTTCTCCGTATCATCAGTCTCGTTTGTGGTAATTGAACCGAATTACCTCCGACCGCCTCCGCCGTGACCGCCGCCTCCTCCGTGGAAGCCTCCGCCTCCGAAACCTCCGCTGCCATGAAAGCCTCCGCCAAAGCTCGACTGCCCGCGAGCGGAGAAGCCTCTTGCCACTCCTCCATGATTGAAACCGCTGAACGCTCCGGAATGAGTGCCGGCCTGGGCATGTGGCGTCGTAAAGCCGTGCCCCGATGGCGCGAAGCCTTGGCTGCCGGAAGAGCCACCACCGTGAAATCCACCGGCGCGATTGAAGTTGTTGCGATTGACGAAAACCCTGCTGTGAGATATGTAGGTGTTGTGGTTGTAAATGATGCCGTGGTGATGCCAATCGTAGCCCCAGTGGTGCCATCCCCAGCCAAACCCACTAAAGAAACCGATTCCAAAGCCGAAGCCAAAACCAATTCCCGGACCGGCAAGGTACAACCCGGGATACGAATACCAGCCGGGCCAGATCCCGATGGGTTCGCCATAGATGAGCCACGGGTCATATTCAGGGACGTAAACAACCTCTGGGTCAGCAGGTTCGATCACGATGGTTTGTCCCTTGTTACTCACCTTTTCTTGCGAGGTGCTCTTTAAATTTTCCGCCTTGTCCGCACGGTCACGCATTACCTGAACCGCATTCATCACTTCCTGCTGTTGGTTGACGTAAGCATCGCCGAGGGCTGAGGTCCAGGAGAGATTCTTGTCCATGTTGGCGAGTACCGAAGGAAACTCGGTGAGGGCCTTCACACTCGGATCCCAAGGCTGCTTATCAACTTCTTTACCCAGTTGCTCGCCCCTGAGATCGGTATGTTGCTGCAGCCACCGGTCTGCTTCCACAACCTGATCGGGATAGGTGGCGGCCGCGAGGATCTGTGCCAACAACGCATCGGGATACAACGCGATCGGCGCCACAAGTTGCTGCAGCTGTTCTGGCGTCTGTTGCGCGGACTGAACTGGTATTTGCGCCGCTGGTTGGTCCGCCTGGGCGAACCCTCCCGGCATAGTGGCTAATACAATCCAACATGAGAGAAATAGCGACAAACTCTGTTTTATAACCTTCACAATCGATTCTCCTTCGACGGGGATCACGGATCCTTCCGAGCGACGTAAGGGCACCGCCTCAAACTATCGTCAGCTAACCAAGTCAGCGGCACTACGAACCACGAACCGCCGAAACGTGAGCGGACACGCAAGATGATCGCATTGACACGCGATTTCCACGTCTTCGCTTCCCGCGTCACGACAGGATTCTCCACAGTATTCTTCTCCATTCGGCACATCGCACAGGCACGGTATGTGCGCACACTTCTTCGTCTTTTGACTCGCCATTTGGGTTCCGTCCTTTCTGGTTTCTTCTTCGATCGCACAGCACTTCGATTCTCGATGTATCCCTGACTCACTCTGTTTGGTCAGTTGTCGATGCCACGCTGTTTCCACTAATTGCATTCCAGTTTCCAAATCTAATTCGCCGCTAGCACGCGGTTTTGCAGGGTTTGGCGGTCGGCAGTAAAATTCAACGAAGTCTTGAGTGTCGGCAGGCTGATTGCGCGTCAGTATTTGGACGGTCCCGAGGTGTTGTCCTTTCGGTTCCTTAACTTCGCTGCCGAGTCAGCCGTCAAGCTGAGACGACCGAGGGATTCCAGGCTGTCACCGCGAGTACAAATAGAGAAGTGCGAGGATCGATTTGGCGGGGGTGGATACGGGCGCGAAGATATTCGTCGGGCTCACCCGTGGGGCGGAAGTTGGGAAAGTGTCCGCCGAACAGCAGGGACAAAGCGAGAATCTGCGAGCGCGGTTTGCGCCAGGTGTTCAAGGCATTGGAATCGCATTCGTGAGCCCCCGAACCCTACTATGCTCAACCGCGCTCGCAGCCGTACCGAATCGCACAATCTAAAATTACTTGATTTAATGCCTTACACCTGTACTCGACCTCGTCTACATGACTTCCTGACTCTGCGGAACTGATTTTCAACGGTATAGCTAGGACTTAGGCCTTGGAGTCCTGGAATCCAGTGTCGAAATCAACTCCCGGGCCGCCACCGGGATCGCGACGTTGCCAGACAGGACGATTTGCCTCGCTGGAAGATCCTGCCCGTAAATCTGCCTGTTGGCACCATCGTCGGGGCGAATGGTTGATCCGTCGAGAGAGACCCCTATAAACGCGCCCCGGGCGCGGGAGTAGCTCAAGATTTCCGCACGCAGGGTGGCGTCGGTTTCTGCCGAGGTATCGCGGCCCACCGGACCTGCGGCAACCGAGGCATCGGCTCCCAGCTTCACTTTGCTGGTAAGAATTCCGCTCGCGCCCCGCTCATTCATTACGAGGAGGACAAAATCCGTCGCCTGGCCACCTATTTGGAAGCCGAAGCTGCCGCCCTCTAGAGCCATCATCGAAGGTGCACCCCAGGCACCCTTGAAATCTTGACCCTGGCGACAGGACATCGCGCCCCGCCCGTAACTTCCTCCAACGATGAAGGCGGCCTTCAATACGGACGGAAAGACAACCACACAATCGGCCTTGTCGAGTAAGTCTTGGGGAATGTCGTCGGGAACATCAAGAATCTCCTTCAAGACCATGCCCGAGTTCTGTAAACGATCTTGATCCTTTTCCTGGTCAGCAGCCCAAGCCGACGCGGAGAGAATGGGCAGAGCTACAAGTAGCGTACTTATCAGATAGGTAATTCGTTTCTTCATGTCGTTTCTCCTTAAAAGGTTTCGAGCGACTCAGGCCAGACTCTGCAAAGCTTCCGCGGAACAGCAGAGACAAACAAGAATCTGCGAAGCGCAGTTTGCGTTGTGTCATCCGGCCTTCATCTCTCTTTGACGAAGTAAGCATTTGACCTGCCAAATTGCGTCCGTCCGTATCGGCAAGAACAAGCAGCAGATCGCTGACACGACGCGTTTGTATCTGGTAACGGCGTTCTGTTTGGCGGATTGGTTTTGCGACCTTGATGGCATCCTTCTTTACTTGTCGTACTTTACTTATCGGAGATGAGGTGTTCAGTACATTCCTTCGTAATAGTCTTGATTGACGTTGCCGTCAGCGTCAGCGACGAAGGAGCCCCGCCTCTCCCCGTGGAGTCAGAGCTTGTGCTCAGTGAAGGCGAGGTCTGCCCCGTGACTTCCACTTGTTGCCCCAGGTAGTGGCCTAGTTTCACTTTGCCAGACGAATGCAGTTCATAAGTCATCGCTGGGTCTTGCTTCACGAGAATGAAGTCGCCGTTAAACCTGCTCACACAACCCCGTACTGTTGTTTGTCCGTTTGCAGGCTTCGAGTTGTCAGAACTCGCGCCGTTGGACGGATTGTTGTCTTGCGCCAGTAGAACACTAGCCGAAATTAGTAGAACGAGCAGCATTGTCTGTTTCATAAAGATCCTCTCCTCTCAATCAGTTAATTCAGACTCGTTCGTGAATGGGATCGTCCGTCGAATCGAGCTGACAGAGTTCGGTCCCACACCGGACGCCAATCCGTCCGACATTCACCCTGGCATTTGAACTCTTCACCGAGCTCACCCATTCTTCCGCCGCACTCAGGGCACACACAATTCAGAATGCTGGATATCACATCTCCACGCGCCCTGACCGCGTCATACCTTTTGAACTGCATACGCACCTCCCGAATGTCAGAACATCTCAATCGCAAAAATGCTGAGTGCATTTCCAGTTCCACACTACGGGGGACATTGTGAATGTTGATGCAAGTGCGCAATGCCATGTCCGCTAAAACGCAACCGAGTTGCGAACTGCGGCATCAAGAGCCCATATGGCATGTGTTAAGAGCAGGAGTCGCCTTCGCAGTCCTGCCTCCCTAGATCTTTCATTCCACTGCGAAGGCGGCTCGCGCTCGCTGCATACCCGGAGCGGAATTATGAGATCGTCTAGGAAAGGGAGCCGACATGAGGTGGAAACAAATCGAAGATGCACCGATGTGCCGTTGCGGGCAAGCTGACATGGTTTCGTTTCAGGAAGGCGCCCAACAATTCGCGGTCGTAAATTCGCGGGACCCCAACCCATGTCTCTGATCTCAGGTCCGAGTCCTGTCGAAATGCGGACGTTGTGTCAACCGCCGGACGCCGCATCTAGCGTCATAAGCCCACCCCTCACGACCCAGTTGACTCATGTCGCTGAAAATAAGCAACTAGGTTACACGGAAGTTGATTGGAAAGCGGCGTGCCTTTTGATGTCGGGAGCTGAGGCGATAACAAATGGAAGCGGCGGAATCGTACATCGGAAGCGAACAGCACCTCGAAGTCCGCACCCAGGAAAGAGATACACAGGAAATGCAGGACGTTCTCTCACGCTGCCTGCCTTTGTTTTTTAGACGGGCCCATCGGCATCTGGGCAATGCAGCCGACGCTGATGATGCCGTTCAGGATGCGCTCCTGTCAGCTTACAAGCATTTGGACCAATTCAAGGGGCAAGCTCAAATGTCGACGTGGTTAACCGCCATCGTCACGAATAGCGCGAGAATGCAATTGCGCAGACGGCTACGCCAGATCCACCTGTCTCTAGATGAGCGATTCGCGGAGGACGAGGGAAATCCCCTGGCAGAACGATTGGCGCACCACGGACCAAGTCCTGAAGACGTGTGTCAAAGCTCCGAACTGCATGGACGCTTGACGCAACTCGTATCTCAGCTTTCACCCCCATTGCGCGAAGCATTCCATTTGCGTGCATTGGGCGGACTGACCACGAGCGAAGCGGCGCACATTCTGGGAGTGCCAGAGGGAACAGTGAAGGCCCGGCTCGCACGGGCACGTGCAAAGCTCAAGCGTCTTATGCAACGCGGTTAAGCGAGATCACGAACGGCTAATTGACAGCTGTCGCTAATTGATCAAAAGGAAAATTCTATGTGGATTGTGCGACTCGCATTGCGGCGGCCCTACACCTTTGTGGTGATGGCCATCCTCATCCTGGCGATGGGCGCGATTTCAATCTACCGCACTCCAACCGACATCTTTCCAAATATCAATATTCCGGTCATCAGCGTCATCTGGAACTACAACGGCCTTATCCCGAAGGACATGGCTGACCGGATCGTCAGCGTCACCGAACGGAACCTCACCACGATCGTAGACAACATCGAGCATATCGAGTCGCAGTCGCTTTATGGGATCGCAGTTGTGAAAGTGTTTCTCCAGCCAAACGCGAGCATAGATCGCGGCGTCGCGCAGCTTACGGCGAGCTCCCAAACGCAACTCAGGCAACTCCCTGCGGGGACGACGCCGCCACTAATCATTGCTTATAGCGCGTCTAGTGTGCCTGTTTTGCAGCTGGCGCTCTCGGGACAGGGGCTTTCCGAGCAGGAACTGAACGACTACGGTCTCAATTTCATTCGTACTCAACTGATTACGGTTCCGGGAACCGCCGTGCCGTATCCCTACGGCGGCAAACAACGCCAGGTACAGGTCGACTTAAATCCGTCGGCGTTACAGTCGAAAGGTCTTTCTGCACTGGACGTAGTGAACGCAATCACGCTGCAGAATTTGATCCTTCCCACCGGTACGTCCAAAATCGGCGGCAAAGAGTATGACGTTGACATTCCCAACGCGGCGCCACAGACGATGACGGACCTGAACCGCATCCCGATCAAGACGATCGGGAGCACTACCATCTACATGAAAGATGTGGCTTGGGTACG